>Ga0068864_100000013_pt1 | contig 326235 bp, 269 predicted proteins | sample KBSSwiS72_FD_66586 | JGI IMG/M metagenome (GOLD analysis project Ga0068864, IMG submission 66586) | Switchgrass rhizosphere microbial communities from Kellogg Biological Station, Michigan, USA - KBS Switchgrass S7-2 | ecosystem: Host-associated > Plants > Roots > Rhizosphere > Soil ...
AATACGCATCGACGGCACTCGGCACTCAAATACCATACACCCGTGCAGTTCGAGAAACGTCAGCCGGCTTCCGCCGCCTGACCGCACTACTAACCCGTCCACCTAACCGGGGCAGCTCCAATCATCTTCTGCCGCAACGTGATCATCTATTTCGACGACTCGTCGAAACGCGTGGTCGTGTCGAACTTCAACAACCGCCTGATCGACGGGGGGTACCTGCTCCTCGGGCACTCCGAGTCGCTGATCTCGCTGTCGACCCAGTTCAAATTGCGGCACCTGAAGAACGACATGGTTTACCAGCGGTGAGGCTTTCAGCCTTCGCTCCACGCTTGTTACAGTTTTTCAGTGAGAATGGAATCTCAAAACCAAATGCGCAGACATCTGATCTCGAACTTCGCTTCGCGGATCTCGATTTTTGCTTCGAGGATGTCGAACGTTGCTTCGAGGATGTCGATCCGACATTCAAAGATGTCGATTCGAGCTTCAAAGATGTCGATTCGATGCCAAAAGATCTCGAATGTTGTTTAACGGTTAAACAAAGTACATCCGAGATGAACCGATCGAGATGATCGAAGCGCAAAGTTACATCCCCGAAGCAACCCACGACATTTAAGGTCTGCACCGGGTGCTGCTCGAAGCGCAAAGTTACATCCCCGAAGCAACCCGCCACATGAAAGGTCTGCACCGGGTGATGATCGAAGCGGAAAGTTACATCCCTGAAGCAACCCGCCACATCAAAGGTCTGCACCGGGTGATCGTCGAAGCGCGCCAGCCACGCAACCCGATACAATCCCTCCCGGATGCCGGTCCGCGCACTCGTCATCGATGACTCCGCGTACAACCGCGTGACGCTCGCGCGCATGCTGGAGTCGCATTCCGGCATCAAGGTCGTCGGCACCGCCGTCAACGGCGAGGACGGGATCAAGCAGGTGATGAAGCTCCGGCCGGACGTCATCACGCTCGATCTCGAGATGCCGATCATGGACGGCTTCGCCTTCCTCCGCTGGCTGATGGCGAACCTGCCGACCGCGGTGATCGCCGTCTCCTCGCGCTCCAGCGACCGCTCGGTCTTCAAGGCGCTGGAGCTCGGCGCGATCGATTTCATCGCCAAGCCGGGTGGGCGCGTCTCGCCGCGGCTCGAGGAGATCCAGAAGGATCTCGTCGGCAAAGTGCTGCAGGTCGGTGAGCTGCGGATGGACAACCTCAAGCGCCGCCTGCAGGAAGAGGAAGAAGCGGCGCAGCCGTCCGGTCCGATGCCCGAGGGGTGCGCGAAAGGGATCGAGCTGATCGCGATCGGTTGCTCGACCGGCGGTCCGCCCGCGCTGCAGCACGTCTTTCAGCACCTGCCGCTGCTGCCGGTGCCGATCGTCGTCGCGCAGCACATGCCGCCGACGTTCACGCGGCTCTTCGCCGATCGCGTCAATCGTCTCTCGCCGTACACGGTGCGGGAAGCGAGCGACGGCGACATGCTGCGGCCGGGCTGCGCGTATGTCGCGCCTGGCGGGATGCAGACCGAAGTGCGCCGTCTTTCCGAGGGATTGCAGGTGCGCGTTTTTCCCGCGGGTCTCAGCGATCTCTACGCGCCGTCGGTCGATCGCCTCTTCGAGACGGCCAGCGATTCATGCGGCAACCGGGTCGTGGCCATCATCATGACCGGCATGGGAGACGACGGCGCGGAGTCGATCCGCAAGGTGCATGAGCGGGGAGGAAAGACCATTGCAGAGTCGGCCGAAACGGCGATCATCTTCGGCATGCCGGGCGAAGCGATCAAGACCGGCGCGATCGACGAAGTCGTGCCGTTACATGACATTCCGGGCGCGATTCGGAAGCTGTGCACGGGATGAACCTAGTTGACAGTGGGCCGTTGACCGTTGGCAGTAGCCCGGTTGTCCTGCCAACTGCTAACTGCCTTCTGCAAACTGCCCGGCTATGTTAGTCTCAGCGCGCCGCGTCCGAGGCAATTCATGAGCGAAGAATCGAAAGCCGAGAAGTTCCTCGAGCTGTTCAACAAAGGGAAGGAATTCACGGAAGAATTGCTCCGTGAGAACCAGCGCCTCCGTTATCGGCTCGCCTCGGCGGAGACCGAACAGAAGAGCGGCGGGTCGTCGGAAGAAGTCCAGAAACTGCGCGATCAGATCGCTCACCTCACCGAAGAAAACAAGCGCATCCACGAGCGCTTCTCGGCCATCGAGGAAGAGAACAAGGACTTCGCCAACCGCTACATCGAGATCGAAGAGCAGAACAACAACCTGGCGAACCTCTACGTCGCCAGCTATCAGCTCCACTCCACCCTCGACTTCCGTGAAGTCATCCAGATCGTTCAGGAAATCGTCATCAACCTCATCGGCGCGGAGGCCTTCGCCATCCTGCTGCTCGACGAGAAGACGAACGAGCTGAAGACCATCGCCTCGGAAGGCGACGACGTCATGCCGAACATCGACCAGATCTCCATCCGCCTCGGCGACGGAGTGATGGGGCAGGTGGCGAAGACCGGCGAGAGCTACTACATCAATCAGGACATCGACGCCGACAGCGGCGCGATCACCATCGACAAGCCGCTGGCCGCCGTGCCGCTGAAGATCAAAGAGCACGTCATCGGCCTGATCGCCATCTACAAACTGCTGCAGCAGAAGGACTCGTTCTCGGCCGTCGACTACGAGCTCTTTTCGCTCCTCGCCGCGCATGCCGCGACGGCGATTTTCTCGTCGAAGCTCTACTCGCAGTCCGAGCGCAAGCTGAACACGATTCAGAGCTTCCTCGATCTGCTCACCACTACCAGCTAGGGAAGAGGCCGAATTTTGGGGATGGAGAACGCGAACTTCCTGGTCGTCGAAGACTCACCGACGATGCGTCAGTTGATCTCGTTTTCGCTGAAGCGATTCAAGAACGCGAAGATCATCGAGGCGGTCGACGGCGTCGACGCGCTGAAGAAGCTCTCCGGTCCCGACAAGATCGACCTGATCCTGACCGACATCAACATGCCGGTCATGGACGGTCTCAAGCTCGTCTCGCTGGTGCGCCAGAACGCGCAACTCAAGAACATCCCGATCATCATCATCACGACGGAAGGCGCCGAGGAAGACCGCGAGCGCGGCCTGGCCCTCGGCGCGAACGCGTACATCAGCAAGCCGATCCAGTCGTCGCATTTGATCAAGACGATTTCCGAGCTGCTCGCCGTCTAGTCCTTCTCCCGCCGCAGCGGGAGAAGGTGCCCGAAGGGCGGATGAGGGCCTACGGCATCCAGAAATCCCGCGCGTACACCCGATACAACTTCGTATCCGGCTCCAGCCCCTTCACATACTGATCGAGCGCGTCGAGCTGCTTGTCCGCGCCGATCGCGAAGTACACGCCCTCCGCGACGTCCCGCGCGCGCACGCTGCCGTAGCCGGGGATGGCGCGCGCATAGACCGCATCCTTCCGGTCGAAGAGCGTGTTGCCGAGCGCCGGGTCCTTGCGCAGCTCGAGGATCGACTCGCGGAACTTCCGCACCTGATCGGGCGCCTGTCCGTCGGCGAGATCGGCGGCCATCGCCTCGGCCCGCGTCTCGTACGTCTGCGATGAGCGGAACTCCCCGAAGACCTGGGCAATCGTGTAATCGGCGAGGCTCGCGTCGCGCGGCGAGCCCTTGATCGTGTTGATCACGAACTTCACCGTCTGCGGGATCTCCGGCGTCCGTTCGGCGTAGTAGCCGAGGCGGCCTCCGGAGACGCTGCCGCGGATGCCGTTGCTGTACGCGAGGCCTGCGCCGATGGTCTTGATGAAGATCCCGTGCGGTCCGCCGCCGCCGAAGAGGCGCGAGGCGAGGTAGTCGAGCTGCTTGTTCTTGTCGCCGAAGTCGGCGTACTGCGCGGACGGCGTTCCGGTGATGATCACGCCGCCTTTCATGTTCGGCGCGAAGAGGCCGACGTAGTACGGCGTGCCGCTGTCATGCTGCGCGAGGCGCGCGTCGATCGTGCGCGTCGTCGCGTAGGCAACCGGCGCCGCGGCGTTCTTGTCGAGCGTGCCGACCAGCGCGGCGATCTTCGGCGCGATCGACTTCTGCATCGCCGTCGAGCCGACCTGCCACATCCGCGCATTCGACTGATGCAGGATCGCGCGGCGCGTCTCGTCGAGTCTCTTCAACGCCTCGTTCGGACCGACCGCGATGTCCTCGCGAATCGCGCTCGCGAGATACGCGATGTCGGCGGCGAGCGTGGAGTCGGGAACCGCGGTCAGCGTGAGATTGATGTCCTTCGCCGCGTCCTTCACGACGTCGGGCGCGTCGTTCGGCGCGGTGACGTTGCGTGAATTCGTCGGGAGCGCGCCGAGGAATGCGGTCAGCTTGTCGCGATCGGCGGGGGAGATGTCTTTCAGCATCCATTTCAACCGCAGCGCGTTGTGCTCGCGCGTGAAGACCGAGTCGGCCGCGAGGTACACGGGGCTGGCCTGCATGCGGTACGCGTTGAACGGGTTCTGCACCCACGACTCCTCGGAGCCGAGCGGCACGTTGCGCAGGCGCGCGAGCTCCTGGTCGACCACGTCGCGGATGCGGGCCAGATTCTCCGGCCGCCAGTCGGGATGATTCAGCGTGAGCGACATCCAGTCGATCGCGCGCGTCACTTCCTGCTCGCCGATCCCCGCGCCGCGCATCACCAGCTCCACGCGATTCGTGCGCGGATTCACGGAGTAATTCGCGTCGAGCGAGAGGATCTCCTTCCGCAGGCGCTCGCTCATCTCATCGAACGAGACCGGCTTCCCGTTCTCGATCACGCCGACGCGCGCGAGCAGCAGCGGGAGGAGCGAAACGAAACGGAGGTGGTCAGCGGGCACCGTGTTGGCGCGGAGCGCGAGGCCGACCTGCGCGCTGGTCATGTTCTCGAACTTCGACGCCACCATCGGCACCGAGTCGACCGACGTCGCGTCGTAGAGCAGTTGATCGTCGAGCGTCATCGGCGGCGACTTCACGAACTCCGTGCGCGTCACGTTCTTCGCTTCTTCGTCGACCTTCGCCGACGCTTCGTCGTACTCCTTGCCGTAGCGGCGGATCGCTTCCTGCGGATCGGTCACGCCGTACTGCTTCTCCAGCCGCTCCGCCTCGGCGTTCGCGCGCGCGACCCGTTCCGTTTCTTCGCGCGCCACGAGTGCGGGGCTCGGCTTCACCGCGATCACGTACGGCGTCGTCTTCGTGATGTGGGCGCGCGTGAGCAGATCGCGCCAGACGTTCTTCTCCGGCGAGAGCTGCTTGCGGACATACGCCGTCTCCGGCTTCATCGTCACCGACTTGCGGAACGCGTCGGTGCGTCCGAGCTGCATCAGGTGATCCATCCAGATCGAGTAGGTGTTGCGCGCGCCGAAGCGCGGCGGCGTGTTCACGAACTTCGCGAGGTCGCGCTCCCGCTCCAGGAGGCGGTTGCCGACGCGCTCGTTGAACTGCTTCAGCTCCGCCGAGCCGTCGGGGAGCGCCGCGATGCGATCGAGCTCCGCCGTCACCTTGCCGCGGATCTCGGTCAGCTTCTCCGGCGTGAAGCTCGCGACCGCGACGTCGGTGAGCGCGATCGCCACCGGCTGGCCCGGCTGCTCCTCGTAGTCGTTGAAGACCCCGCGCGCGCCGATGTCCATCACCCGCGTCTTGCTGTCGATGAACATCTTGTAGAAGTTCGACGTCGGGTCGCTGGCGACGTTGTCGAGGAAGAGCTGCAGCAGCAGCGTGTCCTTCGGCGCGAGCTCGCGATTGGCCGGCCACGCGAACGCCACGGGGCTCGGCTGCTGCTCGTTCTTCTGCGGATATTCGACGATGTCGATCCTGCCGGCGGGTGCGGGCTCCGGCTTCGGCAGCGTGGCGAACGACTTCGCCTTCCGCGTCGACGCTTCGGGCTCGACCTGGCGCAGGATCGCGTCGGTCCGCTTCAGCACATCATCCAGCGCCACGCTGTTCGGGACGGAGACGATCGAGCCCATGTTCGCGAGGTAGTAGTTCTCGCGATGGAAGCGGCGGATGTCTTCCGGCTTCATCGTCCGGATGCCCGACGGCTCGCCGCCGGCCTCGAACGAGAGCGGATGCGCGGGGCCGTAGAGCGTCTGGAACGCGTGGAGGAACAACGTGAAGAACGGCGTCGGCATCGACGACATCATTTCGTTGTAGACCGTTCCCTTTTCCTCGAGGCGCAGCGACTTGTCGGGATTTTCGGTCACGCCGAAGTTGCGCACCTCGCGGCGGATCTCTTCATCGCTGTAATTGGGATGCAGCAGCGCGTTGAGCTGCGAGCGGAAGAGATCGAAGAAGACGTCCGGTCCCGCCGGCGTGCCGAAGTGATAGCTGGTGCGCCATTGCTGCGTGAAGGCGTTCATCTCGCCTAGGGACATCGTCAGCGCCGCGGAGTAGGCGCGGCCGACGGTCCCTTTGCCGAGGAGGAGATGCTCCTGCGTGTGCGGCTCGCCCTGCGGGGAGACGGGAAACGAGTTCACCCACGTGTAGGCCTGCGGCACCGATTCGATGCGCAGCACGTCGAGCGTGAAACCGGAGCGGCGATGGACGAACTGCGCGCCCATCGGCTTGTTCGCGTCGTTCAGATAGACGGCGCTGACCCGGAAGCCGCCGATCTCCTGACCCTTCATCAGCTTGTCGAGATCGATGTCGGCGCGGAGTTTCGGGGTGACGAGGCAGAAGAGAAGAGCGGCGGCAAGCAGTCGCATGGGCGAAGATTGTAGGGGTGATCGGCGAATACGAAGGTGACGTTCCGGGAGCGGCTCTGCTCGTCGTTCGCGACGGTTCCGTCGTGCTGCGCCGGTGCGCCGGACTGGCCGATGTGGAAAACCGCGTCCCGGTCACGCCGGCGACGAACTTCCGCCTGGCGTCGATGACGAAGCAGTTCATCGCGCGGGCGATCGAGATCCTCGGCGTCCCGCTGGAGCAGCGCGTTCTGCGCGACATCACGGTTCGCCAGTTGCTCTCGCACACGTCGGGACTCATCGACTACGAGGATCTGATCACCGGCGACGCGCAGGTGTCCGATCACGACGTCCTGCAACTCCTCGAGCGAGCCGATCGCACGTACTTTCCGCCCGGCAGCGAGTATCGCTACAGCAACGGCGGCTACGTGCTCCTCGGGTTGCTCATCGAGCGCGAGTCGGGCGTTCCACTCGAGCAGTTCCTGCACGACGAGATCTTCGCGCCGCTCGGGATGACCGGCACGGTCCTCGGCACGGCGCACGTGACGAACCGGGCGTACGGCTACGCGTTCGAGCACGGCGCATGGGTCCGCCGCGATCAGGGTGTGACGACCGCGACGCGCGGCGACGGCGGGATCTACAGCTCGATCGACGATCTGCAGAAGTGGGATGCGTCGCTCGTCGGCCGCGGGCTCGAGTTCGGCTGGCATCACGCGCCGGGGAAGGTGTGGCACGAAGGGGAGACCGTCAGCTTCCGCAACGTCATCGTTAAATTCCCTGCTGAGCGCACGACGTTCATCATGCTGACCAATCGGAATGAGTGGTGGGGTACACTGTTTCCCTAATCAGGCATGCCTCATTTCATCACTGACTTATGCATCGGGTGTGGCGTCTGCGAGATCAAGTGCCCCACGAACACCATCTGGGGCACGCAGAAGGGCCAGTTCTACATCCACCCCACGCGTTGCATCGATTGCTCGGTCTGCGGCATCTACTGCCCGGTTGACGCGATCCAGAACCAGCACGGCGATTTCATCCCTCGCGTGAAGCCGAAAGACATCCCGAAAGCCGAGGTCATCAAGGAGCTCTGCACCGGGTGCGAGTTCTGCGTCGACATCTGCCCGTTCGAATGCATCCACATGATCGAGGCGCAGGACGAGACGGTGGCGAACCACTACAAGATCGCCTTCGTCGAGAAGAACAAATGCGTCGCCTGCCGCCTCTGCGAGTCGGTGTGTGACAAGGACGCCATCGTCGTCCCCGAGGCGCCGACGCAGTTGAAGGGTTACCTGCCCGACTTCATCGTCGCGGGCACCGGCCGATGACGGACGATCTCCCCAAAGAATCTCCCCGCACGATCCTCTTTCAGTTCGTCATCTTCCCGCTGGGGATCGTGGCGATCGGCGTCGGCGTCTTCCTTCTCTTCGGCCTTCTCGCCTCGGAAAAGAGCTCGATTCCCGACTACCTGAACGAGATCCGCTCCGGCAGCGCGCACGAGCGCGGCCACGCCGCGTATCAGCTCTCGCGCTCCATCAACCGCGGCGAAGCGAAGAAGTACCCGAACCTCGAGCAGCAGGTGGCGACGCTCTACACGCAATCGAAGAACGACGACCCGCGCATCCGCCGCTACCTCGCGCTGGTCCTCGGGAAGCTCGGCGACCGCCGCGCGACGCCGGCGCTCATCGAAGGGCTGCGCGACACCGACGCCGAGTCGCGGCTCTACGCGATTGTCGCCCTCGGGGAGCTGCGCGATCCCGCCGCGGTGCAGCCGCTGATGGATGCCACGCGCGACGACGACAAGGATGTCCGCAAGACCGCCGCGTACTCGCTCGGCGCCATCGGCGACCCGCGCGGAGTTCCCGCGCTCGTCTCCGCGCTCGAGGATCAGACCGCCGACGTCCGCTTCAACGCCGCGATCGCCCTCTCGCGCTTCGGCGACAAGCGCGCCGTCGGCACGCTGCGCGACATGCTCGACCGCCAGCGCCTCGCCGCCGCCCGCATGCGCGAGGACCAGGCCGAGGACGCGATGATCATGGCGATGGAACCGTACGCGAAGCTCGCGGGGCATGAGGCCGCGGGCGATCTGCAAAAGCTGGCGAATACCGATGCCAGTCTGCGCGTGCGCGATGCGGCGAAGCAGGCGCTGTTACAGGTGCGTTAGCCGCGCTTTTGCCAGCAGAACCATCACACCGAAGATCGGATCTCTGGAGCCGGCGGTACGGACGAGCTCCCAGTTTTGAGTGATGTATCGATCGACGTAAGCGACGACGTCGGACAACAGGACCGTGAGGTACGGACCCGGCTCATTGCTGGGCGCTGTCCCGAATGCAACCAGCCGCACCCGATGTCCGGCCGGCGTGTCGATCGCGCCCCCGGCCAGAAGCGCCCGCCCCAGCTTGTGGCCATCCGCCGCAGAGCTGCATCCGAAGCGGCGCAGGATCTTGGCGATGACGTCCGGGTCGGTCGCCGCCTCATTGATCATGGCCCGTCCTTCTTTCACCTCGCCGATGATCATGTCGGCTTGATCACGAGGCACTTTCAGCGCGGGATCGGGCTCGAAATCCGGCTCGCCGTTCGGAAGGTGAAGCGCGGCGACGTCGATCTCTGTAAGGGTCCGGAAGTTCCCACCGCCCGTCTTGCGCACGACGGGATACTCCGTGATCGTGAAGTAGCCGTTGAGCTGGAGATAGGCGCGGACGAGCGCGACAGCATTGTCCATGAGCGGCTATCGTAGCGTTTCATGACCGGCGACTACGACCTCCTCGGCCTGATCATCGCCGCGCTCGGCGGAGCGGCGGTCGGTCTGGAACGGGAGTGGTCGGGACACACCCGGGGAGCCGGCCGGCGCTTTGCCGGGATTCGCACGTTCACCCTGCTCGGAGGCCTCGGCGGGTTGGCAGGGCTGCTGTGGATCAACGGTCTCACGTGGCCCGCGGTCATTCTTCTCGCCGGACCGGTAGCCATCGTCGCAGCGGCGTATTTCGCGGGAAGCCGCACAGATCTCGACAGCACGACCGAGGTGGCCGCGCTGGTCGTCATCAGTGCGGGATTTCTGGCCGGCACCGGCACCTATCAGATTGCCAGCGGCATCATCGCCATCACCTGCCTGCTGCTCGTGGAGAAATCGCGTCTCCATGCGCTGGCCGCTCGGATCGACGACGTCGGACTCCGCGCCGGCGTGCACTTCGCGGTGATGGCGCTGGTCGTGTTGCCGCTTCTTCCGAGCGGACCGTTCGGGCCGTGGGGAGGAATTCGTCCGCGCGAGCTGTGGGCGCTCGTTCTCTTCTTTTCGGGGTTGAGCTTCCTCGGGTATGTGGCGCGGCGCCTGATCGACACGCGGCGGGGATACCTGATCGCCGGCGCGCTCGGTGGGCTCATTTCGTCGACGAATGTGACGTTTACGTTCGCTCGCATGAGCCGCGCCGACACGACCGCAGCGCGCGATCTGGGCTTCGGCGCGGTTGCGGCGAACGCGCTGCTGTATCCGCGCGTGCTCATCGCCACGGCCGTGCTCAACTTCCCGCTGGCAGCGCCGCTTGCGCCGTATCTGATCGTCCCGTTTCTGATCGCGGCCGCGGTTGCGCTCACTGGATTGCGATCGTCGAAGGAGGCGGGCGAATCCGCTCCCCCTCCCCCCAACCCTCTGCAACTCGGCGCGGCGCTGCATATGGTGATCATCTTTCAGGTGGTCCTGATGCTGGTCCATCTCGCGCGAAGTCAGTGGGGAGAAGCCGGTCTTTTGAGCTCGGCGGCGGTTCTCGGCCTCACCGATGTGGATGCACTCACGGCCACGATGGCCAGAAGCGTTGCGCGGACATCGTCGCTGGAGATTGCGGCGCTGGCCATCGCTGCCGGCGTGCTTTCCAACACGGCCATGAAAATGGCGATCGCGCTGATTGTGGGACGGAGTCAGTTTCGAACGATCGCCGCCGGAACGCTGGCGCTCATGCTCCTCGGCGGCGGCGTCACCCTGGCGCTGCTGCTCATCCCGTCATACGTCTGACCGCGCAATGCAGAGCGAAGCCAAAACGGTCGCTGAGCATCGAGCAGTACGAGCGCGCCAAACCCTGCTTTGGAAACGATTTGACGCCGGTCTGAACAGCATCGTCGCCACGTTCCGCTTCATTCGCCGGAGGGTGCACGAGCGTGCGTGATTTCTGTCACCTTTTTCGTTGACACGCATCACTCATCGAGCGATAGTAGGCGCCACCGGAAGCAACTACTTCGGCTCCCGATGTCTGAAGAAATCACACCATATCAGGTGGTTCCGAAGACGCCCCTCGCGGGCAGCGCCGCGGCGGAGATTCGCGACCAGGGGGAGATTTCCCGTCGCAGTTTCCCCTGGGTCCTGACCATCGCCTGGAGCACTTTGGCGGCTGCTCTCGGAGGCCTCGCCAGTATCCTCGGCCGCTTCCTCTTCCCCAACGTGCTCTTCGAGCCGGTGCAGAAGTTCAAGGCCGGTCTTCCGTCCGACTATTCGGTCGGCGAAGTCGACGAGCGCTGGAAGGACAAGTACGGCATCTGGGTCGTCCGGACCGAAGATTCGATGTACGCCCTGATCACGGTCTGCACGCACCTCGGATGCACGCCCAACTGGCTTCCCTCGCAGAACAAGTTCAAGTGCCCCTGCCACGGCAGCGGCTACTACCGCACCGGCGTCAACTTCGAAGGTCCGGCGCCGCGTCCGCTCGAGCGGGCGAAGATCTACGTCGACGTCGCCGATGGTCAGATCGTGGTCGACAAGTCGGTGCAGTTCCACCAGGAACGTGGCGAGTGGACGAACCCTGATTCGTTCTTGAAAGTCTAGGGGCAACCCGGGGAGAGAATGGCGAACCTACGACAACTACAGGAAGGCATCGTCAACTCGCAGATCTGGAAGTCGATCTTCCGTGTCGGCATCCCCAACACCAACCGCAAACGCGTCCTCGCAGTCCTCGGCTCGCTCATCCTCCACCTGCATCCGGTCAAGGTCCGCCGCTCCGGCGTGCGCATGAGCTACACCTGGTGCATGGGCGGCACGTCGTTCTTCCTCTTCCTGGTCGAAACCGTCACCGGCCTGCTGCTGATGTTCTACTACCGGCCGACCATCGAATACGCCTATCCCGACATCATGGACCTGCGCGAGCAGGCGCCGTTCGGGATCATGCGCGAGATGCACCGCTGGGGCGCGCACGCGATGGTCATCGCGGTCTGGCTGCACATGTTCCGCGTCTTCATGACCGGCTCGTACAAGCCGCCGCGCGAGTTCAACTGGAACGTCGGCGTCGTCCTGCTCGTGCTCACGCTGCTGCTGTCGTTCACCGGCTACCTCCTGCCGTGGGACCAGCTCGCGATCTGGGCCATCACCGTCGGATCGAACATGGCGCGCGCCACACCAGGCGCAGGAAACGAGGGCCCGATGTCGGGCCTGATAAAACTCGGCGACATCCGGCTGATTCACGCCGGTGACGACGCGCGCTTCGCCCTCATCGGCGGGCGCTCGATCGGACCTTCGACGCTGCTGCGGTTCTACGTCCTGCACTGCATGGCGATCCCGCTGGCGGCCGGTTTCTTAATGGCCATCCACTTCTGGCGAGTGCGAAAAGATGGCGGCATCTCCGGGCCGATGTGAGGTGAGACGATGACGTTCATCAAGGACTTCATCAACGTTCTCTCCGGCGCCTCGATCTCGTTCATCCTCCTTTCGGCGACCTTCGGCTTCATCATCTTCTTCAACCTCTACGACGGAAAGATCAAGTCGAAGGTCGGCGGTGCGTTCCTCGGGTTCGGCATCCTGCTGCTCGTCACCGGCCTGTTCATCACGCCGCTGCTCTACTGCGGCATCGCCTACCTCGGGATCATGTTCGTCCTGGCGCACCTCGGCGGACGCCTCTGGGATGGCAAGACCGGTCTCTGGATGCTGATCCTCGGCGGCGGCGCGTTCGTGCTGTCGTTCTTCGACGAGAACTTCTACCTGATCGCCGCGAAGCCGGACAACGTCCCCATCGCCGCGATGATCTTCCTCCTCGGATTCTTCACCTGGGTCGCGCTGCGCAAGGCGTACCTGAACGACAAGCAGATCCTCGGCGGCGGCATCCCCTGGGAGAAGACCGAGTCGGACGAGAAGCTCTTCACCTGGCCCGATCTCGTCTACACCGAGATGCTCTGCATGATCCTCCTGACGATCGTCATGATCATCTGGTCGATCGCGTTGAGAGCCCCGCTCGAAGAGCCGGCCAACCCGACGTCGTCGCCGAATCCCGCGAAGGCCCCGTGGTACTTCCTCGGACTGCAGGAGATGCTCGTCTACTTCGATCCGTGGCTGGCCGGCGTCGTCCTGCCGACGCTGATCATCGTCGGGCTGATGGCGATTCCGTACATCGATACCAATCCGAAGGGAAACGGCTACTACTCGTTCCGCGAGCGGAAGTGGGAGCTCGGCATCTTCCTCTACGGCTTCCTCGTGCTCTGGTCGTTCCTCATCATCACCGGCACGTTCCTCCGCGGTCCGAACTGGAACTTCTTCGGTCCCTACGAGTACTGGGATCCGAACAAGCTCGTCCCGCTGGTCAACGTCGACCTCTCGGAGTTGATCTGGGTCAAGGCGCTCGGGATGCCGCTGCCGAAGCTGTGGGTGATCCGCGAGATGTTTGGGATCATCCTGACGATCGCCTATCTCGGACTGCCGCCGCTGCTGGCGGCCGGACCGTTCCGCCGCTTCTATCTGAAGATGGGACCGCCGCGGTACTACACCGGCACCTTCCTCTTCCTGTTCATGATGTCGCTGCCGATCAAGATGGTGCTGCGGTGGCTGTTCAACCTGAAGTACATCGTTCATATCCAGGAGATCTTCTTCAACATATGAGGGAGAGCTGTTGAGCTGTTGAGCGATTGAGCCATTGAGGGCTCAACAACTCAACCGCTGAATGGCTAAAGAGCTAAAACGTGAAACCACAGGAGCCGATCCCGCACAACTATTCGATGGGCCGCCTGAACGCGATCTTCGCGTGGTCGTCCCTCGTTCTCCTCGCGTCGACCGCGCTGATCGTCGGCTACGACTACGTGCGCGGCTGGAAGTGGTTCCAGCGCGAGTTCCTCCGCATTCAGCAGGAGCGGATCGAGTCCGATCTCAAGGCGGCGCAGGCCGCGGCGAACAAGGAACAGATCAAGGCGCTCGACGATCAGATCAAGCAGCAGAACGTCGCCATCGCCCAGGAGCGCGACCAGTACCTCCAGGCGCAGAAAGATCTCGACGCGTGGGAAGGGAAGCACTACGCCGCGGACGAGGACTACCGCTTCGCCAAGGCCGTCCTCGATGCCAAGCGCTACGACGCCGAGACCTCGCGGATCCAGAAGCGCGCCGACCGCGCGCAGGCGCAGCGCGAGTTCGAGTACTACGTCAAACACGTGCAGGACCTGCAGCTTCGCCTGCAGCAGGTCACTCGCGACCGCGACGCCGCGAAAGAGCGCGTCAATCAGTTCCTGAAGAAGATCGACGCCGCGGAGTCGAAGAAGAAAGAGCTCACCGCTTCGATCGATCTCCTCACCAAGCAGCTCGACACGGTCGACATCATGAAGGGGAAGAACCTCCTCCTGAACCTCCCGATGCTCGACTTCATCAGCCCGACGCTGAAGATCGATCAGGTCGTGCTGCCCGACCTCTTCGTCGACGTCAACTACATGCACATCCCGCGCGTCGACCGCTGCATGACGTGCCATCGCGCGATCGACAACCCCGGCTTCGAATCGAAGAAGGAAGCGGCGCGCCTCTCGGCGGAGCTGCAGAAGAAGCTCGACACGTTCGAGATCGTGGATGCGGAGAAGCGGAAGGACGCCGAGGCGCGGATCGCGCAGCTCAAGCGGATCCAGGACGCGCCGCAGGACATCCTCAATCCGTGGCGTACGCACCCCCGGCTCGACCTCTTCGTCGGCTCCGCGTCGAAGCATCCGCTCCTCGAGTTCGGCTGCACCTCCTGCCATCACGGCCAGGACCGCGCGACGGAGTTCGGCCGCGCCGGACACGTGCCGCCGAATCCGAAGATGGAGCGCCGCTGGTCGGGCGCGGTGGTCAGCCTGCTGCCCGGTCCGTGGGACTACGCGAAGCGGCAGTGGCAGTGGGAAGAGAACCCGTTCCTCGACACGCCGATGTTCCCGCGCCAGTACTACGAGGCGGGCTGCATCAAGTGCCACTCCGGCCAGGTCAACGTCGACGGCGGCGAACAGATCACCAAGGCGATGCAGACGGTCGAGCTGTACGGCTGCTACGCCTGCCACAAGATCAGCAACTGGCGCTTCACCGATCTGCGCAAGCCGGGCCCCGACCTGACCGGCATCGCGGAGAAGACCACGCCTGACTGGGCGCTCCGCTGGATCAGCGAGCCGCACGAGTTCCGCTCCACGACCCGCATGCCGTCGTTCTTCTACCAGCGGAACATGGTCGGCCCGTATGTCCCGGCCGCGGAGAAGGCGCAGAACATCAAGAACCAGAACGCGGAGATCCACGCGATCGTCGCGTACCTCTTCGCGAAGTCGACGCACCGCGTCTGGCAGGCGCCGGCCGGAGCGGGCGACGCCGCGCGCGGCAAGGCTCTGGTCGAGAACATCGGCTGCCTCGGCTGCCACGTGAATTCCGAGCAGGTCAAGGACGAGAAGAGCGGCGAGATCCGCCTGGCGAAGCGCGACGACGTGCCGCTCGAGCGCAACTACGGCTTCAATCTGGTCGGCGTCGGCACGAAGACGCATCCGGCGTGGGTCTACAACTGGGTGAAGAACCCGAAGGCCTACTACGCCGACGCGCCGATGCCGTCGCTGCGCCTCACCGATCAGGAAGCGTCCGACGTCACGGCCTATCTCATGACGCTGCAGAAGCCGCAGTTCATGATGAAGCGGGTCGACGCGCCCGACGTGAAGGCGGTGCACGATCTCGCCAAGAGCTACATGATCAACACGCTGTCCGATCGGGACGCCGAGGCGAAGCTGAAGTCGATGCAGTTGAACGACCAGCTCGTTTACCTCGGGCAGCGCTCGATCGAGAAATACGGCTGCTACTCCTGCCACAACATCAACGGCTTCGAGGGACTCAAGCCGATCGGCACCGAGCTCACGATCGAAGGATCGAAGCCGCTCCACCTCTTCGACTTCGGCTTCGTGCACGAGTACGAGCACGAGTCGGGGAAGCACGAGCACGTGCAGCACAACGTGCCGTCGTGGATCTACAACAAGGTCCGCAGCCCGCGCGTCTATGACGACAAGCGCGAGAAGGGCTACAACGACAAGCTAAAGATGCCGAACTTCCACCTCAGCGAGGAGGAAGCGCGGCTCATCACCATGGTCATCACCGGTCTGACCAAGGACATGGTGGCGCCGAACCGGATGGCGGCGATGGATCCGCACGACCGGCTGATCGAGGAAGGACGGAAGCGCGTCTCGCAGCACAACTGCCGCGCGTGTCACATCGTCGACCGCACCGGCCGCGCCATCGGCGCGCTCATCGCCGACACCAACTTCCTCCCGCCCGATCTCACACCGGAGGGAGCGCGCGCGCAGTCGCCGTTCCTCTTCAACTTCCTCAAGGACCCGACCACGATGAAGATCCGGCCGTGGCTCAGCGTCCGGATGCCGACCTTCCACTTCGACGATCAGGAGGCGAACACCCTCGTCACCTACTTCGCCAGCGAAGGGAACGCGCAGCAGTTCGACACGCGCCGCGTCTCGAATCCGCCCGCCGCGAACGTCGCCATCGGACGCGAGGTCTTCGGCATGCTCCGTTGCGCGCAGTGTCATTCCACGGCGCCGGTCAATCCGGAGAATCCGCCGGTGCCCGACGTCGCGAACGCGCAGTCGCTCGCGCCGAACCTCACGCTGTCGCGCATCCGCCTGCGTCACGAATGGATCCCCGACTGGATCCGTCGTCCGGGCGAGATGATCCCGTCGACCCGCATGCCCGCGAACTTCCCGCACAACGCGGCCACCGGCGGCTTCCAGTCGCCGCTGGCGATGGCCATCGACACGCCCGCCTTCGCCGGGCAGAAGGCCGCGCTGCTCCCGTACTTCCACAATGACGAGAAAGAACTGCGTCGCACGATGAGCGACGCCGTGGCGCTCACCGACTACCTCCGCGACTACATCTGGTCCATCGGCATCACCCAGATGCGGTCAGCGGGGGAGGGTGGAGTGACAGTCGCTCCGCTGCCGGCCATGCCGGCTCAGCCCACGCCCAAACCGAAGGAGATCGCAAGCAAATGACCATGAAGAAGTTTCTGACGATGCTATTCGCCGCCGTCCTCGTCCTCGCCGTCGCATGCGGCAAGGGGAAAGAGGCGGAATCGAAAGACGAAGGTGAAGACGACCAAGCGCCGCAGACCGCGAGCGCTCCGGCGTCCGACACCGCGGCCGCTCCCGCCGCGGCCGCACCTGCCGCGGTCTCGGCCGATGCCGCGACCATCGCCGGCTCCGTGAAGTTCGAAGGCGCCGCGCCGAAGATGGCGACGATCCAGATGGGCGCCGATCCGTACTGCCAGTCGCAGCACAAAGAGGCGGTGCAGGACGAGGAAGTGGTCGTCGGCGCGGCCGGTGAGCTGGCCAACGTCTTCGTCTACGTCAAGAACCCGCCGGCCGGGAACTACCCGCCGCCCGCGGCCGCCCACATGCTCGATCAGCAGGGCTGCAAGTACACCCCGCACGTCAGCGGCATTCAGGTCGGACAGAAGCTCGACATCCGCAACGACGACGACACGCTGCACAACGTGCACGCGCTCCCGGCCGTGAACAGCCAGTTCAACGAAGGCCAGCCGGTCAAGGGGATGATCGCCACCAAGACGCTCGACAAGCCGGAGCTGACGCCGTTCAAGATCAAGTGCGACGTCCACGGCTGGATGAAGTCGTACATGGCCGTCATGCCGCACCCGTTCTATGCCGTCTCGGGGATGAACGGCCAGTTCACGATCGCCAACCTCCCGCCCGGCACCTACACGCTCGTCGCGTGGCACGAGAAGTACGGCCAGCAGGAGCAGAGCATCACCGTCGGTCCGAAGGAGTCGAAGCAGGTCTCGTTCAGCTTCAAAGGATAGTTACCGGTTGCCGGTGACCGGTTGCCGCGGTAACCGGCAACTGGAAACCGGCAACTCGTCAAAGGAGTCGCATGGCTCAGAAACGACAAGTCAGAGTTGGATCGCAGTGGATGTACGCGAAGGACGCCGAAAAGGCGCTCGGCGAAGCACTGCGCGTGATGAAGGAAGAGGAAGCGGGCCACGGCCATCACGAGTCCTTCATCACGAAGTACGTCTTCTCGCAGGACCACAAGTGGATCGGCGTGCAGTACGGCTTCACCGCCCTCTGCTTCCTTCTCTTCGGCTTCTTCCTGATGATCATGATGCGACTCCAGCTCGGATGGCCGAGTGAGCACTTCAAGATCATCGGGTGGTTCTTCAAGAGCGACGGCGGCATGCTCCCCGAGCAGTACAACCAGCTCGGCGCGATGCACGGCACGATCATGGTCTTCCTCGCCATCGTGCCGCTCGCCGTCGGCGCCTTCGGCAACTACGTCGTGCCGCTGCAGATCGGCGCGCCCGACATGGCCTTCCCGAAACTGAACATGGCCAGCTACTGGTGCTACCTCCCGGGCGGCATCATCATGCTGATGAGCATGTTCCTCCTGCAGACGAAGGGAGGAGCGGCGCAATCGGGCTGGACCTCTTACCCGCCGCTCTCCGTCATCGCCTCGCAGGGGCAGACGTGGTGGCTGGTCGGGATGATCTTCCTGATCACATCCTCGCTCCTCGGCTCCGTCAATTTCATCGTCACCATCATTCAACTCCGCGCCAAGGGGATGACCTGGGACCGCCTCCCGTTCTTCGTCTGGGCGCAGTTCGTCACCTCGTTCCTGCTGCTCCTCGCCTTCCCGCCGCTCGAGGCCGCGGGCGTGCTGCAGCTCATGGACCGCGTCGCCGGCACGAGCTTCTTCCTGCCGAGCGGTCTCGTGGTCAGCGGTGAAGTGCTCAAGAACGCCGGCGGCGGCAACCCGCTGCTCTGGCAGCACCTCTTCTGGTTCCTGGCGCACCCCGAGGTGTACGTGTTGATCCTGCCGGCGATGGGAATCGTGGCCGAGGTCATCGCGAACAACACGCGCAAGTCGCTGTGGGGCTATCGCTCCATGGTCGGCGCGTCGGTCTTCCTCGGATTCATGTCGTTCGTCGTCTGGGCGCACCACATGTTCATGACCGGCATGGGCACGGTCATCAGCGCCTTCTTCCAGACGACCACGATGATCATCTCCATCCCGTCGGTCATCATCCTCAGCGCGCTCTTCCTGACGCTCTGGGGCGCGTCGATCCGCTTCAACACGCCGATGCTCTTCGCGCTGGCGTTCCTGCCGATGTTCGGCATCGGCGGACTGACCGGACTGCCGCTCGGCCTGGCCACTACCGACATCCACCTCCACGACACCTACTACGTCATCGGCCACTTCCACTACGTCGTGGCGCCGGGGACCATCTTCGCGATGTTCGCCGGCATCTACTACTGGTTCCCGAAGATCACCGGCCGCAAGCTGAACGACACCCTTGGCAAGATCCACTTCTGGGGATCGCTGGTCTGCATCAACGGCATCTTCATGCCGATGTTCTACCAGGGCCTGGCGGGCGTCTCGCGCCGGCTCTTCGACGGCGGTATCCAGTACGCGCACGCCAAGGCCGCGGCGAGCGCGACCAACCCGTTCATGTCGCAGGCCGCGATCGGCCTCTTCATCTTCCAGCTCCCGTTCATCTACAACTTCTTCAAGAGCATCAAGTGGGGTGAGCGTGTCGGCGCGAACCCATGGCAGGCGACCACGCTCGAGTGGGCCGCCGCGGCCTCGCCTCCGATCGGCCACGGCAACTTCGCCGTCCCGCCCGTCGTGCATCGCGGTCCGTACGAGTACAGCCTGCCGGGCATGACCGAAGACTATCTGCCGCAGAACGCGGACGACACCGGTGCGATCCCGGCGCCCGTCGTTCCGTCGCATGCCCCGGTCGTCGCCTAAGGAGAGCGAATGTCAGCAGACGGACACATGGAAATCCCGTTCACCGTCGACTCCCGGCCGGACACCGGCCTTTACAACGGGAAGCTCGGCGTATGGCTGTTCCTGGCCTCGGAAGTGATGCTCTTCGGCGCGCTCTTCTCGTCGCTGATCCTGATCCGCACCGGCGCCGCGAAATGGCCCGAGGGGTGGAAAGAGCTGCACGTCCTGCCGGCGACCATCAACACCTTCGTGCTCATCGCATCGTCGGTCTTCGTCGTCATGGCGTGGGCCAACCTCCGGCTGCGCAAGCCGCAGGTGGCGCGGATGTGGATTCTCGCGACGCTCCTCTGCGGCTTCGCCTTCATGGGCATCAAGGCGTACGAGTACAGCCTCAGCTTCCACCACCACCACTTCCCGAGCACGAACAACTTCTTCGCCATCTACTTCACGATGACCGGCCTGCACGGCCTGCACGTCCTCGGCGGCATGATCGTCTTCGGCTACTTCCTGACCAAGGGCTGGTCGATGTACGACCACGAGCCGCGGCGCTTCACGAACCGCATCGAGATCGTCGGCCTCTACTGGCACTTCGTCGATCTCGTCTGGATCTTCCTCTTCCCGACGCTCTATCTGCTGTAGGAGACGCTACTGATGACCGACCACGTCGCCGAATCGCACCACGACGCGCACGACTCGCACGATTCGCCCGAGAACATCAAGAAGGAGATGACGCGCTACATCGGCGTCTTCCTGGCGCTCGCGGCGCTCACCGGTCTCACGGTGTGGGTGCGCTTCTCACTCGACCTGCCGGAGCACCAGGCGATCATCGTCGCCCTGATCATCGCCACGGTGAAAGGCTCGCTCGTCGCCGCGTTCTTCATGCACCTGCTGTCGGAAAAGAAGCTGATCTACAGCGTGCTGATCCTGACGGTCGTCTTCTTCGCCGTCCTGATGTGGCTCCCGGTCCACGACGTCCTCGACAAGTTCGGATACAAGTGAATGTCCCTGCGCATCTTCCACATCATCTTCGTGATGGTCTGCGTCGCCCTCTCGATCTGGGTCGGCGTGTGGGGGATCCGCGGCTACATGCTCGACCGCAACACCGGCGCCCTCGTCCTCGGCCTGGTCTTCTTCGCCAGCGGCGCGGCGCTCGTGTACTACGGAACGAAGGTGTACGCGAAGTTGAGGGATTTGCCATGAAGCCAGTTCGCCGTTCGCCGTTGGCTGTTGGCCGGAGCTACGCGATCATGGCTTTTGCCATCTGCCAACTGCTAACTGCCAACTGCCTCCAAGCCTGCCCCGTCTGCTTCGGCAACCCCGATTCCCCGCTCACCAAGGGCACCAGCAACGGCATCCTCTTTCTCCTCGGCGTCATCGGCCTCGTTCAGATCGGATTCGTCGCACTGTTCATCACCTTCTGGCGCCGCGCGCGTGCCATCCGGCGCCGCCGCGAGTCATTCCACCTCATCGAAGGGGGAGCACACTGATGCAGGAGTTTCTCGCCAAATACATGCCGCCCATCGCGTCCGAGCATGGCGCGGCACTCGACCGCCTGAACGCGTGGGTGCACGTGCTGATGCTCGTGCTCTTCATCTTCTGGGCCGCGTACTTCGTCTTCGTCCTCTGGCGCTTCAGCGCGAAGAAGAACCCGCGCGCCAACCACGCCGGCATGCAGTCGCACTGGTCGACCTACGGCGAAGTCGGCGTGGCCGTCGTCGAGGCGGTCCTCCTCCTCGTCTTCTCCATCCCTCTGTGGGGTCAGTGGACGTCGAAGCCGAAGCCGGAGACGAATCCGCTGGAGATCCACGCCGTCGCCGAGCAGTTCGCATGGAACCTCCACTACCCAGGCGCGGACGGCGTCTTCGGTCACCGTGACGCGAAGTTCGTCTCGTCGACGAACACCGTCGGTCTCGACCCGAACGATCCCGCCGCCAAGGACGACATCGTGATGATCAACCAGCTCCACGTCGAGAAGGGGCGGCCGGTGATCGTCCACATCTCGTCGAAGGACGTCATCCACAGCTTCTCCCTCCCGGTCATGCGCGTGAAGCAGGACGCCATCCCGGGGATGGACGTGCCGGTTCACTTCACGCCGATCAAGACCAACGACGGCGAGACGTGGGAGATCGCCTGCGCGCAGCTCTGCGGCAACAGCCACTACCGCATGCGCGGACAGCTCTTCGTCGACTCGCACGACGAGTTCGTCAAATGGATGAAGTCCCAGACCCCGGCTGTTCCGGGCAGTTGAGGTATAAAGCCCCCGGATGATTTCCGTTTCCCCCACGCCCGTCTGGCTCCGACGCTTCACGAAGCTGGTCGCCGTTCTCACCCTGTTCCTGATCTTCGCCGGGGCCATGGTCACGTCGACCGGCTCCGGCCTCGCCGTTCCCGACTGGCCGCTCAATTACGGCATGGTGATCCCGCCGATGATCGGCGGCATCCTCTACGAAGCGGGCCACCGCCTCATCGCCGGCGCCGTCGGCTTCCTGATCCTCCTGCAGGCCATCCTGCTCCAGCTCTTCGAGCCGAAACCATTCATCCGCAAGCTAGGCTGGACCTCTCTCGGCTGCGTCCTCGTGCAAGGCCTCCTCGGCGGACTGACCGTCCTCTTCCTCCAGCCCCACGCGCTCTCCGTCGCCCACGGCGCAGTCGCCGAAATCCTCCTCTGTTTGAATGTGAGCATCGCCTTCTTCACGCACGCCTTGGTGGAGCGACAGGCGCCCTCGCCTGTCGGCGCGATCACGACCGCCCTCCCCATCGTCATCTACTCCCAGATCCTCCTCGGCGCCATCGTCCGCCACATGAACGCCGGCACCGTCTTCACCGACTTCCCGCTCTCCAACGGAAAGATCATCCCCGACTTCACCAGCGGCGCGATCGTCGCGAACTTCGCCCATCGCGCCGGCGCGCTCGCCGTCACCATCGCGATCCTCGCGGTGGCCCGCGCCTGCTTCCGCGCGAAGCAGTTCCGCGGCTTTGCCGCCGCCCTCGTCGCGCTCGTCGGCTGCCAGATCTACCTCGGCATGCGCGTGGTCTTCGATTACGCCGACAACAAGGCGCTCTATCACTCGCTCGTCGGCCAGGCCGCGCTGCACCACGCGTCGATCACCAGCATGCATGTCGTGACCGGCGCCGCGACGCTCGCCACCTCGCTCCTCCTCGCCCTCAGCGCACGTACGACACGTAGGGCAACCTCTCAGGTTGTCATTCCCGAGATGACGGAGCTCGCCGCATGAGCGCCGTCCTCGCCGTCTCCCGCGATTACCTCGAGCTCTCCAAGGCGCGCATCGTGATGATGGTCCTCATCACCACGGCCGCCGGCTATCTCATCGGCGCGCAGCGCGTCGATGCCGTCGCGCTGCTCAACGTCCTCCTCGGCACCGCGCTCGTCGCCGCCGGGACCAACGCGCTGAACCAGTACGTCGAGCGCGAGCACGACGCGAAGATGCGCCGCACGCGACTCCGTCCGCTGCCCGACGGTCGCATCACGCCGCGCAGCGCGCTCCTCTTCTCCGCCCTCATCGCCGTCGCCGGCACCATCTACCTCGGCGTGATGGTCAACTGGTTGACCGCTTTCCTCGGCGCCTTCACCCTCACCAGCTACATCTTCGTCTACACGCCGCTCAAGCGGATCTCCACCGCCTGCACCATCATCGGCGCGGTGCCGGGCGCCATCCCGCCGCTCATGGGCTGGACCGCAGCCACCGGATCGCTCGCCCTCGACGGCTGGATCCTCTTCGGCATCCTCTTCTTCTGGCAGCTCCCGCACTTCATGGCCATCAGTTGGATCTATCGCGAGGACTACGGCCGCGCTGGATTCGTGATGACCTCCGTGCGCGATGAGCACGGCCTCGCCACCGCGCGCCAGGCCATCATCTGGTCGCTCGCGCTCTTCGCGGTCAGCGTGCTGCCGTCGTACGGCACCGCGTATCTCATCGGCGCGATCGTGGCCTCGCTGGGCATGCTCGTGATGTCGATCCGCTTCTTCTTCGACCGCTCGAACAAGATGGCCATGAAGCTCTTCATGACCTCGAACTTCTACCTGATCGTCGTCATGACGATGCTCGTCATTTCCGCCCGCACTTGAATCAGACAGCAGACAGCAGACAGCGGACAGCACACCCGGGACGTCGTCTCCTTGCTTCTGCTGTCTGCTGTCTGCTGTCCGCTGTCTGGCTGTCCGCCTGCCATCACCAGTCGGACCTCCCGAGGCTCTTCCCCGTCCCCGACGCGCAGCTCGTTGCCGAAACCGGCAAGCCGGTGAACCTCGGCGCGAACAAGGGCTACGTCACCGTCTACGACTTCATCTTCACCAACTGCGCGGCATCGTGCCCGGTCATGACCGGCACGTTGCGCAAGATCACGGCGAAGGTGCCGAAAGACGCGCCGGTCCGCTTCGTCTCCATCAGCGTCGACCCCACGCGCGACACCCCCGCGGTCCTCGCCGACTACGCGAAGAAAGTGCGCAACGACGACCGCTGGACGTTCCTCACCGGCGAGCGCGAGTCGATCGTCAAGCTCTCCGTCGACGGCTTCAAGCTCGCCGCCGGCGGCACGCCGCAGCCCGGCGCCGAGCCGCTCCTGCACAGCTCGAAGTTCGCCGTCGCCGACAAGGACGGCTGGATCCGCGAGTACTACGATTCGTCCGAGGACGATGCCGTCGATCATGTCGCCGCGACGGTGAAGGACCTGGTGGCCGAGTGACGCACGTCTGGCCCGCGATCAACGCCACGCTCAACGGCCTCAGCGGCGTCTTCCTCCTCACTGCGTTCCTCCTCATCCGCAAGAAAAAGATTCAGCTCCACAAGCGCTTCATGCTCGCGGCCTGCACCACGTCGCTGATCTTCCTGGCAAGCTATCTCGCGTACCACTACACGGCGGGTGCGACGCGCTTCGCCGGCGTCGGCTGGAGCCGTCCCGTCTACTTCACGCTCCTCCTCACGCACACCGTGCTCGCGGTGACCATCGTGCCGCTGGCCGTCATCTCCGTCTTCAACGGACTGAAGATGCGCGTGGCGACGCACCGCCGTTTCGCGAAGGTCACGTTCCCTCTCTGGATGTACGTCTCCGTGACCGGCGTGCTCGTCTACTTTTTCCTCTACCAGTGGTTCCCCTCGCGGTAGCATGAACGGCGATGTCGCGCCGTGAACGTCTACTCGATGAGCTCCGTGGTTACGGGCCCGCCGACGACACAGAAGCGCAGAACGTCGAGGCGGTCGTCAACCTGTTGACCACATCCGCGGACCCGTTTTCGCGTGGTCATTTCGACCCCGGACACATCACCGCGAGCTGCTACATCGTCGATCCCGGCGGCCGCCTCCTGCTGCATCACCACCGCCGTCTCGACCGCTGGCTGCAGATGGGTGGACACGTCGAGGCCGACGAGCTGACGTCCGACGCCGCGCTCCGCGAGGGACGCGAGGAGTCGGGCCTCTCCGACCTCATGCTCGCGGGCGGCATCCTCGACGTCGACGTCCACGCCATCCCCGCGTCGAAGGGCGATCCGCTGCATCGTCACTTCGATGTGCGGTACATCGCACGCACCGCGGCCCCGCAGTCCGTCAGCATGCATCCCGATGAATCGAACGATCTCGCCTGGGTCACACTCGAGCGCGCCGCCGTGTTGATGAACGCGCCGGAGTCGACGCGAGTGATCCGAAAGTTAGGAGTCATGCTTGGCTGAATACACCGGACAACTGCTGGAGAACGATCTCGATCCGAATCCATTTACGCAGTTCGGCAAATGGTTCGACGAGGCTCAGCAGCGCCAGCCGGATTTGCCCGAAGCGATGACCGTGGCCACCGCGTCGACGGAAGGCTGCGTTTCCGCGCGCGTCTGCCTGCTCAAGGGCTACGACGCGCGCGGCTTCGTCTTTTTCACCAACTACAGCAGCCGCAAGGCGGCGCAGCTCCACGACAACCCCCGCGCTGCCCTCTGCTGGTGGTGGCCGGTCCTCGGGCGCCAGGTACGCGTCGAAGGCGCGGTCGTCCGCACGACCGAGGAAGAGTCCGAGGCCTATTTCGCCACCCGTCCGCGCGGCAGTCAGCTCGGTGCGTGGGCGTCGGATCAGTCGAAGACGATCGTCGGCCGCGGTGATCTCGACGAGCGCTTCAAGCAGCTCGAGGCGACGTATCGCGACCGCGACGTCCCGCGCCCGCCGCACTGGGGCGGCTATCGCGTCATCCCGGTCATGTTCGAGTTCTGGCAGGGCCGCGCCGACCGCCTGCACGACCGCTTCACGTACCGGCTGCGCGAGGCGAAGGACTGGGTCATCGAGCGCGTAGCCCCGTGAAGAAGCGGATTCTTTTTCTCTGCACCGGCAACGCCGCCCGCAGCCAACTGGCCGAGGGCCTTGCGCGCGCGTTCCGCGGCGACGACTACGACGTCGTCTCCGCCGGCTCCCGCCCCGCCGGCTGGGTCCATCCCAACGCCATCCAGGCCCTCGCCGAGATCGGCATCGACATCCGCGACGCGACGTCGAAGTCCGCCGACCAGTTCCTCAACGAGCCCTTCGACATCGTCATCACCGTCTGCGACTCTGCCGCCGCCGACTGCCCCCTCTGGCCCGGCGCCAAACGCCTCGAGCACTGGCCCATCGAAGACCCCACCTGGGGGGAAGGATCAGTGGAGGAGCGCTTCGCAAAGACGCGCGACGACCTCAAACGCCGCATCGACGAGTTAAGTTAAGGGTCAGGGTCAGGTCTGGAAACTTAACTTAACGGCCGCCCAACCACCGTTAAGTTAAGTTTCCAGACCTGACCCTGACCCTTAACTTAACTCTTGCTGGGCGATGATCAATTGCCGCGCTTCTCCTCGCAGCGCGGGCAACCGAAGGGCGAACACGATCGACCCGAGGATCGAGACCGCTCCTCCGCACGCGACGGTCAGCGGGGCGCCGATGTGCTCGGCGAGCGAGCCTGCCACGAGGGCGCCGAGGGGGCCGAAGCCGACGAACATCATCGTGTAGACGGCCATCACGCGGCCGCGCAGCTCGTTGCGCACCATCGACTGGATGAGCGTGTTCGACGACGCCATCTGCACCATCATCGACATGCCGAGCGGCACGAGGAACACCGCCGCCAGGACGAACGATCGGGAGAAGGCGAAGGCCAGCGCCGACAGGCCGAAGCATGACGACGCGATGGCGACCCATCGTCCGAGTCCGCGCACCGACGAGCGCATGGCGAGCATCACGGAACCGATCAACGCGCCGGCCCCCGAGGCGCCCATCAGGATGCCGAGGCCGCGCGCGCCGCGGTGAAAGACCTCGTCGGCGAAGATCGGCATCAGCACGCTGTACGGCATGCCCGCGAAACTGATCAGGCCGATGAGTAGCAGCAGCGCGCGGATCGGCTTGGTCGTCGCGACGTAGCGGAATCCTTCGACGATGTTCTCCCACGGCGACGTGCTGATCGATTGCGGTGCGAGTCGCGGCAGCGACATCATCAGCAGTCCCGCTATCACCGCGACGTAGCTGACCGCGTTCGCGAAGAAGCACCACCCTTCGCCGATCGCCGCGACGAGGAGGCCCGCGACCGCCGGTCCGACGATGCGCGCGCCGTTGAACATCGACGAGTTGAGCGCGATGGCATTCATCAGGTCTTCGCGCTCGACCATCTGCACCAGGAACGCCTGCCGCACCGGCACGTCGAACGCGTTGACGACGCCGAGGCACGCGGCGAGGACGAAGATGTGCCACTCGTGGATCACGCCCCCGAGGGTCAGTCCCGCGAGGATGAACGCCAGGACCATCGACGCGCTCTGCGTCATCACCAGCACGCGCCTCCGGTCGTGACGATCGGCGACATGTCCGCCTAACGGCCCGAAGAGCAGCGACGGGATCTGTCCCGAGAAACCGACCAGCCCGAGAAGCAGCGCGGAGTGCGTGAGCCGATAGATGAGCCACGACTGCGCGACCTGCTGCATCCACGTCCCGATCAGCGAGATCAACTGGCCGGCGAAGAAGAGTCGGAAGTTGCGGTGCCGCAGTGCGCGGAGCGGGTGGGTTTTAGACGTGAGCGGTGACATCCGGCAACAGCACTTTCAGCGACGCGGGGCGGACTCGTACATTCAAAGTCTCGGCCATGGTGAACGGCTCGCCGTCGAGGTGAACCGGGCCGGGACGCTCGCGGCGGATGACGATCTCGCGGCCGCGCACCGTCGTCACGGCGGACGAGCGGTCGATCGTGCCGCGGAATAGCCGCCACGCGATCATCGGTGTGGCGAGGAGCGAGACGTCGGCGATCGTCACGACGTCGAGCAGACCGTCCTGCACCGAGGCGTGCGGCGCGATCCTCGCGTCATTGCCGTACTGGCTGGCGTTGGCGATGGTGATCACCTTCGCCTTCATCCGCCGCCGTTCCCCATCGACGTCGATGTCGTACTCCTCGGCGCGATACTTCACCACCTCGCGCATGCCGACGCGCAGGTACGTGAGGAAGCCGCGCGAGCCGGCGACGGCGAAGCGATCGGCGATCCACGCGTCGAATCCGATCCCCATCACGCCGAGAAACGGAATCCCGTTCACCTCGGCCGTATCGATCGTGACGATGCGCCGTGCGCCGCATGCGCGGAGCGATGCGCGCGCATCCATCGGCAGCCCGATGTGACGCGCGAAGCCGTTCCCCGAGCCGATCGGCAGGATGCCGAGCGCGAGGTTGCGTCCCAGCAGCCGCTTCGCGATCTCGTGCACCGTGCCGTCGCCGCCGACCGCGTAGACGACGTCGTAACCCTGCCGCTCCGCGCCGTCGATGATCGTGTCGAGATCTTCTTTTCGCTCGCACGGCGCGATCTCGAACGCGATGTTCCCGTCGGCGTACGTCTCGCGGATCAGCGTCCCCACGTCGTACTTGCGCGCCGTCCCCGAGCGCATGTTCACGAGGAAGAGCGTCTTCATCGGCGGTCGATCCAGAAGCCCCAGAGCGGAAGAATCCAGAGAAAGACCCCGGCCCAGGCGACGACGCGAACATTCGGCGGCGGAGGTCCGAGGAGGCTCGCGATGTAGATGACGACGAGCAGGATGACGAGCGACCAGAGCGCGATCGAGCCGCGATTCTTCTTGAGATAGAGCGCCAGTCCGATCACGAACATCAGCGACTCGATGACGATCGTCGCCGCCGTGTGATTCCAGAGGCCGAGGCCGTACTTCGGCCCGCCGGGCCAGAGCGGAAGGTCGGGGACGTGCGAGATGAAGTCGATGAACCAGTGACTGACGACGAGCACGCCGCCGACGATTGCGCCGCGCGTGTCGCGCGTGAAGAGCCGGTAGCCGATGGCGAAGACGACAGCCCAGACGATCGACATGGCGAGGCTGTGCGACCAGGGGTAGTCGTAGAAATCGAGGTTGAGGAACGGCGTGGGGCCTTGCTGGATGCGCACGTGCTCGATGCCGAGGAGGAGAAAAATCGGCCAGAGCAGATCGAGCAGATTCGGCGCAGCGATGAGCAGACCGAGCGACATCCGCGGCGCGACGCGCTTCGCGGCGAAGGAGCAGGCGTCGTGGCCGATGAACATGCCGGCCAGTTTATGACGCGCCGTTGGCGCCGGATTTGCGAAATGAAAAACGGGTCATGCGAATCGTCATCCTGGTGCTCGTCTCCGCGCTCGCGGCCGGCTGCTCGCGCGACCACGCGCGCCGCGACGCATTCGACGCGCAGAAGTTCGTCCTGGCGACGAATCAGTCGACGATCGCCGGCGTCGACCTCGGACTGATGGCCGCGCGCCGCGGCCGGCGTCCCGAAACGCGGCAGCTCGGCTCGATCATGCACCGGCAGCAGGGGGAGCTGCGGCAAGCGCTGCTCGACCTCGCGCGGAAGAAGCGGATACAAATGACCGACGTCCCGGAGCCGCGCAAAGTCGCGCTGCGGGAAAACCTCGACATCCTGCCGGGCGAAGTCTTCGACCGCGGCTACGCGCTGGCGATGCTGCAGGACCTCAACGGGCTGTCCGCGTCGTTCGAGCAGGCGTCGCGCTCGGATGATCGCGAGCTGGCCGCATTCGCGAAGCAGTACCTCCCGCGGATTCGCGAGCAGCGCGCGCTCGCGGGACAACTCCTCAAACGCTTGGGCGGATCGCCGTTCGCCTAGCCGGCGCGCATGATCTCCAGCATCACCGGCTTCACGCCGTTGATGATGAACTGGATGCCGATCGCGCCGAGGAGCAGCGACATGATCTTGGCGAACACGAGGCGGCCGCGGTCGCCGATCACGCGCGAGATCGGATCGGCAGCGAGCAGCACGACGTACGACACCGCGCCGACGGCGACGATCGAGATGATCACGGCGAGCTTCGCCTCCACGCCCGGATAGAGATTCACGAGGACCATCACCGAGGTGATCGCGCCGGGGCCGGAGAGCATCGGCACGGCGATGGGGACGATGGCGATCGACGACGGATCGATCTCCGCCTTCTCCTTGTCGCTATCCGCCATCCGCTTCTCACCGCCGGCGTCGAACGCGCGCCGCTCGTCGTCGACCAGCGTGCGCATCGCGTTGGTCAGGAAGATGACGCCTCCCATGATCTGGAACGCCGGCACGGTGATGCCGAAGAACTTGAAGACGTAGTTGCCGGCGAGGAGGAAGACGGTCAGCACGACGATGCAGGCGATGCCGGCGACGAACGCCACGTTCGCGCGCGTGCGCCGCGAGATCCCGCCGGTGAGCGCGACGAACGACGGAATCACCGCGAGCGGATTCACCATCGTGACGATGGCGACGAACGAGAGGATGACGATTTTCGACAGCGGCATCGGCGGATTGTAGCGATTGAGCTCTCGAGCTGTTCAGCGATTGAGCTCGACCGCTTAACCGCTCAACACCTCAATAGCTCGATCCTCGTCGACGTCGATGTACCAGATCAGGCCTCCGCACGCCCGTCCCGTCATCCGCGTCACCGCCTCGCAATAGCGCTTCACCTGCAGCTCGTGCTCCGCGGCGGGCGCGCCGCTCTTGTAGTCGATCACCACTTCGCGGCCCTTCTCGCGGATGAGGCGGTCGATGCGGCGCTCGACGAGCGAGCCGTTTTCGTCGATGCGCAGCGGCAGCTCGCGGCCGATCGTCTCCGCGCGCGCGATGCGCTTGAACGTGGCGGACGTCGCGATGCTGCGCAGGCGATGCCTCACGCGCTTGATCACGTCGTCGGACGCGCCGAGCTCCGCGGCCGCCGCGTCGACGACCTTCATCGGATCGCCGTCGGAGAGCTCGAGCACGCGATGCAGCAGGATGCCGGGGGCGCGGTCGCGGCGGACCTGGATCTCCGCGCTCGCGATCGCCGCGGGGGTGGCGAGTGCCAGCGGCACGAGCTCGCCGGTCGCGAGCTCCGACTCCAGCGCCGGATCGACGAGGCGCCGCCGCTTGCGCGCATCAGCACCATGCACCGCCAGCTTTTCGAACGCGACCGTGATGTCGTTGATCGTCCGCAGAATCCGCCCGCTCTCCCACAGCGTCGCAAACCCATCCTTCGCAAACCCGAACGCCTCGGTCAGGCAACTGAAAAACCCCATCTTCGCGAACGAGCTCGTGTTGCAGACGAACGCCACGTCGCACTTCGCGCGCGTCACCGCGACGTAGAAGAGCCGCCGCATCTCCGCCTGCTCGCGCTCGCTGCCGATGTCGCCGAGGGTGCGCGCGTTGAGCGTCTCGTGCTGCCCGCGCATGACCAGCGCCTTCGGCTCCTCGGTGATGAAGATCTCCGGCCCTTTGATCGGGAAGACGAGGTCGGGAAGGATGACCGTGTCGAACTCCAGACCCTTCGCGCCATGCACGGTGAGGATGCGCACGGCGTTGCGCGAATCGTCGAGCAGCGATGGCTCCACTTCATCCGGATCGGCGCGCCGCCGGTCGATCTCGTCGACGAACTGCCGCACCGAGCCGCCGATCTTCCGGTCGTAATCGAACGCGATGGCGCGCACGTGCTCGAGATGCCGCTTCGAGCGGATGCCGTCCGCCGCCGCGTCGTAGACCGCTTCGATGTTCGTCGTGGCGATCACGCGGTCGATGAGCTGCGAGACGGTGAGGTGGTGCGATTGCGCGCGATAGGCGTCGAGGTTTTCGCGATAGGTGCGCCAGCCGTCACCTTCAGCCAGCAGTCCGCCCACGACCTCTTCATCGGTGAGTGCGAAATACGGCGTCCGCGCCGCGGAGATCTCCGCGCCGCGATCGAACGGATACGCGATGGCGCGCAGCACGGCGATCAGGTCGACCGGCGCGCGGCGGTCGAGGAAGAGGCGCGTCGGCGGGAGCACGTAATCGATGCCGTAGCGATCGAACGTGTCGAGGTAGTCGTCGATCTTCGTGAGCCGCCGGAAGAGAATCGCGAAGCGCCGCAGATCGTCGCCGCGCGACTTGATCCATTCGGCGATCGCCTCCGCCTCGCGGAAGAACTGGTCGGTCTTGTCGTCGTGCTCCGCATGCAGGAACGTGATGCGCGCATCGAGCTCGCGCGCGTTGCCGCGTTTCCCCGCGCGCAGCGGGTGGTAGCGCGGGCGGAAGACGTTCACGTCGCGCTCCACGGCGGGGAAGAGGATCGTGAAGAGCGAGTTGATGTCGTCGAGGAGCGGCGGATCGCTGCGGTACTGATCGGCGATCACGCGATGCTCCGCGCCGCCGTCGATGAGCTGCCGCGTCAGTTGGTCGTACGTCTCCGGATCGGCGCGGCGGAAGCCGTAGATCGACTGCTTCGGATCGCCGACCACGATCGTCTTGCCGGCGACGTACGCGCCGTCGCGGTCGCGCGCCAGGCGGTCGATGATCCGCGCCTGCGTGCGATCGGTGTCCTGAAACTCGTCGACGAAGAGGTAATCGATCTGCCGGCGGATGCGCTCCAGCACCGGGCCGTCGTCGAGCATCGCCAGCGTGCGGAGCAGCAGGTCGTCGAAGTCGACGACGCCGAGCTTCCGCTTTTCGACGTCGAGGAACGCGACGAAGCGGCGCGCGAGCGAGAGCAGCGCGAGCGCCGCGCGATGACTGACCAGCGTGTCGTAGATCGAGTCGCCCTTCTTCTCCGTGCCGCGCAGCACCTTCAGTGCGGCGGCGGTGACCTCGCCGGCGCGGCCGCGCGGCAGGTCGCGCGAACGGATCTCGCCGGCGATCGGCTCGAGGTACTCGATCCACTGATCGAGCGTCCCGCGCTTCGGCGGATTCGCGTCGACCCAGCGCCCGATCGCGCCGTCGCGCACGTTGCCCAGCGCGACGAGCAGTCTCTCTTCGATGTCGCGCATGTCGCCGGTGTCGTATCCCGTCTCGGCGATCAGATCGCGGCGATCGACGAGCTCGAAGATCGCGTTGCGGATCATGAAGAGGTAGCCGGTATGGCGGAGGAGGAACGTCCACTCCTCGACCTTCTCCGGCGTCGGATGCAGCCGCGTCTCCTCGTCCACCCACGCGTCGTACAACTGCCCGTGCAGCAGCGAGCGCTCGAAGCCTTCGATGATCTTGAACTGCGGATCGAGTCCCGCTTCGATCGGGAACTGCCGCAACAGCGACTGGCAGAAGGAGTGGATGGTCTGCGAACGGAGCGAGTCGATGCGCGTGAGCTGCTTGCCGCACGCACGCCGCCACGCCGAGCGCTTCTCCTCCGGCATGACCAGTAGCGGATTCGGCGAGCCGATGGGCCAGGCGACCTGCTCGTCGTCGAAGTGCGTCTCGAGCTCGTTGAGCGCGTCGTGAATGCGATCGGCGATCTCGCCGGCGGCCTTTTCCGTGAACGTGACGAGGACGATCCGTTCCGGCGCGAGCTCCTCGCTGTCGAGCATCAGCTTCAGCACCTCGGCGACAATCGCGGTCGTCTTGCCGGTCCCCGCGCCCGCCTCGATGACGAGATTCCGCCTCGGTGGAGCGACAGGCGCCCCCGCCTGTCGAAAGAGTGAGAGCTGGTCGCTGCTCACGACGGCTCCTGCAACAGCGTGCGCGGATCTCTCTTCTGCGCGATCGCGTACCGCTCGTCCGGCTCGTGCTTCGTCCGGCAGGAGTGATTCACCGGGCAGTACTTGCACGAGTTGAAGTCCTCATCGCGCTCGTTCGGGAACGCCGGGAAACGTCCGGCGGCGATCGCCGCGGCGAAGATGCCGAGCGTCTCGACGATGCCGCTGTATTTCTCGACGAGGTTGAATTCGTAGAGCGACGCCCGCGGGCCGGCGACGAGCGGCTTGATCGCGCCGCTCACTTCCTCGACGTCGAGGAATCGCGCGGCCGCCATCGCGTACATCGCGAGCTGCAGCCGGACGCCGCGGTCGATCTTGTCGCCGAGCTTCTGATGCCGCAGCGCCTTGCCCGATTTGTAATCGACGATGCGAAGACGATCGGCGCCGACGTCGATGCGATCGATCTGTCCCTCCACGCGGATCGGCATCCCCGCGGCGTTGATCGTGAACGGCTCCGGATGATCGACCTGGCCGCGCGACGCGTACTTTGCACCGAAGCGATACTCGAAGTATTTCGGCAGCAACTGCCGGTCGGCGAGATCGGCGAAGTCGGCGGCGACGAAATCGCGGAGGATGCGCTTGGTCGCGGTCCGCTCGATGTCGCGCATCGTCCGATTGAACGGCGGCGCCTGCCGCTCGAGCTCATCGAACTCCGTGTCGATGAGCGACCCGAGTCGCGCGGTGATCGACGGCGGCAGCAGCGGCAGCAAGGCCGCCGCTTCCAGGATGTCGTTCGCGCTCAGCGTGCGATAGAAGCGCTCCAGGATGCGGTGGTCGAGCGAGCCCTTGTCGCGGTGATTGATCTGCAGCTCGCGCTCCGGATCGTCGATGTCGGTCACGCCGAGGACGTGCTTGAGGAGGAACTTCTGCGGACACTCGCCGAAGTCCTCGAGCTGCGTGGGCGAGACGGCGGCGAGCTTGTCGCGGAAGAGGTGGGTGAGGGAGGGGATGTTGCCGTCGAAGACGGAGTTGGTGCCGGATCTCGCGAGAAGTTGGGTTTGGCGGGTTTTCGAGTTGCCGGTTGCCGGTTGCCGGTTGCCGGGCAACTTGGTAACTGGTAACCCCTTCACGAATCTCGACTTCCGCAGGACTTTTCCAAACCCATCACTGCTCGCATACGACACGTGAACCGAAGGTCCATCGAGCACGAGATCGAACAGCAACTGCTCTTCGTCGCGACCGGTGCCGATCTCGCGCAGGGAGAGAGCGCGGCGATCGCTGTCAGGAATGAGAGGATCTTCTACGCGGCGCTGCGGGAAGAGATCGTCTTGCGCGCGCACGACGAGGAGGTGCTCGAACGAGCGCCCGCGGAACTTCATCACATCGCCGAGGAAGACCTGTGTAGGACAGGCGCCCTCGCCTGTCCGCAGCGTCCGCTGCTCCAGCGCATCGATCACCGCCGCATTGTCGAAACGAATGTTCCACGCCATCGCGCGGCGGAAAATCTCCGCGACGGCCGCGACTTCATCCAGCGCCGCGATGTCTGCATCGGTTTCGATTGCGAAGAGCTGGGTCGACAGCAGGTCGACCGGCGACAGTTCCGTCAGCGCTTCGATCTCCGCGACGACGTTCATGTAGTCGTCGATCGCACGGCTGTTCCTGCGCACCAGCCGCAGCTCCGCCGAGGTACCGGCGGCGATGCGCGCGCGGCGCGTGTCGGCGTCCGCCTTGTCGACGTCGATTCGCGTCTTCGTCCGCACGCCATCGCGCACGAGCTCGAGCACCTCGGCGCGCGGGAAGCCGCGCTCGCGGATCCGCAACAAGCTCACCAGCGCGCGCCCGATGCGATGCGCGATCAGCGGCGTCTCCTCGGCGAACGTCGTGCCGAAGCCGCGCGCGGCGGCGAAGCGATTGATCAGACGCGCGTCGTAGGCGTCGATCGAGCGCGCGGTGATGCCGATCGTGTCGGGCCTCGCGCCTTCATCGAGGAGTCGGCGCACTTCATCGCAGACCGACTCGAGCTCGGCGTGCTTCGTCTCGTATTCGGTGACGCTCGGTGTCTGGTGAGATGAAACGAGCGGGATGAACGTGATCGGCGGCGCGAGCGACTCGATCAACTTTCGCTGCACGCCGGTCATGTCGTAGAAGCCGCCGACGATCTGCGGCTTGAGCTTCGGCAGCGCGGCCGCGCGCTCCAGCAAATCGGCTGGATCGATCGCGCCGAGGCGCGAGATCAGGCGCTCGTAGGAGTACCAGACCTCGATGATCGTCCGCGTGCGGCGCGCGCTGCGGAGCGAGCGCTCGACCGAATGAACGCGACGCTCGAATGCCCGGAGCGTGAAGCCGCTGTCGCGCACGTCGCGATACGAGCGCTCGAGCATGGCGGCGATGCCGCGGCTCTCGAGCATCGCATCGTCGACGAGCCGCACCGCCGTCCGCATCGCGAGCCGCCGCTCTCCCTCGGACGCCACGCGCGGAAATTCACCCGCGGCATTCACGATGCGGCGCGCGAGTGTCTCCAGCGTCTGCAGTTGCAGTCCGGCGATGCCGTTCGGCATGCGGATGAGCAGCTCGCGCGTGATCGCGTTGGCCATTCCACCCGAGGCGACGACCACTTCTTCCGTCCAGGGGGCGAGCGGATCGAGTCCCGCGCGCGAGGCGGCGAGGCGTGCGGCGATCTGGGCGGCAATCTCTCGGTAACTGACGCTGCGGAGGGAGGAAGGGGCCATTCGGTAGTTATTGCAATTGTAGCTGCAAGGCGTCGGCACGAAACGCGCAACCGAACCCCAATCGTCTATGCGCACGTCTCGCGGCATAATGCCCGCCCATGGGGAAGCGCGAGGTGCGGGTGATCGTGATCCGCAGGCGCGTGACCGCGGCGCTGCTCATCCTCGTCTCTGTCGCCATGCTTTCGCTGATCGGCTTCCTTTCGGGGAAGGCGTACAGCAGCGAAACGCGCGGGCCGGCGGAGGAGGTGGTGACGCTGACGCAGTTCCGCTCGGTGTCGTACGCGCGCCTCATCGCGGCGCTGATGCCGCTGCTCGCGGACGTCATCGCCTTCGTGCCGTGGGGCTTTCTCGCCTTCATGGTGCTCGACAAAAAAGAACGTCCGCGATTCCGCACCTACGTGCTGACCTGCGCGGCGGCGGTCGCGTTTGCCCTCGGCCTCGTGCTCTGGCAGTACGCGATGCTGGAGACGCGTGTCACGACGTTCGGCGACACGATCTTCAATCTCGCCGGTGCGTTGATCGGCGCAACGCTCGGACACCTCCGCCGCTCCGTCCGTATTCGATTCGACTAGCACTATGGCCATGATCCTGATCGTCGAAGATGATCCGCATGTCGCGCGTCTGATCGGCCTTGTGCTGCAGCGCGGCGGACACACGTCCGAGGTGGTCGGGGACGGCGACGCGGCGGTGGAGCGCGCGCGCGAGCTGCGCCCGTCGATGATCTTCGCCGACCTCGGCATCAAAGGCCTTTCCGGCGAAGCGCTCTGCACGACGCTGAAGCGAGACGAGGCGACGCGGCGCATCCCGTACGTCATCGTCTCCGGCGACCGCGATCTCGCGGAAAAAGCGCGCGGCTGCGGCGCGGATGACTACATGGGCAAACCTTTTGAATTCGATGACCTTCTCAAGCTCGTCAACAAATATGCAAGAGAGTGATCCAGCGTCATCCGCTCGGGATGACAAACTAACCATGCGACTCAAAGCGGAAAAACCGATTGAATCGCCGTCCGGCAGTGACCCCGTCGCGCGGCTGATGAAGCGGCTCGCCGAGGAAGGCTTCACCACCGATCAATCCGATCAGGAATGGGCGGAGTTTGGCGAGATCATCTTCCGGCGCTCGGAGCAGATCTCGTTCGCCAGCGGGGAGACGATCTTCATCTTCACGCGCGTCCCGGAGATCAATGAGCGCATCCTCCGCCAGACGTCGCAATCGGTCGTCAACTCGTACAGCGCGCGCAGCGTGTCGCAGAAGGCGCTGTCGGTGCTGCAGTCGACCACCGTCTACCACTGCCTCGTCTCCCAGAGCGATCAGCCGCACAACGAGACGCTCAACCCGTTCATCACGCGGACCGGCGGCGCGACATTCATCCCCGTGGTGATCGTCCCCGACATCAACGAGGTGCTCTACCCGGTCCTCGAGGAGAAAGTCGGCTCCATCCGGCCGCGCGTGCAGTACCTCCAGTACCTCCTCGGCGAACGGCGCAAGCCGGTGAACATGCACCGCATGACTGTGCAGGCGTTCTACGTCTCGGTCGCCGTGGTCATCCTCCTGCTGATCGCCATCGGGCTCTCCTTCGTCTATTAACGTTCCCCTCGCCCCGCTGCGCGGGGAGAGGGGTCAGGGGTGAGGGGCCTCGATTACACTACGCGCGCCATGGACGCGTTCCCCCTCCGCCCCCGCGACGTCTTCGAGGAGCTGCGCAAGACGGTCGTCGGGCAGGACGAAGCGATCCGCGAGATTTCGGTCGCGCTGGTGAAGCATCTCGTCGGGCATCCGGCGCCGAACATCCTGCTGATCGGCAACTCCGGCTCGGGCAAGACGACGCTGATGCGCGCGGTGGAGCAGTTCCTCGCCTCGAAGCCGGAGCTCCGCTCGCATTTCGCGAACGTCGTCCGGATCAACGCGAACGTCCTCGCCGAGGAGCATCAGGGCTACGGCAAAGCGGTCCTCGGGCGGCTCTACGCGAACGCACGACGCTTTCTCGGCGAGAGCGCGACGCACGAAGAGCTCATTCAGTCCGTCGAGCACGGCATCGTCTTCATCGACGAGGTCGACAAGATCCGCGCGCAGGTCAGCGGCGTGCCGAACGTGCGCGGCATCGTGGCGCAGGAAGCGCTGCTCACGCTGATGGAGAACGAGAACGTGACGTTCGAGGTCGACGGCCGCGCCGTCGGCGTCAATTCGTCGAACGTCCTCTTCGTCGCCGGCGGCGCGTTCGAGGAGCTGTACGACGCCGTGCTGCGGCGCGCCACGATCGGACAGGATGTCGCGCCGATGAAGCCGGTGGTGGTCGTTTCGGCGACCGGCGAAGTGCGCGAGGAGCTGCCGTTCCACCTTCGCGAATACCTCCGCTACGACGACCTTTTCCGCTACGGCATGACGCCGCAGTTCGTGTCGCGCTTCGAGTCGATCGTGGTGCTCAACGACCTCGGCGAGTCGGAGCTGGCGCGCATTTTCGTCGAGCCCGAGGGCTCGATCTTCCGGGCGTCGCGCGACTACTTCCGGCGTTTCGGCATCGACCTGCAGATCACGCGCGGCGCGCTGATGTCGATCGCCTGGGAGGCCTCGCGCCAGAAGCGCCTCGGCGCGCGCGCACTGCGCGAGACATACCGGCGCGTGATCCGCACACTCGAGTTCGAGCCGAGCGACGGCGGGACACTGACCATTGACGAGGAGATGGTGCGCAAAGCACAGCGATGAGTGACAAGAGCCTGTTCGCGAAACTGAAGCGTGGGTTGTTCATGACCCACACCGAGATCATCGAGAAGGTGAAGGAGTCGATGACTCCCGACCTGCCGATCGACAAGCACGCCATCGACGGTCTGGAAGAGGGACTCCTCGGCGCCGACGTCGGCGCCGAGCTAACCATGTCGCTCATCGACCGCATCGAGAGCCGCGTGCGCAACGAGAAGATCTCGAAGATGGATCGACTCACCGAGGTGTTGCGCGAGGAGACGCGCCTGCTGATCCCGCGACGCGAGGCGCAGACGATCGACGTCACGCGCGCGAAGCCGTTCGTCATCCTCATCGTCGGCGTGAACGGCGCGGGGAAGACGACGACGATCGCCAAGCTCGCGCAGCGCTGGACGTCGGAGGGGAAGAAAGTGATCCTCGGCGCGGCCGATACGTTCCGAGCGGCGGCGATCGAGCAGCTCGAGCTCTGGGCGCAGCGCGTCGGCGTCGACATCGTCAAGCACAAGGCGGGCTCCGATCCCGGCGCGGTCGCGCACGACACGATCACGGCCGCGAGATCGCGCGGCGCCGACGTCGTGCTGATCGACACCGCCGGCCGCCTGCACAACAAATCGCACCTCATGCAGGAGCTCTCCAAGATCCGCCGCGTGGTGGAGAAGGAGCTGCCCGGCGCACCGCACGAAACGCTCCTCATCATCGACGGCACGACCGGCCAGAACGGCGTCAACCAGGCCGCCGCGTTCCTCGACGCCGCGAAGATCACCGGCATGGTGGTGACGAAACTCGACGGCACGGCGAAGGGCGGCGTGATCCTCTCGATCATGCGCCAGTTCGACATCCCGGTGAAATTCATCGGGGTGGGCGAGGGGGCGGATGATTTGATCCCGTTCGACCCGGCGGCGTACGTGGATACGTTGTTCGAGTAGGAGCGCGGGCGTCCGCTTCGGCAAAGTTGCTACCATCGTCGTCGACATGGCGAGCAAGGCAAAGCGAACCGTCGCGAAGTTGTTCTGGTCCGGCCGCGATCAGGCGGTACGTCTGCCGAAGGAGTTTCGATTCGACGGAGACGCCGTACTGATTCGGCGCGATGGTGATCGCGTGATCCTGGAGCCGGATCGACCAGTTCGCGGATGGCCGGAAGACTGGTTCGAATCGTTCACGGGCATGCCCGACGATTTTGCCCGGCCGCCGCAGTGCAAGCATGAGAAGCCGCGGAAGAAGTGACGATTTCGGCGATCGGGCGAGACGCTCGCGCTCCGTTACTTCTTCGCCGCCGCACTCCCGCCCGCGAGGAACTCCCGCACATCGAGCTCGAGATCCTCGCGCATCGCCCCCCCGCCCATCACGCCCTCGTACACGGAGCGGGCGAGGTCGCGGGTGAGGTGGGAGTAGACCGTGCCGTCGACGATCATGTTGGGGCCGTGGTCGCAGAGATCGAGGCAGGAGACGCTGCAGACGCGGACCGTCGGCTTGCGTCCGAGCTTCTTGTTGTATTTCTTGAGGTCGGCCTGGATGCACTCGCCGCGCTCCTCGCCGCGCTCGGGATCACTGCAGCGCGGTCCGGTGCAAATCAGGAAGTGCTTTTCGAAAGGGTATTTCATTTTTAGTGCTGGGTGCTGGGTGCTGCGTGCTGAGGTGGCAGTGCAGCACCCAGCACGCAGCACTCAGCACAAGATCACGCCACGAATTTCTTGCCCGCATCCAAAAGATTCTTCAAATCCTTCGGCGAGCACGCCTCCGCGTAAATCCGCGCCACCGGCTCCGTTCCGGACAATCGGAAGAGCAGCCAGGTCGAGTCGTCGAAGATCAGCTTCACGCCGTCGGTCGAGTTGACGCGCTGCACCTTCAGGCCATCCAGCTCCGCGGGTGGGTTCTTCAGTCTTGCGGCCAGCGACTCCTTCAGTTGCGGCGTGAGCTTCATGTCGGCGCGCTTCGAGTAGAAGTAGCCGAACTCCTTGTACGTCTCCTCGATCAGCTCACCGAGCTTCTTGCCGGTGCGCGCCACCATCTCCGCGACGAGCAGGCAGGCGAGGATGCCGTCCTTCTCCGGGAGGTGGTGATACATCGACATGCCGGCGCTCTCCTCGCCTCCCATGGCGATCTTGTCTTCGAGAATCAGCTCGCCGATGTACTTGAAGCCGACCGGCGTCTCGTACATCGGGATGTTCAGCTTCCGCGCGATCGAATCGATGAGATGCGTCGTCGCCACCGAGCGCGCCAGGCCGCCCGGGATCTCGCGGTAGCGCTTGAGGTAGAGCGCGACGAGCGCCAGGACGATGTTCGGCGAGACGAAGCGGTTGCGGTCGTCGATGATGCCGAAGCGGTCGGCGTCGCCGTCCGTGGCGAGGCCGAGGTCGAACTTCTCGTGCGTGATCAGGGCGCGCAGCTCCGCGAGGTTCTTCTCGTTGCACTCGGGGGAGAAGCCGCCGAAGTACGGGTCGCGGAAGTTGTGGATGATGCGCACCTCGACGCCCGCCTCGAGCAGGAAGTAGTCGAGGTAATCGCGCGACGTGCCGTACAGCGAATCGATGGCGATGCGCAGTCCCGACTTGCGGATCACGTCGACGTCGATCTTCTGCTTCAGCTCGTTGAGGTAGCGGTCCTTCGGGTCGATCGTCTCGATCAGCTCCGTCTTCTCGTAGACGTCGAGCTTCTCTTTCTTCTCCGCGACCTCGTGGATCTCCTGCTCGATCGCCTTCGTGATCTCCGGCAGCGCCGGCGCGCCGTTCGAGGTCGAGAACTTCAGGCCGTTGTACTCGGGCGGATTGTGCGAGGCGGTGAAGTTGATCGCCCCCATCGCCTTGCGCCGCACCGTCTCGTACGAGACCGTCGGCGTCGGCACGTCGCGCGTGCAGAGAAACGCCTGAAAGCCGTTGAAGGCGAGCAGTTTCGCGCACTCGGCGGCGAACTTCTCGGAGAGAAAGCGCGTGTCGTACGCGACGATCACTCCCGAGCCTTTTTGTTGCGATTTGCGGAGATAGTTGGCGATGCCTTGCGTGGCGATCCGGACGTTGTCGAACGTGAAGTCTTCGCCGATGATGCCGCGCCAACCGGAGGTACCGAACTTGATCATGATCTCTCCCGCGGGGTCGGAAGGTTAGCACGGTGGCCGTCGCAGTGGATCGTTGACCGTTGGCTGCAAACCGAACAACGGTCAACGGCCAACTGTCAACTGCCGGCAATCTTCCCCTCTGGCCTGATTTCCGCAATCATTCGGCTCTAAATGACCGATCGACCGGTCGTCCTGATCGCCGACGACAACGACGATGTAGTGCTGCTGCTGAAGAGCTATCTTCGGCCGCTCGATTGCGAATTCATCACCGCGCGCGACGGCGAGGATGCGCTGGCCATCGCCCAGACCCGCCTGCCGGCGCTCGTGCTGCTCGACGTGATGATGCCGAGGCGGAGCGGCTGGGAGGTCTGCCAGACGCTCAAAGGGGTGCAGCGCACCGCCGGCATCTGCGTGGTGCTGGTCACCGGCCGCGGCGAGGTGAAGGACCGCCTCACCGGACTGCAGGTCGGCGCCGACGACTACCTCGTCAAGCCGTTCAATCGCGACGAAGTGGTGAAGCGTTGCACGGCGCTGCTCGAGCGGAGCAAGGCGCGCCAGGGAGCGCCGGAAGCGCCGGGACGCAGCTCGCTGGAGAACCTGCTCGTCGATCGCGCCACGGGCCTGCCGACGGTTGCGATGCTGCTCGATCGCATCAAGGAGATGCTGATCGAGCAGGGAGAGATCGGCATCGTCTTCATCGACATCGAGCAATACGAATCGATCGAGGCGGAGTACGGCTGGGCGTTCTTCGACGAATTCCTGCGCCGCGTCGCCGAGGTCGTGGCCGCGGAGACGAAGAAGCGCTTCGCGAACGCGTCGCTCGCCTCGCATCGCGTGGCGGGATCGAGCTTCTACGTCTTCTTCCAGACGCGCGGCCAGGAACATGCGTTCGACTCGATCGCCAACGAGCTGCGCGCGACGCTCATCGAGGCGCTGCGCATGCAGTTCCCGAAGATGTCGCAGGAGCAGATCGGCTTCTTCGTCGGCGCGACGCGCGTCGAGTACCGCCCGCAGATCCGCCTCGAGCGTCAGGTCTATTACGGGATGCAGGTCGCGGCCGACGTCGTGCGCGATGCCGAGGTGCAGCGCAAGAAGCAGCTCACGCGGGAGCTGCGCGACATCATTCGTCGAAAGAGAGTGACCACGCTCTTCCAGCCGATCACGCGCGCCAAGGACGGCTCCGTGTTCGGCTACGAGGTCCTCACCCGCGGTCCGGCGCAGTCGTCGTTCCGCAACTCCGACATGCTCTTCTCCTTCGCGCGCGAGTCGAAGCTGGCGTGGGCGCTGGAGGCGATCGCGCTGGAAGTGGCGCTCAAGCGTTTGCGCGAGGTCGACCTGCTCGACCGCAAGTTCCTCATCAACCTCGAGGCGGAGATGTTCTCGCAGTCGGAGTTCCGCATCCATGAGGTCTCGCAATTCTTCGCCGAGCATCGCGGGCACTTCGTGCTGGAGCTGACGGAGCGCGCGGCGATCGAGGATTACGCGACGTTCCGCAAGGTGCTCGACGAGTTCCGCGGCAAGGACATCGAGGTGGCGATCGACGACGCGGGCTCTGGCTACGCGTCGCTCGAGGCGATCGCCGCGCTGGCACCCGACTACCTGAAGGTCACGAAGTCGCTCGTGTCGACGCTCCCCGTGGAACCGATCAAGCAGGACCTGATGAAGATGCTGGTGGAGCTCGCGGGCAAGATCGGCGCGAAGACGATCGCCGAGGGGATCGAGACGAACGAGGAGTACGAGGCCTGCCGCGAGCTCGGCATCGATCTGATGCAGGGCTACTTCATCGCGCACCCGCAGGAGCAGTTGCGCAGCGGCGACGCGGAGGTCGCGCGCTCCCTCAGCGGGCAGCACGCCGCGGTTCGATAAACTCAGCTCATGGATCAGGTCCGCATCGTCTTCCTCGGCACGAGCGCCGGGATGCCGTCGCGCTCGCGCAATGTCGCCTCGGTCGCGGTGGTGATGGACGGCCGCGTCGTGCTGTTCGATTGCGGCGAGGGGACGCAACAGCAATTGATGCGCGCCGAGCACGTGCGCAGCGGCGGCATCGAGGCGATCTTCATCACGCATCTTCACGGCGATCATCTCTTCGGTTTGCCCGGACTCCTGTCATCGCTCGGCCTCGGCGGCCGCCGCGATCCGTTGACGGTGTACGGCCCGCGCGGCGTCGCCGCGTATTTGAAGTCGATCCCATACTTCGGCATCGCGTACGAATTGACGGTGATCGAGATCGAGGCAGGGGAGGTGCGCCGCGGCAACGGCTATCGCGTGCATGCCGCGCCGGTCGTGCATCACGCGCCCTGCTTCGCGTATCGCGTCGATGAAGACGAGCGTCCCGGCAAGTTCGACGCCGACAAGGCGCGCGCCCTCGGCGTCCCGCCCGGCCCGGCGTTCGGTGCGCTGCAGCGCGGAGAGGACGTCGACGGCGTGCGCAGCGCCGACGTCGTGGGGCCGTCGCGTCCCGGCCGCAGCGTCGTCTACTGCACCGACACGCGTCCGTGCGAGTCGGCGGTCGTGCTCGCGCGCGGCGCGAACGTGCTCATTCACGAATCGACGTACGACGCGACGCTCTCCGCCGAGGCGACGGCGCGCGATCATTCGACGGCGACGGAGGCGGCGACGGTCGCGCGCGATGCGGATGTCGAGCGTTTGATCCTCACGCACATCTCGCCGCGGTACGAGACCTCCGACGCGCTCGTCGCGGAGGCGAAAGCGATTTTTCCGAACACCGAAGCGGCGAGCGACTTCGCCTGCTTCGACGTCCCGCGCCATGCGTGATTTCCGTTCCGACAACGTCCATGGCTGCTCGCCCGAGATCGCGGAGGCGCTGCTTCGCGCGAACCGCGGCACCGATACGTCGTACGGCGGCGATGCCGTCACGGCGCGCGTGCGCGAACGCTGCCGCGAGATCTTCGAGACCGACCTCGAGATCTTTCCCGTGATCACCGGCACCGCCGCGAACGCGCTGGCGCTTTCTGCGCTCACGCCGCCGTCCGGCGCGGTGTTGTGTCATGCCGACGCGCACATCCTCCACGACGAGGAAGGGGCCACCGAGTTCTTCACCGGCGGCGCGAAGTGCATCCCGATCGAAGGCGCGGATGGAAAGCTGCATCCGATCGACCTGATCGGTGTGGCCGGTTCGTCGCTCAGCATCACCAACGCGACCGAAGCGGGGACGGTCTATGCAGCCGATGAGATTCGTGCACTGTCCGAAGCCGCGGGCGATCTCGGCGTGCACGTCGACGGCGCGCGCTTCGCCAACGCCGTCGCATCGACCGGCGCATCGCCGGCCGACCTGACGTGGCGGAGCGGCGTCGATCTGCTCTCGTTCGGCGCGACGAAGAACGGCGCGATCGGCGCGGAGCTGATCGTCGTCTTCCGCAAGGACGTCGCCGCGGAGCTTGCGCTGCGCCACCGCCGCGGCGGACATCAGCCGTCGAAGATGCGCTTCATCTCCGCGCAGCTCGAGGCGTATCTGACCGGCGACCTCTGGCTGCGCAACGCACGTCACGCGAACGCGATGGCCGCGCGCCTCGGGCGAGCCCTCACCGCCGCCAGCATCGAGGTCGTGCGTCCGGTCGAAGCGAACATCGTCTTCGTCCGCTTCGCGCCGGGTCTCGCGCGGAGACTCGAGGAGGAAGGCTTCCGCTTCTTCGACTGGCCGATCTTCGGCCCCGACGTCTACCGCCTCGTCGCCGGCTTCGCCACGTCGGAAGCGGATGTCGACGCCTTCGCTGCCGCTTGCGCCGCGGCCGGTCGACCCCTATAATCCGCGACCTCTTCCGCAGGAATGTTCGCCGGATAGAGGCAGTTACGGCGAATACTTCCAATCAAATGTGGGGCTGTAGCTCAGTTGGGAGAGCGCCTGAATCGCACTCAGGAGGTCATCGGTTCGATCCCGTTCAGCTCCACCAAAATCGCAACAACATGAGCCGCCGAAAGGCGGCTCGTTTTTTTGCGGCGCATCGCGGCATATCATCCCCGCCGTCGTGAAAAACATCTGCATCGCACTCGCACTCCTTCTCGTCGTCTCTTCCTCCCTCTTCGCCCAGCCTTCCGGGCAGCACCTTCGTCTGCAGGGCCATCCGCAGCACGGCTACATCGAAATCCCGCACGACACTCTGCTCGATACGCCGGCGATGACGGTGGAGGCGTGGGTCACGGTCCGCGACGCGCACACACCGTCGGCGTGCTCCTCCATCGCGGGGAAGGGATACACCACCGGCTGGTGGCTCGGTCTCTGCGGCACGACGATGCGCAGCTACTTCAACGGCGCCCAGAGCCTGAAGAACGGCGGCGTGATCCCCGATACGCCCGACGTCTGGGTCCACATCGCGGCAGTGACGGACGGCACGACGCGCAGGCACTACATCAACGGAAACCTCGTACTCGAGGCGACGGAGACCGCGCCGGCCAGCTCGACGACGCTCCCTTTACGCATCGGAAGCGATCCCAATTGGGACTTCACGCCGGCCGGCGGCATCGACGACCTGCGTGTCTGGAAAGTCGCGCGAACCCAGGATCAGATCCGCCAGACGATGTTCCTGTCGTACATCCCCGAGGCGAACGACGCCGCGGGCCTGTTCCAGTCGCTCGAGGCCTGGTACCGGTTCGAAGGCAACGCCATGGATTCGTGGCGCACGCATCACGGGACCATCATCGGAACGGGGATCGGATTCGCCGCCGCGCCGATTGCGCGGCGTCATGTTGTGAGGCATTGATCGGATCTCATGTCGGGTAGGGATACCCCTCCCCGCGAACACTCCTAAGTTGGATTGGAGGGTAACGACATGCGTCAATGTCTCCATGGTCTCGCCATCGCCGTGGCGCTCGCCTTCGTCCTTCTCGCGTGCCACGTATCGCAGCCGTCTCCAACGCCCGCTCCCACTCCGGCAGCGGACACCCGCATCAAGCTGGACACCCCGACCTCCTGCGACAATCTCACGCCGCCGTCGGGCTCGCAGTTTCCGTCGGGCTTCGATTACCCGCAGACGTCGGCGACCGTGCAGAGCTGGGTCAACAACCCGAATGGCGACGGGGGCCGGACGCGCCTCCACGCCTATTGCGTCTTCGCGGGATTGAACCAGATCGTGCCGGGATTGGAGGTTCCGACGTGGCGCACGTGGGGCACCTCCACGCAGGCGTTTCCGTATCAGTACAACCCGTGGCTCGGCAGCAGCTCCGGCGGCGGCAACGCGGTCGGCGCCAAACCGGTGACCATCAATCAGGCCCGCAGCCAGGCCCGGGGAAAGCTCGGCGCGATCATCAACCCGGCGCCGATCTATGGAGTCAATCAGGCGGTCGCCGGCAATCCGCAATACCAGCAGTGCCTGCAGCCGATCGCGAATACGAATCCGCAGCTCTACAGCCTCAAGGACGGACAGGTCTTCGAGAGCAACGGCGACATCATGATCGCCGCGGTGAGCTACAACCTGCCGGCGCTGAACAACATCCTCGCCCAGTCCCAGACTCTCTACAACGCCGCGAGGCTGGACGGACAGCTTCCGCCGCTGGCCACCAGTCCGGCGAACAGCATCCAGCCGTTTCCTTCCGCCTCGATCGTGCTCAAGGTGATGCTCTGGCCGGTCAACGGCGGCGGCCCGACCTGGAACGCCGTCACCGCCCTGCCGATCTGGGACTGGAACGCCAACGCGCCCGGCTCATCGTCCGACGGCCAGTACGCCGGCTATGAGATGCAGAAGTTCTGGACGCAGGCCGTCGCGATCTCCAGCGGTCCGCTGCCGCCGTCTCCGGGCCCGCAGCGAGTGCAGTTCCTCTACGGCGTGCTCGATGCCAACGGCAATCCGCTCGGTCCCAACACGTACAGCAGCGCGCAGGTCGTCGGCCTCGATCGTTTCTACACGCTGAAATTCTCGGACGCGCAGCTCGCCGCCCTCTCGCCCTGCGATCACGCCATCCTCGACGCCTCGGCGTACTGGACGTACAACCGCGCCTTCCAGTCCATCGACTCGCTCGCGCTGATCGCCACGCACATCATGACGAAGGAGCAGTCCGACTGGACGTTCCAGTCGGCGTGGTGGCATCCCGCCGCATACGGCTGCAGCGGCGCCAATGCACGCTTCTGCGGCAACCAGCCCGCCTCCGTTCCCGGCGGTGACACCACGTGGAAGAACTACATGATGTCGTCGACGTACGGCATGCAGCAGCGGATCGGCCATTCCAACTACTACGCTCCGCCCGACACGCAGCAGCCACCGAAGATCTGGCCCGTCGCGTACAACCCGTACATCGAGCTCGCCGCGTCGCATCCCATCACCACCAACTGCATGAACTGCCACCATCGCGCGGCCTGGCCGCCCGATACGCCGGCGACGAAGCCCGATCAGGGACGGTCCTCCGCCTACCTGCAGAACAGCCCGGCCAACCCGAATCCGCTGGAGGTGTTCGCGTCGAGCAACCAGGTGTTCAACGGGCTGTTGATGGTCGACTCGATGTGGGCCGTCTCCGACCGCGCGGGCTATGCGGCGTCGGGAACCGAGGCGGCGCCGAAGGCATCCAACGCGCCGTAGAGCCGATGTGACCGCCAACACATTCGATCCGCCGGGCTCCTGTACTCTTTTCGAAAAGGAGATTCGGATGATTCGTATGCGCGGGATCCTCATGGCGGCGCTGGTCGCTTTCTTCGCCACCGGCTGTTTCGAAGTCGAGCAATCGATCGAGTTGAAGAGAGACATGTCGGGCACGGCGAACTTCAAGCTCGGCGTCGACATGGAGCCGATGGTCATCATCATGGCCAAGGTCCAGAAGGAGATGAGCGGCGACAAGAGCCCGCTGACCGCGAAGGAGATCGCGGCGGCGAAAGCGGACTTCAAGAAGAACGAGAAGAAGAGCACGTCCGTGAAGGAGGATCCGCGCAAGGAAGCGGAAGGCGGCCTGCCTCCGGGCGTGAAGCTGCTCGACGTCTCCGTCGCGGAGAAAGAATTCGGCGCCACGACGAACATGAAGTTCTCGTTCGACAAGCTCTCCAGCCTCGTCGGCGTGAAGCTTGGCAAGAAGAAGGAAGGAGAAGGGCCGGCCGATCCGACGAAGAAGTCGGTCATCGATACGCCGTTCGACGGGCTGGAAGTCTCCGAGACCGCGAGCACGATCTCCATCCGCACCAAGCCTCAGAACCCGGCCGACAAGGTGAAGTCCGAAGCGGGCGAGCAGGGTCCGCCGATGGACGCCGACACCGAGAAGATGATGAACGACGCCTTCAAGAACATGCGCGTGGCGTGGAAGATCACCGCGCCGTTCGAGGTGGTGTCCAGCAACGCCACGCGCAAGGAAGGCAACACCCTGATCTGGGAGTACGACTTCCAGAAGCTGCAGAAGCTCGGCAGCTCGAAGAAGGCGCTCGACGATATGGGAGTGCGGGTGACGTACAAGAAGTAGTTGGCAGTTGGCAGGTGACAGTTTTCAGGGGCCGTTGTCGTATTGATGACGGCCCCTGAGTTTTTTATGCGCACGCCATTACCGCAACGGCGCCGGTCGTTCCCCGCGTGCGTCACAGCCAGGTGTGTCGGGTGGCAAGGGCCGCGTGTGCGCCATCGATGTAGGGTGGAACGGACAGGGGAACGCGGCAATGACCTTGACGGCAACGGATATCTCGTCGATGACCCGATGCATGCATCGCGTCTATCTCGATCGCTTCGGAAATCCCGATGAACGGGTTCCCTATCCGGACTTCCTGCAGATCCTCTGGGAATCTGGAGTGCTCCACGAAGAACGCGTGATCGCGGGACTCGATGTCGTCACGCCGGACGGGGAGGATTTCGTCAGCCGATGCGAATCCTCGATGCGACTCATGACAGCCGGCGTGCCGCTGATCTACCACGCAGCCTTGAAAACCGAGCGCATGAGCGGCGAGCCCGATCTGCTGAAACGAATCGAGCGGCCGTCCGCGTTCGGCTCGTTTTCGTACATACCGGTCGAGATCAAAGACGGCCATGCGTGGGTCGATTCAAAAGCGAAGAAGCTGAAGCCGAAACCGCATTACATCGCGCAGCTCTGCGCGTATGCAGACCTGCTCGAGATCGTCCAGGAAATGCGGCCGGCGACCGGCTTGGTGATCGACGTCGATGCGCAGTGGGTATCGCTCGATCTCGCTGAATACTGGCCCGAGTACGAGCGATTGCGGAACGAGGCCGAACTGCTGGCCGGCGGTACGCATCTCACCGTTGCCGGCAAGAAGGCGGCGTGTGATCAGTGTGTGTGGTTTGAAGTCTGCGATGCGGACGTTCGCAGACGCGACGATGTAACGCTCGTCGCCGGCATCGGCGAAAGCCACCGCGAGAAGTTGTCGCAGCTCGGTGTGAACACGGTCGCGGAGCTCACGTCGACCGATCCGTCGCTGCTCATGACCGTGAAAGGAATCGGTCCGGCGTTTGCCGAAAAATGGACGCGGCAGGCTCGCGTGCAGAAGAGTTGTGTCGTAGAGCAGCTCGCGTCATGGACTCCGCCGCGGACGCGATTCGAAGTCTCTTACGACATCGAGGACTTCTTCTTCAGCGGGACGGTATACCTGCACGGTCTGCTCGTCCGATCGTCGGCTGCGCCGCACTTCGGCGAAGCCGAATATTCCGTGTCGCACTTCGGCCAGTACAGCGCGATCTGCGCGACAGCCTCGGAAGACGAAGAATCGGTATGGCGTCGATTTCTCGAAAAGATAGACGAGCTCGACGCATTGGCGGACTACGCCGTATACGTCTACTCCTCGCACGAGCGAACGAATCTGACGAAGTTGCAGGGGCGTTACGGTTCCTCGGCGGCACTCGATCGCTTCGCGGATCGATTCGTCGATCTGTACGACGTCGTGCGAAAGCACTTCGTGTTTCCGACCGAATCCACCGGCCTGAAGAGCATCGCCTCGTTCTGCGGCTTCACGTGGCGCGATGCCGATCCGGGCGGCGCGCAGTCGATTGCGTGGTGGGCGCAATACCTCAAAGACCCCGTTGCGAATGCGTCGCTCCGCGATCGTGTGATCGCATACAACGAAGACGATGTGCGGGCATCGTTCGCCATCCGGGACTGGATGACCGGATGACGGGCATGGTCATTCGATCGGCGGCGTATTCGCGATGATGGCCGCAGCCCGTTCCTTGCGCGCCTCGCGCCGCGCGTCTTCCACCTCGCGCACGATGTCGGCGGCGCTCACGCCGTAGACGTCGGCGATTTCGAGCAGGGTGTCGACGCTCGGCATGTTGCCCCCTTTCTCGAGCGAGCCGAGGTAGTTGGGATTCATGCCGGAGCGCTGCGCGGCGACGAGGATCGTCCAGCCGCGCGCGATGCGGAGGCGGCGGAGGATCGCTCCGAAGCGGACGGCGTCGTGATTGGTGGACGTGAGCTTGGGCATCGCGATGATGATAATCCCGTGGTCCTCGTCCAGGGATGTGCCTTAGTGGCCATGAATGCCATCTCGCCTCGGCCATGGACGTGCCCGGATGGCATGCATACGACGGCGTCTCGTCCGTGGCTGTGGTCGCATGCCAGTCGTGCCATCAGCACACGAATTCGGCCGTCGTCGAGCCGGATTCACGCGTCTCGACGACGGCCGTGGATGTTGTTGCAGGCAGATTCGTGCGATGGCGCCTCGTCCATGGATGTGAGCATTGGCAGTCATCAGGGTGGCTTTCACATCCAGGGATGAGCTAGTTCAGGGTCGGAATGAGGATCGGGGCCAGGAAATCGATGGCGCCATAGCCGGGATTCGCGAAGATGACATTGAGGAAGCCCATCGCATAGATGGACACGTTTTCGATCGCCCCGGAGCCCTCGTCGCTCCAGATCAGCGGCCCGGGAACGACGGTCTGCGTGACGAGGTCGCTGCGGACGCATCGGTACTGGGGTGTAGCCGTTCGGCGGGAGAGGCTTCCAGAACGAGCCGTTCATGTCCGCGCCCGACTTCGCGTCGAAGTACACCTTGCCCTGTCCGTAATCCCCGAGGATGAACCCGGACGAAGGCTGCGGCCCGGTAAAACGAGCCGTTCATGTCCGCGTCCGAGCCTTTGTCGTCATACATCAGCAGGTAGTTGTTGGTCAGTCCCCAGAGCAGTGTGGGAGTGGTCAAGTTGTTCGTTCCTCCTCGGGGATTGTACGGAGGGTTTGCAATCAGCAGGGAAGCTGCGCGCTGTCCGCGTCGGGCCAGGCGAGGGCGCTGGCGAAGCCGGCGATGACCGGCGAAAGCTCATCCGCATGCGCGCTCGCGACGCCGTCGAGCTCCCGCGCGAGCACGCCGCTGACCGTCGTCCGCTCGCGCTCCGCGAATTGCTCCAGCATCGCCACGTGATGCCGCGGCAGCCGGACATGAAGATCGATGAGACGCACCGCCTCCGGCAACACCTCCGCCCCATCCGCCCCGAGCGCCTCTTCGATCACCTTCGGAGCCGACAGCTCCAGCGCCTTCGCCATCAACTCCTCGCGCCAGATCCATTTGTCGACCGAAGTCGCGGTGACCTCGATCTCGCCCGCCGCAATCGCCTGAGACATTTCCCCGCGCGACCATCCGAGGAGTACCGTAGCCTCGGCGATGGTGACGTGAGGGCGGGGGTGGAGGAAAATGGTTCGGATGCGGGTGATGAGGTCTTGGTCGAGCATGTCTGCGTACCTTGCAAACTTATACGATACTATAAGTCGCGCTGATCGAAGAGTCAAGGGGAATCGCGCCGCATGACGCGCATTCGCCAGCCGGAAGGCGAGGTGTTTGGCAAGCGTCTCCGCGAATTGCGTCAAAAGTCTGGCGTCACCCAGCACGATCTCGCACAGGCAGCCGGGCTCACTGACGCCTACGTCAGCAACATGGAAAACGGCTTTGCTGTGCCGAGCCTCACCACCGTACTTCGTCTGGCTGTTGCATTAGGTTGCAAAGTCACGGAGCTGGTGGCAGTCTTCGACAAGCTTCGCGACCTGCCGTCGCTCCTGCCGAAGTAGCTTCGCCCCCCTTTCCTTCCGCTTCTAAGGCCCGGTGGTAAGCTTCAACCGCTTCTGCAGTACTGATCGTCCGGATCGAAATCACACGCTTACCATGGCTCGGCTCGAGGACCTGAAAGAAGGCGCATCCATTACCGGCGTGCTGCCGAATCAAGCGGTGACCGTTGTTGCGCGGCAGTGGCACGGTGATGCAGTCGTCACCCTCATTTACAAGGACAACGCCGGCGGTCTCGGTCAGAAACTCCTCTATCGCCACGACGAGTCCGATCTCCAGGTCCTGACCCAGGGGCGGCCGTGGTCCTTCGACGCGGATGGCGCACTTTTGCGCCTCGTCTCCGAAGCGCAGCGAATCCGGCTTGCCTACCTCTTCGATCCCTATCTCGCCATCACCACCAGCACTGTCCGCCCGCTTCCGCACCAGATCACCGCAGTCTACGAATCGATGCTGCCGCGACAGCCGCTCCGATTCCTTCTCGCCGACGACCCAGGCGCGGGGAAGACGATCATGGCCGGCCTGCTGATCAAAGAGCTGATGCTTCGCGGCGATCTGCAACGCTGCCTCATCGTTTGTCCCGGGAATCTGGTCGAACAGTGGCAGGACGAACTGCATGAGAAATTCGGTCTAGACTTTGACATCGTCAGCCGCGAGACCTTCCAGACATCGCTCAGCGGGAATCCATTCGCGGAGCGCGACCGGATCATCTGCCGCCTCGATCATCTGAGCCGCAACGAAGAGCTCCAGGCCAAACTCGAACTGACCGATTGGGACCTCATCATCTGCGACGAAGCGCACAAGATGTCGGCCAGTTATTTCGGCAACGAGGCGAAGTACACGAAGCGCTATCGCCTCGGGCAGCAGCTCTCCGGTCTGACGCGGAACTTCCTCCTGATGACCGCGACCCCGCACAACGGCAAGGAAGCTGACTTCCAGCTCTTCATGGGACTTCTCGATCCCGATCGTTTCGAAGGAAAGTTTCGCGAAGGCGTGCACTCCTCCGACCCCTCGGACCTGATGCGTCGGCTGGTGAAGGAACAGCTCCTGACCTTCGAGGGCAAACCGCTGTTCCCTGAGCGAATCGCCTACACCGTTCCATACAAGCTGTCGCAGCTCGAAGCAGAGCTCTACAAACACGTGACCGACTACGTCACGACGGAGTTCAACCGCGCCGACAAGCTCGAGAGCGGCGGGCGAAAAGGGACGGTCGGATTTGCGCTGACGACGTTACAGCGGCGGCTCGCGTCGTCACCCGAGGCCATCTACCAATCGCTCCGTCGCAGACGCGAACGGCTCGAGGAGCGGCTCAATGCGGAGCGGTTTGCGAAGCGGGGAGGGGAGTCGCGAATTCTCGATGAGAGCGCGCTCTCCGAGGCGGAGCTCGAAGATCTCGAAGACGCACCCGATGTGGAGGAGGTTGAAGAGCAGGTCGTCGACCGGGCCACGGCCGCTCAGACGATCGCGGAGCTGGAAGCGGAGATCGCCATTCTCCGCGGACTCGAAGAAAAAGCGCATGTCGTCCGCAAGAGCAACATCGACAAGAAGTGGGACGAACTGCGCAAGCTGCTTCAGGAGAACGACGAGATCATCGACGAGCATGGCCAGCATCGAAAGCTCGTCGTCTTCACTGAACATCGCGACACGCTGAACTACCTCGCGGCAAAACTCCGCGGCATTCTCGGTCGAGACGAAGCCGTAGTCACAATTCATGGCGGCGTGGCTCGCGAGGAGCGGCGCACGGCGCAGGAACGGTTCACTCAGGACAAGGACGTCGTCATCCTCCTTGCCACGGACGCAGCGGGAGAAGGGATCAACCTCCAGCGCGCGCACCTCATGGTCAATTACGACCTTCCGTGGAACCCGAATCGGATCGAGCAGCGTTTCGGCCGCATCCATCGCATCAACCAGACCGAGGTCTGCCACCTCTGGAATCTGGTCGCGGTGGAGACCCGTGAAGGCGACGTCTATCACCGGCTCCTGGAAAAGATCGAAGAAGAGCGTGAGGCCCTCGGCGGTCAGGTGTTCGACGTCCTCGGGAAGGTGACGTTCGAAGGGCGATCTCTGCGCGACCTCCTGATCGAGGCGATTCGCTACGGCAACCGTCCGGAGGTACGTTCGCGTCTGCAGGAGATCGTCGATCGGATTCCGGAGACCGTTCACGCACTGATCGAAGAAAAAGCTCTGGCGCACGATTATCTCGACGCTCCACGCGTGCAGAAGATCCGAGAAGAGATGGAGCGGGCCGAGGCGCAACGTCTACAGCCGTTCCACGTCGCCAGTTTCTTCAAACAGGCCTTCAACCATCTCGGCGGCCGGATGCTCGAGCGGGAGACGAATCGGTGGGAGATCCGCCACGTTCCGGCCATCATCCGCAATCGCGACCGTGCGATCGGCACGCGCGAGCCGCTGCTCGACAAATACGAGCGCATCACGTTCGACAAAGAATTGCAGGCGGTGGAAGGGAAGCCGCCGGCGAAGTTCGTCGTTCCCGGTCATCCGCTGCTCGACGCGACGGTCGACATCGTCATCGAGCGTTACCGCGATCTGCTGAAGCAGGGAGCGATTCTCGTGGACGAGAACGATCCGGGCGACGAGCCACGCGCGCTGTTCTATCTGGAGCATTCGATCGAGGACGCCCGGATCCACAAGGCGGGACACAGGGTGGTCTCGAAACGCCTTCTCTTCGTCGAGATCGACGGTTCAGGCAACAAGAAGATCGCGGGCTACGCTCCGTACCTCGACTACCGTCCGCTCACGGATGAGGAGAAGAACGCGGCGGCTGTTCTCCTGAATCGTGCAGATGGCCAACAGCAGTCTACTGATCGCGCTGAAACACTCGACCTCGATTGGCTGCTCCGGAACCCAGAGCAAGCCGCACTCTCCTTCGCCATCGAACAAATCGTCCCGGCTCATTTCGCGGAGGTAAAGCAGCGGAAGGAGCGGATCGTCGCCAAGGCCATGTCCGAGGTGAAGGACCGCCTGACGAAAGAGATCAACTACTGGGATCACCGGGCGAACGAGCTCAAAGATCAGGAGCTCGCCGGCCGCGTGAACGCGAGGCTGAACTCCGGCAAGGCGCGGCAGCGGGCCGAGGATCTGGAGTCCCGGTTCCAGAAGCGGATGGCGGAGCTGGAAGAGGAGCGTCAGCTCTCGCCGCTCCCGCCTGTCGTCGTTGGCGGCGCACTCGTCCTGCCGATCGGACTTCTGAACCGAGAGGCGGGACGCCCCGCTCCGGCACTGTTTGCCCACGAAACCGACGAGATCGAGCGCCTGGCCATGGAAGCCGTGATGGCACACGAGCGCGGTCTCGGATTCGAGCCTCGCGACGTGTCGAAAGACAACCACGGGTACGACATCGAGTCGAAGGACCCGCGCACCGGCCGTCTGCGCTTCATTGAAGTGAAAGGTCGCGTGACCGGTGCGGACACGGTGACCGTGACGCGCAATGAAATGATCTGCGCGCTGAATTCTCCCGACCAGTGGCGGCTTGCCATCGTCATGGTCGACGGTGCCGCGGAGAAGCCCATTTACGTCGCGCACCCGTTTACGCGCGAGCCGCAGTTCGGAGAGACCAGCGCCAACTTCAGAATCGCTCATCTGTTGACACTCGAGAGGACCTGACCATCGCTCCCTACAAGAAGAAGCTGATTGAAGTCGCGCTGCCGCTCGAAGCGATCAACAAGGCCGCCGCGAAAGAGAAGTCAATTCGGCAGGGCCATCCGTCGACGTTGCACTTGTGGTGGGCGAGGCGGCCGCTTGCTGCTTGCCGAGCCGTGTTGTTCGCATCGCTCGTCGATGATCCCTCCAGCCTGCCGGAGGAGTTTCCGACAGAGGAGGCGCAGGAGAAGGAGCGCCAACGGCTGTTCCGGATTATCGAAGAGCTGGTGAAATGGGAGAACTCGAACAACGAAGAAGTGCTCGCGCAGGCGCGGGCGGAGATCATGAAATCAACGGATGGAAATCCGCCGCCGGTTCTCGACCCGTTCTGCGGGGGTGGTTCGATTCCACTGGAGGCGCAGCGGCTCGGGCTCGAGGCACATGGGAGCGACCTTAATCCGGTGGCGGTTTTGATTACGAAAGCGTTGGTCGAGATCCCGGCGAAGTTCTCAAACCGGCCTCCGGTGAATCCTGACTCGCAAAAGAGGTTGACACACACCGCGAAATGGAAGGGAGCGCACGGTCTCGCTGATGACATCCGTTATTACGGTAAGTGGATGCGCGACGAGGCAGAGAGGCGGATCGGAAATCTCTATCCAAAAGTACAGATGGAGAAGGGGAGGGTTGCGACTGCTGTCGCCTGGATTTGGGCGAGGACTGTGAAATGCCCGAATCCAGCTTGCGGCGCGACAATGCCTTTGGTTCGGTCATTCGCGCTCTCTACGAAAGCAGGACGAGAAGTCGGCATCGTGCCCTCACGAAAAGGCGGGCGCATAGGCTTCGAAGTGCGTCACGTAAAGACCGCCATAGATGAAGGCACTGTCAGTAGAAACGGTGCGACATGCCTTATGTGCGATGAGCACGTCGACCTCGAGTATGTTCGATCTGAAGGCCGTGCCGGCCGTCTCTCAGCACAGATGATGGTGACCGTCGCTGAGGGAAGTTCGGGGCGCGATTATGTCAGTGCGGACGCGGCTCAGATTCTTGCGGCGTCGGTTGAAGAAAGCCTAGACGCACCAGAGACGGCTCTCCCGGAAAAGGCTATTGGGTTCCGTGTTCAAGCGTATGGGATGTCCAAACATCGTGATCTCTTTACTTCGCGCCAACTCCTGGCGCTGGCAACTATGAGTGATCTCGTTCTCGAAGCGCGAGAAACTATTCGCCTGCAAGCCGCGCAATTCATGAGGGATGACAACCGGCGGATAGCGGAAGGCGGCGATAGGGCAACTGCCTACGCCGACGCGTTGGCCACTTACCTGGCGTTTTGCGTGAGTGCTGTCGCTGACGATCTAAGCACAATCGTGACGTGGCGCTCTGGTCACGGTACCGGTGCCACTCGGTCAACCTTTGCTAGACAAGCTATCCCGATGACTTGGGATTTTGCTGAAGCCAATCCGTTCGCAGGCGCTGCCGGTGATTTGGTGTCGGCCGCCAAGGCAATTGCGGATGTTGTGGAAAGGCTGCCTATCGGGAGCGGTGAGGTGTTGCAATTGGACGCTGCGACCTTGATGACACAGCGTTCTTTTTTGATTTCGACCGACCCGCCATACTACGACAACATTGGGTACGCGGATCTTTCGGATTTCTTTTATATATGGCTTCGGAGATCTCTGAAAGACATCTTTCCGCAACTGGTTAGTACCCTGCTTGTTCCGAAAGAACGAGAATTGGTCGCTACGCCCTTCCGGTTCGGTGGCAGCAAGACAAAAGCACAGCAGTTCTTTGAGAATGGTCTTGCCGGCGCTTTCAACCGGATGAGAGATGTCCATTCCGCGGACGCACCGCTGACCATCTATTACGCATTTAAGCAGTCTGAAGAAGATAGCCTAGATAGCCATGCTGCCTCAACGGGATGGGAAACGATGCTTGAGGCCCTTTTGCGGGCTGGTTTCTCAGTTGGCGGAACATGGCCGCTCAGGACAGAGCGCGCCTCTCGCAGTGTAAGCATCGGCACGAACGCTCTAGCGTCGTCAGTTGTTCTTGTATGTCGTCCACGGAGCTTGAGCGCGTCTATCGCCACTCGACGTCAGTTTATAGCGGCGCTCAAAGCGGATCTTCCTGATGCTCTGAAGAAGCTGCAAGAGAGCAGCATTGCCGCGGTCGATCTTGCGCAAGCAGCGATTGGGCCCGGCATGGCTGTTTTTTCGCGATATGCGAAGGTCATCGAGGCCGATGGCTCGCCGATGCGCGTTCGGAGTGCGCTACAACTGATCAACCAAGCACTTGACGAGGTTCTCTCGGCGCAGGAAAGCGAATACGACGCGGACACACAGTGGGCAGTCGCCTGGTTTGATCAATTCGGCACGAGTGAAGCGTCGTTCGGCGAGGCAGAGACGCTCTCGAAGGCCAAGAACACTTCAGTGGGCGGTCTCGTCGAGTCCGGTCTTCTCCGCGCATCCAAAGGAAAAGTGCAGCTCATTGCCCGCGAACAACTCGACACGTCATGGGATCCCACGACCGACCGCCGCCTAACGATCTGGGAGGTCGCGCAGCACCTCATCGCGCGCCTCAAGTCCGGCGGCGAACAGTCCGCTGCCGATCTGTTACGCAAAGTCGGTGGCATGGGCGAGATTGCGCGCGACCTCGCGTACCGTCTTTACTCCGTGTGCGAACGCAAGGGGTGGACGGAGGAAGCGATCGCGTACAACTCTCTCGTCGTCGCTTGGCCGGAGATCACGCGGCTGGCATCAGAGGCTCCGCCTTCGCGAGCGGGGGAGCAGATTACTCTCGGCTGAGACAGACGAAGCAAGCCCTCTTGACGCAGCGAGGACGGCGCCTAATTCGACTCAGGCGCGTACCGCTCGATCCATCCGTCGATCTGCTTCACTGACTGGATCGCGACGGGAAGGTCGACGTGCGGTTTGACCGCATTGAGTTTGCGAGCGCGCTCTTCCACGCTTGCGTCAGGATGCTCCCGCGTCAGGAAGAGTGCGGTCGCGAGAGGCTCCAGTTGACCAACGCCGCGCGTGGCGAGCTGTTCGACGACAAACTGCATCTCTCGTCCGTACTGCTCGATTGTCTTCGGGAATTGACGCTGCAGGAGGGCGTAACGCTCGCTCGCCACGAACGTAGCGCCGTACTGGTGCGGCCTCACCTTCACGAAATCGTCCGCCTGCATACCCTGCAGCCGATCGCTGAGATCGAACGAGAACGGACCGTAGTAGTAGAGCTGAAAACGATCCGACACCGGGACGTGAAAGAGCTCTTTCAGGAAGAACACGGACTTCTGGATGAGCGTCTCGCCGCAGAACCGTCCCGTGGCCGCCACGCGATCGATCAGCGTCGCGATGACCGCCGCTTCCTGCAACTCACTCAGGCTCATTCGTCCTCCTCGACGGCGTTTCGAGAATACCTCGGATGTTCTGCTGGAGCCATCGCCGTCCTTCGTCCAGCTTCTCGGGGATGATGAACACGTATCCGAACCGCGCCGTCGGAATCTGACCGAGGATCTGCGACTCCGCGACCGAAGAGACGATCGTGCCGTCCTTGTCGACGGCGAAATCCATCGGTTTTGAGGTGGCATTGTGGACATCGCGGGCCACCGATCCTGGGAATTGCTCTCGAGCAGCCTGATACACCGCTCCGATCGGATCGGTTGACTTACTGAGATCGTCGGCCGACGGCACATACAGCACGCGATAGAACGACCGCTCCTTCATGATCCGGCGGGCCGGGTCGTGACCGGGCGCGTCCGAGTCTTCCGCTGCCACTCTCATCGCGGTCAGGATCTCGTCGTCGGTCAGTTTCAGATGGGCGTTGACGTCGATCGGATAGGTGCCGTCCGGCAGGAATGCGCGTAGAAATGCCTTCAGATGGATGTCGAGTGCCCGCCGCACTTTGTGGAAGTAGAGCTGCTCGAACATGAAGTAACGGGCGAGCTGCAGCCCTTCCGCAGCGTGCAGTCCTCCACGTTCGATGCCGATCACCGGCTTGCCCGGTTTGTCGGGATCGGCGGATGGAAGAACGCGGAGCGTGTCGATCAGCCGGTAGTGGTCGAAGCGTCCATACGCCACGCCGGCGTGGAGCGAGTCGCGCAGGAGGTAGTCGATCCTGTCGACGCCGAATGCATCGCCGGTGACGATCTCGGTCATCAGCTCGTCCCACGGAGAGAAGTCGGATTTCTTTCCGGGCCACTTCTTCACGCCGACGGCAACCTTCGCGACGTCCTTTGCGATGAGGGGGATCTCCGACCAGATCTTCTCCATTTCGGGACTGAGAATCACATCGACGGAGAGTTGCTCGTGGTGATAGCCCTCTGGCAGGAGCTCTTCGGCTCCGTGGGAGAACGGCATGTGGCCGAGGTCGTGACACAGCGCTCCCATCCTCACGACGGTCCGCCAGTACGGGAGCTTCTCGTCGGCCGGAAAGTACTGGCGGACGTCGTCGCGGCGATGGGGATGCCGCACGATGACGTCGAATACACGCCCGGCGAGATCCATCACGCCGAGGCAATGCTCGAAGCGGCGGTGGGTCGCTCCGGGATAGACCATGTAGGTGAGGGCGAGCTGGTGGATGTCGCGAAGCCGTTGAAAAGGACGGGAGTCGATCACGCGGCGCTCGTCCGAGGAAACGCGGATGAACGTGTGAATCGGATCGCGGATCTCGTGCTCGTACTTCGGAGCCGGCATGGGAGAATCGTAACAAGGGACGGCGGTGGTCAGATGGAATTCCACCCCGTGTAGCAGTCAGCCAGTCCAGAGGGATTCATGGCACTTACGAACAGGCAGCGCGTCGAGCAGGCGCTCGAGCTATTGAGGACAGGGCTTCTCCCGTATGTAGAGCGTGAAATGAAGTCCGTTTATGGCGCTGCCAAGTGGGAGACGCAGGCAACCGCAGCTCTCGGCGACAAGCCGCTGCTGCAGCGCGGCAACTGGGATACGACCGCGCTGTTGAGCGTCATGATCGGTGAGTGGCAGAACGTTTTCCGCCGGAATCTCGGGGCGACCGAGCGTTCGATCATCGGCGAGATGCGCGACATCCGGAACCGCTGGGCGCATGAGGTGTCGTTCAGCACCGACGACACCTACCGTGTTTTTGACAATGTCCAACGCCTTCTTTCGGCGATCGGCGCAAAGGAGGCGCTGGACGTCGAGCGCCAGAAGCAGGAGCTGCTTCGCGTCCGTTATGAGGAGCAGGCGAAGAAAGAAACCGTCAAGGCCGCTGTCGCTCCCGTCGAGACCGGGGTCGCAGCGAGCCTCGGTCTCAAGCCATGGCGCGACGTCATTACGCCGCATCCCGACGTTCACTCAGGACGCTACCAGCAGGCGGAATTCGCGGCCGATCTCGGCCAGGTGCATCGCAACGAGGGCAGCGACGAGTACAAGGACCCGATTCAGTTCTTCCAACGGACCTACATCACAGAAGGCCTTCGAACGCTGCTCAGTGGCGCACTCAAGCGCCTCAGCGGCACCGGCGGCGACCCCATCGTCGAATTGCAGACCAACTTCGGCGGCGGCAAGACCCATTCGATGATCGCGCTCTATCACTTCTTCAGCGGAGTGGGGGCGGACAAGCTGCGGGACATCGAACCGGTGTTGCATGACGCGCAGACAAAGGCGCTTCCAAAAGCAAACCGGGCGGTGCTCGTCGGACAGGAATTACCGCTGGCGGAGCCAAAGAAAAAGAAAGACGGCACGCTGGTGCGGACGATGTGGGGCGAGTTGGCCTGGCAACTCCTCGGCAAGGACGGGTATGCGCTCGTCGCGGTCGCGGACCAGAAGGGGGTGAGTCCCGGCTCTGAAGCATTGAGAGAGCTGTTCACGGTTGCGGAGCCGTGTCTGGTGCTGATCGACGAATGGGTTGCTCATGCGCGTCAGCTCGTCGGCAAAGATGATCTGCCCGCCGGTACGTTCGATTCGAATTTCAGTTTCGCGCAGGAGTTGACGGAGGCGGCGAAAGCCTGCCGCAAGACGCTCATTGTCGCCAGCGTCCCGTCGTCGGATGCGCAGCGTCCGAAAGGCGAGAACTGGATCGAAGACATCGAGGTCGGTGGCGAGGCCGGCAAGATCGCCCTGAAAAGGATCGAGAACGTTTTCGGCCGAATGCAGTCGCCATGGCGGCCGGCGAGCGCGGAGGAAAGCTTCGAGATCGTGCGGCGGCGACTGTTCCAGCCGATGACAGCGGACGTGTACAAGCATCGCGATGCTGTCATCCGTGCGTTCATGGATACGTACAACACGCAGAAGTCCGAGTTTCCGAGCGGATGCAGTGAAGGGGACTACCGGAGGCGGATGGAGTCCTCGTATCCGATGCATCCGGAGTTGTTCGATCGGCTCTACGAAGATTGGTCATCTTTGCAGCGCTTTCAGCGCACGCGAGGCGTGTTGCGCCTCATGGCCGCAGTGATTCACGCGCTCTGGGTTCGCGAATACAAGGACCTGATGATCATGCCGGCGAATGTGACGCTGGATGATTCGGCCACGGTCAACGAACTGATGCTGTACGTCGAGGACGGTCTCCGGCCGGTCGTCGAACGAGAGGTCGATGGTGTCGAATCTCTGTCACTCCGGCTCGATAAGGAGAACCCGAATTTCGGGCGCCTCTCGGCGGCGCGGCGCGTTGCGCGAACCGTATTCATGGGCACGGCGCCCAGGCTGCGATCCTCAACGAAAGGGATCGAGGACAAGAGGATCATGCTCGGTTGCGTGCAGCCCGGCGAAGCGGTGGCGACGTTTCGGGATGCACTGCGACGCCTCGCAGACCGTGCAGCGCACCTCTATGTCAATGAGAACCGCTACTGGTTCGATACGCAGCCGAGCATCAATCGCGTCGCTCAGGACCGCGCCGAGGGAATCAGGATTGATGCGGTTCACAAAGAGATCGAGGACCGCCTGCGTATCGAAGCAAAGACCCGTGGCGACTTCGATCGGGTGCAGGTGCTCGAGAACGCTTCACAAAGTGGCGACGTCCCGGACGAGCGGGACATCCGCCTGGTGATCATTGGACCTGAAGCTCCACACGCGAAAGGGGGCGCCAGCACGGCCATGACGGTGGCCCAGACCGTTCTCGAGCAGCGAGGAAATTCGCCGCGTTCTTACAAGAACGCTCTCGTCTTCCTGGCAGCAGAAACGCGTGCGCTCGATTCACTGCAGCAGGCGGTACGCACCTACCTGGCGTGGAAGTCCATCGACCTGGAGAAGAAAACGATGGATCTCTCGAACTTCCAGGAGACCCAGGTCGAGACCAAACTGAAGGACGCCGAGAGCGCGGTTCGTGCTCGCATCCCGGAGACATATACGTGGCTGCTCGTACCGGAGCAGTTGGAGAAGACCGGCCCCGTCACCTGGCGGGAAGTCCCATCAAAGGGAAGTGACCCGCTCGCCGTCCGATCGGCGAAGAAGCTGATCAACGATGGATTGCTGATCGTGAATCATTGGGCAGGAGTTCTTCTGCGGCTCGAGCTCGATCGCATCCCACTCTGGCGAGGCGATCACGTTTCGGTAAAGCAGCTCGCTGACGATTTCGCGACGTACGTCTATCTGCCGCGGCTCAGGAACACCGACCTCTTGTTCAGCGCGATTGCTGACGGTGCCGCGTCGATTCTGTGGGAGAAAGACACCTTTGCGTATGCACCGTATTACGTCGAAGACGCAAAGCGGTACGCGGGGCTGATTGGGGGCCGGCCGCCATCCGGGATCGAACTGGACGGCTACGTCATTCGGCCGGAGGTAGCGCGTGCCCAGATGAACGCCGAGTCGGCGACTTCCCGTTCGACCCCCTCTGAGGAGATCGCTGCCTCATCCGACCTTGCAATGTCCTCTCCGTCCGCCGGCGACAGCAACGTCGTTGGGGCGCCGGTCATTCAGCAACTTCCCAACCATTTCTACGCCGACGTCGATGTGGATACTCTTCGATTCGGCCGCGATGCTGCCCAGATCGCAGATGCGATCATTACGCATCTCAATGGCCTGATCGGGGCAAAAGTAACGGTCAGCCTGCAGATCGAGGCGCGGGTTCCCGAAGGCATTCCGGAGAACGTGCAACGAACCGTGAGTGAGAACTGTCGCACGCTGAAGATCCACTTCGAGTTCGATCGAAGATAGCCGCAGGCGGCCGAACAACCCGAGAGCGACCCCGCATTGGCCTGGGGCCCTCTCCCTACGTCCGAAGCGTCAGTGTGAGCAGCAGAGGCGCCGCTGGGTGCATGTGCGCGTTGTCCTTCCCCCATGCCCGACCTCTTCCTCCACAACCCCCGCTGCAGCAAGAGCCGCGCTGCGTTGCAGCTCGTCCGCGACGCCGGCGTCGAGCTGCCGGTGCGGGAGTATCTCCACGATCCTCTATCGATCGATGAGCTGCGGAAAATCGTGCAGCTTCTCGGCATGCGTCCGATCGACATCGTGCGGCGCGGCGAGCCGCAGTACACCGCCCTCGGCCTCAGCGACGCGACTCCGGACGACGAGGTGCTGCGCGCGATGGCGGAGCATCCGATCCTGATCGAGCGGCCGATCGTGGTCCGCGACGGGCGGGCGGTGGTGGGGCGGCCTGCGGAGAAGGTGCGGGAGATTCTGTAGTCGAGCGCGTGCTCGTTATTTCTCCGGCGAGTCGCGTCGCCAAAGATCCACGCCGGCGCTGATTGCCGCCTCTTTCATCCGCGCGTCGTTCGACGCAAGAGGCAATTGCCTGCGAGACGCCAGTTCGATGTACGTCGCGTCGTAGATCGTCAATTCGTGTTGTGACGCCAGATCGACGAGACGCGTGAAGGCGATACCGGCGGCTTCGTGATCCACAACGGCCGGCAATTCGCGGATGATCTCGATGGCAGACCGAGCCTCGTCGGACGTGAGCTTTTTACGGCGTTGAAGAACCATGAGTGCATTCGTCACTTCGAGCGGCCAGAGCGCGGGAACGACGAGAGAACCGCCCGCTGCAAGATGATCGAGCATGGCGTCGGTTTCGGCGTTGGCTTGGGACGGATGCACCCACGCAATCGCGACCGAGGCGTCGGCGACGAAGGAACGTTTCACTTTCGGCCGTGCCCGATCGCAGCGCGAACTTCGGCTGCCGAGAGTGCGGACCGGCCTCGGCTGCGTTTGCGAATGCGCTGCTGCAACTGGCGTAGACCGTCCACGGACCGCTTCACGGAATCGAGGTTTGGTGCCCCTTCACGCACCACGCGCGCGACGGGACGGTCGTGTCGGGTGATGACGATCTCTTCGCCCCGCTCGACGCGGAGCAGCAGCTCGCCGAAACGGGTCTTCGCTTCAAAGGCGCTCATCTTCGGCATTGCATGATATTAACCAGTCGTTAGCTAGTTTCGCAACGGCGGGGCGACGGCTCAGCAATACCACGCGTGCGTCGTATCCCTGGTGATGGCCAGGACGTTCGTGCTCTTCACATTCCTCGCGCTGGCCGGTTGCGCGTCGGCGCCGTCGGTCCATGTGGTCCACACCGTGCCGCCGAAGTTCAACATCATCCCGGCGAAAATCGTGGCCGTGATCGGCGACGCGGACAACGCCGAGGAACGACGGCATGAAGCCGACTTCATCGATCTCGTCCTCAGCAAGCTTCGCCGGTACGAGCAGTACAACGTGAAGGACGAGCGCGAGCTCGCCTACGGCAAAAAGGAGTGGCAGCAGTACCTCGATGAAACGGCCGGCGACGTGATCGTCAAAGTGGGGGTGCCGGACGAGGACTGCCGGGTGTACGAGCGGACGCGCGACGACGGCAGTGAAGACACGGACGACGTCGTGGGCTGGATTGTCGAGTGCCGCGCGTTTCTCACCCTGCTCGAGCCCCGGACCGGCGACCGCATCGGCAGCGTGATCGCGGACGGATATGGCACCGCGCCCGACCAGCCGGCGGCATTGGCCGACGCCATCAACGACGCGGCGGATCAGATCATCGGCGGCTTCGCGCCGCAGCGGTGGTGGGAGTGGGTCGCGCTCGACCAGGACGCGCCACTGGTCCACGAAGGCATGGTGAAGTTCGAGCGCCGCGATTACGACGGCGCGCTCTCGCTCTGGGAAAACGCTCTGGCGAGCACGCCCAACTCGGCGCCGCTGCTCTATAACCTCGGCGCGCTCTGCGAGGCGATGGACGACTCGAAAGCGGCGCGCGCGTACTACTCGCGAGCAATCACGATCGCGCCGCAGGTGCCGCGTTATCGGGAAGCGCTCGCGAAACTGGAACTGCGCCGCGCGGATGCGGAAGCGGCGGTCACCGACCCCGCGGTGGACGAAGCGCGCAAGAACATCGCGGCCAACGAGCGGGCGGCGGAGATGGCGACGATGGTCGTCAGCAGATCCGGGATCCCGTATCTGCCGATCCCCGCCGGCACGTTCACGATGGGCTGCACGAAGGGAGATCTCGACTGTCGGGAGAACGAGACACCGGCGCATGCGGTGACGATCAGCAACTCGTTTTACCTGGCCCGCACGCCGGTCACAAACGAGCAATATCAACGCTGCATCGACGCGGGCGTCTGCTACGGCAATCCCGATCTGACGAAGAAGCTCAATCCCGTCGTCAATGTCACGTGGAACGATGCGCGCGACTTCTGTACGTGGGCGGGTGGACGGTTGCCGACCGAGGCCGAGTGGGAGTACGCGGCACGCGGCGGCATCGAGGGCTGGCGCTTCCCGTGGGGAAACTCGGAGGGCCGCAGAGTCGAAGCGGCGAACGGCTTCGCTCTCCTGGACATGACCGGCAACGTCTCGCAATGGACGGCGGATTGGACGCACGACTATCCGGACGCCGCCGTGACCGATCCTTCCGGTCCCGCGACCGGCGAAAAGCACGTCGTGCGCGGCGGTTCGTGGGCCGATACGGGTGACGGCGCGCGCGTTTCCATCCGCTACAGCGCGCCGCCGGGGTATTCGGAAAACACCATCGGCTTCCGCTGCGCGATCTAGGCGTAAAATCTTCGCGGCCGCACAGGCAGCCATCGGTCCGCGAAAAGGGTTGAACCCACCTGTTGCATCGAAGACAGATCACCTTCTTTTCGCCCGATCGACGCGGACAACGGGCATGTGAGAAAGGAAGGTTCTGATGTCTTCGTCGCTTCCCTCCCGTCCCAATCTCGAGTGGCTTCGTAAAACCGCGAAACAACGACTGGCCGAGCTGCGCAAGACCGATCCGGGCGCGAAGCTCGCGGATGCGCAGCGCGCGGTCGCGCGCGAGTACGGATTTCCGAGCTGGCGCAAACTCAAGGCGCACGTCGAGGCGCCGCAGCCGAGTCCCGATCAGATCGTGAAGGGGTTCTTCGAGCTCGTCGGACGCGGACGCATCGACGACGTGCGCACGGTGCTCGACGCGGCGCCGCAGTTCGTGCACGCGGTCGGGCCGCATCCGTTCTGGGGCGGGCGGCCGCAGGCGCTGCATGTGGCGATCGAGACCGGGCGCCGCGAGCTGTTCGATCTGCTGCTCGAGCGCGGCGCGGACGTGAACGGACGCAACGAGCAATACGATCACTGGTCGCCGCTGATGCTGACGATGCAGCGCAATCGCATCGAGATGCGCGACGAGCTGCTGCGGCGCGGCGCTCGCATCGGGCTCGTCGAGGCGTTGATGATGGGGGATGACGCGCGCGTGGAACAGGAGCGCGAACTGCCCGCGACGGTGCCGAACGGCGGCTCGCTCCTCGCCTTCGCGCGGACCACGCACGCCATCGATCGACTGATCGCCCTCGGCGCGAGCACGATGGCGAAAGACCGCTGGGGCACGACGCCGATCGAGTCGCTGAGCCGTCTCGGCGAGCGCGGCACGCCGCTCGTGCGCCACCTGATCGCGCGCGGCGTCCCTGCCGCGCCGAAGGAGTATGCGCGCCTCGGCGATCTCGAGACACTCGCGACGATGTACGAAAACGATCCCGCGGTCGCGCGTCTCGACGCCGTGATGATGGCCGCGGTCGACTTCCGGCATCACGCGCTCGTCGAGTGGCTGCTCGCGCACGGCGGCAACGTCAACGCGCGCACCGACGCGCAGTCGCGCCAGACGGCGCTGCACTCCGCGGCGTGGAACGGCGATCTGCGCATGGTCGAGATGCTCGTTGCGGCCGGCGCCGATCCGTCGCTGATCGATGAAGAGCACAAGACCACGCCGCTCGTCTGGGCCGAGGTGTCGGCGGATGTGACCAACAATCCGCGGTGTAATGAGGTCGCGGAGTTTCTGCGGCGACCTACAGCAGATCGAGCTCCTTGATGTCGAGCTCCTGCTCGACCTGCTGGAAGGCGGCGTCGCCGATCGTGCCGTTGTCGCGGAGCTCGATCAATCGCTGCCGCTCCGCATCGGTCGCGGCGCGCACGACCTCCGCATCGGCCGGATCGATCTCCTCTTCGTCCCGCTCCGCGCGGCGCAACCGCATCTCGTAGCGCCGCCGGAGCAGCTCCGCGCTTTCGCCTCCGCCGCATTCCTCGACCGAGGCGAGCGCCGCGCGCAGCGTCTCCACGCGTGCGAGCTGCACCTCGCGCTCGACCGTGCCGTCGTCGCGCACGCCGAGCCAGAGGATGAGCGGGCGGAGCGTCACGCCCTGCACCACGAGCGTCACGAGCACGACGGCGAACGCGGTGAAGAAGATGAGATCGCGATAGGGGAAGTTCACCGGCAGCGCGAGCGCGGCGGCGAGCGTGACGATGCCGCGCAGGCCGCACCAGCCGACGACGTACGCGGCGCGGCCCGAAAGGGCCATGACGTCGCGCGTCTTCTCGCCGCGGCAGCGCCAGCGGCTCACGGCCGCGGCGCCCGACACCCAGACGATGCGCGCGACGATGACCGCGAGGCAGACGGCCGCCGCGACGCCGAGGTATTGCGTCCAGGTGGCGCGCTGCACGATCTGGCGGAGCTGGAAGCCGACGAGGATGAACGCCAGCACGTTCAGCACGAAGACCGCGACCTCCCACACCGCGTACGACGGCACGCGCACGCGCGCGGGGATCGTCTGCGCGGCGCGGCGCGAGATCGACATCGCGAAGACGACCATCGTCAGGATCCCGGAGAGATGCAGGCGCTCCGCGAGCATCCACACCGCGAAGGTCCCGCAGAACTGGACGATGACCGCGGTCGCGACGTCGTGGATGCGGGCGGTGACGAGGATGACGATGCGCGACAGCACGAAGCCGAGCACCACGCTGCCGGCGCCGACGGCGACGACGATCCAGGCGAGCGATCGTGTCGAGACGAATCCGGCGGCGATCGCGGCGACGGCGAAGCGATAGATGAGCAGCGCGCTCGCATCGTTGAAGAGGCTCTCGCCTTCGAGGACGACGAGCAGTTGATTCGGTGGACGGAGTTGCTTGAGCACGGCGGTCGCGGCCGCGGCGTCGGGCGGCGCGACGATCGCGCCGAGGGCGATGGCGGCCGCCCACGGCAGTCCGGGAACGAGCGCGTGCGCGACGACGGCGACGAAGAGGACGGTGAGGACGACCGCGCCGAACGCGAGGCTGACGACGGCGCGCCAGTTTTTGCGCAGGTCGCGCTGCGAAGCGTCGAACGCCGAGTCGAGCAGAACCGGCGCGACGAAGAGCGCGAGCGCGAGCTCGGGATCGAGCACGAGCGACGGGACGCGCGGAAAGAGCGCGAGAGCCGCGCCGGCGATGGCCACGAGCGCGGGATACGGCATCGACAGGCGGCGCGCGATCGCCGCGAGGATCGCGCCGCCGAGGAGGAGGCCGATGACGATCTGGAAGACGACCATGAGCCGCTAATCATACGGAGTGAGCGCGTGGCCGATACACTGGACGCATGAATTCCGAGCTTCCTCATGGGGCGGGGTGTCTCGGATGCGACGATCGTTTCTTATCCGAGTTGATCGTCCGTCTCCGTCGTGATTGCTCGTCGCTCGTCAGTGGTCTCGACGACACCGTGCTGCGCCTGCGCGTCAGGGCGGCAGTGAGCCGGGCGTTATCGCGTGGAATCACGGCGAGCGCTGCCATCGCCCGCTTTGCAACGCTGATGTTCGCGCTCGAGCCCGATTTCGACCATCGCTTCCGCGTGCGCGAGCGGCTCTGTCATGCAGCATCGCTGGAAGAGGGGATTCTGAAGCTTCCGTCCGATAGTCATCCGAATTGCTGGTATCGCGCCGACCCGACGTCGGTCGAACGCGCCTGGCAATCCTTATTGAGCGATGAAGCTTCGCTCGCTCACCCGCTTCTCGCGCTGATTGACGAGGACTCAGTCGACACGGCGCCGGCTCAGCTCTCCGATGCTTATGGCTTCCAGTTGGATGCGCCGTACGTGGGAACGCCGGATGAAGCCGTGCAGCGGATGTTGCAACTGGCCGAGGTTGGAACGTCCGATACAGTCATGGATCTCGGCTGCGGCGACGGTCGCATCGTCATCGCCGCGGCGCTGCGCTATGGCGCCAGAGGAATCGGCGTCGACATCAATCCGGAGCACATCGAGAGCGGACGCCGTGGGGCCCAAAGCGCGGGCGTTTCCGGCCGGGTCGAATTCGTGCGCGCGGATCTGTTCGATGCGGACGTCTCCAGGGCCACAGTGGTGACGTTGTACCTGTTGCGTCATGTCAATCTTCAACTCCGCGATCGTCTGCGGAATGAACTGCGTCACGGTGCGCGAGTGGTATCGCGTCAATTCGACATGGGAGATTGGGAGCCGTGCGCTCAATTCGGCGAGCAGTCTGCGAGGCTCTATTGCTGGCGTGTCTGAGCCAGGGCCGCCGTTTGGTATCCTGCCCGACGTCCGTGCTCCCGCTCGTCACCGCCATCATCACGACCTGCGCACGTCCGCACTACGTCTACGAAGCGTTGGCGTCGGTGTGCGCCGAGACGTACCGCGAGCTGGAGTGTGTCGTGGTCGACGACGGCGGCGCATTCGAGCTGCCGAGTGCCGGTTTGACGCGCGATGTCCGCGTGCTCCGCAGCGACGGGCGCGGTGGTGTCGCTCACGCCCGGAACCTCGGGCTCGCCGCGGCGCGCGGAGAATTCGTCATCTTTCTCGATGACGACGACGTCGCGATGCCGGACCGGATTGCGACGCTCGTCGACGCCGCGCAGCGTCACCGTGCGGAGCTCTGTTTCGGCATGACGCGGAGAATCTTTGCCGGCTCGGCCATCGAGCTTGCGAGCGTTCCGACGCACACGCGCTCATTCGACACGATCGGTTTGTGCGACGTGATCACGTGTGCGCCGCATATCAACTCGGTATTGGTGCGCACCGCGGCGCTGCGTGCCGTCGGCGGGTTCGATCTCGAAGCGGCGCATTTCGACGATTGGTCCGCCTGGATTCGCCTGGCCGATCAGAAAGTCCGCATGTACAGCGTCGGCGACGTCGTTGCCGAGTGGCGGCTTCATGGCGAGGGGCTCTCCGCCGGTGTCATGCAGATACGCGCCATGAAAGCGCGTCTGATCGCGTTGTTCGATCACTTGAAGAACCGGCTTTCCGAGGACGGTGTCCGGGCGATTGCAATCGCACGTCACGTGGTCGCGAGCAGCGACGTCCACACCTACGACGACTACGCGAACGCGATGCATGCGGCGCGCGAAACGCTCACATCGGCAACCAGTACGACAGCTTCACCAGAAACACGTCATGCGACGGCGCGTTCGCCGCGCCGCGCAGGTCTCGGCGGATTCTGAGATCGCCCGTGTTGACCGTGTCGGCGCGATTCTCGTTCCAGACGACATAGAGCGCCGAGCCGGGGCGGAACTCCCAGCGCGTGACGGCGCTGGCGCGGACGCTGCGGAAACCGAAGTCGGGATTGGCGATCGCACCGCTGTACGGGTCGTAATCCGCCGACCGCGCGCGGGCCAGCGAGTGATAGTCGTGGAAATCGCCCGACGCGACGAACGGCTGCATGTAGAGCTGGAACGAGAGCTTCGGCGTGACGGTCCAGTCGACGCGCGTCCCGAGCTCGAACGTGCGCTGCTCGAGGTCGGCGAAGACGTAGCGATTGCCGTACGTCGCGGTCGCGGCGGGATCGGCGAACGTCGCGACGTATTGCGTGTGATCGTGAAAGCGGCCGACGGTGGGGGAGACGCTGAGCAGCAGGCTCGATGACGGCTGCGCGGTGAGCGTCACGCCGAGGGTGCGGTTGTACGTGCCGTCGCCGGCGCGGTCCGCGTGCGCGTTGACGGTGAAGTAGAAGCGCTTGCGGTTGTCGCTGCCGAAACTTTCGGTGGAATCCCACGAAGGACGCGTGCGCACGACCGGCCCGCCGCGCGTGAGGCGATCGTCGATCACGCCCGGCGAGAGATACATCGTCGCCTTGTAGTTCCAGTAGTTCGCGAGCGTGGCGGAGTGCTCGACGAACACGCCGCGCCCGAGGCCGTCGCCGTCGAAGTTGCGGTTCATCCAGCCGCCGAACCAGACGTTCTTTTCGCGGAACCGCTCGCTCGGATGATCGTTCTGATAGCGGATGACGAGATGCGATGAGATGACATCGGTCCGCTGCATGAACCCCACGTCATTCGTTTCGAACCCCGGCGAATACGCCTGCACCTCGGCGAAGCCGCGCCACAGTCCCGTCGTCTTCGACAGCATCGCCTTGCCGGCCCAGCCGTCGAGCGACGTGCGCGTCGGATCGAAGCGGAACGACGTGGCGTCGGGACGCGCGTAGTAACGCGACGGGGAGCTCTGCGCGTTCGCGATCGACGCGCTGCTGCCGGAGAGATGCGAGCCGGCGGCGGACCATTCGAAGATCCAGTTGTTGTTCGCCAGCCCGACGTAGCCGTCCACACCCGCCAGCGCCGCGCTGTCGCGCAGGTTCGACAGCTCGTCGGGGAGGCGCCGGTTCACGGAGCTGACCATCACGCCGATGCGCGCGTTGCTGCCGATCTCGCGCGTGTCGCGCGTGACGAAGTAGTTCGTCATCGGCTCGACGATCTGCCGCTGCCGCTGCGTGCCGGTGATGAAATGCGCGCGCTCGTTGTCGGTCAGCGCGTCGAGCACGCCGAGCGTCCACTTGCCGAGCTTTCCGGTGACCTTCGCCGCGCCGAGGATCGTCGTCTCGGTCGGGGTGTCGACGAAATCGCCGTCGACGAAGCCCTGCGGCGAGCGGCCGATGCGGCGCGAGTAGAAGACCGACGGCGCGTTGAAGAAGTTCCAATGCTCGGGCGCGGGCGAGTCGCCGAAGTTGAAGATGTTGAGCCCCTCGGTGAAGAACGGCCGTTTCTCCGGATAGAACGTCTCGAACTGGCTCAGGTTGACGACGGCGGGGTCGACCTCGACCTGGCCGAAGTCGGGATTGACGGTGCCGGTGAGCGTGAGCGTCGACGTCAGCGCGTACTTCACGTCGAGTCCACCGTCGAGCTTCTGCTTCGTTTGCTGCAGGAACGGATTGGCGCGGTCGAAGCGCGAGCGGATGTCGGAGCGCGCCACGCCGTACGGCACGATCTCCAGCGATTGCCCGCGATGAATGCCGTCGAGGCCCGCGAGGTCGGCGAAGTGGGAGACGAAGCCGGTGCCCCCTTTCGGCGTGTTGACGATGCGCACGGTTTCGTTGAGGCGCGTGGTGCGGCGCGTGATGTTCAGTCCCCATGTCTGGCTCGCGCGCTCCGGAAAGCGGAGCTGCGAGAACGGAATCCGGACCTCGGCGATCCAGCCGTCGGCGACGATCTTCGTCACCGATTCCCACACGCCGTCCCAACTGATGTCTTCACCGATGTCGTTGTAGAGGACCGTGTCGAGCTGCTCGTCGGCCGGCGTGACGGTGAAGGCGTTGCCGGAGAGGCGGTCGTGCTGGGAGTCGATGTTGATGGAGAGGAAGTCGTCGTTGACGAAGTTGTCGCGGCGCGTGAGCAGCGCCGTCGGCCGATGATCGTCGGTCATCTTCGCGCCGAAGTAGATGGCGTTGTCGTCGTAGAGGACGCGGACGCTCGTCGGCAGCGACGACGGTTTGCCGTCGTCGGGATCGTGCTGCGTGAAGTCGGTGAACTCCGGCGCGGCCTGCCACGCGGCGTCGGAGAGATCGCCGTCGACGACGATCGATGACGTGGCGCGGACGGCGTGCAGCGTCGGACGATCGGGCCAGTTCGCGGCGTGGGCCGCACAGGTAAAGCCGAGGAAAAGCAGGACGGCCGCGTGTTTCATCGTGCGCCAAGTCTGAAGCGCAGAATCTCCATTGCGCAATGACCACTTGGTGAACATGTGGGCAGGCCGGTGTGGCCATTGCATCGCAGCGCGGCGGAGGACGAATGATGTCGACACGCGAATACTTCTCGAAGACGTTCAAGAACGAGTGGCCGGTGTTCGTCAAGGTGCTCCGGGCGCTCCCGGCCGACAAGCTCGATTACAAGCCGCATGAAAAGTCGAGCGCCGCGGGCGACATCGCCTGGTTCCTGGCCAACGAATTGGGCTGTCTGAACGACGCGATCGAGACGGGGCGGAGCGACTTCCCCGAGGCGCCGCGGCCGGAGACGCTCGACGCCATCGTGTCGGCGTACGAAAAGCAGGCGCGTGATCTCGAGCAGCGCGTTTCCGCGGCCGATGACGATAAGTGGAAATCGAAGGCCGGCATGTACTTCAAGAACAAGCTGATCACGGAAATGGTGATCGAAGACCTGTTCTGGAACTTCCTCCACGACGCCATCCATCATCGCGGGCAGCTCAGTGCGTATCTCCGTCCGATGGGCGGAAAAGTGCCGGCGATTTACGGGCCGTCGGGGGATGAGAAGGGAGGGATGTAAGCGAAAAGCACGTGGATGGCGGCATCGCAACAGGCCGGCGAACTCGGGTAGCCTTACGAACCGATGCGTGCCGCATTCATGCAGATCTTCTGCGGATTGCTGATCATCTTCCTCGACATCAAGCTCGGCGCGGTTGACGCAATTCTGCCGGATCCTGTCGGCTATGTTTTTGTGGTGACCGCTTTACGTTACTTGTCGCGAATCGGTGCGGACTTCGCGAAGGCACTGCCTTACGCCGTGCTGGCGGGTCTCGTTTCGATACCGCTGACGGTTTCATTCGATCCGCACTCCGTGCTCTCGCTACTGAATGCCGTGCTGGAAGCGATCACGGTCTGGTTCATCTGCAGCGGCATCATCCAGTTGGCGATGGAGCGCGGCAACATGGCTCTCGTCAACGCTGCTGAGACGAGTCGCAAGTTGTACGCGGCTGCCGCTCTGGCAGGCCTTACGGTAGCGACGCTCGGTGTCGTATCCCCGCCGCTCGCCGTTGTATTGCTTTTTCCGGCCGTAGTCATCGCGTTTGCGGGGGGCATACTCGTCCTGTTGCTGCTGAGGCGCGCCGCAATCGAAATGGGTTAGGCGAGCGGCCGGCTTCAACCGGGTTCACGCGATTTCTTCCTCTACTCCCGCCTTCACTAACCAGCGCCGCCGGACCCGCGTGCAGCTACATCACTGAAGTAGTGCATATGCAATGCAACGCATCGGTGAACGCTCGCGAACCAATCCCCAACTTAGCGGCTTGAGCCATTCCCTTCTCCTCTCCGGCCCGCTAAGTTCGTTGAAGGTCATCCATGCGCATCGCCATCCATCAGGAATTCAAGGAGTCCACCGTGAGCCCTTCTCCGTCCCGGTTCTGCTTCCTTCTCTCGCTCCTTTTCGCGGCTCTGCCGATGCTCGCGGCGGACGTGCTGTTTCCGACGCCGCTGCACGTGACGCGGCGGATCAACGACTCGATCAGCGGCTCGACGACGACGGTCGAGCAGTACTGCTACGGCAACCGCGTGGTCACGGTGCGCGGGCCGGTGACGACGATCGCCGACTACGACAAGGGCGAGATCACGGAGATCAATCGCGACGCCGCGACGTACAGCGTGTCGCGTTTCGATCAGATCGCGAAGGCGTTGCACCCGAAGGCGGTTGCCACTCCTGCGATCGCGTCGAACGCGCGACGCAACTGGGAGCTCCGGCCGCTCGGGCGCACCGCCGCGTTGTCGGCGCGCAGCACAGATATCTTCGAAGCGGATCGCGATGACGCAGACGTGAAGCGGCACGTGCGCATCGGCGTCGACTCCAGCGTCGCGTTGTCGAAGGACGCGCTCGACGTCCTCACCGGATCAGCGTTTCCCGGCTCGCCGAAAGACGAAGACGCGGCGATCGCGAATGCGGCGAGAGGACGCGCGGCGAAAGCGGGCGCGTACGCACTGCCGGTTGAACAGCTCTTCCAGTTCGAAGCGGAGGGGCAGCGCGCGGAGTATCGCGACGTCGTGCTCCGCGTCGGGCAGGAAGTGCCGCCCGCGGACGCCGTCGCCATCCCGGCGGGCGCGACGCTCGTCGAATCGCGGCTCATCGCGACCAAGCGAATGATCGACGCCATCGACCGTCTCCCGCTCGACGGCTTGAAGAAGAACCCATAGCGCCAGGCACGAGGTTCCCGATGCTGCGAATCATTCGACGGATCAACCAGACAGCAGACAGCAGGCAGCAGACAGCAGTAAAAGCGCGGACGACTTTCGCTGTCCGCTGTCTGCTGTCCGCTGTCCTCTCCATCGGCATCGCGGCCAGCGCCGCGGCCGGCAACATCGTCTCGGCCGACCTGCAGATCCAGGGCGCCGGGCTGCGCGTCGTCACCATCTCGGCCGCGACCGGCATCGACATCCCGGCCGCGATTCAGACCGAGTTCGGCGGACGGCAGAACGACGACGCCCCTTCGGTCGAAGGGCTCATCGCCGCCGGCGACCTCACCGGCCCCGGCATCGATACACCGATCCGTCTGGAGACCGCACCGGGCCACAAGTTTCAGATCCCGGGGCTGTCGCGTGAAGGCATCTACTTTCTGCAGAACATCCGCCTCGTCAAGGACGGCGAGTTTCTGCAGCCGGCTACGCCGTCCGTCGCCACCATCACGGTTTCGAACCTGCTGCAGACCGAGGTCAAGGTCAGGCAGTTGACACCCGCGGAGCTGAGGGCGCGGGGCATCGTCATCGACGATCGCAACTTCGAAGTCTTCGAATACACCTTCTCCTTCTTCGTCGACGGCAAGATCGTCGAGATCCCGTTCCCGGTCGTCATCGACAAGCGCACCCATGAAGTGCGCGAGGTGGTGAAGGAAGAGGAGTACAAGCTTCCGCCGGTCAACAACGTCACGCCGCCGCGCTGGTCGCCGCCGGCGGTCGCGCCGTTCGAGCTCGGGCCGGGCGCCGATTTTCCGAGCGAGCAGCAGCCGGATCGCGAAAAGGGGAGCACGCGTCCGACGATCCCCGCGGCGCTCGTCATCCCGAACAACCTCGCGGTGCTGCACCAGTTCTTCGCCGTCACCCTGATGGTGACGAACGGCGCGCCGGAAGGCTCGAGCGTCGTGCTCGACAGCGTCAACGCGCTGATCAAGACGCCGGCCGAGCTGCGCACCGTCAAGTCGCTGCCGCCGGTCGCGTTCAACCAGGCGGTGCCGATCGTCGATCCGACCACCGGCGCCACGTTCCTCATCGCCAGAGCGCAGGGGAGCGCGGAGTGGACGGTCGAAGGACTGAAGCCCGGCACGCACACGCTCGAGGTCGAAGTCCACGCCACGTACAAGTCGCCCGGTCAGGCCGACTTCCCGCTCAAGGGCACCGTGCGCGCCACGGTCGTCGTGCACGACCCGCGCTTCAACATCAACTTCTCGCACCCCGACACGGTGCGCAAAGGGATCGACTACTCGACCTACTCGTTCATCACGAACATGAGCGGCGTCCCGCAGACGATCCACGTCACGAACGTGCTGCAGGCCTGCTCGGTCAATCCGACCGCCAACGTCTGCCGCCTCGACGAGACGCCGGAGTTCGTCGACCTGACCATCCCCGCCGGCGAGATGCGGATGGTCGAGTACAAGCTGCGGCCGAACATCACCGGCCACGTCTTCGCCAGCGCCGGCAGCATCAGCGACGACAACGTCACGGCGGCGGTTCAGCTCTTCATGGGGGTGAGCGAAAGCGGGATCCCGCTCTCGCCGGTGACGCTGGTGATGCCGTACTACGCGCGCTACGTCAGCCAGGATCTGATCGGTCCCAACCTCCAGCTTCTCGGGCTCGGCTACAGCCTGGCGACGGCGCCGCTGACGCAGGCGCTGGCGAAGCATCCGCGCGTGATCAAGACCGACGTCTTCGAGCGCGCGGTCGACATTGCCCGCGCCGGTCAGCGGATCTTCCTCGGCGAAGACTCGCGCGACGCCATGGCTCACATGTCGCTCGATCTCCTCGGCAACACGCTCGAGCTGCGCGAATGGGACGACCTGCGCAGGCAGGAAAAGAGCGGCCGCATCGCGGGCGCCTCGGTCGCGCGCGAACTGGAGAAAGGCGCGGACGACGTCAATGCATTCGTGACGCGCTTCGCATCGACGACCGCCCATCGTGCCGGCTACATGCTCGCGGTGGTGCAGGGTCCCGCCGAGCTCGCGGTCAAGGCATTGCCCTCGGGCGCGATGATGAGCGTGGCGAACGAAGCGGCCGCGGGCTGGGTGCGGAATGTCCCGTACGGCGAGCTCTCGAATTTCAAGAACGGCCAGCTCGCGATGGTCGGACGCTGGAGCTCCCAGCTCGAGCTGAGCATCACGCCCTCGGCCACCGGCTCGCTCTCGCTCGATCTCATCTATCCGAATACCACCGACGGCTCGCTCCTCCGCGCGCACGTTGACATCAACGGCACCGCGGGGAAGAAGCTCACGCTGGTCATCGACCGCGGCAATCAGCAGTTGAACGTGCTCGATGATCTCGGCGGCATCGCCGCGGTGGCGAGCGTCGTCACCGTCCAGCCCGAGCCGGTTCATCTCATCGGCGCGCGGCAGGACATGCACCTCGATGAAGAAGGGCACAAGGTCTCCGTCCTCTTCAGCCGTCCGGTGAAGATCGCCGACGGCGACGACTGGCTGAAGAAGTTCCACGGCCAGGTCATCCTGAACAAGGACGGCGTCAACTACACCGGCAACCGTCCGATGTCGGCGGCGGCGCTGCAGGGCGACAGCCGGATCGTCAACGTCACGTTCGATCACGCGCTGTCGCAGAACGCGTCGTACTCGCTCGCGGTCGATCCCGTGATCGATCCGTTGAGTAATACGACCGTCACGTTTACGCAGCCGCTCACACCGGTCATCGACAACAACAAGCCGGGCGGCATCATCTACGGCCACGTCTTCAAAGGCGACAACACGGCGATCCCGAATGCGGAAGTCGTATTGCGTCCGGAAGGCGCGCCGCAGTACGACTTGTCGGCGGCGGACGGAAGCTTCCTCTTCGAGTTCGTTCCGCGCGACGTCGACAACAACATCGCCGGCACCTACCTGCTGCAGGCGATCACCACGGAAGGAAAGGACACGAAGCTGCAGGGCGCGGTGCGCCTGCCGGGCCGCGTCCATTTCGTCAACCTCGTCTTCCTCGGGCGCGGCAGCGCGCAGGGCTACGTCCGTTACGACAACGGCGAGGCGGTGAAGAACGCGCACGTCGTCGTCGGCAGCACGATGTTCAACCAGTTCCGCGCCGGCGACACCGACGCGAACGGTTTTTATTCGATCGACGACCTGCCGGTCGGACCGCTGACCTTCAGCGCGACGGACGCCGACGGCAACGTCACGTACGGCGCCTCCGAGATCAAGACGCCGGGCCAGGTCCTGGTGAAGGACCTCTCCATCTATCGCCGTCCGTTCCCCGGCGTGGCCACGGTGCGCGGCATCGTCAAGCGAAGCGACACGAGCGCCGCCGTCCCCGGTGCACACATCGGCGTGTACAGCCAGGGCTACGGCCTGATGGACGGCTACACCGACTCCGCCGGCAAGTTCGAGTTCACGAAAGTCCCGGCCGGCTTCATCACCGTCCTGGCCTCGGAGTGGTCGATCTCGCTGCAGAGCGTGGCCATCGACTTCGACATCGCGGCCGACGAAACGCGCGACGTCACGCTGACGCTCAACGTCGTCCCCAACCTGCCGCTGGCGCAGATCGAGGGCGACGTCGTGCGCGAAGATCCGCTGCATCCCGGCTCGCCCGCCTTCTATCAAAAGGTGGCGGGCGCGCTGGTGAAGATCGACAACGGCCAGGCCGTCACCGCCGACGCGGAGGGCCACTACATCCTGCAGCCGGTGCCGGTCTCGTTCTCGGGACACACCATCCGGGCGTACGACCCGGCGACGAAGCGGACAGCCGAGGCCGTCGTGCCGACGCTCGATCCGACGAAGGTGAATAACGTGCCGGTCTTCATCTCCACGGCCAGTGGATATGGACGCGGCAGCATTCGCGTTCGTGTTTACAGCGCGGGCGGCTTCCCGATCAGCGGACTGCGCGTCCTCGTGCCCGGCTTCCCGCCGAACGTCCTGCCGGAAACCGGCTCGGGCATCTACACGCTGAGCGGCGTGCCGGTCGGCGCGACGATGAACATCTGGGCCATCTCGACCGGCGGCACGTACGGCGACCAGTTCGCGCAGGGAACGGCGAAGGTCGAATTCGACGGCCACGTCGCGGCGCTCAACTTCCGTTTCGCGGGCCAGGGCATCGTGCGCGTGAAGCTCGTGGCCGACATCGACGTCATGGGCGACGTCAAGCTTTCCTACCCCGTGTGGGATGAGGAAGAGCAGGAAGCGGGCGTCAAGACGCGGACCGTGAGCACCATCGTCAACGGCGTCGCCGACTACGCGGTCTTCGACAAAGTCCCGGCGGTTCTCGGCTACAACGTCGCCAGCACGCATCCGGTCTACGGCTTCGCCGGCGCGAGCGGGAAGCTCGGCTTCGACGGCGACGTGCAGTCGATCACGCTGCAGCTCAACAAGCTCTCCACCGTGCGCGGCTTCGTCTACGCCATCGACGGCCAGACGCCGGTCGCGGGCGCGATCGTGCGCATCGAAGACGGGCGGCAGAACCAGGGGACGTACGCCACGCTCCCCGACGGCAGCTTCGTCTTCTTCAACGAGCCGGCGAACACCAGCTTCCGCGTCATCGCCGAGATCACGCAGGACGGAACGTATCGAACGGGCTACGCGAACGGCGTCACACCGCAGCTCGGCGGTCCCGTCAACAACGTGCGCGTGCTGATGCGCACGCAGGGGAGCGTCGACGGCAAGATCGTCTACTCCGGCTTCAAGAAATACGACCCGCTCAATCCGGCGAACAACATCGTCGACGACACGCCGAACGATCTGTCGGATAACGCGCCGGTTCCGCTGGCGCGCTACCAGCTCCGCGAGTTCGACTTCCCCGGCCGAGGATTCGGATCCAGTCTCGATCCGCTCACCGCCGACATCCAGGGGCAGTTCACGATCAACAACCTCTTCACCGGACCGTTCCGCGTCGACGCCTCCGATCCGAACAACCAGGAGAACCGCGGCTCGCTCACCGGCACGCTGTCGCAGGAAGGCGAACGCTTGCGGGTCTACGTCCCGATCGGCGTGATCGGCTTCGGCTCCGTCACGATCAGCGTCACCGATCCGAACAACCTCGGCGCCGCGGTCTACAACGCGGAGGTCTCGATCTACCGCGGCAATTCGGTCTTCGATCTGACGACGACCGACGGCAACGGCCTCGCGCACTTCGATCAACTGCCGGTAGGCACGTACAGCGCGACCGCATTCTCGAAGGCGTTGGGAAGGTCCGGCAGCACGGTCACGACGTTCGCCATCGTCGTGAACGAAGACACCTCGGTTCGCATCCAGCTCGTCTTCAGCGGCAAGGTCACGGGACGATTGAGCGATCCGGAGAAGGGTGGGCTCGGCGTGCCGGGCGCGCCGGTCACGCTCACCGCGTTCAACTACTCGACGCGCACCAGCACCGAAGTCTCGGGCGACTTCTTGTTCGAAGGTGTGCGCGAAGGACTCTTCGCCCTCGACGCGAAGGACACGCTGAGCAATCGCCGCGCGCATGCCACGCATGCGTTGTCGCAGGCCGATCCGCAGCCGGTCGTCAGCATGGAGCTGGAGCGGACGGAGACGCTTTACGTCTCGGTCTATCTCCCCGACGACGCGGGCGGCAACTCGAACATCCTCGCGCCGCTCGTCAACCTCGACGTCACGCAGCGCAACAACGAATTCATGCGCAGCCTGCAGGGGAACAGCTTCTCGATGCCGCAGCTCTTCCGCGACTGGCCGTACAGCGGCCTGGTTCGCGAGGTCGGCGGGCAGCAGCGCGAGATCCGCTTCAGCGGCACCTTCCCGAACGGCGACGCCGCGCATCCGGTCAAGCTCGTCTTCCCGGCCTACGGCAACGTCGAAGTGCGCGTAAACCAAGCTGGCGTGCCGGCCTCGAATGCGCGCGTCACCGTGTCGGGCGGCGGACGCTCAGTCACGATCTACACCGACAGCGCCGGTGTGGCCCTCGCCAACGGCATCGGCCTCGGGCAGGTCTACGTCCAGGCCGTGACGGTCGACGGCGCGTTCTCCGGCTCGGCCAGCGCGACGCTCGCCAGCCAGACCACCGCGGTCGTCGTGCCGATCACGCTCGGCGCCTTCGCCGGCGTCACCGGCTACGTCGAAGCGGAGCTCGGCGGAGCATCGGTGAACACGCGCGTCATCGCGTCGTTCGCCGGACGCTCGCTCGAGATCTTCACCGACTCCACGGGCCACTACACCTTCCAGGGCATCCCGACGAGCACCACGGTGAACCTCGTCTACATGGGACCGGACGACGTCACCGTCGGCGCGCGGCAGTCGTACGCCGTGAAGCTGGCGGATGCGTCGAAGCTCGTCACGTTGAGTGACGTGAGGCTCGACGCCACGCCGCCGACGCTCGTCAACTTCTTCCCCGCGGACGGCTCGCAGAACGTCTCGCCCGACAGCTCGCTGCGCTTCACCTTCAGCGAAGCGATCGCCCCGCAGTTCATCAACAACACGTACTTCCAGCTCGTCCCCGCCGACAGCTCGCAGCAGCTCAACTGCACCTTCACGCCGTCGACGAACACGGACGGCACGTTCAGCGTGACGATGCGACCGCCGGCCACGCCGCCGGGAGAGAAGTTCCCGCTGAAGAGCAACACGCTCTACCGGATCATCGTCTCCGGCCAGATCCAGGACCTCACCGGCAACAAGATGCCGGCCACGCGCGGCGGCAGCTTCATCACCTCCGATTACGCCGAGCCGAAAGTCACGAAGACCACGCCGAACGTCACGCAGCCGCTGCAGGCCGCGACGACGATCGTCTTCACCTTCAACGAGCCGGTCGACATCGGCGCCGTGCAGTTCCACTTCTACAAGCTGAGCGCGCCGGGCGCGGGCGGCACGATCGTGGCGGAAAAACCGGGACGCACGTTCGTCGATCCGGCCACGGGACTCACGCTCAACTTCGCACCCAACGATCCGATCGAACAGCAGTCGTTCTATCGCGTCGTCTTCTCCGGCGTGCGCGATCTGCAAGGCAATCTCGCGCCGGAGCAGACGTTCCACTTCTTCTCCTTCGACCTGAACAAGCCGGTGGTGAGCTTCATCTCGCCGGTCCCCGACACCTTCCCGCTCATCTCCGGCGTGCAGTACACGCTGAAGCTGACGCTGACCAACACCGACGGCACGCCGGCCACCGACGTCTCGCGCGTCGACTACTTCCGCGTCGACGGCACGGCGCAGACGTTCCTCTTCTCGACCACGGCTGCTCCGTTCTCGTACACGTTCGTCGCGCCCGACGTCCCGCAAGCGGGCGGGACGCTGACCTATCGCGCGATCGCCACCGATCAGTCGAGCAACATCAGCGAGCCTTCGTCGATCACCTGGCAGGTGCAGCCGAACAAGCCGCCGCAGAACGTCGCGCTCACGCTGACGCCCACCTCGGCGTACGCGAGCAATCGCATCAACACCGGCGTCACCTTCACCGATGAAGGGACGTTCGCCACGGTGCAGGTCGACGCGGCCGGCACGCAGTCCGACGGCTTCTCCTGGAACGACTCGCGCGTGAAGAACCTGACGCGCTCCACGGTCGACGCGCCGTGGCCCGCGGTCAGCCTCGACTTCGATCTTCCCGCCACGCTGCAGGAAGCGAGCACGGTGACGTTCACCTCCACCGTGACCGACGTCCGCGGCCAGAAGGGGACGGCCAGCGTTCCGCTGAGCGTCCTCACCGATGCCATCAAGCCGACGGCGACGCTGCTCCTCCCGGCTGCCGAGACGCGCTACACCATCGGCCAGAAGTACCAGGTCGAGACGCTCGTCGGCGACAACGAGAGCGGCATCCGCGACGTCACCTTCGCCTTCGACAACCAGGTCATCAAGGTCCTGCCGACGAACTCGGCGAAGGTCACGCCGGGCCCGCAGCCGCGCACCTGGAAGTACGTCTCCGGCCAGATCACCGTGCCGGCGAAGAACATCGACACCCGCATCCCGATCGTCATCACCGTTACCGACTACCACGGCAACGCGACCGTCAGCACGGTCGAAGTGGTCTACGTCGGCGTCAACGATCCGACGCTGCCGAAGGGCGCCTGGCTCTGCCCGATCGACCACGCCACGTTCCCCGCCAGCACCAGCCTCTCGGTCACGCTGCAGGTGCGCGCGACCGACGACATCGCCGTCACCGGCGTGAAGTTCGTGATCCCCGGCGTCACCACGCCGGTCACCGCCGCGCGCGTCGGCAGCACCGACACGTATTCGGCAACCGTCACACTGGCAACACCGGCGGCGGGAACGCTCTACACACTCACGGCGATCATCAGCGACGCCGATCCGCTGCACGACGTCGAGCTGACGACGACGCTCGATTTCGTCGCCGTCGATCTCACCATCGACGACCGGACGCAGGCAGTCGTCGCCTCCGATATCGCGACGTTCCAGAACAAGTCGATCGTGGTGAAGGGCCCCTCGGCGCACTTCGTCCCGCACGTTCCGCTCACGCTGAAGAACCTCATCGTGCTGAACGGCGCGAAGGTGGAGACGCTCGCCTCGACCACGGGCATCGAGCAGAAGCTCGACCTCACGATCAGCGATCACCTCTACGTCGACTGCCTCTCCTCGATCGACGTCAGCAGCCGCGGCTACCTCGGCGGCTGGGGCGTGAACGCCGACGGCAGCAACACGAAGAACAACGACGCGCGCGGCATGACCGTCGGCAACTCGCCGGCGAACGGCCCGACCTCGGGCGCCTCGGCCTCGCACGCCGGACTCGGCGGCGAGCGGAACGGTGGCCACACGAACGCGACCTACGGCTCGCTCACCGCACCGTTCGACATGGGCACCGGCGGCGCCGGCAACACGACCTGCTGCACGGCCGGCGGACAGGGCGGCGGCGCGGTGCGCATCACCGCCGGCACGCAGCCCGAAGACCTCGGACTCTTCTCCATCGCCGGCGCGATCAACGCCAACGGCGGCAGCGGCAACGTCGGCGGCGTCGCCGAAGCCGGCTCCGGCGGCAGCATCAGCGTCAGCGGCAGACAGTTCATCGTCGGACCGAACGGTCGCGTCAGCGCGAACGGCGGCGACGACGACAGCGCCGATCAGACCTCGCGCGGCGCGGGCGGCGGACGGATCGCCATCACGGCGAGCGACCGCTTCAGCGTCGACACCATGGGCCTGCAGGTGCAGGCGCGCGGCGGCCGCAACTTCACCTCGACCGAGACCGCCAGTTACCTCGACGGCGGCGCCGGCACGATCTTCACGAAGCTTCCGGGCGAGACGACCGGCGGCCTGTTCGTCAGCTCGTACGACGAGCGCGCGACCACGTCGACGCATCTCACCCGTCCCACTCCGCTCGCCGCGATCACGGTCGATCGCCTCGAGCTCGGCGCACGCGCACTGCTGCGTGCCGACGACACGCTCACCGTCGGCACGACGACCAACGACCGCAGCGCCGCGACCATCGCGCCGAACGCGGTCCTCGTGCTGCCGAATGACGTGCCGGTCATCACCGTCACGCCCGCGCAGCCCGCGGGAAGCACGCTCACGCAAGGCTTCACGCTCAACACCGCGTACAGCGCCGTGTCGCCTGCCGGCATCGGCAGCGTGACCACGATCTGGACGCCGGTCACGCCGAACCGCGTCGACTCGTACGTTCTCTATCCGGCGACCGCGTCGCAGAGCTCGTTTGCACTCGCCATCCCGAACAACTCGCCGGCCTCCGCGACGCTGACCGTCACGGCGACCGATCGCGCGGGCCGCACCGGCACGAGCGCCGCGCTGCCGTACACGATCGTGGCGAACCAGCCGCCGATCATCGACAAGTTCCTCGTCGTGCCGACGTCGCTGTATCCCGGCAAGAGCATCGCCATCACCGTCTCGGCCCACGACGAGGTCGCGGTCACGAAGCTGACGCTGACCAGCGTCCTCGGCACAGGCACGCCCGCCGTGCAGACGAAGACGCCGAACACCGCGGTCGTCACCGACACGGTCTTCACGCCGATCGCCGTCTCGATCACCACGCCGGGCGATACGCCGCTGACGCTGACGTTGTCGGCCGAAGACGCGTATCCGGGTAACACGCCGCGCACGCAGACCGTGCCGGTCACGATCCTCAAGGACACGATTCCGCCGGCGCTCACCGTCACGCAGCCGGTGGCGAACACGGTCTACAACGAAGGCAGCGGCAACACGATCCCGATCCGCTTCACCGCCAGTGATGCCGAAGTGGCGATCAAGCAGGCGTACTACCAGATCGATGGTGGGGCGCAGGTCACGCTCACCGCGGGGGCGAACAACTCGTACAGCGCGGACGTCCCGATCCCGCCAGTCGACGGCACCGACAACGTCACCAAGCACATCGTCATCACGGCGCTCGACTACGAGAACAACCCCTCGACGTCGGACATCGCGATCCAGATCAAGCCGCTGAACGACGTCAACGCGCCGGTCATCGCTTTGACCTGCCCGTCGCCCGGCGCGCTCTTCCCCGCCGGCTACGGCGCGAAGCTCCGCGTCTTCGCTCAGGGCAACACCACCGGCAACACGGCGAACGGCATCCAATCGCTGCAGTTCTTCATCAACGGCGGCACCACGCCGCTCAACGCGACGCCGGTCAGCGGCCTGACGAATTACTACGAGGCGATCTTCACCATCCCGTCCGACGCGACGGCGGGAACGGCCTTCACCGTGCGCGGCGTCGTCACCAACGTCGCCGGTCTGTCGAACGAGATCGCCACGTCGTTCAGCGTCGTCGCCGGCACGAAGCTCACCGCCGACACGACCATCGCCGCGAACAACACGTCGTTCGACAACACCACGCTCATCATCCAGAGCGGCACGACGACCATCGCCGGCGCGCACACCTTCGACACGCTCGTCGTGCTCGACGGCGCGAAGGTCACGCATGCGCAGGGCGACAAGCTCACCATCACCACGACCAACGCGCTGTTCGTGTCGTGCACCGGCACGATCGACGCGAGCAGCCGCGGGTATCTGCTCAATACGACGTACCCCGGCGCGACCACGCCTGGGACGTCGACGGCCGGAAGCCACATCGGCTACGGCGGACTGAGCTCAACTCCGCTCGCCTCGACGTTCGGCAGCGTCTACCAGCCGCTCGAAGCGGGCGGCGGCGGACGCGGCGCGGGGGCCGGCGGCGGCATCATCTCCATCGCATCCGGCTCGCTCGTGGCCGACGGCGCGATCCGCGCCAACGGCGAAAGCGCCACGTGCTGCGAGGGCGGCGCGGGCGGCTCGATCTGGATCCGCACGCAGTCGATCGCCGGCACCGGCGCGCTCGAAGCGAACGGCGGCACGCAGTCGCGCAACGGCGCCGGCGGCGCCGTATCCATTGAATACACGAGCGGCACGCCGAATCCGACCGCCCTCGTTACAGCATGGTCGGGCGGCACGCCTAACTCGACCGGCGCCCATCACGGCGGCGCGGGCTCGCTCTACCTCAAGGGCCCGAACGCGACGTACGGGACGCTGACCATCAACAACAACGGCCATGGCGGCAGCCAGGCGACGGAGCTCCCGTCGCTCGGCAGCGGCATCGCGCTGAGCGGCAGCAGCAGCGCGACGCTGGTCACCGACCGCGCTACGAACATCCCGGCGTACTTCGGCGCGCATTGGATCGAGATCCGCACCGCGAGCGGCGCGTTCAAGGGTCTCTATCGCGTCGCCTCACTCAACGCGAAGACCATCACGCTCGCCACCGCTGATTCTCCCGACGTGCAGCCTGGCGATCAGTGGCGCGGCGTCTATCGCTTCGACGCCGTCACCATCGCGGCGACCGAGTCGCTGAGCAGCGTCGATCCGATCCTCATCGGCGCGAACCGGCTGCAGACCATCTTCGGCACCACCGCGGCGAATGCGTTCGTCACCTACACGCAGCCGGTCAGCGGCGACGACATCTCGGTCGTCGGCCGCGTCGCGCTGCCGCAGGTGAAGGCGCAGACGCTCGCGCTCGAAAACGGCGCCGTGCTCACCAGCAGCGGTCAGACCCTCGCGCTCGACGTCACCAGCAGCATCAACGTGAAGAGCGGCGCGGCGATCGACCTCACCGGCCGCGGCTTCATCCTCAATACGACCTACGGCGGTGCCACGACGCCAGGCACCTCGACCGCGGGCAGCCACATCGGTTACGGCGGTCTCAGCTCCGCTCCGCTCGCCTCGACCTTCGGCAGCATCTACCAGCCGCTCGAACCGGGCGGCGGCGGCTGGGGCTCCGGCACGGGTGGCGGCGCGCTCACCATCAACACGCCGTCTCTGACCAACAACGGCGCGATCCGCGCCAACGGCGGCACCGGTGTCGGCACGGGCGCCGAAGGAGGCGCGGGCGGCTCGATCTGGATCCGCGCCACGGCGATCGCCGGCAACGGCGCACTCGAGGCGAACGGCGGAACCAACGCCCGCAACGGCGGCGGCGGCGCTGTATCCATTGAATACACGACCGGCACACTGAATCCGACCGCATGGTCGGGCGGCACCGCCAACGCGACCGGCGGTCACCACGGCGGCGCCGGCACGGTCCTGCTGAAGGGATCGGGCGCGACGTTCGGCGCGCTGACCATCGACAACAACGGCCACGGCGCGACGGCGCAGGCGACGGAGCTCCCGTCGCTCGGCACTGGAACGGCGCAGGCCGGAAGCAACAATGCGACGCTCATCACCAACCGTGCCGCGAACATCCCGGCCTACTTCCTCGGACACTGGGTCATCGTCCGCGACGCCAACGGCACGCTGAAGGGCAAGTGGCGGATCGCGAGCATCAACGCGAAGACCTTCACCCTCGCACCGAACGGCAGCGAGTCGATCAACATCCAGAGCGGCGACACGTACCGCGGCACCTTCCGGCTCGATTCGCTGAAGCTCCGCTCCGCGACGCTGCGGGTCGAAGACCTGCTCGAGGTCGCGGCCGCGCCCGATCTCGACGCCGCGTCGTCGATCATCGGCAACAACCTCGCGGCACCGGTGCTCACCGCATCGCGCATCACGCTCGGCAGCAACGCCACCGGCAGCTCGGTCATCGGCACCTCTGGCGCGGTCAGCGATCCCGACACGCCGATCACGCTCATCGCCACGAACCTCACCTCGAACAACAGCTACACCGGCACGGCCAACGCCGACGGCTCCTTCGCCGTCCCGGTGCAGGGGAACGCGGGCGACACGATCACGATCAAGGCGAAGGACTCCAACGTCTATCCGCTCGAGTCGCCGATCATCACCGCCGGCACGCTGACCGTCAGCACGCCGACCGCCTCGCAGATCCCGAAGAGCACCTGGACCAGCGACGCCGGCTTCCGCGCCCGCGTGCTGGCCATCGACGCCACGCGCCTCCTCGTCTCCAGCAACTCCGGCAGCGGCAGCGACAAGCTCGTCATCCTCAGCATCACCGATCCGGTCCATCCGTCGCTCGTGCGCACGGTGCCGATCGCCGACGGCACGATCAGCGACATCGCCATCGCCAACAACTTCGCCTTCATCACGGCGAACGGCTTCACCACGCTCGACCTGAGCAGCACGACGTCGTCGCCGGTGACCAACACCGACGGCGTGAACACCGACTCGGGGGTCGCGGTCTCGAACGGCTACGCCTTCGTCACCTCGCCGCACAACACCGCCGGCACGATCCGCGTCTACGACGTCAGCGTGCCGTCGATCCCGCGCTTCGTCCGCGACCAGGGGACGATCAGCAACCTCGATTACCAGGGGATCGCGACCTACGGCACGAACTACCTCGTGCTCTTCTCGCCCTCCAAGCCGAGCGGCGTCGGCCATGACGTCGTCGTCTTCGACCGGACCGACATCAACAACTTCGTGCAGGTCGGCGACATCGACATCCCCGGCTTCGACGCCAACAACGGACGCGTCATCGGCTCGAAGGTCTACGTCACGAGCCTCACCAGCCCCGACGTCTGGGCCGTCGACCTGGCCACACCGACCGCTCCCGTCCTCCTCGGCAAAGTCACGGTCGGCGGCAACAGCAGCGGCGTGTCGAACATCAAGAACGATCTCTTCGTCGCCGCGGGGGCGGCGGGACTGATCGACGTCGATGTCACCAACCCGGCCGCGCTGACCATCGCCGGCGCGTTCCCCACCACGGGCACGGCGTACGACGTCGCGCTGCAGTCGCCGTGGGCCTACGTCGCGAACGACAACGGCCTCGCGGTCGTGCCGATCAGCACCGTGCCGCAGGTCGAAGCCTCGCGCGTCACGATGAGTCTGCAGGGGGAGACGCTCGTCGTCACCGGCGCGGCGCGCGCCGTCACCGGCGGCGGCGCCCTCACCGTCGCCGCGACCGACGTCACCACGAACACCACCTCCACCTCGCAGCCGGTCGCCGCCGACGGCACGTTCACCGTCACTCTCGCCGCGACGGCGGGCGACGCCATCACCATCGAAGCGACCGACGACTCGGGGAGGAAGTCGGGACCGGTCTCGCTCGGCATCGTGCCGTTCGGCTCCGGCGTCTCCTTCATCCCCATCACTCCGGCCATGAGCGAGACGAAGTTCCATCCGCGCAGCATGGCGCTGGAAGGGAACACGCTGATCGTCGGCGGCTGGAACGACAACAACACCACGAAGGCGGTCACGTTCGACGTCACCGATCCGGCCGCGCCGGTCTACAAGCGCACCCTCTCGTTCACCGGCAACGTCAGGGTCAACGACGTCAACCTCCGCAACAACTACGCCCTGGTCAGCGGCGAAGACCTCGCCGTCGTCGACCTCTCGAATCCGAATTCGCCGGCCACCTTCATCAGCGCGACCAACACCGAATACCAGGCCGTCGTCTCCGGCGGCTATCTCTTCGGCACCACGCCGCACAACACCGCCGGCACGCTCCGCATCTTCGACGTCAGCAACCCGGCCGCGACGCGCTGGATGCGCGACCAGGGGACGGTGAGCAACCTCGACTTCCGCGGCATCACCGCGTACGGCACGAGGTACATCATCGCCTTCAGCTCCGACACTCCGGGCGGCGTCGGCCACGACGTCGTCATCTTCGACAAGTCCGACGTCAACAACCTGAAGAAGCTCGGCGACATCGACATCGCCGGCACGAGCTTCAAAGGCTTCCGCGGCAAGGTCATCGGATCGACGCTCTACGTCGCCGGCACCAACGGCGGCGTGGCGGTGGTCGACATCAGCGACGTGAGCAACCCGGTGGTGAAGACGATCATCCCGGCGGCGGAAGCGTTCGCCGTCGACTTCGCCGGCAGCGTCGGCGCGATCGCCGACGGCAGCGCGGGCGTCACCTTCCTCGACACCTCCAACCCCAACGCGCCGGTCGTCACCGGCACGATGGCGGTCGGCGGCTCCGCGTGGAGCGTTCTCTTCAACCGCGGCAATCTCTATGTCGCCAACGAGCAGGGGATCGTGGTCATCCAGAACCTCGCCACCTCTCCGCTCGTCGCGCCGTCGCTCGTCACCATCACACCGAACAGCGGCACCACCGCGACCATCGCCGGCGCGGCCGGCTCGATCAGCGGCGTCAAACCGCTGACGATCGAAGTGAAGAACACGCGCAGCGGTGCGTTCGTCTCCGGCCAGAGCGTCGCGGCGGACGGCAGCTTCTCCATCCTTTTGCCCGCGTCGGTCGGCGATCCGATCACCGTCGAAGCCACCGATCCGGCCGCGCGCAAGTCGGGCCCGGTCCCGGCCGGCGTCGTGCCGTTCGGCTCGGCCATCACGCAGACGGTCATCACCGCGGCGATGAGCGAGTCGTTCTTCAAGGCCCGCACGCTCTCCACCGACGGCACGAACCTCATCGTCGGCGGCTACGGCGACGGCAACACCACCAAGGCGCTGCTCTTCGACGTCAGCGATCCGTCGGCGCTGCCGGTCCACCGGAAGACCTTCCTCATCAACAACGGTCCGGTCAACGACGTGCTGATCCACAACGGCTGGGCGTACGTGGCGGCGAACGACGTCTACGCCATCGACCTCGCCAACATCAACGTCACTCCGATCCGGCTCGCCGACACCAACGACGAGACGGCGCTGCTCGTCTCCGGCGGCTACCTCTTCAGCGCCACGCCGCACAACACGCAGGGGACGATCCGCATCCGCGACATCAGCAACCCCGCGGCACCGCGCTGGGTGCGCGATCAGGCGACCCTCTCCAACGCCGACTACACCGGCCTCGCCGCGATCGGCGACAACTACATCGCCGCCTTCACCGCGAACCGCCCGGGCGGCGTCGGCCACGACCTCGTCATCTTCGACAAGAGCAACATCTTCAACCTCATCACCGTCGCCGACGTCGACATCGACGGCGGGGCATTCAACGCCTTCCGCGGCAAGGTCGTCGGCAACACGCTCTATCTCGCCGACAAGACCAGCCGCGTGGCGGTCGTCGACGTCACCAACCCGGCGGCCCCGGTGGTGAAGAAGATCATGGGCACGCCGGGCACGCCGTTCGGCACCGGCGGCTCGGGCAACCTCATCGCCGTCGCCGACGGCGGCGCGGGCGTCACCTTCCTCGACGGCCTCGACCCGGCGAACCCGAAGATCATCGGCACGCAGCCGGTCGGCGGCACGGCGTGGAGCCTCGCCTTCAGCCGCGGCAACGTCTACGTCGCGAACGAGCAGGGCGTGGCGGTCATCCGCAACGTCGGCACCGCGCCGATCATCACCGCGTCGCTCCTCACCATCTCCAGCGACGGCATCGGCCACGCCACCGTGACCGGCGCCGCGAGCTCCGTCACCGGCACCGGCGCGCTCGTCGTCGAGGTCAGGAACGCCCGAGGCGGAGCGGTGGCCGGTAATGTGCCGGTCGCGGGGGATGGCGGCTTCTCCGTCACGCTCGACGCGCTGCCGGGAGACACCATGACCGTCGAAGCCACCGATGCGGCGGGACGGACTTCGGGAGCGGTGTACATCGGGACCGTGCCGTTCGGCTCATCGACGAGCACGATCGTTCTCCCGACGTCGCAGACCGAAGCGAACTTCCGTCCGCGCACCATCGCCACGGATGGACGGTGGGTGCTGATCAGCGGCTACAACGACGCCGGCACCACCAAGGCCGTCGTCTTCGACGCCACCGATCCGGCCAACCCGGTCTACCAGCGCACGCTCTCGCCCGGCTCCGGCCCGGTCAAATCGGTCGCCATCTCCAAGAATCAGGGCTTCATCGCCGCGAACGACCTGGCGGTGACCGATCTCGGCAACGCGTCGTCGTCGCCGGCGCTCATCACCGGCGGCATCAACGACGAGACCGACATCGTCACGTCGATGAACGGCCTCCTCTTCACCACAACGATCCACAACACCCAGGGGACGATCCGCCTCTACGACGTCACCACACCGGCATCGACCTTCTTCGTCCGCGACGAGGCGACGCTCAGCAATACCGACTACACCGGCCTCACCGCATACGGCGAGGAGTACCTCATCGGCACCGGCCCGAATCACGACGTCGTGGTCATCGATCGCCGCGATCCCGACGCCATCGTCGTGGCCAAGGACTTCGACGTCCCGGCCTTCACCGGTTTCCGCGGCAAGGTCGTCGGCACCACGTTCTATCTCGCCGGCACCACCGGCGGCGTGGCGGTCGTCGATCTCAGCGATCCGAAGAACCCGGTGCTGAAGACGATCGTGCAGACCGCGGGCGATGCGTACGGCATCGACGTCGCCGGCTCGACGCTCGCCGTCGCCGACGGCACCGCCGGCGTCTCGTTCCTCGACATCACCAACCCGTTCGCCCCGACGCTCCTCGGCACGCAGAAGACCGGCGGCTTCGTCTTCAGCCTGGCGTTCAACCACGGCCAGCTCTACGCCGTGAACGATCAGGGCCTGGTCGTCATCCGCAACGTCGTCACGTCGCCGGTCGTCGACCGCGCGCTCATCTCCATCGCGAACGACGGCTCCGGCAGCGTCGCCGTCTCGGGCGCGGCGAGCGCGGTCACCGGCATCGGGCCGCTGACCTTCTCGCTGAAGAACGTCGCGACGAATGCGACGACCTCCTCGGCCGCCGTCGCTTCGAACGGCAGCTTCTCCGCGTCGATCGCGGCGCTGGCCGGTCACGCCCTCTCGCTCCTGACCGGCGACGCCGGCGGGCGGAGCGGAGCGTTGTCCCTCGGCCAGGTGCCGTTCGGCACCGTGACGACCTATCCGGCGAGCTCGGTGCAGGCGAACAACGACACGACGTATCGCGCGCGCCGCATCGCGGCCGGCAGCGGATACGCCGCGCTGTCGCCCGGCTCCACCTCCGGCTACAACGGCGGCACGTTCGGCTCGTCGCGCAGACTCGTGACGTTCGAGCTCGCCACCGGCACGTCGCGCAACTACCTCTCCAACTCCGGCGCGATCCGCGACGTGGCGATCGCGAACGGCTACGCCTTCATCGCCGCGGACGATTTCGAGTCGATCAACCTCGCCTCGACCGCGGCGCCGTTCAGCCCGCCCGACCGCACGAACATCGAGACCTCGGTGACGGTGGCGGGCAACTACGCCATCACCACCACGCTGCACAACACGCAGGGCGTGATCCGCTTCTACGACATCAGCAATCCCGCCGCGCCGGTCTTCGTCTCCGAGCCGGCGACGATCAGCAACCTCGACTGGGTGAAGGTGGCGCGGATCAGCGCGACGCAGATCGCGGCCGTTACCCCCAACCGGCCGGGCGGAGTCGGCCACGACCTCGTCATCTTCGACATCACCAACCCGGCATCGCTGGTCAAGCTCGGCGACATCGACATCAACGGCGCGACCTTCAACGCCATCGACGTCGCCGTCGACGGCACGACGGTCTACGTCGCCGGTGCCGACACCGGCGTGGCGATCGTCGATATCAGCAACCCCAACACCCCGGTCGTGAAGTCGGTCGTGAACACCCCCGGCCACGCGCGCGGCGTCGCGGTCTCCGGCACAAACGAGATCGCCGTCGCCGACGGCGCCGGCGGCATCACCTTCGTCGACACCACCGACCGGAGCAATCCGGTGATCAAAGGCACGCAACCCGTCCCAGGCAATTCAACCGGAGTCGTGGCGACCGGCAACTCGGTCTACACGGCCTCGGAGCGGTATTTCAACGTGATCGCAAGGCCGTAAAGCAGTTGGCAGTGGGCAGTTGGCCGTTAGCGGCTGCTGCCAACTGTCAACTGCCAACAGCCAACTAAAAGGTGACGTCCATGTTCGGAAAAACAATGCGTCTGGCGGGACTGCTCGTCTCGCTCGCAATGATGAGTCTGGCGCAGGGCCAGACTGCCGTCGGGTATACCGAGGATTTTCAGGCGTATGGAACGCCGTCGAATCCTCCGGGCTGGGTCGACACTTCGGTCGGCAATCCCAAACCGACGGCCGGCGGCTTGTACAAGACGTGGTCCGATCCGCTGCAGGGGAACCACGGGCCGAACATCGTCTACGGCACGAAGCAGTCGTCCGGAAAACCGGAAGGCAACAACCCGCGCATCGGGACGTTCTCGACGTTGACCGCGAAGACCTTCACCGCGAAGGGGCACTTCGAGCTGCGCGGGCGGATGATCCGCACCACCGCCGACGCGCGCATCGGACTGACCGTCCTCTCCTCCTATCCCGAACAGGACAAGTACTACCTCCTCGGACTCTGGTCGAAGCCGGGCAACGCCGCGCGCCTCACCATGCAGCTCTTCGCCTTCGGCGCCGGCACGCCCGCCGGCACGCTCGACAGCGACGTCTCGCTCGACGTCAACAAGTGGTACCAGTTCTCGATCCAGCTCGACGACGCGAACAACGCCACGCGCATCCAGGCCCGCTTCTGGCCCGACGGCACGACCGAGCCAACCACGTTTTCGATCGACGCCAACGACAGCACCGCGGCGCGCCTCATCACCGGCCGCATCGGCATGTGGGGCGCCGTGCGCGGCGACGCCTACATCGACGACCTCAACGCGAAGAGCTCCGGCGACAACACCGCGCCGGTCATCACCTTCGTCGACGCCGACACGCAGCGCGTCCTCGATCCGGCCCCGGCGCTCGCGCTCTTCAAGACGCCGGCGCGCATCGACATCCGCGTCACCGACGACTCGCCGAATCCGACGTACACCGCGAAGCTCGACACGAACACGACGTATGTCTCCGGCACCGCGATCACCGCGGACGGTCAGCACGACATCAAGGTCCACGCCGTCGACGCCACCGGCAACTTCGCCGACGCGACCTTGAAATTGCTCGTCGACCAGCAGCCGCCGGTCATCGCCCTGCAGATCGACGGCCTGCCGTTCGCCGCCGGCGCGATCTTCAACAAGGACGTCACGCTCTCCGCGGTCGTCACCGACATCTCGCAGGTGACGAAGGTCTCGGAGCTCGACGGCAACATCGTCACGCTGCCGCTGCTCGTCGCCGACGAGAAGCTGCACCAGATCAAAGTCACCGCCACCGACCAGGTGGGGTGGGAGAGCAGCGCCACCTCGAATTTCATCGTCGACAAGACGCCGCCGGTGATCGAGATCAAGGCCAACGGCGCGGTGATGAACGGCGGCGAGTCGTTCATCGCCGACCCGACGCTGAGCTGGACCGCGACCGATCTCACGCTCGATCAGGTCAGCGCGACGCTCGACGGCAACGCCTTCACCTCCGGCAGCGTCGTCTCCGTCGACGGCGTGCACACGCTCGCCGTCACCGCCACCGACCGCGCGGGACACACGAAGACCGAGACGCGGAGCTTCGCGCTCGACAAGACCGCGCCCGAAGTGCATCTCCTCGCGAACAACGCATCGTTCGTCGCGGGGACGACCTTCAACGCGCCCGTCACCTTCACCGCCGACATCCGCAGCGCGACGCCGACGACGAAGAACGCGACCATCGACGATCAGCCGTACACCCTCGGCACCGCGTACGGCGTCGAAGGCGTCCACTCGATCAAGCTGATCGTGACCAATGCCGCGGGCCTGCCGACGACCGTCGGTCCGTTCCCCTTCACCGTCGATCTCACCAAGCCGGTCGTCACGCTCACGGAATCGGGCGAGCCGTTCCACGACGGGATGAAGTTCGCGCGCGACGTGAACCCGGTCGTCACGGCGACCGACAACCTCACCGCGACTCCGGAGCGCACGCTCCTCGTCGACGGCAATCCATATCCGCTCGACACGCCGATCAGCGAAGAGCAGATCGATCACACCATCTCCGCCAGCGCGAAAGACGCGGGCGGCAACACCGCGACCGTCGGTCCGTTCCACTTCCTGCTCGACAAGACGAAGCCGGTGGTGACGATCGTCGAAGCGACGTCCGGCCATGCCTTCGCGGCGGATGCTCTGTTCAATCGCCCGGTCACGGTGAAGATCACCGTCACCGATCTCACGCACACGACGTTGGTCGCGACTGTCGACGGCGCGCCGCTCGCGATCGGACCCGATGGAACCAGCGCGCCGATCAGCGGCGACGGCTCGCACACCGTCTCCGCCATCGCCACCGATGAAGTGGGGAACAGCAACGACGCGGTGACGGCGAGCTTCACCATCGACACCACCGCGCCGCATCTCACGTTTACCTCGCATCACGACGGCGACGTGCTCACCACGCCGTTCGCGACCTTCGCCGGCGGCTCCGACGACGCGCTCTCGGTCTCGGTGAACGAGGTGCCGGCGATCGTCGACACCGACGCGAAGACCTTCTCCGGCGCGACGCTGTCGCTGGTCGAAGGAACGAACACGATCACCGCGAGGGGGATCGACAAGGCGGGCAATCCGGGCAGCGCGTCGATCGACGTGATCCTCGACACGCGCGCCCCGGAGATCGTCATCGCGCAGCCCGCGGCCGACGCCTGCCTCGACGCCACGACGCTCACCGTAAGCGGCACGGCATCCGATCCGCGCATCGCGAGCGTGACGGTTAACGGCACCGCCACGACGCTCGATGCATTGCACGGCACCTGGACCGCCTCGATCGCGGTGAGTGAAGGACGCCAGCTCCTCACCGTCGTCGCCACCGATTCGCTCGGCCACAGCAGCACGGTCACGCGCAACGTGGTCATCGACCGCACCGCGCCGGTGATCGACGTACGCGAGAGCGGCGCGCCGTTCACCGCGACGCTGCTCAACCGCGCGATCACGCTCGTCGTGAGCGCGGGGAGCGACACGGTCAGCGCGAAGCTCGACAACGTGGCGTACGTGAACGGCGCAACGATCGGGGAGGGGGCGCATGCACTCGTCGTCTCCGCCACCGACTGCGCGGGACACCAGACCGACCGCACGCTCAACTTCGCGATCGATCTCACGCCCCCCACGATCCGCAACCTGAATCCCGCCAACGGCTCGACCGCCGGCACGACGCCGACCGCGATCAGCGGCACGACCGACACCGACGCCGCGCGCGTCGACATTCTCGGCAGCACCCGCTCCGCCATCCCGAACGCCGACGGCACGTTCACCATCGCCGGCGTTCCGTTCGCCGACGGCGTGAATCGCTTCACGCTGCAGGCGACGGACAAGGCGGGCAACACTTCGACACTCGACTACGCGGTGACGGTGAAGACTGCCGCGCCGGTGGTGACGATCCTCGAGAGCGGCTCGCCGCTCGTCGCCGGGACGCTCTTCAACCGCTCGATCGCGCCGGAGGTCCGTTCGAGCGATGCGACCGCGACGATCACCGCGACGCTCAACAGCGCGCCATTCACCAGCGGCACCGCCGTCACCGCCGATGGCAACTACACCCTGAGCGCGACCGCGACCGACGCGCTCCATCACTCCGGTCACGCCGACACGACGTTCGTCATCGATCGCACGCCGCCGGTCGTCAGGATCACTTCGCCGGCGACCGGCGTCGTCACCGCCGATCACGTCGAAGTGCGCGGCACCGCGGGCGACGCGATCAGCGCGAGCGTGAACGGCATCCCGGTCACGCTCGCCGCCGACGGCACGTTCGTCCTGCCGTCGCTGCCGCTCGAATTCGGCACGACGCCGATCGTCGCCACCGGCCGCGATCGCGCCGGCAACACGGGACACGATCAGGTGAACGTCACGCTGGCCGACGCGCGTCCCGGCATCATCCTCACGTATCCGCCCGATCACTCGCTGACCAATCGCACCGCGACCGAAGTTCTCGGGCGCGTGCTCTCGCAACCGGCGGATCACCAGGTCACGATCGGCGCGCAAACCGTTCCGGTCGATCCGAGCGGAGCCTTCCGGCTCAGCGGCTACGCGCTCGTCGAAGGGGAGAACACGATCACCGCGTCGGTGAAGACGGGCAGCAACGCGACCAACAGCGCGACCGTGCACGTCACCGGCGACTTCACGCCGCCGTCGCTCACCATCAACGAATCGGGCCAGCCGCTCGCCGAAGACGCGCGCTTCGCCACACAGGCCGTGCTGACGCTCGCCGCGTCGGACAACAGCGGCAACGTCATCGCGGAGCTCACGCTCGACGGCACGAAAGTCGTCACGCTCCCCGTCACCGTCACCACGAACGGCGGGCATTCTGCGTCTGCCATTGCACGCGACGCCGCGGGGAACGAATCGCGCGCCGACCGCACCTTCTTCATCGGCACGACGACCGGCGGCGGCAACAGCGCCGGTTGCGCGCTGAGCGATTTCGATCCCGCCGACAAGGCGGTCATCCTCACAAACAGCACCACGCTCGTCGGCCGCTCGGGCGGCGCTCTCGGCGTGAAGGTCAACGGCGTCGCCGCGTCGGTTGCCGACGGCTCGTTCCGCGCGACCGTCGAGCTCCCGAACGAGGGAGCGAATGCGGTCACCATCGTCTGCACCGATGGCAACGGCAATCCGACCGGCACGCCGGTGACCATCACGCTCAACCGGATCACCGGAGCTCCGTCGATCAGCATCGACGCCCCTGCGGAAGGATTCATCACCGGCAGCGAGACGATCACCGTGACCGGCAGCGTCGGTCCCGGCGTCACCAAGGCCGACGTCAACGGCGCCGCCGCGACGATCACCGGCGACGACCTCGGCGTCTCCCGTCCGTTCAGCGCGGCGAACGTCCGCCTCGCGGCGGGCCTCAACGTCCTCGTGGCGCACGGCAAGAACGACGCGGGCCGTATCGCCAGCGCCTCGCGCCGCGTCTTCCTGCTGAAGGACGCGCCGGCGATCTCCATCAGCTCGCCGATCCCCGGCATCTCCACCGGCAGCGCGTCGATCGCCGTCAGCGGCACCTGGACCAACCTCGATCCGGCGACCATCGTCGTCGCCAACGTCACCAGCGGCGTCGTCGTCCCGAGCCCGGGACTCGCCGCGAGCGACACCACCGGCACGTTCAATCTTCCGAGCATCGCGCTCGTGCCGGGCGAGCAGACACTGAAGGTCACGGGCCGCGACCGCATCGATCGCGAGGCCACCGCCACCGTCAACGTGAAGCTCCTCGCCGGAACGCCGAGCGTCGTCATTACCCAGCCGCTCGATCACGCGTACTTCGGTCCCGCCGGTGGCGACACGTTCGCCGTGAGCGGCACGTTCCAGGGTGCAGCCGGTTCGACCGTCGACGTCAACGGCTCCGCCGCGACACTGTCGGGCGCGAGCTACAACGCCACCATTCCGTTCGCCACCGGCGCCGGCGGCATTACGCCGGTCATTGCGCGCGTCACGGAGCCGAGCGGCGCGAGCGCCATCGCCTCGATCGTCGTCACGAAGCTCTCCGCCGCGCCGAAAGTCATCGAATCGTTCCCCGCGCCGAACGCGGTGGAGGTCGATCCCGGCGCGCTGCTCCTCGTCCTCTTCTCCGCGCCGATGGACCGCGCGTCGCTCGTTTCCGGCTTCCGCCTCGAGGACGCGAGCGGTGCAACGGTCACCGGCACGCTCTATCTCGACAAAGACGTCATCACCTTCGCCCCCGCCGCGCTCCTCGTGCGCGGCGCCAGCTACACCATCCGCGTCACCGTCGCGGCGAAGGACGTCGCCGGCACCGCGCTCGCGGCCGAGTACACCGCGCCGTTCACCGTCGGCACGACCGCGCCGTCCACTGCACCGACAATCACGCCGGTCGCCAATGCGTTCTGCGGCCAGCTCGTCACCATCAAAGGCACCGCTCCCGCGGGCGCGCGTCTGCGCCTCGACTCCGGCACCGTCTCCATCCCCGGCACCGCCGACGCGCAGGGCAACTTCACCATCAGCTTCCCGCTCAGCGGCCAGTCGGGCTACGCGACGGTGCGCGTCCGCATCGTCGGCTCCGACGGCAGCTTCTCGCCCGCCGCGGAGATCACCTTCCGCATCGACTGCGCCGGCCCGCAAGTCCTCAACGCGACCTACGACCGCGGCGGCGCCAACCGCATCGCGATCGTCTTCTCCGAGGCCATCGATCCCGCGACGACCACCGGCGCCATCTCGCTGACGTTGAGCGACGGCAACGTGGTCACCGGCAACTCGGTAACCAACGGCTCGAACGTGACCGTCACCCCCGCCCAGGATCTCTCAGCAAAGAGCTTCACGCTCAATGTGACGACGGCCATCAAAGACGTCATCGGCAACAAGCTCGTCACCCCATTCACGCAGAGCTTCGACATCGGCGGCGGTCAGCCGCAAGCAGGCGACGGCACAGGCTTCATCACCGGCGAGATCTACGACGCAACGACGGGGCGGCCGCTGCCCGGCGCGTCAATCAATGTCGAAGTGCCAACAACAGCCTTCGCCCGCATCGCCCTCAACAGCTCAACAGCTCAACGCCTCAACAGCTCAACCCAATCGGTCACGACAACATCCGACGCCCGCGGCCGCTACCTGGTCCGCCTCCCCGAAGGCGCCCACACCATCAAAGCCACGATGAACGGCTACACCACCGTGTGGCGCCAGATCATCGTCACCGCCGGCGCGGGCGTCATCCCGATCGACATCCGGCTCACCAGGATCGGAGCCGCCGGCGGCGAGACCTCCATCACCCGCAAGGTGACGCTCACCGGCGGAGGCTCGGCCACGCTGACCGCCGTCGGCGGCCAGGCGCTCACCGGCCTCTTACCCCTCGGCTGGTCGCCGCTCGCCTCCGCGGTCGTCGTCGCCGACGCTCCGCTGAACGGCGCGACGCTCAAGTTCACCGTTCCCGCGACCGACATCGCCGCCGCCTCCCAGAACCTCAGCGCGGTCCGCTACGACGAATTGCGCGACACCTGGCTCGTCCTCGTCCCGGTAGTCAACATCTTGACCGACGGCACCGCCTCGATTCCGATCGACGGCGCCGGCTCGTTCGCGCTCGTCTATCCCGACAAGGCGCCCGGCCTCGCGCAGCCCGCGCTCGCCACCGCCGGCGCGCCGCTGCAGGGTGTCGCCGCGCCTGTGACCGAGCCGGTGCTCACGCCGCGCGGGCCGCTGCATCTCAATCCGCCGGTCGTGCTCCCGAACGGCCGTACTGCCGCCACGCTGAACATCGAAGGCCTCGGCGGCGCGACGTTCCCCAGCGGCACCGCGGTGCAGGCGTACATCGATGAAGAACTGAAACTCGCCGACGGCTCGAGCCTCCTCGATCCGCCGTTCGCCACCGACCTGCTCCTCTATCGCGCGCTCAACGGCGAGACCGGCGTCTCCGACTTCCATCTCGCGCCGAGCCCGCGCGCCGCGCAGGTCATCCTCGAGATCGGCTTCGATCACATCCGCGTCGTCCCGTACCCCGGCCGCCTCGATCGCGGCACGCTGGTGGGGAGCGAAGGCGGACGTGTGCCCGCCGACGACAAGGTGGCGATCGAGCTGCCGACCGGCGCCACGCCCGAGCCGCTGCGCGCTACCGCGGCGTCGCTCGCGCAAGCCGATCTCGACGCCGTCGGCACCATCCCCGGCTTCCGCATCCTCGGCGGCTTCAACATCTCGCTGCAGCGCGCCACCGAGCCTGCGCCGCAGGACCTCGACGGTGACGGCAAGCCCGACGCCGTCGCGCCGGTCGAGCTGTTCAAGACCGCGCGCGCGACGTTCACCATCGATCCGTCGAAGCTCCCGACGCCGAGCTCGCAGTTGATCCTCGCCGAGCTCCTCGCCGACACGCCGTACGGAAAACTCGTGCGCATCGCGGCGCAACTGACGGCGATCGATTCGACCCGCTACACCACGCGCGCTATCGACCGCGGCCTCCTCCCGCTCGACGGCATCATCCGCGAAGGCCGTTACCTCCTCCTCGCAGCCGAAGTGCCGCTCGCGTACGCCACCGGCTCCGTGCATCTCGGCATCGGCGGCTCGCTCCTCGCCAACGCCCGCGTCAGCGCGAACGCCCTCGGCGTCGCCGACCTCACGCGCGTCGACGGCATCTACAACATCCCGGTCGCCGCCGTGCCTGCGGGACCGTTCACGCTCACGCCGCGCCACACCGCCACCGGCGACGGCGCGGTCTACACGCATGCATCCGGCGTCGCCGCGGAGTCGATCAACAAGGTCGACCTCAATCTCGTGCCGCAACCGCCCGCGCTCACCGCGGTCACCGTCATCGCGTTCGACGCATCGCAGCACGCGCTCTCCGAATCGACCACCGTGCCGAACATCGCGCTCAACACCAACGTGCGCGCCGCGTTCTCGCCGGCCATCGATCCGGCGTCGATCACCGACAACTCCATCATCGTCACCGACGCCCAGACCGGCGAGACGGTCAGCGGCAAGGCCACCGGCGACGCGACCGGCATCACCTGGACGCTCACCGCGGGTCAGCGTCTGAAGAACGACAACCGCTACTCCGTCACCGTCGCCTCGTCGATCCGCGGCACGAACGGCTCGTTGCTCGGCCGCACCATCACGTACAGCTTCACCACCGTCGCCGCGCTCACCAGCACCGAGGTGCACGCGGAGCGCGTCGGCATCACCATCCCGGATGCGAACGGTTTCTCGCGCGTCTTCGGCACCGCCGGCGCGTTGCCGACCGGCTGGCAGGCGGTCGTCGTCCGCCGCAACATCGACTTCATCACGCGGTACCAGGCCACCGCCGCGGCCGACGGCAGCTTCACCTTCATCGCCGGCAACGGTCCTGACGTCATCGACCGCATCAAGCTCTCCGACTCGATCGATCTCTACGCCGTCAACACCGCCGGCGCGCTCGCGGCGATCATCCCGCTCACGCCGTTCGTCACCGAGGACCATCGCGGCTTCGTCGCACCCGCGACGAGCGACGTGCGCTTCACCAGCGCCGACGGCATCGTCGTCACCGTCTCCGCCGGCACCTTCGACCAGCCGACGATCATCAACGTCATCCCGACCACGCACGCCGCGGTCGCCGACGTGCCGCATCTCGACGAAGAAGTCGAGTACGCGACCAGCGTCCGCCTCGACTACGACGGCGTCGCGCACAAGCCGATGGAGCTCGAGCTCCCGGTCCCCGCCGGCTTCGCCACCAGCGGCAAGAACTTCATCCTCGGCTATCGCGGCGACTCCGTGCGCGGTCCGCGGATCATGGCCGTCGATACCCTGCGCATCGTCGACGGGAAGTTCAGCACCACCGAGGATCCGAACGCGTCGTCGTTGCGCGCCGCGGTGCTCAACAGCAACGCACGCGTCGCGTCACAGACCGTCCTCACCGGCAAAGACATCAAGAAGTTCCTCATGCGCGTGCAGCGGAGCGGCGTCTACATGGCGCTCGACATCCGCGTGCCGGTCGGCCTCGGCGTCGGCTGGGCCGTGATGGACGGCTTCCAGCGCGGCTACGACCTCTTCTGGGACACGCTCCTCACGTTCTACGCGGCCGACTTCTATCTCTTCGAGAAACAGGGTCGCGTCGTCGTCCCGGTCATCACCGGCAAGCAGTTCACCGTCGTCGGCGTCGATGCGACCACGGGACTCAAGGCCTTCTCGCGCGTCTACGACCCGATCCCGATCGGCGATCCGAACGTCGCCGTCACGATTCCCTCGCCCGAAGACAACACGAATGGTCCGTATCCGATCTTCGGCATTCCGTTCCGCGCGGAAATCGCGGACGTCAACGCCGAGGAAGTCGACATCGAGGAGATCCGCAACTTCACGATCCGCCTGGAGAAAGAACGGATCACCGTCAAGGCGGGCGACGATCCGCTGCCGCCGGAGACGAAGGTCGAAGTCCTCGACATCACCAACGGCAAGTTCATCTCGGGCAACGCCGGACAGTCGCTCACGCTCGAAGGGAAGATGGGCGACCGCATCGCCCTGCTCATCGAACAGAAAGACGTCGACCCGACGTCGGCCCTCGGCGTCACGTTCAGCGAGCCGATCTACGTCAACGGCAAAGAGGAGGACGCCATCGCGGCGTTCCTCAAGACGCAGCTCAAGCTCGAGCTGGCCGACGAGCCGGCGGCGAACACCGCGCCGGTGTACACCGACATCACCGAGCAGGGACGCTACACGCTCGACTCCGGCGGCCGCCGCCTGGCGATCGAGTTGCCGTCGTCGCTGCAGCGCGAGGCGATCTACCGCCTCACGTTGAAGAAGGACATCGCCGACCGCTCCGGTCCGGACGGCACGGCGGGACTGAAGCTCGGCCAGGGAAGCACGCGCAACGAAGAGAACGTCGTCACCCCCGCGGGCGGCGGCAACGACCTGCAGCTCGTCTTCCACACTCGCAAGCCGGGCGGCAAGCTCGCCACCTTCGACATCGCCTCGGGACTGGTGCGCGATCTCGCCATCAATGGCAACGTGCTGCTCGTCACCACGACGTCGATCGCCGACGGCAGCGGCGCGGCGCTCTACGCGTACGACATCGCCGATCCGGCGTCGCTCAACACCGCGAACGGCGGCACGGCGCCGAAGCCGATCGCGAAAGTGCAGTCGAGCTTCAACTCCAGTCTCTGGGCCGTGGCCAGCGATCCGCACGGCCGCATCTACGTCACCGAGCAGGGGCCGGTCCTCGGCTCCGTCCACAGTTATCGCCTCGAGGATCTGCTGAAGGCGACCGACAGCACGCCGGTCAAGCAGAAGAGCGGCGCCGTCACCAACTGGACGCTCGGCTACAGCTCATCGCTGCCGCTCGGCACGACGCTCCTCAGCGACCGTCCCGAGTCGATCCCCCGCAAGCTGCAGATCCTGCTGCAGGACGAAGACAAGACGTACGACGGCCGCGAAGACTTCAAGAACAAGGCCGGCGCCACCGAAGCCGGGAGCTACGCGAACGGCATCAAGAAGTACTCGCTCGCCGTGCCGGTCGAGTCGGACAAGGAGAAGTATCCGTACCTCATTCAGCGCGTGACGGTGGAGAACGTCTCGCTCGACATGCGCTGGTCGGTCGACGTGACGCAGGGGTCGCCGGCCACGATCACCAACATCATCGCCGGCGCGAACGACCGAATCAAAGTCACGCGGAACCTGCGGACGTACGGCGTGATCTCGCACATGGGCTACGGCATCGGGGTCTACGACCTGAATGCCATCGAGTCGAACGACGTGCCGAATCCGCCGTCGGGCTACAAGACGCTCGCCGAGCAGATCGTCCTCACGCCCGGCGCGAACGATCCCGCCTGCTTCCAGCCGAACACTTCGACCCCGAAGCCGCCCGATTACGCCATTCCCGACCTCACGCTGTCGGCCGAGGCGGCCATCCGTCCGGGCGTCGCCACGCCCTCGGAGCTGCGCGTCTTCGCTCCCGATCCGTTGCGCGGTCTGCTCGACCTGCGCATCAGTCTCGACAAGTCGTCCAACAATCCCGATCCGCTGGTGCGCCCGGAGGTCTGCGATCAGCGCTCGCCGATCGGCCTCATTCTCCGTTCACAAAATCCCGATGACGGCAACCCGCGCCTCGCGGCGCTGGCCACGGCGTTCCAGAGCGCCGCGGGACGCGAGCCGTTCTCGCACTTCATCTCGATCAGTCCGTACACCTGGCGCCGCGAAGCGCAGGACAACGCCGCCGGCGTGCGCGGCTCGATCAAGAACGCCGCGGTGACGCGCGATTACCTCCTTCTCGCGGGCGGCGACCTCGGCGTCATCGTCATCGAGACCGCCGGCTCGCCGCGTCCGAACATCCCGTCGTATCCGCCGTACTGGCCGCTCAAGCAGGAGCACGTCGTCGACGTGATCTGGGTGCCGGGCGGCGCCGTTGCCGTGCGCACCATTCCGCGCACCAACATGGCGGTAATCGTCGACCGCGCCGGCCGCGTGCTCATCGCCGACCTGTCGCGTCTCGACGAGCGGTTCGACGAGAACGGGAAGCTCATCCCGGGCACGCCGCTCTTCGCCACCGTGGCGCGCTGTCTCTCCGAGCCGGCAACCGGCAACGACGGCGGCGTCGGCGCGTACGACCCCCGCATCATCTGGAAATCGGAGAAGGGGATCGTCACCGGCACGCTGCCGCCGGTGGTCGACGGCGACACCGGCATGGTCTACGCCGGTGAGCTGATGAAGAAGGCGCTGAAGGTCGTGGCCGCGCTCGATCCGCGGATCGAGATGAAGGTCGACATCGGCGAAGAGACCGGCCTGAGCGAAGTGGGCGGCGTCGTGCCGCTCGGCATCGCCCCGCCGGCGAACGTCGCCGGGAAGATCGACAAGCTCCCGCCCTGCAGCGACGGCAACACGACGCGCTGCAAGGAGAACGCATCGCTCGGCACGTTCCGCCTCGAGCTCACGCTCCCCGGAGCGATCGTCGACTCGCTCACGAAGTCGAACAAGCAGTTGCAGCTCGCCGTGGAGAGTGAGCGCGTGTTCGACGCGCCGTCCGATCAGACGCCGGCCGGCTTCCCGCGCTCGCACCTCCGCCGCTTCCGCCGCGACGGCAGCGCGGAGGATCAGACCCGCGCCGCGACGAATTTCAAGATGCAGCGCGTGGTGCCGGACGATCCGGCGCTGGAGAAGGAGCTGCGCCATCAGCGCGGCTTCAACAAGTTCGTCTCGCCCTGGATCGTCGCTCTGGCCGATCCGCGTGCCTCGGCCAAATACCAGTGGGGCAACGCGACCGCCGATCAGAAGAAGGACGCCGGCTGCGAATCGTGCGCGCGTCCGAAGTACCTCGAGGGTAAGACCGAGGACGACGGCGTTTACGAGCTCTGGACCAACGGCCGCATCATCGCGGTCCGTCCGGAGTGGGTAGCGAGCAACGGCACGGCCACCGATCCGGCCAGCATCTTCGCCGACACGCCGTACGAATACCTCGGCGATCACGACCGCCTCGTCACCCGTTTCGCCACGATCATGGCCGACACCGTGCGTCCGATCGACGTGCGCATCGCGGCCCAGAATCCGCCTGCCGCGGACGGTGAGCTCCAGGAAATGACGATGCTGCATTCCGGCGAGATGATCAGCCGGGCGGTCGATCTCGTTCCCGGCGGCCGCGCCAATTCCGGCGTGGTGCTGAACCGCAGCTATCACTCCCGCACCATCGGCGGCACGTTCCTCGGCCAGGGCTGGGAATCGTCCGTGTTCCAGCGCATCCGGCCGCTCCCCAACGGCGACATCGAACTGCGCGACGCCTCGGGCGAGATCTGGCTCTTCAAGCAGAAGACACAGGCCGACAACGTCGGCCGTTACGAATCGCCGAAGGGCTTCTTCGCGAAGATCACCCGCGCCGATGACGGCTGGCGCATGCTCGACCAGAAGTGGCGCGTCACGACGTTCGACGAGCTGGGACGCATTACGTCCGAGACCGACGAGTTCTACAAGGCCGACACCCAGGCGGCAACGGAAGCCGGCATCGACAACGGCAACATCATTCGTTACCTTTACGACGAGAGCGGCCGCCTGGCGCGCATCGTCGATCCGGTCCACCGCGCCACGACGCTCGAGTACTGGAACGATTCCGAATCGCAGGAGCCCGGCGCGTATCCGGGCCTGCTCAAGGAGATCAAGGATTGGCGCGAGCGCACGGTCGAGTACCTGTACGACAAGAACGGCCAGTTGAAGACCGTGAAGATGCCGGAAGCCAAAGCCGGCGAAAGTGTGCCGTCGACGTACGAGTTCACCGATACGCGGCGTCCGCGAGTCGAATACACCTACAAGGAATTCACCGCGCCGCAGGCCGGTGCGACACCCGATCAGGGCTTCAATGACTTCCTCGAATTACAGAACCTGGCCACGATCAAAGATCCGGCCGAGGCATTGTCGAACGGCGATGTGCGCGTCACGTTCTCGTATGACGAGAGCGCCGATCCGCAGCATCACGATCGCGAGAAGCGCCAGATCTGGGCCACCGGCGAATTCGCCACGTTCACGTACAACGGCCCGACGTCCGTCGAGAGTGTCGACGTCTTCGGCCAGAAGCGCACGTACACGCTGACCGGCAAGGACGATCACGACAAGCGCATTCACGTCCAGAAGAAGACGCTCGACGCCGTACCGGTCGTCGAGTTCCCGAGCGGCCTGCCGCCGAAGGCCGATCTCAATGTCACCGCGGGCAGCAAGAATCTCGAGACCTCGTATGAATTCAATGACGAGGGTCTGCACGAGGTCGAGCACTATCCGAACGGCCTGACCGTCACGAATACGTGGCGCCAGATCGTCAACTCCGGGCCCGGCAAGGTCCTCATCGGCACGCTCTACGAGGGCACAAACCTCGGTCAGGAAAACAGCGCGTTCGGTTACGACAAGGACACCGCCGCGGGCAATCTGCTGACCATTACGAAGTCCAACGCCGACGGCTCGGTGCAACGCGATCATCAGGTGCCCAGCCGCGAGCGCCTCACGGTCGAGAGCAAAGACGAGGACCTCGGCCACAAACAGGAGTACGACACCAACGGCCTGCTCAAGAAGGATTCGACCACCAGTCAAAACGGCGCGGTGGCGCTCGAGCACTCCCTGCACTATTACGCTGCCGACGCGACGCTGCTCATCGCGCGAAGCCAGGTGTTCTCCGAGAGCCAGGGGAACGACGCCCTCCGGCAGAATTACGTCTACAGCAACACATCACTCGGCGGTTATCGCCTCCACACGACCGACGTCATCCACGGCACGACCACCGATACCGACTACGACGCCTACGACCGCGTCGTGCATGTCGTAACCCGCGACGGCAACGCGGGCACGGTGCTGGCCGATGCGACGACCGGCTACGACGCGTCGGGCCGCATTGCCTATCTCTCGCGCAAGCAGAAAGACGCCGGCAACGTGATCACCACGATCACGTACGACGAGATCGGCCGCGAGACGAAGCGCACGCTGACCGGCGCCGCCGTCAACGGCTCGCCCTCGACGCTCCAAACCACCACGAGGTACGACATACCGGGCCTCAAGGTCACGAGAACCGATCCAGCGGTCGGCACCGAGGGCGGTACGGAGATCACGGACCTCGATCACCTCGGACGTCCCACCAAACGCACGCACATCGGAGGCTCGTCGCTCACCCAGTTCTACGGCTACGACTCCGCCAGCGCGGGCACGTACATCAGCGACGGCACGCGCGTCGCCACGCTGCAGCAGCGCGACGAATTGCACCGCGAGATGGCGAGCGTCGGCGCCGACGGCGTCCGCTCGAAGAGCACCTACGACGCATGGGGGCGCCTGGTCGACAGCTCCACATCCGATTCCGGCGGCAACGTCATTGCGCACAGTGGGCTCCGCTATTCGGCGAACGGTCGCGTAAAGCGGATCAACGAACAGGTCGATGCCGATGGCCGTTCGCGACAGAGGCGTTTCGGCTGGGACACCAGCGGGCTGACGCTCACAGCGCGCGTCGGCGAGGCGACCGGCTTCCAGGAGACGGCGTTCACGTCCGGCAAGGTCCGCGCGCAACAGACCACGAGCGATGCCGCGGGCCGCGTGCAGGAGACGCTCACCGGAGAGGCCACCGGCACCGACGGCGCCATCGATGCCTCGTCCGCGTTCTCGCGCACGACGTACGGCTATCAGGGCTTCGCGCCCAACGTCATTACGCAATACGAGCCGCTCGCTGCCGGCGCCAGGTCTACCACCATCACGATGTTCGACGGCCTCGGTCGTCCGCTCGAGCTCGCGCAATCGGGCGGCTCGTCGTCGACGAAGAATCAATACGACGAAGCGGGCAATGTCGTGTCGCACACCGCGCCCGGCATGAAGCAAGAGAGCGCCACATACGACAGCCGCGGCCTCGTCACGAGGCACACGCTGCCGGACGGCCGCACGCAGGAGTTCCAATACGACGAGACCGGCTCGCTGACCAGCCGCAAGGATGAAAGCGGCGAGACCACCATCTACACGAACGACGATCTCGGCCGCCTGACGAAGGTTCAATACGCCGACGGCACCACGGAGGAGAAGCAGTACGAATTCGGCAGCGGCTTCCTGACCGCGACGAAAGACCGCGCCGGCCAGTGGCTCTCGCGCGAGTACGACGACAAGGGCCGCCTGATCGTGCTGCACAACGGCCAGGCCGGCGGTCCGCCGCTGATGACGTACGAGTACGACGCGGGCGGACGCCTGACCGCGATCCGCAATGCGGACGGCGCGATCGAATTCGCGGAGCTCGATCTCCTCGGACGTCCGAAGATCACGCGCTCGATCCGTTATGCGAATCATTCCGGTCTGAGCGACAAGACCATTGCGGACGTGCATTCGCAGCGGCATTCGTGGTCGGTCTTCAATGGCGAGCGGAGCGCGTATCGCCTGCCCGATGCCGGCGCGACGCCGCAGGGCTTCGACTCCCTGGTGTCGCCCTGGATGCAGACCATTGCCGAAGAGCGCGACGCCGGCGGCAATGTCGTACGGCAGACGGAAAACAGCGACCCGATCGCCGAAGCGGTGAGCCGCGGCATTGGACGCATTCAATTACGCCGGCAATTCGTCGGATCGAAATCGCTCGACACGTCTTATGGCTTCGCGGACGGCGGCACGGTCGCCAGCGGCGTGCAGTTGCCCGCCGGATCGACCGCCAACCTCCAATCGTTCCTCTTGCGCTGGACGCAGTCGAAGATCGGCGACATGGTCGTCGGCGGCAGTGCGAACAATCGCGACAGCGCGGACCGTGTATCACACACGCGTGAGCAGGGCCTCGGCGACCGCGTTTCCGAATTCCACTATGACGACCTCGGCCGCCTCACCACGTCGTGGCTCAAAGTGCCGGGCCCCGTCGCGACGACCGTCAGTCAGGGCGATTCGTATGCCGACGCCGACTTCCGTTCCGCGCGCCTGACGTCGCCGCAATTGAGCGCCGCCGATCGCGCGAAGCTCGGTACGGTCGCGGCGGAGATCGAGCCGCCGTCATGGACCGCGACTCACACGGCAACGGAGCAGATCGGCAGCCGCACGCTCCTCCTCGGCGATTCGTCGTCCGTGACGCGCAATTACGCCTTCACCGGCGCGCGCCGCACGAATGACGGCAAGTGGACCTCGTCGTTCGACGCCTTCGGCCATCTGTCGTCGATCAGCAGTGTGGACGCGGGCCGCAGGGTCGATTACCTCTGGGATCCGTCCGGACGTCTGATCGGCCGTACCGCGTTCCGCCTCGATGGCACGAACAACTGGGTGCCCGAGGATCGCGGTGAAGTCATCACGCGCGACGGCATTCCGGCCGATACCACATTCGTCTGGGATCCGGTTTCCGACCGGCTGCTCGCGATTTACGAAGCGGGCAAGAGCGTGTCCGGCACGGGCGGCACGACCGCCGGCCTCGTGCGCCAGTACCTGCACGGCGATCAGGGCTACGACGATCCGCTGCGCGTCGTCATGCCGGGCGCCAATGGCACCGTCACGTATCTGCCGATCGTCGATCAGGCGGGCGGCGGTTCATTACAGGCCGTCATCGACAACGCCGGCACGATGGTGGAGCGCGTGCTGTACGCCGATTCTTATGGCGACGCGCCGCGCTATCTGCAGGGCCCGATCGTCGACCGCATTTCGTTCGCCGCGAAGAAAGACGGGAACGGCGATCTGCAGAACGTCGACGTCAAGGTGCACTTCACCGAGGCGATCGAGTCGTCGACCGTCTCCGGCGGCGTGCGTCTCGCGGCGGTCGATGCGGCGAAGACGGTCGTGTATGAGACCGGCGTCTCGGCCGCGACGGACGACAAGTATTCGGTTCACTGGTCATTGACGAAGACCGAGTGGGAGCACTTCACGACCGCCACGAACGGCGCGTCGCTCGAGATCGCGATCGGCAACACGCTCCGGGCCTCGGCCTGGGGCGATGCGACGGTCACCGCCGCGCCGCACTGGACGCGCACGATCTACGGCACCGATTCGACGTCGCAATTCCCGGTCATTACGCGTCAGAGCCTCGCCTCCGTCGTCACCTTCATCAGCGGCGTGCCGGCGAATGAGGAGAAGTCGACCGACTTCTATTCGATCAACAGCCTCTATCTGGCGGGCACCGAGGAGTCGAAGGCGAAGCTGCTGTTCGACTTCCACGCCCTGCCATTCCGCGATCCGGCGACGCATCTCGTCTACGCGCGCGCCCGCTGGTACGACCCGTCGACCGGCACGTTCCTCACGCCCGACGACCTCGGCTTCATCGACAGCTCGAACCTCTACGCGTTCGGAGCCGCCGACCCGGTCAACCGCCGCGACCCGAGCGGCAACTGCGCGGGTGTCGACAGCGTCGATTGCGGCGACTACGCGACCGGGCTCTTTGACCAGTTCAACAACCCGCTCAATTGGTGGGGCAACACCAAGCGGTCCGGCCGCTTCCTGGCGTTCGAAGGGAAGGGCTACGTCATGGCGGCCCCGCGTGCGGCAAAGGGCGTGTGGGAGTCGGCGAAGGGCCTCTGGAACGTCCTTCGTGACCCGGTCGGCGCGCGGATGCGGTTCGAAGAGAGCGCCGTCAACTTCGCCGTCGCCGTGGCCATGGATCCGGGCGAATTCGCCAGCAACATGGTGAACGACGCGATGAACGCCAACCCCGACAGCGTGGCGGAAGGCGTGGGAGACGCGTTGTTCTGGTTCACGCTGGAGAAGCTTCCTGAAGTCGAGGGAATCGTCCGCCGTCCGCAACTGAATGGAGCAGGACGCGCCTGGAAAACGATCGGCGAGGTCCACGATCCCAGCGTCGTCAAGCAGCGCACGGGCGAGCATTGCGGGCAGGCATGCGCTCAGATGTTGTTCGAGGGGCGTGGCGAGGTCGTCTTGCAGGAGGAGCTCAAAGAGGGGCTCACCAGCCCGCAAAGTCTTTCGAGAGACATGAACAACCAGGGGAAATCTCAGTGGTTCGGCGAGCACCTTGGTGAAACACCGGAAGCTCTGAGTGAGCGTGGACCCTGGGCGGCGAGCATCCTCCCTCCGAAATTCAACCCACGCGTCGGGAACGTAGGACATTGGGTCATCGTCGACGGCTTTGATAAGGAGACGGGGCACCTTCTCATTCGAGATCCTTGGGACCAGACTCGGTATCGTGTGACCAGGGAGGAATTCATGGATTGGTGGAACAAGGGGGCGATCATCCCCATCCAATGACCATCCTCGAACTGCGGCCCGATGGTGAGATTCGAGTTTTCGATGTGGCGGAGGGGCAGCCAGTCGTGCTGCCCCACCGCCTGCTGTGCTGAGCCAAAACGCAAGGCGGGCCCTTGTCGTTTTTTGCTCGGCGCTCAATGCGGACCGTGGCCGTGACCCGGGCCGTCGTCATCGTCGTCATCATCATCCTGATCGTCTTCGCCACTGCCGCTCGGGCCCGGAAGGCCCGTGAGATCGGATTGCTCCCCCTGGGCATCGTCATCGTCGTCGTCTTCGCAGCCCGACGATGCCGGCGGTTGCGGCTGTTCTTCGTCTTCGTTCTCGAGATACCACGCCGGTTTCAGCTCGGGCTCAATGCGGGGGTCATTGCTGATCATTGGTGCGCCTCCTGTCCTTTCGTTGTGAGGTTGAGTTGACGAGGTCACGGTTGTGATAGCCGATCGAGCCTAGATGCTCGAGCAATGGACGAGCAGTCTCCTCGCGTCCGAGGCGGAGGAGGAGACGCGCGTGGATGTCGGCGATGCGCGGATCGGACGATGAGGCGTCGAGCGGCGTGACGATCCGCAGCGCGTCTTCCCACGCCGCCGTCGCGCCGGCGAGATCGCCGCGCGCCGCGCGCGTCTCGCCCTGCGCCAGCAGCGCATCGGCGAACAGCTTCGGCGACAGATCATGCCGCCCGCTTTGAAGCTGCCGCGTGACGAGATCCATCTGACCCGCGGCCGCCATGACGCGCTCTGCCGCGAGCAGCGTGCGGGCGAGCTCGATGCGGCTCAGGGCCAGCTCCGTGTCGACGCTGAACGTCCGCTGGCCATTGCCGAACAGCGCGCTCAGAAGATCGACGGCGCGCTCGTGATGCCGCATCGCGCCGGGAAGGTCGCCGCGCATGCGGGCGGCCATCCCGGTCAGCCGGTGCGCGACCGCGAGCTGCTGCCGCCAATCGAGGTTGTCGGGATCGTACGTCGTCAGTTGCTCGTCGGCTGCGACCGACGCCGCGCCGTAGCGGGCCGCTTCGTCGACGTCGCCGCGCGCGAGCTTCACCGACGCCGTGTCCCGTGCGCAGGTCGCCCACATCTCGAGCGCGAACTTGTCGCCGGAACGGAGCTGATCGAGCAGCTCCCGCAGCTCGAGCTGCACGCGCTCGGCCTCATCGAAGCGGCCGAGTTTCGCCAGGGCCAGACCCTGCTTGCGCAGACTGATGGCGATGTTGAGGCGAACCGCGTCGGTGTCATTCAGTTGCAGCACGCGCCGCTTCAACTGCAGCGCGATCGCGGTCTCGCGCAGGCTTCCTTCGATGTCTTCGGTGCGATCGAGCAGCGATCCGAGGATGCCGTGCGTGTCGGCATCGGTCTCCAGGTAGCGCACGTCCTTCGGCTTGCGGCGCACGAGCTGGGCGGCGAGCAGCACACAGTGCCGCGCCTGTTGCATCGCGCCGGCCGTGTTGCCCGTGTAGAGGAGCGTGCGGAGGAGCGAGGCGTGCGCCTCATGAGCCGCGTAGAGCAGCGCTTCGTCATCCGGATGCCGCCGCACGGCCCGATCGATGCTCGACACGGCCTGCCGCTGGATCCGCAGCGCGACCGGGACGTTCACGCGGGTGAGCTGCGAGAGGCCGAGCTGCGCCTGCGCGCGCACGCTCACGGCGAGCTCGTGGGGCGAGATCTCGTCGGGCTGGATCGAGGCGAAGTAGTCGATCGCTTTCGCGTCGACCGCGTCGAGGATGTCGAGCCGCCCCACCGATTCGAGCCGCGGGTGCAGGTCCTCGATCATCACGGCCACGAGCTCGTTCGCCTTCGCCCGCCGCGCCTCCGCTTCCACTCGCGCTCCCATCGCCGCCGCGCGCGCGTCGCGCAGATCGATCGTGTATCGCACCGCGCCGAAGAGGCAGAGCGCGGCGAAGACGACCGCGGCGCCGATGCGGATGCGCCGCGCCGGCCTCCGCCCCAGCGCCTCGAGCCGCGCGATCACCGTGGCGATCGTCGGCCGTTCGCTCGCCGCCTCGTGGGTCAGCAGGGCGATCAGCGCGGTGACGTCGTGGTCCGTCTCGCCGAACATCTCGCGCAGCAGCATGCCGAACGAGTACATGTCCGACGCCATCGTCCACTCGTCGCCTCCCGCGCACGGCGCGTCGAGACTCGTCGACGTGGCGCAGTAGTCGATCACCTTGATCTCTTTCTTCTCCGCCACGATGACGCTGGCCGGCGAGAAGGGGCCGTGCAGGATGCCGTTGCGGTGCGTGACGGCCAGCGCCTGGGCGACCGCGAGCGCCGCGCGGACCTTGTCCCCGAAGCCGGTCGTGGCGAGCGTGTGCGAGAGCTTGTGGCCCTCGGCGTATTCGATGGTGAAGATGTCGTAGCCGTCACGCTCGCTGTAGTCGTGAATGCGGACGATGTTCGGATGATCGATCTGGGAGAGCAGTTGCGCCTCGGCGATGAGCTGCAGGCGGCTCTCGTCGCTTTCGAAGGAGTCGGAGGCGATCTGCTTGACGATGACGCGGCGGCGCAGGAGATCGTCGTAGCCGACGAACACCTTTCCCCTCCGTCCCTCGCTGATGAGGGAAACGGGGCGAACCCGCACCGCAAGGTCGCGTGGCGCCACGGTGACTCCTTCTTTATGTCTGAACGGTTCTAGTATCGCATATGGCATTCCTTCCTGGCGAAGAGTAGAATTTTCAGTATTCGCGAAAATCAATTCACCGAGGTGGCGCGTCGCGTCTTCGCCGCGCCGTTGTTCTCGCCCCGCGAGACCGAGGCGATCCTCGCCATTTCGAAGCGCCACAAGTACCGCAAGGGGAAGGTCTACAACCTCGGTGCCGGCACCGTCGTCAAGCGCGACATCCGCGCCGCCGGCGTGCAATACGAAAAGGACTGGCCCCAGCTCGCCACGCTGCTGCGCCGCCGCATCATCGGCGCAACGCTGCCGTTTTCGACGCGGGTCCTGTATGCCAACGCGATTCATTTCGAAGGCCTGCAGCTCATCCGCTACAAGCCCGGCGGCTTCTATCACGCCCACAAGGACAACTTCGGCGGCAAGCTGGAGAACGCCCGCGAGGTGACGATCCTCCTGTACCTCAATGACGATTTCAAAGGCGGCGCGACGTCGTTTCCGAAGCTCGAATGGGAGTTCAAACCGCGCGCCGGATATGTCCTGCTGTTCCCGTCGCGCTACAGGCACAAGGCGGAGTCGGTCACCGAGGGGATGAAATACGTGATCGCCAGTTGGTACCGGACGAAGGAAGAGTGGATTCGCCTGCCGCTCGAGCCGTCGATGTCCGCGCAGAACCCGATCTGACGTGTACATCGGACGGTTTCCATTATTCGGCGCGGTGGCCCTGATCGTCATCGGGGTGCTGCTCGTCTGCTTCGTCTTACAAGGAGCGTTGCGGTCGAGATTGCGAAACGAAGTGCTGCGCGGCGCGGCACTTTGTCTGTTCGTGGTGCCGCTTCTGCTGTCACCGATGCTGGTCTACGCGCTCACCCATGACGCGCGGATGCGACCGCCGGCCGTACTGTACTGGCTCCCCGCGGCAACGACTCTCGTCCTCGTAATAACGGCCGCTCTTCTGTTTCCGCGCACCAAATCAAACGTTCTTATGTGGCGAACGGCCTATTTCGCCATCAGTTGGACATTCCTCGCCTTGAACCTGGCGAATTGGTGCAACCCCGGATGGTGTGAGCATTATGGCTTTCCGTTCCCATATTCGTGGTGGAGCGACGCCGTCATGACCATGAACGGCGAGACTCAAACCGCGGGATTCAGCGCCGTGGCGATCGTCGCGAACGTGGCCTGCATGGCCACAGTGGCCGCGGCCATGTCGCTCCGGTTCCGCCGGCGCTGATAGACTTTCGAGCCATGGAGGCTCTGCGCAGGGTCGTCGCCTGCATATTCGGTCTGACAGCGCTCTATTTCGGCGGCCTCGCTGTCGATCTGCTCGGCAACAATCTTTTCGAATGGCAGGTGGACAAGATATCGATCGAGTGGTCGACGACGGCGCTCTTCGCTGCATGGTGTGGAGGGTTGTTCTTCGAGTACGCCATGGCTGGCGAAAGCGGCTCGTTGATGCTCGCGGCACGCGTGTTACGATAGAAGAATGGCGACTAGAAAAACCTCCTCTCGCCGGCACGGAAAGGTAACGTTGACCAAGGCGACGGCATCCGAGATTCTGGCGGCCGTCAAGGTCACCCGGGCAGAGCAGCGCCGGGCGAAGTCCGCCGTTGATTCCGTCAAACGGCGCGTCCACCGGGCCGCCGGTTCAAAGCGGGTTTCGTCAGCCAAGCCTCGCGTCACGTCGGGCCTAGAGGCGAAGTAAAGGGTGGTAGCGACACCTGACCCCAATGCGGTGTTCATCAATGTACCGTTCGACGCCGCCTACGAGCCTCTGTTTGTAACTCTCGTTGGCTCTCTGGTCTTCATGGGCCAGGAACCTCATTGTGTGCTGGAGGTGCGCGAGAAAGGCGATGGGCGCCTCTTACGGATCGTGGAGCTCATGCGCATGTGCCGCATGTCGATTCATGACCTGAGTAGAACGGGAATGCCGGTTCGATTCAATATGCCTTTCGAGCTCGGCTTGGCGTGCACTCTCAAGGTCGTCGATCCCGCTGCTTACGAAGTCTTCGTACTTGATGCCCGACCGTTTCGACTCGATAAGACGCTCAGCGATTACAAGGGGCGAGATCCACTGGTGCATGGCGGAACCTGTGATGGAATGGTAGCGTGCCTGTTGGATACGTTCGTCGCTGAGGTTCCCAACGCTGCAGTAGAGTTTCGCAGCGCGACGCGTGATCTTCGCAAGTCAGCACAGTTCCTGAAGCGACAGATGAGGGCGTCGTCATTGTATCGGCCAACTTTGTTTCGCCTCATCGTAGGTGCGGCCGCCGATATCGCCATCGATCGTGGATTCATTAGTGAGAGCCACCGCCTGACTCGGGGCAGACGCTGACGCCACCAGTTGCAGCCCCCGCCTGATCATGAGGATGGCACAATGCCACCATGACGCGTCTCATCCTCACCACCCTCATCGCTCTGAGTCTCGGCTGCGCCTCCGTCTCCCATCAGCGATTCGAGACGTCGGGTGAAGCGGAGCTGTGGGCGCGCGACGTCGTATCGACCGCGCGCAGTGAAGTGCGGCTGGCGATCAGCCCGGATGGGAACCGGATGTTGTGGGGCGTGCTCGAATGGCCGACGGGACCCGGGAAGTGGGAGATCGTCGAGAGCGTGAAAGCGGCGGACGGGAGCTGGACGGCGCCGCGCGTGGTGTCGTTCGACTCGGATGCGAATGATTTCGATCCCTCGTTCGCTCCCGACGGGAACGGCGTCTATTTCTTCTCCAATCGAAACGGAGGATTGGGCAAGGACGACATCTATTACGCGCCGTTCGACCGCTCCGCCGGTACTTACGGCACTCCTCAGAACCTCGGCCCGAACATCAACAGCAGCGGCGACGAGTGGGCGCCGGTCGTTTCGCCTGACGGCAGCACATTGCTCTTCGCATCCGACGGGCGCGGCGGACTGGGAAAGCACGATCTCTTCCGCGCGGCGCGAGGGCAGGGCGGGTGGGGCGAGGCGGTCAATGTCGAGGGGCTCAATAGCGACGCCGAGGATTTCGACGCCACGTTTCTCCACGACGGACATTCGATCGTGCTTTCGTCCGGCTCGTTCGAAGGGGCTGTAAATCTCTACTTCGTTCCGTATCGCAACGGCGCATACGGCCAACGAGAGCTACTCGGCAGCGAGGTCAATTCGACGGAGCGCGATGCGTGGACCCTCGGCCCGTCGATCGCGCTCCACGAGCCGGGCGTGCTCTATTTCACCGCGCATCGCGCCAACAGCGCGGGGCGAATGGACATCTATCGGATTCACTACGCCGTAACCAACGCCCCACAATCACGACCTACATTGAAGCCATAGGAGGCTCTCAATGCTGTTCATCGGCGTCATCGCTCTTGCGGCCACGTATTTCGTCGAGTGGATTCCGAACTGACCTGTTCTTCAGCTCAGCCAGTCCTGGGTCTACTGCCGGTAGACTGTTACCGACGCGATGGTCGTGCTGGGCAAGCCGCATCGCTGACGGAGGCCACATCGGCTTGCCTCGGGGGACTCTTGGCGGTACGCTCATTGGCAGGTCATGTGTGATGCCAAGGACGCAGCTCTGAGGGGGAACTGATGTCAGCCCGCAAGCAGTTTCAAAGTAGTCTCACTGTCAGTGCGAAACTGAGCAAAGCGCTTCAGAAAGCGAAGAGCAAGGACGTTTCAGAGGAAGAGCTTCGCGAACAGCGCATCAGCTTCGCCTTCGGCAACGCACTCAAATCCGATCTGATCACCAAGGAATCCGTCAGGCGATCCTCACGCAACATCCGGTTGAAGTGAAGTTACGGCCGCATGTCCGTCAGAGAAGCTGATGATCCTGAGCTCTATGCGCGGATTCAGGAACAGAATCTCCTTCGCCAGTACGACCTTCTCACGAATTGCGTCGAGATTGTGCTTCGAAAGGGCATTGAAGCCTTCGATAAGTACACGCTGTGGGCTCTGAACGCAGTCGCCGTATCAAACATCGCCCAATTCGGCGGACGTTTTCGTGAACAGCCCATCTATGTCGGCAGTCACATCCCTCCGCACTTCAGAGAGGTTCCCAACCTCGTCGATCAATTCATCTCCGTCATCCACGAGAATTGGACGATCGTCGACCACCCGACGGTGCTGCCGGCGTATGCGCTGTGGAGGCTCAACTGGATACACCCCTTTATCGAAGGTAACGGGCGCACGGCACGTGCTGCCTGCTACCTGTTGATCTGCCTCCGCCAGGGGATGTTGCTTCCCGGTAAGAAGATCGTGCCCGAGCGCATTCGTGAGAATCGCGAGCCTTACTATGCGGCGCTACAAGCGGCGGATCGCCACTGGGAGGAAGGTCATTTCAACGTTGATGAACTGGCAGAGTACCTGGCTGGTCTGCTGGTCGAACAGCTTCTGGAAGAGTCGTAAATAGTTCCAGCTCTGATTCCAGCCGCCTAAGATCTGTCCCGCTCCGCCAATTTGTACTTATTCGCCGCCGCCACGATCCGCCGCCCGTAAAACCAGTCCCCCAATTTGCGGAACACCAGCGCGAACCAGAATACCGGGGCGACGAAGGGCCGCATGACGTCGACGATCAGCACTGCGCGGACGCTGTCGGCTTCGTTGTAGATCTCGTGCTCCCAACTGTCGTCGAAGAGGACGCTTTCGCCTTCGCGCCAGGTGTAATAGCGGTCTTTGATGCGGATGGTGGGGGGATTGTTTCTGGGGACGCGGAGGCCGAGGTGGTAGCGGAGGTAGGTGCGGGTGGGGCCGGTGTGGGCGGGGATCGATTTGCCGGGATCGAGGATGGAGAAGAAGGCCTGGTTGATGTACGGGATCCTTGCCAGCGCCTCGCAGGTCTTGGGGCAGAGCTTGCGGTTTTCCTCGGGCAGCGACTTGTAGCAATAGAGCATGAAGACGTTCCAGCGTTTGTCGCGGTGGAAGCGGCCGGACGAGTAGAGGAGGTCCGTGTCGATGTCGTGATAGCGCGGCATCTGGTCCTGGTGCGGGAGGAGGCGCTCGAGCTCTTCGCGGATGTCTTCGTACGCGGCGTCGATGACGCGCAGCTCGGGCATGGTCTCGTCGATGTCGAAAAAGACGGGGCGGTTTTTGCCGCCGGTGAAGAGGTCGTAGAGCGGATTGCCGAGCCGGGAGAAGTTGTAGAGGCCGGCGTTGCGGCGGATTTTCAGGATCGCGCTGCGGATGGACATAGGTCGCTCCCTTCAATGCGGCACGCGCCGCAAGACGAGTGAGGCGTTGAGACCGCCGAAACCGAACGAATTGCTGATGGCGACGTCGCCCTGCAGCGGCCGCGGACGATCGATGACGAGGTCGAGCTCCAGCTTCGGGTCGCGCTCGGCGGAGGGCATCGGCGGGATCCACCCTTCGTCCAGTCCGATCGCCGTGGCGATGGCCTCGAGCGCGCCGGTCGCGCCGAGGGCGTGGCCGTGCAGCGCCTTGGTCGACGAAACCGGCACGCGCGACGACCGCGCGCCGAGGAGTTGCTCGAGCGCTTCGGTCTCCGCGGCGTCGCCGCGGTCGGTCGACGTGCCGTGCGCGTTGACGTAGGCGATCTCTCCGCTGTCGACGCCCGCGTCGGCGAGCGCTTCTTCCATGCAGCGGGTCATGCCTTCGACGTCGGGGATGACCCAGTCGCGCGCGTCGGCGGTCATCCCGAATCCCGCGACCTCGGCGTACACATGCCCGCCGCGCGCGCGCACGGCGTCGAGCGGCTCGAGCACGACGATGCCGGCCCCTTCGCCGAGGACCATGCCGTTGCGGTCGGCGGCGAACGGGCGGCAGCCGTCGGGCGAGAGGACGCGCATTTGCTGCCACGAGCGGAAGAGGGTGTAGGCGGGCAGCGACTCGGCGCCGCCGGCGACGGCGCAATCGCTGAAGCCGAACTGCACCATGCGCGCGGCCTCGCCGATGGCATGCGCCGAGGAGGCGCAGGCGCTGGAGATGTTGAACACCGGACCGCCGAGGCCGAAGGCGATGGAGACGCCGCTGGCGGCGGCGTTGACCATGGTGCGGACCACGGTCAGCGGATGCGGTTTCTGGCCGCGGGCAAAGATGCGATGACTGGCGAAGTCGCGCGAGTTGTCGCCGCCGACCGCGGTGCCGACGATCACCGCCGCGCGCGCGCGCCGCGCGTCGCCGTTCTCGAATCCGGCATCGTGCAGCGCTTCGCGCGCGGCGATGACGGCGTAGGTGGCAAAGCGATCGAGGGCGAACATCGGCAGCTCGTCGACCGGCACGTAACCGGGCGGCACGTCTTCGACCGCGGCGGCGAGATGGGCGAACGGCTGGCGGGCGTCGGATGGATAGGTGTCGTCGAACAGCGTCCGCGGCGCGATGCCGGAGCGGCAGTCGCGCAGCGCGCGGCAGAAGTTCGAGACGCCGCGTCCGATGGGGGAGACGACGCCGACGCCGCTGATGGCGACGCGGCGCGGGGCGCGGGCGAGCTCACGTGCGGTGGCCATCAGAGCTCGATGTCGCGCTTGAGCACGACGACGGCGTTGAGTCCGCCGAAGGCGAACGATTGGGAGATGGCGGTTCCGATGGGGCGAGGCTGCGGCTCGTTCGGGACGTAGTCGAGATCGCAGTCGTCGTCTTCGCCGAGGTAGTTGATCGTCGGCGGCGCGACGTCGTTCTCCATCGCCAGCAGAGTGGCCACGAGCTCGATGCCGCCGACGCCGCCGAAGGCGTGGCCGTGCATCGATTTCGTCGAGGAGATGGCGAGCTTCCGCGCGTGATCGCCGAACGCCATCTTCACGGCGGCGGTCTCGACGCGATCGTTGATCTTCGTCCCGGTGCCGTGCGCGTTGATGTACGCGACCTCTTCCGGCCGGATGCGCGCGGAGTCGAGCGCGATGCGGAGCGCCTGCGCCGGTCCGCGCTCGGCGGGATGGACGGAGTTCTTCGCGTCGGCGCTCATGCCGACGCCGGCGAGCTCGGCGTAGATGTGCGCGCCGCGCTCCCGCGCGCTCTCCAGCGACTCGAGCACGACGACGCCCGCCCCTTCGGCGAGCGTCATGCCGTCGCGGTCGCGGGAGAAGGGGCGGCAGGTCGTCGTCGACAACACCTGCGCGGCCTGGAAGGCCTGGAGGACGGAGATCATGACCGGCGCTTCGCTGCCGCCGGTGATGGCGCGTTTCGCCAGACCGTGACGGACGACGAGGAACGCCTGCGCCACCGCGTGCGTCGCCGCGGCGCAGCCGGTGGAGACGATGAACGACGGACCGGTGGCGCCGAACTCGATGGAGATGAAGCCGACCGACGCCTGGAGGTTGGTCTTCGGCACGAGGACCGGATTCAGGCGCAGCTTGCGATCGACGAAGAGGCGCACGGCGGCGTCTTCGCGCGCATGCTCGCCGCCGCCTCCGCTGCCGAGGATCACGGCGAGCTCGGACGGATCGCCGTAGCCCGCCTTCAGTCCGGCGTCGGCCATCGCCTCGCGCGCGGCGACGACGGCGTACTGCGCGTACGGATCGCGCCACACCAGCTCGTCCGCGGTGAAGTGCTCGAGCGGGTCGTAATCGGCGACCTGCGCGGCGGGGAAGATCGCTTCCAGCCCGCCGCTCGTGACGCGCGTCGGCCGGATGCCGCAGACGCTGGCCATCATCTTCGACCACATCAGCCGCGCGCCGACTCCGAGGCTGGAGACGGAGCCGATGCCGGTGATGACGACGCGATGAGGCGCGTTCCGTTCGTGCCGCGCCTTCGACGCGCCGTTCGCCCTCATGCCGCTCCTTCGGCGCGCTTCGGCTTCCTGCCGAGGAGCATGAGCACGACGTCGCGCGCCTCGGCGATCGTCTCGAACGTGTCGAGACTCTCGTCGAGGATCGAGAGGTCGTAGGTGTCTTCCAGCTCGAAGACGACGATGGCGCGCTCGAGCGATTCGAGTCCGAGATTCTCGAAGCGCGTTTCGGGCGCGAGTGGGATCGCCTGCAGGGACGGTTTTACTTTTCGGATCGCGTCGTAAATCTGCTGCTCGATTGCCTCGAGCTCATTCATCGTCTGGCTCCTTTCGTCGTCTTCCGTTTTTTCGTCGTCGGCTTTTTCGCTGTTGGTTTCTTTCTCTTCGTCGTCATCCGTGCGGCCTTCGCCGTCACCGTCACGGTGATCGGACTCGACGCGCGATTGCCGGCGGCGTCGAAGGCGGTGACGGTGTAGGTCGTCGTCGATCCGGGCGAGACGACCTGTTGGCCGATGCCGCTGCCGTCGAAGGTGAGCGGGACGTTGCCCGGGTCGAGCACAGCCGATGAGGCGCGCTGCACCTGGAAGTTGAGCGTCGACGAGCCGCCCGGCTGGATGGCGGGAGGATCGGCGTTGAGCACGAGCACCTCGACGTCGTTCGCGCCGAGCGACTGCTGGACGGGGCCGAACGGACCCTGTGCGGTGAGCGTGTAGGGAGCGGGTCCGGAGATCGACGGGAGCGAGACGTTGGTCGCGTTGGAGACGTCGTACGTGAAGCTCGTGTGCTGCATGTCGGCGAAGCGGAACCAGTTGATGTTGACCGGCTGCAGCGGCACGACGAGCTGGCTGACGGCCGGCTTCAGGTAGCCCTGCGCGGTGAGCGTGAAGACGAGCTGCGACTGGTTGTTGTTGACCAGCTTCTTGAGGTTCGACGAGGTGTACGACTTCGTCCCCGACGTCGGAACGTTCGTGCTGCCGGTCGACGGCGTGAGCGTCGCCGCCGTTGCGTAGACCGCGTTCCAGGCGAGGCTCATCGTGCCGTCGATGCTGATCGGCGCAGGCGGGTCGTTACTGAGCAGCGTGATGATGGGAGGACTGAGATTCACCGTGACGGGAGTGCTGACCCACGTCCCTGCGTCCTGAAAGACGGTCAGCGTGAAGGTCGTCTGCCGCGCGTCCTGGAACGGCTGCGACTGGATGGCGAACGAAAACGGTCCGCTCCCTTTGCGCGGGTACTGCTTCCCGTCGTCGGGTGGCACCACCGTCACGTAGAGCCCCTTCACGATGGTCCAGTTCATCGTCGTGGTCTGCCCGAGGCCGACGGTCACCGGATTGGCGTAGGCGAAGATCTGCAGCTCGGCGCCGAGCTTGCCGATCTGGATGTCGGGCGGATTCGAGGCGATGCCGCCGATGACCTCGAGGATGCTGAGCGATCCCTGGCCGACGTTCGCGTCGATGGCGACGTTGTTGATCTGGAACTCGACCTTCGCGCCGGGCGCGATGACGGTGTCGGCGACGACCCAGATCTTGATGTACGACGTCGCCAGGCCGATGCGCCAGTTCGTCGACGGTGGAGCGGTGGGACTGATCTGGCTGACCGACGCGGTGAGCGACGACCAGTTGGAGATCGAGATCTGGTCGCCCGATTTCTTCATCGTGACGGAGAACGTGGAGCTCGGATTCGTCACCGTGAGCTTGAAGTTCTGCGTCGTGCTCACGGTGGCGGAGGTGGGCGTCATTGCATACGTCAGTTGAGGGACATTGCCGTTTTCCATTTCAGCTCCCGGCGCTGATCGCGCCACTCAATTGCAACCAGCCCTCGCGCAGCGTCGGCACGACGGTCGGCAGCGTGGCTTCGGGTTGACTCTGTTGCAGCGGTCCCTGCTCGCTCCAGAACGTGACGCCGGTCCGCTCGATCCACGACCATTGGCCGCCGGAGTCGGAGGGGAGAGGCAGGCGGACGTTCGCCGGATCGAGCAGCAGTGGTCCCATGCGGAACGAAGCGACCATCGCCGACATCGCGGCGTCGACCGGTCCGTTCGGCAGCGCGAGCAACTGCACCGGCAGGAGGCCGGTGATGGCCGGCATCAGTCCGCGCGGATCGACGAGCGCGGTGACGGTGAGCGTCGTCGTGCTGTCGGGCTGCAGTTCGGCGAGATGGTCGGTGACGACGTAGTCGTCGGCACTCGGCAACGCCGCCAGGCGCGCCGACGGTTCGAGCAATCGCATCACCGACGCGCGGACATTCGGTCCCTCGCGGAACGTCGCTTTGCGCACGGCGCCCATCGAGGTCTCGTAGCCGTACATCGCGAAGCAGGTGCTGTAGTCGTCTTCCTCGTAGTAGCCGAGGAGACCGTTCGCGGCGAGCGCCATGTCGCCGAGACGCAGCGGCAGCGGGACGGTGGTGAAGCCGTCGGTGGTGTGCTTCCCGGTCTGATCGAACGCCTGGTCGTACGCCGGATCGCCGTCGAGCTGCATCGTGACGGCGGCGCGGACGACGGCGATCGGACGGCCGATGAGGACGGAGAGATTGCCGTTGATGTCCGATCCGCTCGAGTCGGTGGACCACAGCGTGACGTCGATCAGGTCGAGCAGTTGATCGAGCGCGTTGGTGTCGGTGCGGCCGAACGCGAGGAGCTGGTTGACCAGCTTGAAGAGATGCGGGTTGTCGATCTGCGGCGGTGAGCCGAGCGGCGCGGATGACCCGGGCGCGGCATCCCAGCGGACGCCGGTCCCCTCGTCTTTGACGATCTCGATCAACTCGCCGAGGGCGATGCCGGCGGCGTCAAAGACCATCAGGCTGTTGTCGAGATGGTTCGGCAGCAGCCAGCCGCAGATCGGGCTCGTGGCGTCGGAGGAGTTGCTGCGTACCGTGCCGTCCCACGCGTCGATGAGGCGGAAGTCGAGACGCATCGGCTGCGCGACGCGCGGTGCGAGCTGCACCCAGAAGTTCGCCGGGCCGGGCGTGCGGAGACTCTGCGAAATGATCGGCAGCACGCTCGCTCCGCTGCGCGCGCCGGGAAGGATCTGGCCGTACGCGTCGACGACCTGCAGCTTGTTGATCTGGAAGTGTCCGGCGCGGATCGGGAAGTAGCTCGGGATGTCGGGGGTCGGCACCCACTTCATCACGCCGGCCGACAGCGTCTCCGCGGTGGTGTCGGTGAGCGGCGTGGTGACGCGCACCTGCTGCATGATCATCTGTTGAATGAGGCCGGTGAGCGACTGCGTGAGGATGTCGAGCGTCTGCAGCGCGGCCGCGGTGGCCTGCAGCTCCTGGAGCTGGAAGGTCGGCAGCGACTGCGCTTTCGGCGTGGTGGCGAGGAAGTCGCTGAGCTGGTCGCCGAAGCCGCGCGCGAAGTCGGACGCGAGGAGCGTGCGCACCGCGAAGGTCTGCGAGCTCGCGGGGATCGTCGAGCCGTTCCAACTGAAATCGAATTCGTCGAGCTGCCAGCCGGTGAGCATCTCCTGCGGATCATTCGCGGTCGGATGCCATTCGATCTCCCAGTCGACGTAGAGCGGCGTCCAGGGCGGCGCCCACAGTGAGACGGAGATCTTGGACGGCACGTTGACGCCCTCATCGGCGTACAGCGGCTGAAGCCCCGAGGCCTCGGCGATGGTCTGCTGGTCGAGCGGCACGCCGGCGGCCGGATTCCAGATCAGCGTCTGCTGCGTGGCGATGCGCGACGAGAGCGCATCGAGCTGGGCGCTGGTCGGGTTCGAAAGACCACCCTTCGTGAAGGCGAGCTTCGCCAGCCAGGTGGAGTTCGTGACGTCGAGCAGGAGCGCTTCGATCCAACTGTTCGCCGCCTCTTTCGGAATCGCGGTGCCGGCCGGCAGCGTGACCGCCGCCAGCAGATCGTCGTACGTGAGGGTGACCGGCTGCAGCGAGGCGATGCCGGTGAAATCGACGAGCAGGCCGCCGAGGGTCTGCCCGGTGAAGCGGGTGAAGAGGACTTCCTCGGCGTGCTGCGGCTGATCGAGCTTGGTGTCGGTGCCGGCGCCGGCGATCAGGACAACCGGATCGGCGGACTGCTCGAATTGCGGATTGTCGGAGATCTTGAGGACGTACTGGTCGCCGAGGAGCGCTGCCAGTGCCGTCTGCTGCTGATCGCGCTGCACGATGAGCGCGTCGATCTGCGCGGCGAGCGCCGGGATCGCCGTGCCGAGCGCGTTGATCGTGTCGATGATCTGCTGGCGGATCGACGGCGGCGCGAGAGGATCGAGGTTGTCGAGCTTCCAGCCGGCGGAGAAGATCTCCCAGCGCATCGACGCGAGCGTCGCGCTCATGTTGTCGATGTCGAGCTGCGTGGCGTTGAGATCGGTGAGCGCCGTCGTCTGCGCCGGATCGAGCGGGATCTCCTGCACGCCGCCGGTCCCTTCGCCCGCCACGTCCTCGGTTCGGATGACGGTCCAGACGCTGCCCGACTTGGCGGAGCCGAAGCGCGCGTCGTGCTCGGCGACGGCGAACGCGGTCGGGTTGGAGACGTAGTCGAAGATGCGATTGAGGGCGAAGGCGTTGAGCAGATCCTCGACGTCATCGGGCTTCACCGTCGGATCGGTTTTCTGCAGCGCGTTCCCCATCCAGATTCCGACCGCTTCGGCCGCCGTGGCGCCGATGGCGACCGTCGGCAACGGTCCGGTGAGGACGGCGGGGAGCGGATACGCGATCTCGGGTCCCTGCCAGTCGATGTCGAAGAGAAGACCCTGGCAGAGCGTCTGGCTGGCGTACGTGTTCTGCGCCTGGGTGAGCGGCGGACCGCCGGAGACCGGGTTGTTGGTCAGCCACATCTGCCAGTCCGCGACGGCGTCGGCGATGCGCGTGTGGAGGTCGTCGGCACCACCGACCGACCACTGCAATTCCGCCATGAGCGACTGCCACTGCTCTTCCGTGGTGAAGCCGCCGTCGCTGCCGTACAGCGGATCGTTCGCCGGATTCGCGTACCAGCCGATGACGGCGTACGAGTACAGGCCGGTCGGCGCGCCATCGAGTCCGTCGTAGAAGGCGAAGACGTTCCGCACGTTGTCGTACACCGCGCCCCAACTCAGGTCGCCGGGTCCGGGCGCGGTGAGGAACGGCTTCGCGGGCGACGGCTGTGAGCTCCACTCGGCGAGTGTGAAGAAGCGGCCGAGGTACTGGATGTCGCCCGGCGTGTTCGGATCGGGATAGGCGCGCGTCCCCTGATCGGGCGCGCCGAGGAAATCGCTCTGCAGCACCCAGGCGGTGATCTGCGGAGCGTCGCCCGGATTGGCGCGATAGAAGCGGGTGATCAGCCAGCGATCGGGAACGTTCGGGAACTCGATCGTCGGTACATCAGGCGCGGGTTGCTGGCCATGGCGCAGACCGGCGGGCAGCGTCCAGTGAAGGTGGACGCCGACGTCGGGAGCCACCGCGGTCTGAAACGGGAGGGGTGCCGGGTTCAGTCCGCCGGAAAGCTGCTCGTAATCCATTGCAACCCGCGCCCAGGTGGAGTCGCGATTCGGCTGGCCGATGAGGAGCGCGTCGAGCGTGATCGGCACGAAGAGGCTCGGTCCAGCCCAGGTCGGATTCGTGATCGGTTGTGTAGTCATCGTCAATTCGCCTTCGGCTCGAACGACTGGAGTCCCGCCGCGCGGACCATTTCGATTGCGAATTCGCAGGAGGTGAACGTGCCCTGCGGCGAAAGCGCGCCTTTCGCCTGCAGCGCGTTCTTGAGATTCGTCGCCGCGCCGTTGATGTCGAGGACGCCGCTGTACGAGCCGGTGACCGTCGGGACCGACGCGGTGACGGCCGGCTTGATCTGGATGCCGGGATCGAAGCCGCCGTAGCCGAGTCCGCGCAGCGCGACGTTGTAGCCGCCGCTGTCGTGGAGCACGCCGAAGTGCAGCGTCTCGGGCGGCTCCATCAGCTCGATCTTCGCCGGCACTCCTTTGATGAGGCAGAAGAGGACCGTCGGCGAGAGGCGGTCGATGCGCAGCAGCGTGAGCGGATTGCCGCTCCCGTCCAGCGCGGAGACTTCCATTCCCACCCAGCCGCTGACGACGGTGGAGCGGAGGAGGAAGCCGGTCCAGATCAGCGTCGGAATCGGATCGGGATCGGGCGCCGCTTTGCCGCGCAGCTCGGAGCGGACAGCGACCGCTTTGTCCGCGGCGGCGGAGACGACCGCATCGACCTGCGAGAGGACCGCGATCGCGTCGCGGCTCGAGCCGACGCCCGCGCTGACCGCTCCTTCGACGAGCCGCAGCAGCCAGTTCTGATCGATGTGGAAGAAGCGGAACGACTCCTGCGGCAGCATCGCGGGATGCGGCACGAGGTACTCGAACGGCACGCCGTAGAGCAGCATGGCGTGCGCGAGCCAGCGGACGATGTCGGGCGGAATCTCGACCGGATCGGTATCGGCGAGCGCGGTCGGACTGAGCGTCTTCGCGCTCCTTTCGACGAGATTCCAGAAGCTGATGGCGCGTCGATGCATCGGGGCGCGGCTCATGACGTCACCTCCGTCGCGTTGAAGATGCGCTGCATTAGTTCGGTGAGCGGATCGTCCGACTCGGCGACCGCGCGCAAGGCGGCGGGCGCGATGACGCCGGGCAGTCGCGCATCGCTGCGATGCTCGTGACGCACGACGCGCGGCAGCTCCGCCTGCTCGATCAGACGTCCGGCGTTCAGCCAGAAATCGAGGAAGGCGTACGGCGCGGCGTCGGCGAGGCGAAGTGGGGGGACAGGCGCCCTCGCCTGTCGGTTCTCGCGGACAGGCGAGGCGCCTGTCCCCCCACTGGACTGCATCCGCGCGAGCGACGGCAGGCGCTCCAGGAGATCGTCGACGAGCTGCTCGTCATCGTGGTTGTTGTGCAGGTCGACGCGCCAGCGGAAGAGCATGCGCGCGAACGCGGAGTCGGAGAGCGCGAGGAGCCGCCCGATCTGCCACGCGCACGCGTACGTGACGTTGAACAGACCGCTGCCCGGCGTGGTGTCGTCCATCGGACCGGGGTCGTAGCGAATGGCCATGTCGCTGATGGCGTACGGTCCGAACGGATCGAGACTCGTCGCCTCGGGCACGCCGGGGGAGCGGTACCACGACGTCGTCTCTTCGCCGGAGCGCGTGTTGTTGAGGAGCGGGACGTAGCCGGTGTCGAGCGCTTCCTGTGCCGTCGTCTCCGCGGTGGTGAGCGTGCCGGTGAATTCGTCGTGCGGCATTTGCAGCAGCTCGACGCCGCCGAGATCGGGGATGGCGCGGAGGATCTCGATGAAGTCGCCGCGCGCGGCGGCGGCGGTGAAGTTCCAGCTCGCCAGCACCGCGACGCGCACGAACGTGCCGGCCGGCGGCGGCGTATTGCCGCGGATGCGCGACTGCTGCCCTTCGAGCGACACGACGAGCGCGCTGTTCTGCGCACCGCTCTTCGGCAGGCGATTGCCGATGACGACGGAGAAGTAGCCGTCGGCGACGAGCCCGAGGATCTCCTTGCCGTCGGTGTTGACCTGGCGCGAGTGGGCGAGGAACGGGAGGTCGTTGATCGACGGCGTGACGCCGTTGAAGACCGCCGACGGAATGTCGATTGCCAGCAACGGCTGCGCGAGCTCCTCGGGAGTGAACTGCGCTTTGTCGATGACCGGCCCGAGGACGTTCGCATCGGCCGGCGAGAGCAGATCGTTCAGCGTCATTTGCTGGATCGTCGTGGACAGCTCGTCGGGATAAAGCGTGAGGAGCGCGAGCCACGGCGTGGTCACGGTGTCGCCGCTCGCGGCGCTGCCGTCGATCGTGCGCGACCAGGGGAGCGTCGGCAGGCGGAAGACGACGTGCGGGAGGCTCTCCTCGTACTGGCCGGTGAGATTCGCCGGCGGATAGACCTGCTGCACGTCGTTCGGCTGCAGGCGGAAGCGCGGGCCGTCGACCTGGAACGGCGTGGTCAGGTCATATTTCTTTTCGTCGACCTTCAGCGTGACGACCTGCTCGGTGACGAGTCGATAGAGGCCGGCGACGAGCGGCGGGAGGATCGCCTGGTAGAACTCGATCTCTCCCTGCTCCAGCACCTGGCCGCAGCCGACGGAGATGTCCTGCGAGGTCGCTTGCGGCTCGATCATCGGGCTGCCTCCTGCACGGCGATAGTGACGACGGATGCGGCGTTGTTGCGGATGGCGATCGGCGAGGCAACGGTGTGCGGCCGCGCGTCGCGCCACCAGGCGATCGATTCCTTGGCCCGCTTCGCCGTGCCCCAGACGCCCTGCAGCTCGAGCTGCGTCTCGACGAGCACCGCGACTTTCTCCGCGCCGGTGGGGGCGTCGAAGAAGAGGAGGAAGCCGCCCTCGGCCGCTTCGACGCGCTCGGGCAGGATCGCTTCGGGGTCGTAGTGCGGGTTCCACGGATCGCCGGTGGCGGTGAGGCGGACGCGCACGCTGCCCGCTTCGTCGGTCAGGCCGGCGACGGCGACGATCACGGTCGGCACCGCCGGAAGAATCGTCTCGATCCAGCCGAAGCGCGCGCCGCTGTGGTCACGGACGCGGTTCTCATCGACGACACGCGCCGCTTCGACGAGCCCGCGCGCGATGATGCGGCCGTGCTCGCGGCGGATCGGCGTGGCCTGCGGGCGGACGATGCAGTCGTCGCCGAGGAAGGTGTAGCGGCCGGCGCGCGCGAGGAGCGTGTCGCGCTGCCAGCCCGCGAGGACCGAGGTGGCGGCGATGTCGCCGACGCTCTGCAGCGCGGCCTTCGCCGTCCCCTCGGGCAGCGCGATGTTCGTGTTCGCGGGGAGCACGACGTCGTGCACGATTTCGTCGTGACGATTGAAGGCGATGAGGCGGACCGGCATGTCGCCGTCGTTGTTCGCGGTCGCCGGTTCATTCTCAGGATTGCGAATGGAGAGGACGGCGATGGTGCCTTCGTTCATGCGGACAGGCGAGGCGTCTGTCCCCCCACTGGATTCGACCCACTTCGCCTGAATGCGCGGTGACGCGAGCGTCAAGGGCATGGCGTCTCCGGTCGCGACGTTCCGGCGCGACCTGCTGCGGTACCTGCGTGTCGTGCCGAGGAGGCGCACTTCGGCGGGCTGCGGGGCGGGCGGGGCGGGGGCGGCTTTCACGCGGCGCTTGAACGTGAATGCGTTGTTCAACGATGGCGCGAGATCGGCGCCGATCTGCGCGAGCGTCGGCGCGGCCTGGTAGATGTCGGTGGCGTAGAAGGCGATGACGCTGAGGTTCGGATCGGTGAGGGCGGCGACGTTGTGATCGCGCAGCGCCTGCAGCACCGCATTCCTCATGGTCACGACTTCGGGGGCCATGATGGTCGCCATCAGGACCGCGAAGCGATTGTTCTGCGAGAGGTTCGGCGGCGCGGTCCAGACCGGCGACGCCGGGTAGTTGATCGGCGGGAACTCGACGAACGAGAACGCCTCGTCGAGCGGAATGGGACCGATCGCGTCATGGCAGCGGAGGGTCGAGCCGGTGATCTGCACGCCGACGTTCGTCCCGAACACCTGCGAGTCTTCCTCGTCCGGCGGCGTCTCGGTGTTCAGCGGATCCTGCGACCAGAGCGCCGCGGTGGAGTCGCGCTTCACGACGGCGACGGTCGCCTGGTGCGCGGCGAGATCGACGTCGATCCAGCGCTGCGACGGGACGTCGAACTCCTGCATGGTGACGGTCAGCGGCGTGGCGATCGACGTCACTTCCATCGGCCGTACACCGATCGGTGGACCGGCCGGCAGGTTCGTGCCGGAGAGCGTCACGGTCAGTTGGGTCGACGGGACGAAGGTCTGGACGGTGAAGCTCCAGCTCGACGGATCGATGACCCAGCCGTTCGGCCCCTGCTGATTGATCAGGCCGAGCTCCGCGCTCGCCTTGAGCACGTCGCCCGGAGGGTTGTCGCCCGGCGCGTCAGTGGCGACGAGCGCGTTCGGAACGGGACTGGTGTTCGGCGGGAGGAAGCTGATTGCGAACTCGTCCCACGTGGCGATCGGCTCGCGCTGCAGATCGGGATCCTGATCGCCGATCGGAATGGTGAAGGAGATGACGTACCAGTCGATGCGCGCGCGGCCGGCGGTGCTCGGGCCCCACAGCTCGAGCAGGGCGCCGAGCGAGGCGGTGAGCGTGATGCCGACGCCGGCGATCTCGGTCTTGAACTCGACGCCGACGGAGATGTGGATGTCGATCTCGTAATAGAACGGCTTCCACTGGATGAGGAAGTTCGCCGCGGCGTCGAGCCAGGCGCGGATCGGCCCCATCTCGAACGTGACGCTGAGGAAGCCGCCCGCCATGAACGCGGCGGGAGTGAGCGCGAAGTAGGCGCCGCCGGCGATGCCCAACTTGGCGAACGAGAGGTCCATCGGCCAGACGAAGCCGAGGCGCGGAACGTCGGGATAGATGTCGGGCTTTTCGTAGGAGGGGTGATAGCCGCCGAGCGTGATGACGAAGTTGCCGGCGTTCGGCCCTGCGTACCAGAACATCATGGCGAAGCCGCCGGTGAGCCTGCACTCCGGCGCGAGGATGTACGAGTTCGGCGTGAGCTGCGCGCGCACCGACACGAGCCCTTCAGCCGGCTTGAACGCGGCGACGATGCCGAGCTCGATGTACGCGAGCGTCTGCGGCGTCTTCGGCGGCAGCGACGCCGACATCACGCCGACGACGTCGATCTCGAACTCGCGTCCGAACTTCAGGAAGAGCAATGCGAAGGTCGAGAGCAGCTCGTACGTGGTGAAGCGCACGCCGCCGCCGACCCAGTACTCGCCGATCACCGCGGGGACGACGTCGCCGAGCTTCTGCAGCGCCGCGGTCGGATTCGCCTTGCCGTCCGGACCCTTGGGGAAGAAGTTCGGATCGATCGCGCCGGCCACCAGCGGGAACGAGCCGATGTCGCCCGGGCCGGGGATGACGAGGTCGCGGTTGTAGCCGAAGCCCGCGGCGAGTCCGACGACGAAGAACTCGGGGATGCCGCCGAGCGGGACGTTGAGATTGACGAAGACGAAGAGCGAGGTCGAGCCGTCGACGACGCCGTACGAGCCGAGCGCGTCGAGGCCGAACGTCGAGGCGCGGATCAGCGCGGCGCCGTCGTAGCGCAGCGGCGTGTCCTGCTTGAAGAACGCGCCGGAGATGGAGACCGGGCCGCCCTTGAACGAGACGTCGAGTCCCTGCAGGTCGAGCTCGTACTGCGAGTAGTCGGTCGGGATCTTGACGTTGAACGAGACGCCGAGCTTCTTCAGGCCGACGAAGAGTCCGGCCAGGCTCACGCTGCCGGAGAAGAGGACGCCGAGGTGCGTGTTCGACTGCACCCATGACGCGCCGATCGCGTCGACGGCGAGCGGGCCGAAGCTGCGCTGCACCTGGATCCAGAGCTCGGTCGCGCTCGCCGACGTGTCGTCATAGAAGCTGATGAGCGGGAAATCGGCTCCCTTGACGTACGCGGCGAGCGCGGAGAACGCTGGATTCGCGGGCGGGTTGTTGCGCGTCTCGTCGGGACTCCCTCCCGGCGTGCCGGAATTGAGGAGGTTCTGCGCGACCGGGTTGGCCTTCGCGCCGGTGACCATCGTGTTCGGCGCGAGCGAGATGGCGATGTCGTCGAGCGCGACGGCGCCGCCCCAGTTCGACGGCGCGGTGCTGGTGGCGAAGTCGAACATCAGCAGGCCGCGCGGCTTCACCGCGCCGAGCGTGAAGCGGCTCAATTCGACGAGCGGCTTCTGCTGCACGCCGACGAAATCGACGCCGACGTTGACCACCTGCACCTTCGTCTTCGTGAAGTCGGGCGTGGTGGTGATGGGGATGAAGATGCCGACGCCGGGATCGAGATTCGCCGGTCCGCCCGCCGCTTCGATCCACTCGGTGTTGGACGCGCCGAGCTGGAAGACGAAGTTCGGCGCGGCGGTGAGCTTGAGGTTGCGCGCCGCGACGCGGACGCCGACGTCGTCGCCGCCCGGCGTGCTCGGTCCGACGACGATGCTGCCGTCCTTGCCGTCGGTGCCGAACGTGACGACGGTGTACTGCGCGCTGAGGAGCGCCTTCAGGAAGTTGACGATGAAGTCGGAGACGGTGAGCGCGCTGAGCTCGTCGAAGCTGCGCAGGGCGTACTTCGTCCCTTCGAGCTTGATGAGCCCCGCCTTGTCGAGCACCGTGCCGGGCGTGGTGGTGAAGAGCTGCATGTTGAGCCACGACGCGACGCTCTCGAGATTGAGGACGACGAGCGAGACGTAGCGCGGCACCGCCTGCGTGAGGACGGCGAAGAGCCAGTCGGTGATCGCCTGCGATGACGTGCCGAAGAAGGTCGGCAGGAGCTCGCGATAGAGATCGCTCTGCGTCCCCGGCTTCCCCATCAGGTCGAGCGCCAGGACGAAGCCTTTCGCCGCGTCGTAGTTGAGCGTCAGCGTCGGCGCGCGGTCTTCTCCTTCGATCGGCGTCGACATGGCGATGCCGAAGTTGAAGACCGGCGGCTGGTTCAACGGGACGCCGGTGCTCGGATCGAACGGCACGCCGAGTCCGGTGCGGTCGATGGCGATCTGCAGCATCGCGATCTGCGGCAGCTCGAGGCCGACCCAGACGCCGACGAGTGTTCCATTCGAGCCGACATACAACGTGACCGGCAGCGACTCGGAGGGCGTGTAGCTGATGAGGCCACCCTGCGATTGCAGCGTGATGTTGGCGGCGGAAAGCAGTGCGACGATCGCGCTCGCGGTATCGGCCGCGTTCGCGTTGGAGAGCCGTCCGGCGAGCCAGTCGAGCGCCACTTTCTGCAACTGCGGCGCGTCGTGCACGCTGGCCATCGCGTTGAGCAGCGACTGCACGTCGAGCTTCGTCCCGGCGGTGGAGAGCGCGTCGGCGAATTGCTGCGCGCCGATCTGGCGCAGACCTTCGAGCAGCGTCGAGGCGAGCTGCGGCAGCAGCGTCTGCACCGCGATCGACGCCGCTTCCTGCACCAGCGTCTGCCAGCCGGGGAAGGGGACGAGCTGCAGCGTCATGTCGCCCGACGCGGCGCCGAGCGAGAGGAGGAAGCCGTGGTCGTAGCCGGTGGTGACGGCGAGCTTGCTGCCGAGTCCCGGGATTGTGGCGGACGCGGTGATCGTCGCGTCGAAGCCGGGCTGGAAATCGGGAGCGAGCGAGAGTCCAAACGAGAAGGTCTCGATCGTCGCCTGGTCGCCTGCGATGTTCAGCGGCGCGGCGAGGCGGGGGCGGATCGTGAACTGCGACGTGCTCGTGTCGGCGGTCAGGTCGACGGCCATGCCGTACGGCAGTCCGACGACGCTGAAGCCGTTGGTGATCTGCTGCGTGCCGACGCCGAGGCTCGGGAAGGTGACGACCGGAACCTCGAGCAGCACGTCGCGAATGCGGCCGATGTTGAGCTGCCCGTTCTCGCCGAGCACCGCGCCGGAGAGGAGCCACGCGGCGGGATCGTCGAAGAGCCCGAGGAGCGACTTCGTGTGCCAGACGTTGCTCGTGTCTTTGCTCGCGATGCCGAGCGCGTCGAAGACGACCTGCACCAGCGGGTACGGCTGCAGCAGCAGTGGATCGACGACCTGCTGCACGAAAACGTTCAGCGCGTAGAACGGCGCGACCGTCGCGAGGTTGTTCACGAACTCGGTCGCGTTGAACGGCCAGAAGTAGAGATCGGGAGGCGCCGGCATCGCGCCGTCGCCCCACTGCATCGCCAGCGTGAACTTCGTCGAGAGAGTCGCAATGTCGACGGTGAGCTCGGGGATGAGCGCGAAGCGCGTCTGCGGATTGAGAAGCTGCAGCCGCAGCGCGAGCGTCTGGATGCGCGGCGTGAAGGTGAGCGACGCGGAGCCCGAGGTATCGAGCAGGCCCGCGATGATGCTCTTCCCTTCGGGGATCGAAAGCGTGACTACCGGTCCCGCGAGGATGTCGACGGTGAACGGGCCGAAGGCAATCGGCTCGACGATCTGCACGAGGTCCGACACGAGCGCCGCGAGCCGCGCCTCGTCGGTGATCAGCGCCTGGAACTGGCCGGTGAGGTACTGCACCGGATGCGAGAAGAGCTGGGCGAAATTTGTCGGGACCGGGACCCAGCCGTGCGCTTCGTCCTGCAGCACGCCGAACGCGTTGAGGATCTCCAGCACGCTCTTCGGAATCGACGGCGGCGTGACGCCGGTCGCCGTTTTCAGCAGCGAGACGAGATCGGTGAGCGACTGCGCGTCGGTGGTGAGATCGAGCAGGCGTTGCGCCGCGAAGCCGAACGGATCGGAGAGGAGCGCGAGCCAGCCTTGCGGATTGATGCCGCGCGGATCGTCGGGCGTCGCCGCCGGAATGGCGAAGCCGGTCTGCGCGAGGAGGCGATAGACCTTTTCGAACGCCTCGTCGCCGATCGACGCGGTGATGACGCGCTGCAGTGCGGCGTTGAGCGATTGCTGCAACGCCTGCACGAGATCGGTCGGCGCGAGCGTCGTCGCGACGTTGATCGATGGGAACGTCCCCTGGCTCGGGATCGTCGCGTCGAGCAGCTCGAAGAGCGGTGTGACGGTTCCACCGGACACCGACAGTCCGATCACCGCCGCGCCGATGCTGAAGTCGGTGCCGGGGATCAGCTTCCCGGTGGTCGAGCTCAGCGTCGTGGTCAGCACCGCGCCTGGGACGCCGGCGACCGGTACGAGCTGGCCGGTGACGAGGGAGCCGTTGACCAGCGGCAGGAAGACCCGCGTGACGGCCTGCAGGTCCTGTGGAAGTGCGTAGGTGTAGCCGTGGTCGATGCCGACACCGACGGTGCCTGCCGCGGAGTCGAACCAGACCGCGAGGCCGACGCCCGACGCGAGATTCAGCGGGACGTGGAACGGATCGTCGAGCGTGCCGCTGCCCGGAACCGCCGGCGCATTCGCATCGCTCGACGCGACGTACGCGAGGAGCTGCAGCATCGCGCGCGCCTTGTCGGCGCTGCTGAAGAAACCGTTGATCTGCGTGCGCAGTGCACCGAGTGGATCGCTGAAACTGGTGAGCGAAAGCACCGGCGCATCCGTCGGCCAGGTGATCCCCGGCGGCATGAAGCTGCCGAGATTCGGGAGCAGTCCGAGGATGCCGTTCAGCGCGAGTCCGCTGCGCGTGCCGGTGTTGTAGACGCCGATGCCGATGAGGCCCGTGAGGATTTTTCCGAACGTCTGCGCCTGCTGCGTGACGAGCTGCTCGAGACCTTCGGTGTCGGTGAAGACCATGTCCTCGCCGACCGGGAGCTCGGTGCCGTTGACGACGAGCGACGGCGCGCCGGCGTGCATCGACCAGGTCCAGTCGCTGTACGGACTCCAGTAGACCGAGAGTCCGCTCGCCGCGACCTTGATCGCCGCACCGGCGACGGTCGGCGACGTGAATCCCTTCGGTAGATTCACGGTGAGGCCGATGCCGGGGAAGATCGTCGCGGCCTGCGGAATCGCGGTGCCGCTGAGATCGAGGTCGAGCGAGAGCGCGTCGACGTGGACGTCGAGGTCGACCTCGAACGTCTCGGAGAAATTCAGTTTCGGCGAGAAGCCGAAGCCGAGCACGAGCCGCTGCAGCGTCGTGTCGGGGATCGGCTCGAAGTACGCCTGCAGCGAGGCGGGGAGATCGGCCGATGCGTTGAGCGGCGCGCGCCACGGATCGTCGGGCGTGCCGCTGCCGGTGACGCCGATCGCCGGCGCGGACGTCGCCTGCTGCAGGAGCAGCGCGCCCTGCCGCACCATGTAGAAGAACGGAGTCTTGCCGCCGACCGGCTTGCTGCCGTCGAGCAGCTTTCCCCAGTAGCCGACGATCGCGCCGACCGGATCCTGGATCGACGTCGCGAGCTGCGACGCGCTGAGCGGAGGGGCGAGCGAGGCGGGCCATTCGATGGCCGGATCGCCGGTGTCGGGCGGGACGATGCCGATGAATGCCGCGAGCGAGTAGCCGGCGGTCGTCTTGTCTTCAGCGATGCCGAAGAGCTGCTTCAGCGCGGCGTCGATGAGCGAGTAGAGCTCGCTCAACGCGGTGTTGACGACGTCGCCCGGCTGCGTCAGGTCGAGCGAGGCGTAGCTGCCGTTCGGCGTGACGATGTTCTCGAACGTGAAGCGCGGGATGACCTGCAGTTTTCCTGTCGCGGTGCCGATCTTCACGCCGGCGCAGAGCGCGCCGAACGTGTAGGTCTGGCCGGCGACCGTCCCGGAGAAGAGCGGATCGTCGACACCGCCCGTCTCTCCCTTGCCCACGAGGCAGATACCGCTGTCGAACGCGAGGCTGGTCGGATCGGCCGACACTCCCGTCGTCGAGATCTTGAATTGCGCGAGCTCGAGACTCGCGGCGATGCGCACGGCGGCGCTCGAAGTGCCGAGGGCCACCTTCGCGCCGGTGAAGTTCAGGCCGGGATAGAACGTGCGCGTGCCGTCGGCGTTGACCGTCGTCGCGCCGGTGAAGGCGAGCGTGCCGAGCGAGGTCTCGACGATGGTGACGGCGTACGGTTGCTCGCGCGTCCCCGCGCCGGTGATGGCCGGAGTGGGGAAGCCTTCGAGCGCCTGGATCGAGGCGAGCCACGCTTCGAAAACATCCGGCGTCGCGAGGAGCGTGTTGAACCAGTCGCGGAACGGACGGGTGAGATCGCCTTCCTGGTAAGCCTGCGCGAGGAGATCCCAGCGCATCGCCGGAATGGTGACGCCGGGGAAGACCGCGGCGACGCTGTCTGCGAGCTGCGGCGAGAGTCCGAGCACCGGCAGGAGCGACGCGAGCGTCGTCTCGCTCCCGCTGCCGAGCGCTTTCGACAACGCGCCGAGGACGAGCGAGGAGATCGCGCTGAGGAGCTGCTCGCCGGTGAGTTGTTCGAGATCGGCGAGCGAGCGGTCGACCGGCTCGCTGTCGGTCGGCAGCTTCAACTGCAGAACGACGATCGAGAGATCGGGATTCGGCTCGGGGAAGAGGCTGAGGTTTCCGCTCAGCTTCACGCCGGTGAAGGAGAAGCCGAATTGGTTGATGATCGGCGTCTTGCCGACGACTTCCACGCCGACGCTGAGCGGCGCCGTCGCCTGGCCGAGGATGACGGAGATGCCGTCGCTGCCGATGCTGAGCAGTGGCACGACGCCGAACGCGGTGACGTCGATGTCGTCGGCGAGCGGCCACGAATACGTGGTGCCGATGCCGAAGACGGTCGGGCCTTCGTCGTCGCGCGTCGTCAGATAGAGACCGGTCGGAACGCCGGTCTCCGGGTTCTGGATCGGATACCAGGTGCCGAGCATCCCCGGCTCTTTGACCGGGACGCCGACCGCCTTGCCGCCGACGCTGCCGAGGAGCTGGCCGATGAGCGCACCGAGCGCGTCGCCGTTGGCCTGCAGCGCGTCGCCGGTCTTGCCGACCGGATCGGTGAACCAGTCGGGGTTCAGCTCATACGAATCGGGCGTGGAGGAGGGGATGAAGAGCCCGACCGCCAGCGCGAGCTGCACCACCTGCGAGTCCATCCCCGCGGTGATCACGATGGGAGAAGGGGGAGCATCCCCAAACTCTTCGCGAGAGAAAGCGACCGTGTTCGTCATCCGACTCCCCATGTGGGGCGGGTTCTCCAACCCGCCCGCGACGGGTCAGAGGACCCGTCCTACGTTGATCGTCATGAGCGTTGCTGGACCGTGATGGTCGATGTCCGTCCGTTGCTGCCCGGCGTCCCCATCGGCCCCGCGGCTCCCGGCACGCCGTACGGTTGTCCGCGGCCTGCAACTCCGCCCGGCCCGCCCATCCCCCCCGACCCGCCGTGCGCCTCCGGCGCCTCGGCCACGATCGATGCGCCCGGCGCGAGCGTCCGGTAGGTGACGAAGATCGAGCTGCCGTTGCCGCCGTTCCCGCCTTCGCCGCCCGATCCGCCATTGCCGCCGTTGCCGCCCGGCGCGAGATGACCGTCGGGGTACGGACCGCCTGATCCGCCGAAGCCGCCGAAGCCTCCGTTGCCGCCGTTGCCTCCGTAGCCGCCGCGCCCGTAGATGACGAACGTCCCGGTGATCGTGTCGAAATGAAATTCGGCGTTCACCGCATCGAGGCCGTTGTAGCCGGCCGATCCCGATCCGCCGTAACTGCCGTTGCCGCCCGGCTGGCGCGGTCCGCCGTTCATGCCGTTCATGCCGGCAGGGCCGTTCATGCCGTTCGGGCCGTCGGCGCCGACGACGTAGATCTGCGGCGGCGTAGCGTCGGCCGATGGATCGGTGAGCTGCGGAATGGTCAGCCTGCTCACATGCAGCCGCGCGTTCGTGCCGACGGTGACGCGCGAGCCGGGGGAGAGGACGAGCTCTGTCGCCACGAGGTTCACCGTCTGCCCCTGCGGCGCTTCGATCACCATCTCGTGACCGGGCCGAACGATCGTCTTCATCACGCCGATGTACGCCGCGCCGCGGTCATACGACCGCTTCGGCGGAATCGACGACTGCGGCGCTTCCCAGGAGAAGACGAGGCGTCCGTCGTTCTCCGCGCTGTCGAGCGTGCACTTGGTGATCTCGTTCGGCGCGATGCGCGAGCCTTTTCCTTCTTCCCAGTGATCGCGCTCGCTCGTCGTCAGCTCGCTCTCCGCGAGCACGATCGACGTCTGCGGATTGAGCAGCGCCGAGTACGACGTCAGCGTGTGGAACGTCGGGTCTTTCGCCGGATCGCTCGAGCCGCCCTGCAGCACGATCTGCGCGGGCACGGTGATGGCGAACGAGATCGCGCCGAGGACGAGCTGCGGAATGATGTCGTCGGGACGCGCGACCTGGAAGCTGTTCGCGCCGACCTTCGTGTTGTACGAGTTGGCGAAGGTCGTCGTGCCGAGCGGCGGCGCGCCGAACGTGTAGACCGCCGACGCGGCGGGCGCGCCCGATTGCGGATTGAGCGACAGGTCGAGCATCGCCAGCGACGCGAGCGAGCCGCCGGTGTCGTGGCCGCTGATGACGAGCGGCAGGTTCGCCTGCTTGATCGCCACGAGCTGCGCGCGAAGGTTGTCGCGCAGCGAGCCGTAGAGCGTGGACGGCGGCGTGAGGATCTCGCCGTCGACCGAAAGCCACGAAGGTTTCGCCAGGCTGACCGTCCCCCACGCGTCGACCGTCTCCTGCCACGTCGCGGTGCCGCGGAACGACGCGACGACGCGATCGGGACTGATGAAGAGCGAGCCCCAGTTGATGCCGCCCGCCGTGATGTCGCCGGCGAAGGTGTACGGCGCGGGAAGCACGAGCGGAAGATCGGGATGCAGCGCGCGCTGATACGCCGCGAGGTCGAGCAGCGTGAGCGTGTACGCGAGCGCCGGGCTGTACGCCGCGGTCGCGGAGAGCGCGTTCGGCGCGGGCGTCGATGACTTGCGCGCGGCGAGCACGCCGGCCGCGAATGCGCGCCGTTGCACGCGCATCGGTTGCTTCATCGCCGCCGTCGCCGTTAATCCGCTGCCGCCGCCGAGGATCTCCTCGTAGTAGCCGGGACTCCGCTCGAGCCACGGACAATCGCCCGCGAGAGGCAGTTTCGCGTTCGCGCCGGTCTGCTGGCCGGCGAAGAAATAGCCGGCGGCGTTTCCCGGCGCGACCGGATACGGATCGACGACGATGCCGCTGTTGGTCGCGAGGTTGACCGCGAACGCCGCGGGGACATTCGCGTTCACCGCATTCGCGAAGTCCTGATTGCCGAACGCGACGCTGGAGAAGGTGTACGCGGTCATCGACGTCGCCGGCGAGGTGAGGCTGTTCCACACATGTCCGGGAAGGAGATCGACGGCCGCGAACTGCGCGAGCGGCGCGCCGGGGCCGATGCCGCAGACGACGACCGGCATCTTGTCCTTGAAGTCGGGGACGGTCTGCTTCGCGAACAGCACCTCGGTCCACATCAGACTCCGGACGGAGTTGTACAGGTTCGTGTAGCCGAGGTCGGAGAGCGGGAAGCCGGACGGCGTGGTGGCGAAGAGACCGTTCGGCGGAAACGAGAGCTGGTGCTGGCTGGCCAGATATGTCTCGATGAAATCGGACCAGCTCGAGCCGAGGGCGACGACCGCGATGGTCGTCGCCGGATTCGATGGCAGCGGTCCCATCGCCACGAAGCCCTGCGCGTGACTGGCGCTCGAGCTGCGGAACGACTGGATCAGCTTCCAGGGTGGATCGAGAAAAAGGTCGGAGAGATCGAGCTCCGCCTGCGCGGCGAGCGCCACGAAGGCAGCGGCATCTGTGGCATTGAACGAGACCGTCATGGGAAACCTCTCCTTACTTTTTGGTGAGCGGATTGAACGAGACGCTGCCGGCGTTGCCGGCGTTGCCGGCGTTTCCTGAGCCTCCGGTTCCGCCGGCCGCACCGGCTGGAGCGAAGGTGTTGGGCGCTTTCGAGCTCGACTTCTCGTTCAGTCCGCCCGCTCCGCCCGCACCGGGGGCGCCGCCGAGGCCCGGTTGTCCGCCCCCGCCGCCGATCGAGTTCGCGACGACGCTGGTGACGGGGGAGTCGGTGAAGATGTCGATGTTGCCGCCGTTGGCGCCGTTGCTCCCGGACCCGCCAAAACCGCCGGTCGCACCATTCCCTCCCATGCCGCCTTGCGCGAGATTCGGGCAGCAGCCGGGAGTGGTGAGACATTCGTAATTGGTGTTCTGGCCCGCGTTGCCGCCGTTGCCGCCGTTGCCGCCTGGTCCGCCCGCGCCGCCGTTGCCGCCGCTGCCACCTTGATTGAGGATGCGCAGAGTGCCGTTGATCGAGGGGACGGTGAGCAGCAGCGAGCCGGCGACCCGGCCGGGATAGCCGGGGCCGCCGTCGGTGCCGTTCGCGCCCGCGGAACCTGGCGAACCGTTGCCGGAGCAGATGCACTGCAGGTATTTGCCGCTTCCCGAACCGGTACCGTTCGTACCGTTCGGGCCGGAGATCCCGCTCAGGCCCGCCATGCCGGCCGCGCCGGTGGCGCCGTTCGCGCCGGTGACGAAAATGTCGATTTCAGTCATGTCGAGCCTCGGTCACGAGACCTGCTGGAAGTTGACGGTTCCGGGAAGGCCGGGGCTGCCTGGCGTGCCCGCGCTGCCGGCCCCGCCCGAGCCTCCCGCGGCGCCATTCGGAGAGCCGGCGCCGAACGGACCGGCCGCGCCGCCGCTGCCGCCCTGACCGGCGGCTCCGCCGACCGACTTCGGTGCGTCGCCGACGAGCTGCGCGCTGGGATCTTTGGTCTTGAACGAGACGTTCACCACCGACCCGTTTCCGCCGTTTCCGCCGCTGCCGCCATTGCCGCCCGGTCCGCCGTTTCCGCCGTTGCCGCCGCCCCCCTGCGCGCATTTGCTGCTCGCCGCGCCGCCGGCGCCGCCGCTGCCGCCCTGCTGGCCGTTGCCGCCGGCGCCGCCGGCGCCGCCATTGCCGCCGCTCACCTGCACCAGGAAGATCCCTGGTCCGATCGTGTCGAACGCGAAGTTCCCGCTGAGCGCATTGCCGCCGGCGCCGCCGTTGCCTCCGTTGCCGCCCTGGGCGCCATTCGTGCCGTTGCCGCCTTTGCCGGCGGGCGTCTGGCATGCGGTGCCTTTGTTGTCGTTCTGACCTGGGTTGCCGTTGCTTCCGGCCGCTGCCTGGCCGCCGACGCTGGTGCCGTTCGGACCGGCCGGACCATCCGCGGCCACGAGTTGAATTGCAGGAAGAGTGGGATCAGCCATTGTTCATCTCCTTAAAGAGTCACTGATCAATTGATCTGCTGAAGGTTGGCGATCGTCGCCACCTCGTCACGCCGGAACGACGACGATGTGCTGCGCCTCGATGCTCAGATCGACGCCCTCGGCCACGATCTGGCCGAGCGGCTTGTAGATCGTGATCGTGCCGGCGATGAGCTTGTAGGGATTGGGCGGTCCGGTGATCACGTACCTGTCGCGGATCTCGAGGTCGTCCGCCGCGACCACCGACGCTTCCATCGGGAAGTTCGCGGCGTTGGCCAGGGCGACGAGCTCTTTCGGGACCTTGGTCGAGTTGCCGAGGACGTAGGCGCGGACCGCGTTGTCGATGGCCGCGTGCTCCTCTGGCTGCAGCGCGGCATGAAGCGGGTCGCCGGTGCCCGCCCTGGAGAGCACGCGGTGCCGGTCCCCGGCCAGCGGCTTCGGATAGGTGATGTGCGAGTCGGGATGCTTCTCCTCGGTGTAGCGCGAATCCGGCACGCCGCCCAGCTCCTTCATGTGGGCGAGGTCGTGCACGGTGATGGTTTGCGCTTTCACCTGTGAGCGCGCCGGATCGCGATGCAGCGTCGTCGGCTTGTCGATGACCATCTTCTTGGGCACCGAGGCGCGGTCGATTCCGACCCTCTGCAACGCCGCTTCGTGGTTCTTCCGCTGTTGATCGGTGAGGTCTTTGTACGTCTTGGACATGCGTCTCCTCCAGTTTTTTGCCGGTCCGTGAGGACAGGGCTCCGCCAGTAGAAATTCGGGATAGAGGTGTTTACTTATTGCTGAATTGCTCTGACGAATTTAAGGCGTGGGAGGAAGGATTGTCAACGCACTTCCGGACTAATTTAAGGAAATAACGGCTTAGGTAGGGACTAGTTGGGGTCGCATCTGGACAATTAACTTAACGGTGGTGCGGGGGCCGTTAAGTTAATTGTCCAGATGCGACCCCCAACCCGCTACTTCTTGCGGTCGCCGCGGTCGCCGTAACCGGGCTTGGAGACGTGCTGGGCCTGACGGCGGCGGTCCTGCGCCATCGAGCGGCCTGCGTCCTCAACCTCGGAGAAACGTCCTTGTGCATCACGCCGCACGAAGCGGCGATCGCCCTTGTGGGGCTCGATCAATTCTCGTTTTCCAGCCATATGGCAGGGCTCCTTTCGCACTGGGATTCAGTGCAACGGGAGTGCCGCCGCGACGTTACTCTTCCTCCGGTAGCGGCGCCGCTGCCTTCTCCGCCTGGAGTTTCGCGATCACCGCCGCCACCTCGTCTTCCCACGGAAACCGCTCATCCTTCGAGGGGTCATAGGGAGGAAGGTTGGGGATCTCTGCACCGAGCTGATCGAGAAGGGCGCGGGCCTTGTTCAACTCGTAGCGTCGCACGTACGGCTCGCCGTCAGCCCACGCCCATTTGTAGGCGGCGAGAGCATGGTTTTTCGCTTGTTCGAGGTCGTGTTGAGTGCTGCCTTCGGGGCCGAGTACGACGGTGCGAACCTCCCGGCCGATGGCGAACCAGAGTTCAGCGAGAGCAAAGGTGAAGTGGTGCGTGTTTTCAGAGAGCTGTTGCGCTTCGAGTCGGGGATCGACAAGGCGGCCGAGGTGGAAGTTGGCTAACGCGAGAAGGGCTTCCGCCTCACCGTCAACTTGTCCAACCTCGCGGGCCATGCGCACCGCGTCGGTCAGACTACTTGCGGCCAACTCCCATTGTCGCTGCTCGATCCTCCATACTCCGCGCAGTCTTCGTAGAGCACGAATTGTTGCCCGGTTTCGACCATTCTGGGCGACGGTCTCAGCTGCGACTATTTGGGCTTCGTCGAGGTTTCCCTTAAAGAACTGGAATCTCGCGAAGTCGTATTCGGCCGTTCCCGGGCGATAAATACTGCGCAACCACTTGCGTCCCATTGGATCGAGGACGCTCCACATTTCTTCCGCTTCTCCAATACGACCATTAGTCGATAAGTCTCTGAAGCGGTCGAGACGAGCCGCGAACAACCGGTCCAGGTCACCAGAAGCACTCGCAAGATCGAGAGCAAGAACATTGCAGCGTTGCGCCGCCGCGACTCGGTTTAGCCGAGAAAGCGCGATGGAAATGTTTGCTAGCGCCACAATTACGTTTTGCAGTTCGAAGGCTTGTAGATTCCCTGCGAGACCGCAGACGTGTGCCTCAAGCGCCTCGGCGTATCGTCCCACTCTTCCGAGTGCGTTGCCCGCGCTGGAGGCCAAGTAATTCGCGGGGCGCGGTTCGACGCATCGCGGCAATGTGGACCAGCCATCCTGAAAAAAGGGCCGGATTAGAAAGAGGATACTGGTATAGGCCTCGAGATTGAATGCGAGTGCGTTTTCAAGAGGCCCCGCAAAAGCCATGGCGGCTTCAGTAAAACGCTCCATTTGAAGCAGCGTGCGAACGACGTGCAGACCACCGCGAACATCATCGAGGGATTCTGTCTCTTCGTATGGGTTGTGGGTTTCTCGTGAGAAAAAGTCGACGAGTCGCTGTCCGTATCGTGTGCGTTCTTGCTGCTGCAAGCCGCCTGCGGCGACGCCGCGGACAACGGGATGAAGATCGTATCGCTTTGCGTTCGAATCGTACTGTAATAGGCCACGACGTTCGAGGTTTCGGACCGTATTGAGAAGCATGCTGGGCGCCATTCGCAATGCCGAAGATTCGCTCCTCTTCATCAGCGCTTCCTCGTAAGATCTGCGCTTTTCCGACGCGGCTTGATAGGCGAGTCGGGCCTCTTTTCTCTCATCATCAGGCAATTCGTTCCAATCCCAGCCATCTTCCGGCTTGACTGGCTTCTGAATCTCCTTCGGCTCCGGGGGCAGGTGTGGGTTCAATGCGCTGAGCGTTCTGTAATCGACTGATTCGGATAACAGCGCGAGCGTCGACAACAGTTGCCGGCTTTCGTCGGGCAAGGCATCGAGTGCGGCGCGCAGAATGTGATTTCGCTTCTGGACGAGGTCCAACTCCGCCAGGTTGAGTGCCGCACCGCCTTCCTGGTCCGTTACCCAGGCGTCGAAGTTTCCGCGATCAGGGAGGTAATCGTTGATCAGTCCTGCAAGAACGCCGGTCACGAGCGGGTGGCAGTCACAGTGCGCCTGGAGGTAGGTCTGAATCTCCTCGGATGTCCCGCGCACGCCACACGACCGGAGCAATTCCTCGGCGTCGGCGGGCCGCAGGCCGGGCAGTCTCACGGGCCGCACGCCCGGAATCGGCTGGCTCGCGGGGTTGAGCAGGATTCGCGGGATGAGGCGTGACGTCAGCAGCAGCTTGGACGGCGCGGCCGAGGCGAGCTTGCGCAGCAGTTCATCGTCTTCCGGACGGATGGCGGCGCAGGGATCGCGCCGCGCGATCACATCGGTGGTCCCCGCCTCTTCGTCGGCCAGTTGCGCCGCGTCGAAGCGGTGATACGCGACGAGCACGCGCTCAAGCCCGTCCAGCACGAGAAGCCACGGACGGGACCGCAGTTCGTACAGCAGCATCTCGCTCAGCTCGACCGTCTTCTTTTTCCGGAAGTCCTCGATCGGACGTTCGGTCATGTAGGCGAGGGCGTGCTGACAGAAGTCGGCCATGACCGCGCCTTTTTCGTAGAACGAGTACCAGAAGCGGCCTGCCCAGTCGGGACGCACAGTCGTGGCGTGTCGCGTCGTCCACTGCCACGTCAGCATGCTCTTGCCGGCGCCGCCGATCGCTTCGAACAACAGCACGGGATGCGGATCGGCGGCCGCGGCCCAGTCGCTCAGCGTTTCCAACTGCGAGGCGCGGCCGACGAATTGATGCGAACCGATGTACGGAGGTTCGGCATAGAACTGCGGAGGCGGCGGAATGAGATCGCGAAGCGGTTGTTCATCCTCGTCCGGCTCTTCGACATCGTCGTCATCCTCTGTGTCGAGATAGCGGCGAAGTTCCGCGACGGACTGCGTCGCCGCCACCTCGAACTCCTGCAAGTCATTGAAGACCTTGTAGACGCGATGGACGAGCGAGTCGGGACTGATCCGTTTCGCATTTTCCCGAAACGCAGTGAGTTTGCGCTTCTTCTCCGGATCGGTCTCCACATCCGCCGGTCTCACCACATGCTCGGGTCCCATGATGAAGAGCAGCACGGGGCGACCGAGACGCTGTGCTTCGTTGAATTCCAGCTCGGTGAGGGAGAGCCCGGCGGGATTAGTGGGGCACTCCGGGATCTGCCCGTATTTGTGGCTGATCACGCCAACATAAGCGGCTGCCTTACCGACCATCTTCAGCGACGATTGCAGGACGTTGATAGCCGGCAGTGCCGAATCGTTCTCCATGACGACCGGCTTGAGATCCTGGCCGTCGATCGCCTTGATCAGCGCCTTGCGGTGCTGCACGAGGTCGGTGAACGTGCTCGAGACCATCACGCCCTTGAACGCGACGGGACGGATTTCTTCTGTCATTGAAGGTAAGACCCGGATCAGTATCTCCGGTTTACCTTCTATCCGGCAATGTGAGTTTCTACGAAGCCCGCACCAGCCCCGCAATCGTCCTGATCAACTCCTCCGGCTCGATCGGCTTCACCAGGCAGCCGCTGAAGCCGGCGGCGAGGATCTCGTCGCGGTCGGTCGGTGCGCTTTTGCCGGTGATGGCGAGCACCGGGATGCGCGGGCTGGCGAGGGCGCGGAGGAATTCGAAGCCGTCCTGGCCCGGCATGGCGATGTCGGTGGCGATGACGTGCGGGTCGAAGGACGCCGCGAGCTCGAGGGCGTGCGGGACGGTGGTCGCGGCGTCGACGGTCGCGCCGGCGGAGTGCAGGATGGTGCTCATCACTTCCACCGTCTCGGGCTCGTCGTCGACGAGGAGGATGCGGATCGTATCGAGGCGCGGGAGCGGCTCCTGCCGCGCTGCGACCGCGGCGCGGGGAATCGCCTCGGCGGTGATCGGCAGCGAAACCGTGAACGTCGCTCCGAGCCCCTTCCCTTTGCTCTGCGCGGAGACCGTGCCGTCGTGCGCGTCGATGAGCTGCTTCACGATCGCCAGCCCGAGGCCGAGGCCTTTGTGTGCGCGCGTCGTCGAGCCGTCGTCCTGACGGAAGCGCTCGAAGACGTGGGGAAGGAACGCGCTGTCGATCCCTTCGCCGCTGTCGGTCACGCGGAGGACTGCCTTGTTGTCGAGTCTGGCGATCTCCACGTCGATGCTGCCGTGCGGCGGCGTGAACTTGATCGCGTTGGCGAGCAGATTCACGATCACCTGCTGCAGGCGGCCGGCGTCGGCCTTGACCAGCACCGGCTCGTCGGGCAACTGCACGGTCAGGCGCAGCGGTTTCTGATCGACGTCGATGCGCACGGAGTCGAGCGACGTGCGCGCGGCGTCGCGCAGGTCGAGCACCTCGGGCTGGAAGTTGATCTTGCCGCTGGAGAGGCGCGAGGCGTCGAGGATGTCCTCGACCAGTTTCAGCAATCGCGCGGTGCTGTTGTGGATGTTGTCGACGCCGAGGGTCACGGTGTCGCGGTCGACGCGATTCATCTGCAGCATGCGGGTCCAGCCGAGGATGACGGTGATCGGACTGCGCAGCTCGTGCGAGACCATCGCCAGGAAGTCGTCCTTCGTCCGGTTCGCCAGCTCCGCCGCTTCCTTCGCCGCGCGCAACTGCTCGCGCGTTTTCTGATCGCGGAGATCGTTGACCACGATGCAGTAGTGCGAGCCGTCGGGATCGCTGAGCACCGTCGACGCGACGGCGGCCGGAATCGTGCCGGCCGGCGAGAGGAGCTCGATCTCCGCGCGTCCGCCCGTCTTCAGCACCGTATCGAACACGTCGCGCGTCTCCTCGCTGATGTAGTCGCGCAGACGATTTCCGAGGAGCTCATCGCGCGAGCGTTCGAGGAGGCGGACGAAATGCGGATTGCAGTACGTGATCGCGCCGTCATCCGTCAGCGCCACCGCTCCTTCGCCCATCGCTTCGACCATCAGGCGATGGAGCCGGTCGGCCGACTTGAGGACGTAGATGCGATCGTCTTCGTCGGTCGTGGAGACGACGAACGCGTCGACCTCGCCGCGGCGGATCGCCTCGACGGTCCGCACCGGCTCCTCCAGCATGGCCCGCAGGCGCCGGACCTCGGAGGTCAGTCGCTTTTCGCGCGGGGTCAGCGGGGCTTCGCTCATCGCGGTACCAGATCGAATCCGACGAGCACGCGCTCGCGGTCGGAGAGATCGCCGATGATTTTCCGCATCGGCGTCGGAACTTTTCGCACCAGCGTCGGGATGGCGACGATCTGATCGGTGCGCGCCAGCTTCGGGTTCTCCAGCAGGTCGATCACTTCGATCGTGTAGCGGCCCGCGAGGTTCTCCTCGCAGAACCGGCGGAGGTTGGAGATCGCGGCCGTCGACTTCGGCGTCGTGCCTGCGACGTAGAGCCGGAGGTTCCAGTGGTCCTCTTTCTTCTTCGGACTCATCGCCCCTCCCGCACACGGAGGCGGCGGCTGGCGGCCATGGCGTCGCGGTTGCTGACCAGTTGATCGACCTTCGAGTTCGCTTCGTCCACGTCGCGCGAAAGCTCGGCGATCTCGTTCTCGAAGCGGGAGCGAAGGGCCTCGATCTGCGCGTCCAGCTCGAGCCGCTTCTGCGCCACGAGGCGCTGTTTCCGGTCGAGCGTCCTCTTCTTGTCGTCGGCCGCGGCGCGCTCTTTCGCTTCCTGCGCCAGGCGCGCCGAGCCGGTGAGGACGCCTTCGATGCCGAGGTACGGCTCGATGAGCTGAATGCCGTTGGGGGTGAGGGCGAACTCGCGGATCTGATTGGAGTGCGCCATGCCGCGCGACTTGATGACGTACATGCCGCGATTGCGCTCGCCATTGAGCTCGATGTCGCGCAGGACGATCCAGGTGTCGATCACCGAGGAGACGGCGACCGTCGTCGCTTCCTGCGAATTGCCGCCGGTGGTGAGGCTGGTGAAGACGGCGGTGAGCTGGATGGTCTTCAGGAAATCGACCAGGCGCATCAGCATCGACTTGATCTCGCCGGTGCTGCCGACCGCGGCGAAGTTGGTGATCGGATCGATCACCAGCAGCGACGGCTTGAACTCGCGGATGTTTTTGTGGATGACCGCGAGATGGCTCTCCAGGCCGTGAAGTGTCGGCCGCGCCGCGATGCAGCGGAAGAGATCCGCGTCGATCGCCGGCTGCAGGTCGATGCCGATGCTGCGCATGTTGCGGACGATCTGCGCGGGCGACTCTTCGAACGCGAAGTAGAGGACGCGCTCTTTGCGGTCGCACGCCGCGCGCGAGAACTGCGCCGAGATGCTGCTCTTGCCGGTGCCGGCGGTGCCGGAGACGAGCATCGCGCTGCCGCGATAGAGCCCGCCGCCGAGCATGGCGTCGAGATCGGGGATGCCGCTGCTGATGCGCTGCGAGCTGACCTGATGATCGAGCGAGATCGAGGTGATCGGCAGGACCTCGAGCCCGTCCTCGTCGATGAGGAACGGGTACTCGTTCGTGCCGTGCACCGTGCCGCGGTACTTCACGATCCGCATGCGGCGCGTCGCCACCTGGTCGATGACGCGATGGTCGAGGAGGATGACGCAGTCGGAGACGTACTCCTCGAGGCCGTTGCGCGTGAGCGTGCCGTCGCCGCGCTCCGCGGTGATGACGGCGGTGAGGCCGCGGTCTTTCAGCCAGCGGAAGAGGCGGCGCAGCTCGGCGCGCAGGATCGCCTCGTTCGGCAGTGAGGAGAAGAGCGTCTCCAGAGTGTCGAGCACGATCCGCTTCGCGCCGATCGTCTCGACGGCATCGGCGAGGCGGATGAAGAGTCCGTCGAGGTCGTACTCGCCGGTCTCGGTGATCTCACTCCGCTCGACGTGGACGTAGTCGATGAGGATTTTCTTGCGGCGCTGGAGCTTGTCGAGATCGAAGCCGAGGGAGCGGACGTTCTCGGTCAGCTCCTTCGATGTTTCTTCGAAGGCGACGAAGACGCCCGGCTCTCCGAACTCCGTCGCGCCGCGGACCAGGAACTCCATCCCGAGGAGTGTCTTGCCGCAGCCCGCCGATCCGCAGACCAGCGTGGGACGTCCCGCCGGCAAGCCGCCGTAGGTCACTTCATCCAGGCCGGCGATGCCTGTTTTTGCTTTGGCAATGCCTGTCGCTACCGAATTCGTGCGCTGCCGAATCGCTTTCATGTTCCCTGGGGCTCCGTGGTGAGGCAGGAGTGAACGTCGGTGCCCGCAGTCTACGTCAATCTTTCCGTCAGCGCGTCGCGCGTCTGCGCGATTGGAACGGCCGCGCCCGCTCTGCCCGGCCCGTGAAAAATTCTGAGGCGTCCGTCCAGTTGCCTGGAGGGATCCCGCATGCCTGTGAAGAAGAGCCGCCGGCCCGCGAAAGCGAAGGCAGACGTTCTCCGCGGTGCTCGCATCGAGCATCATCCCGTCTACCGGACGCCCGTCCGGGTCTACGACATCGAGGCGCCGGCCAGCCGCCGCGATCCGCGCGCCATCGCCGACCGCTACGTGAAGCAGCTCGCGCCGAAGCTCAGTGTCGATCCGGCGGACCTGAAGTTCGACAAGGTGAACGAGTCGATCCTCGGCAGTCACGTGCTCTACCAGCAGCAACACGACGGCATGCCGATCTCGCGGGCCTGGCTGCGCGTCGACGTCGGCAAGGACGGCCGTGTCTTTCAGGTCATGAACGACCTCGTGCCCGCGCCTGCCATGACGAAGGCCCGGCGGCAGACCGCGCTGATGAAAAGCCGGGAAGAGGCCAAGGTCCTTTCCGGCGAGGAAGCGGATGCGAATGCCTTGAACGCGGTGCGGGCCACCGACTCGGGAAAGACGACGGTCTCCGAGCACGAGCTCCTCTACCTCCCGGTGAAGGACGTGCCGGTGCTCTGCTGGAAAGTGATCGTGACGACCGAAAAGCCCGCGGGCTCGTGGAAGATCTACGTCGACGCATACAGCGGCGCCATCATCGAGCGGATCGACCTGCTGAAACGGACGACGGGGAAGGGCCAGGTCTTCGACCCGAATCCTGTCGTCGCGCTCAACGATCCGACGCTGGAGGATTCGTCGGCCATCCCGCAGACGGCGTATCAGACGGTCGTGCTGCAGGGTCTGAAAGGGACCGGGGTGCTCGACGGCGACTACGTCACCACGCGGACCACGGTGAATCGCGCGACCAGTTCCTCACACGAGTTCGTCTTCGTGCGCAGCGACCGCGCCTTCAAGGAGGTGATGGTCTATTTCCACATCGATCGCGTGCGCCGTCATCTGACCACCCTCGGGTTCGACGGTGTGATGGCCCGCGCCATCGAGGTCAACATCGACGGCGAGACCGACGACAACTCGCACTACGACCCTGCCACGAAGGCTCTGACGTTCGGTACCGGCGGCGTCGATGACGCGGAGGATGCGGAGATCATTCTTCACGAGTACGGTCACGCCATTCAGGACGACCAGGTCCCCGGCTTCGGCGAAGGGAGCGAGACCGGGGCGATGGGCGAAGGCTTCGGCGACTTTCTCGCCGCCAGTTTTTTCGCCGACATGAAACCGGCGTCGATGCGGCCGACCATCGGCAACTGGGACGCGACGGCGTACAGCGGCGAGATGCCTCCCTCGCTGCGCCGCCTCGACAGCAACAAGAAATATCCAAAAGACCTGAACGGTGACGTGCACGACGACGGCGAGATCTGGTCGGCGTGTCTGTGGCAACTGCGTGGAGAGCTCGGCCGGCTGACCGCCGAGCGCCTGGTCATCGCGCACCATCACCTGCTGACGCGGACGTCGAAGTTCGAAGAGGCCGCGAACGCGCTCATCGCCGCCGACAAACAGCTCAACGGCGGCAAGAACGAGAAGACCATCCGCGACATCTTCATCCGCCGCGGAATCCTGCCGAATCCGAAACGCAAGAACTTCCGCGCCGGTGTTCCGTTCTCCGGTATTTCCGCCGCTGTCTGAACCGAGGAGGGTGAGATGCGCCCATGGAAAAGTGTTTGTTTCGTCGTCGCCGCTGCCGTGGTGTTGATTCCGGCGCTCGGAGCGCAGGAGACCGGCATCCCGTCGACTCAGGTCGACGTCAAACGCGATGAATCACCGGTGCTGTCGACGATTCCGGCCTTTGTGCCGAAGGGAAAAGGGAAGGGGGGGCCGGAAATGCACAATGTCAAGCCTCTGCCTGCGCTACCGCCACGCACAGGAGCGGCGAAAGCGGCGAAGAGCGTGGTGCAGCTCTCCGCCACGACGGTCCTCGACGTCGCGCCGGTGGTGAGCTTTCCCGGGATCGGCGACGGTCCGTCCTACATCGTGGAGCACATACCGTCCGACACCACGGGCGCGATCGGCGATACGCAGTTCGTGCAATGGGTGAACGAGGCGCTGCAGATCTTCGACCGCAATGGCGTGAGCGTCTACGGTCCGACGTTGGGCCAGCGCCTCTGGACCGGATTCAACGGCCCCTGCGAGCAGACCAACGACGGCGATCCGATCGTGCAATACGACAAGACGGCGCATCGCTGGATGCTGTCCCAATTCGCCGTCAAGGGCGGGCCGCCGTTCTCCCAATGCATCGCCATCTCCGAATCGCCCGATGCCAAGGGCAAGTACTTTCGTTATGCCGTTTCGTTCGACAAGTTCAACGACTATCCGAAAGTCGGCGTGTGGAGCGACGCGTATTACATCTCGTTCAACATGTTCGAAGGCGATACGCCGCTCGGCTCGAAGATCTGCGCCTTGAACCGCGCCGATGCCCTGGCCGGAAAAGCGACGAAGAAGATGCAGTGCTTCGATACGCCGGAGTTCGGATTGATTCCGGCCGATCTCGACGGCGCGACGCCGCCCCCCGCCGGCTCGCCGGGGTACGCCATGAATTTCGCGCTCGACAAGCTGCAACTGTGGCGGATCAGCGTCGATTGGGACGATCCCACGAAATCGCGCATGACCGGGCCGATCGCCATCCCGGTGGCGCAGTTCGATTCCGCCTGCGGCGCGTGCATCCCGCAGAAACCGGTCAACGGCAAGAAAGCGCTGTTGTTCTCCATGGGCGACCGGCTGATGTATCGCCTCGCGTATCGCAATTTCGCCGATCACGAAACGCTGGTGCTGAACCACTCCGTGAAGGTCAATGCGCAGAACAATCCGGCCAGCGGTATCCGCTGGTACGAGATCCGGAATCCGCGCGGCGTGCCGGTGGTGGTCCAGCAGTCGACCTATGCGCCCGGAACGGCCACGGCACGCTGGCTGGGCAGTCCGGCCATGGACAAGAAGGGCAACATGCTGATCGGCTACAGCACCTCGACGGCGACCGGCTTCGCTGGAATCGCACTCGCCGGCCGGAAGAACGGCGATGCCGTGAACACGTTGTCGAAGGAGGTGAGCGTCATCTCCGGCGTGGCCTCGGCACTCGGCGGCCGCTGGGGCGACTACAGCAACATGAGCGTCGACCCGCTGGATGACTGCACGTTCTGGTTCACCACCGAGGTGATGAGCACCGCCGGCAAGCTGTGGCAGACCCGCTTCGCACATACGAAATTCAACGACTGCAAGTGAGATCGCCATGAACGCGCGCGTCAGACTGGGGTGTGCACTCCTCTTTCTCTGCACCACCGCCATTGCCGCCGGCACGGAGACGATCGGGATGCTGCGCAGTCCGATCCGCGTCCCGGTCGGAAAGGTATCGACTCCGATCACGGTCTTCGTCTTCGCCTCGGGCGAGGAGTTGTTGAAGAAAGAGGAGAAGGCGAAGGAGGCGAAGTTCACCGATCTCAGCGGAGCCGCCGATGGCATCAAGGTGACGTTCGACAACGTCGACGTGGTCGGCGTTTCACGAACCACCACCACGGCCGGACCGGTGCCGTCGCAGATCGAGTGGCGCACCGACCTGAAGATCGAAGGAGCCATGCCGGTGGGGAAGACGCTGACGCGCGAAGCGCAGATCGTCCTCGACGGCGCGATGCGTCATTTCACGTACGAGCTGACTTCGAAGGTCGCCGCCGTGACCTGGACCCTCAATCAGCCGGTGGCAGCGGTGGCCGTGGCCGACGCCGCCGTGACGATCCCGTTCTCGATCACTGCGGCCGGCGAGGGACAGTCGACGACGGCTCGGATCACGCGAACGACGATCCGCGACGCGGCGAATCGCGTGGCCAGCATCGGCGCGCTCACGCTCGATCCCGCGGAGGTGACGATGGGCACGCCTTCGTCACTGCAGTTGAAGGTCGACGGCACGAAGATTCCGGCCGGCAATTACACCGGCAGCGTGGAAGTCGCGCTGGTCGGAGCAGCGGACCCGAAGACGTTCGACCTCTCGATCGCCAGCTCGCCTCCGCGGTCGCGTCTGATCGGTTTTTTCTGCGTCTTCGCAGGCGTGATCGTCGCCATGCTCCTCGCCGGCGTCTTGCGAAACTATGCCGCCTATCTCGCCGCGCGGCTTCCCGCGAGCCGGATGACCGATCTGCTGCGCGAGGAGCAGAACCGCCTCGAGGCCGCGGTACCGGCGACCGACACGCTCGAGACTCACAAGTGGATCGCGGAGGTCGAGACGAACCTCGATGTCGCCACGCTCCGCGACAAAGGATTCCTGCCCCGTCTGCTCCCCGCCGCGTTCGGCGGCGGCAATGTCGACACCGCCGGCTATACCCAATATCTGCAGACCCAAGGCGAGGCGATCGGAAAGATCTCCGACCTCATCGAGCGCGGCTTTCTTCGTGTGGATCGTTACGCGGCCGACCCTGTCGCGGAGGCCCAGGCGTACACAGCTCTCGACGCCATCGCCTTCGACCGGCCCGCTGACGTGAAGGGAGCGGCCGAAGCGATCATTGCCGCGCTTCACGCGCAGTCGAAGATGAAAGGGCCGCTCACGGCCGACACGACGACGCTGACGCAGCATGTCCTCCTGCGCAGCGATTTCGTCAACGGCACCGCGTGGATACTCTTCGCCGTGATTGCGACCGCGACCGGATACCTGGCGGCCGTGGACGTGGCCGGCTTCGGCTTGATGTCCGATTACTTCCGCGCGTTCCTCTGGGGCCTCGGACTGCAGGCGGCCGGAACGCAACTGCAGCAACTGACTCCGTCGTCGATCGCCTCGACGATCGGCATCACGATGCCAAAGGCTTCCTGACTCACCGCGCCGCGCGCCTTCGCGCCGGCGCGGCAGCACCCGCCGTCAGTTTGAAACGCGTCAGACTCGTCTGATGTCCCTCGAACTCCGCGCCGTGCGGAACGATGCGCAATTCGAACGGCGCGCTGGTGGTGAAGGCTGCAGTCGAGGGGATCGTCACCACGTGCTCGATCTCGTCGAAGTTGTCTTTGTCGACCGCGCTGCTCGCGTACAACGGCTGCCCGTTCCACAGCAGGTCGCAACTGAGCGGCGAATGAAAGCCGATGCGGCGCGTGGAGAAACGGATCTCGCCGCCGCGCAGATCGAGCGGACCCTGCGCCGGCGTGATGGTGGCGGTGAGGAACTCGTTCGGCTTCGTCGTGCCGCTCACGCTGAAGACCAGCGCGTCGTCGCCCGCCTCGGGTGTCACTCCGCTGCCGATCCGCCAGCCGCTCCATCCGACTTTCGGCGAGAGCACGAACGTCGAGGTCCAGGGAAGATGCAGCGCCGGTGACGTGCCGCGGAAATCGCTCTGCACGAGCGTTCCCGGTCCGCCGAACGTCTCCAGCGTGAAGACCCGCCACGACGGATCGCCGTCGGCGTCGTGCACGCGCGCGAGGAGAAAGTTCTTGCGGCTCGTCGTGGGCACGCCGCCGATGTGGAGAGTAGGGGACACGCTCAGTCCCGGATCGAGATACGCGCTGACGAGCGTCACGGTGTGTGCGCCGTCGCCGCCGCTCGTGACGATGTCGGCGCTGTACGGTTGACCGGCGATGCCGGGCGTGAGGGTCGCGGCGGTGGTGAATTGCGGGACGCCGCCGAGAGGCGTGTCGATGTGGCGCAGAGAACTGTGCGTGTCGAAGTGCTCGAGCATCAGCGAGTACTTCGGCGAATTTGCCGGCAGTTGATCGAGCGTCTCGAGGTGTCCCCACTGCCCGAACTTCGTCCACGTGCTCGTATCGGTGTACGGCGTGTGCGTCCAGAGTCCTTTGCTCTTCGCGATCTCGAGATGGATGCGGTAGATGTCGGCGATGCGCGGATCGCGATTCATCGCCTCCAGGAAGATCGTCACGCCGTCGTCGGCCGTCCCTTCGCCGTCGATGGAGTCGGTGAAGAGCGACGGTCCGCCTTCGTACGCGATGATCGGCAGCGAGCCGCGCAGCGACGCCGGGAAACCGCCGCCGATGCCGGTGGCGTCGGGACCGGCGCCCTGCACCGCGTCGCCCGCCATCATCCGCCGCTTCCATTCGTCGAACGCCTTCGTCATGTGCGCCGCGAACTGCGCGCTCGTCCAGTACGGATCGTCGTAGCGCTTTCCTTCGGTGAAGCGTTGCTCGTCGACGTAGTCCTGAATGCCGTTGCCGAAGTACGTTGTGACGGCGATGACGTCAGGCGCGACTGCCGGCGTCAGCGAAGGTCCGTACGTGGAGAGCTCGTGGAGAAATGCCGTCGAATAGGTCTCATTCGCGGTGAAGGTCGCGGCCACGCGCACCAGGCGGTCGGTGCCGCCGAAGACCTGCTGGAAGAGGCGCCACGTGTCGCAGAACTTCCGCGCGTTGAAGCTCGCCTTGTCCAGTCCGAGCTTCGTCCCTTCGAGCTCCGCCCAGTTGCCTTGCGGAAAACTGAACCCGCTCGACCAGATCTCGTTCGAGTATTCGACGTAGACCTTGCGGTCGGGATTCAGCGGGGCGAAGAGCGGATTCGCTTGCGGCGCGTCGTATGGATTCACGCCGTCGCTGCCGAAGCGGATCAGCTTCGCCAGCTTCGTGACGAAGTCGGCGCTCGCGAGATGCGGGACGTTGATCCACATGTCCTTTCCGCTCGTGTTGCAGAGCGCGACCATGTACTCGTACGCCACGCCGGTCTCGCGATCGCCGGGCGAATCGGCTCCCGGCGACCGGCGATTGATGATGCCGGTCTGAAAGGCGTGCGACGGCAAGCGCCGGTCGGACCAGTCGATCACCGGCGAGGCGTTGGTCATCCCCCAGTCCATGAAGCGGATGAACGCCCAGTTGCGGTCGGCGAGGCGCTGCAGGAGCAGCGGATGGAAGAGCTGCCCTTCGAGTGAATCGAGCCAGACGCGGATCTGCGTCGGCGGCGTCGCACCGATGGCATGCACCTCGAGCGTCTGCAGCCCGTCGCTCTGATAGACGCGCCGTCCGTGCGCCGCGTCGTCCTCCAGCAGCGTGGCGTCGGGGAGTCGGATGTCGGCGCTGCCGTTCCACGTCACCACGATGCGCCCCCTCGCCATCGCGTCGCGACGCGGCCACCCCGCGGGCCGGAACGGGTTGTCGATGTTCAGCCCGAAGAGCGTCGCCCGCAGCTTCTGTCCCGGCGCGAGGAACTGTGGATATCCATTGATGAATTGCGCCGTGTTGGTGTCGATCAGCTCACCGAATTCGTTCCCGCTGTAGCTCCGCCACTCGCCGCCGGCGAAGAGCGCGTTGGCGAAGTAGGGAGTGTTGAAGTAGGCGACGTTGCTCGGGTGATAGCCGACAGGTTGGAAGAGCGCGAGGAGGAAAATCGCGATCATCCGTCGATGGTAACTCCAGGGAGTTACTTCCCGCTGGCCCGCCGTCTCGCCGGCGTCACCGGCGCCTGCGTCGCCTTCCACGCCTTCAACAATCCGCGCAACGCCTCCGGCGCGTTCTGCGGCGCGACCGCTCCGAGCTGGTCCTTGGTGTTCACGCCGTGGCAGGCGGCGCAGACGCGCACTTCGCCCGGCTGGAACGTGAGCCAGTAGCGCTCGCGCACGACCGGCGTTCCGGTTCCATCAGTGAGCTGCCAGCTCATCGCGCGGCGCGCGGGGACGAGCGCGGCGATCGAGCCGTCGGCGGCGACCTGCACGCTGCTGTCGGCGCGCGCGAGGACGCGGCGTCCCGGCCGCGGCGAATCGGTGCCGCCGAGGCCGCGGACCTGGTCGGCGCGGAAAAGCTGGAGATGGGCGACGTCGAATGTTTTCGCGCTGCCGGCCACCTTCTGCGTCGTGCTGCCGGAGACGCGCAGGTTGTACGGCTGCTGCTTGTCCGCCGCGTCGCGCGCCGTGACGTTGCGGCTCACGATCAGCGCGAGATTCTTCGACGCGATGTTCGCGCGGAACGCCGCCGGGTCGACTCCTTCCTCGCGGAAGATCTTCGCCTCCGGCTCCTCCAGTGGCGTCGTGCGGCGCGCGGGCCGCGTGCGCACGCGCACCTCGACCGGATTCAGCTCCCACATCTCGCCCGACCAGGTCACCAGTTGATCGGGATCGAAGTACGACACGCTCCCCTGAATCCCCTGCGTCAGGTTCTCGCCCGGCGCGTAGACGCCGTTCGTCGCCACGAGCGACTTGATGCGGAACGCGTAGCGCGACTTCGGCTCCGTGCGCGAGCCGTCGTTCTCATCGCCGCGCATCTCGCTGGTGTGCACGGCGAGCAGCGTCCCGTTCGTCAGCGGCAGCGGATCGCGATAGTGGCCGGTCGCGTCGGCCGCGCCGGCTCCCTCCGGTCCGCGCGTGGAGCGGGGAGTGATGTAGGTGATGGCGATCTTGTCCGCCGCGAGCGACGGCTCCGCGCCGAAGCGGACGATCTGTCCCGCCGCATGCGTCTCGAACTCCGGCGCGTCGGTGGCGTAGTAGACGCCCGCGTGCGCCGGATCCTCGCGCAACTGAAAGAGGTTGCCGACGTCGTTCGTGTTCGCGCGATTGACCGCGGTCCCGTAGAACTCGGAGAGCCCGCTGTCGTTCATGCTCCGGTCGAAGTAATCGAACAGCTCGTGTCTCCCGATGTGATTGATCGTCTCCTCGGAAGTCCCGTCCTCGTTCATCTCCCAGGGAAAGAATTGATTGATGCTGATCCCCTGCAGGTTCGTGCCGGCAAGGAGGTCGGTGCGGCTGCTGCGCGGCTCGGGAAAGACTTCCGACTTCTGCGTCGTGCGCGCGGCGTTCTCGGTCTCGTCCGCGTAGTCGAACGTCCCGTACGTCGGCTCCTCCGTTTCATCCGCGTCCGCCTGCTGATCGCGCTGCAGGTGATCCCAGCGCGTGAAGATCACGCGGCCGAAGCTGTCGATCGACGGCGAGAAGAGTCCCGACGGTGTGTGGTTGAGCATCCGCAGGTCGCCCGTCGCGGGGTCGAGACTCCAGAGTCCCGTGACCGTCGCGGCCTCTTCGTATTCGTCGAGCTGCGGATAGAGATGCCGCTCGCCGCTGCGCGGACGATCGGAGGTGAAGAGGATGCGGTCGTCGGTGCCGTAGAACGGACTGACGTTGTTGTAGCCCGCGGGCTGATTCGCGATCTTGCGGATCACCGGCGTCTCGTTCGCGCCGAGTCCTGTGACCTCGTAGATCTGCCAGTAGTAGTCGTCCCAGACGTACTGCTGCGTCGGCGCGCCGATGACCATGCTGAAGAGTGCCTTGCTGCCGCTCCAATGCACCGACGGCTCGCGCACCGCGATCGCATTCGCCCCCTGCATCCCGCTCGTCCCGAATCCGGCAGCCTTGGTCAGATTCTTCACGCTGCCATCCGGATAGCGGATCCACAGATCGCCCCCGCGTGGCGCCTCGGCCACGCTCGCGAGCTGATTGCCGAAGGTCGACGCAACGGTCGTGAAGTCCGCCGGCACCGGCACCTGCGTGACAAAGAGAATCGGATTCGCGAGCGCGACGGCGAGGATCAGCGATTTCATGATGGTGTTGATTATGGGGATTGGGGGGCGAGGGAGGGTGAGGGGGATCACGCAAATTCGGCGAAGTTGTTGCACGTCCCGCCCGCATGAAGATCCCCGAAACGATGCGCGCCGTGGCGATGGATCGCTATGGCCCGCCGTCCGTCCTCTCGATGCGCTCACTCCCCGTGCCGGTCCCGTCCGCGACTGAAGTGCTCATCGCGGTGCACACCGCCGGCGTCGGCGGCTGGGACGCCTCGATGCGCAAGGGGCCGTCCGAGTCCGAAGAGCGATTCCCGAAGATCCTCGGCACCGACGGCTCGGGGACGATCGTCGCGGCCGGCTCGCGCGTGAAGCGGTTGAGCGCCGGCGACCGTGTCTTCGGCTACATCTACGACAACCCGAAGGGCGGCTTCTACGCGCAATACGTGGCGCTGCCGGCGGTGAATGTCGCGCCGCTGCCGGAGGGCTACGACCTGCGCGAGGCAGGAGCGGGAGCGGTGACGAGCCTGACCGCGCTGCAGGGCGTCGACGACGCGCTGGAGTTGAAGCGGGGGGAGACGATTCTCATCCACGGAGCGTCGGGCGCCGTCGGCCATCTCGCGCTGCAGTTTGCGAAGGCGCGCGGCGCGCGCGTGCTCGCAACGGCATCGGGCAAAGACGGCGTCGCCTTCGTCAACAAACTCGGCGCCGACCTGACGATCGACGGCAAACGCGCCGACATCGAAGCGGTCGCGCGCGCCTTCGCCCCCGGCGGCATCGACGCGGTGCTCGCGTTCGTCGGCGGTCCGTCACTGACGCGTTGTCTCTCGACCCTCCGCCGCGGCGGCCGCGCCGCTCACCCGAACGGAATCTCTCCCGTCCCGCGCGAGCGGCGCGGACTGACGATCACCGCCTACGACGCCGAGCCGGGCATCCGCGAGCTCCAGCGCCTCGATCGCGCCTGGCGCGAGTGCGGCCTGCAGATCCCGATCGCGAAGACGTACACGCTGCCCAACGCCAGGCGCGCGCACGAGCGCCTGGCGAAGGGCCACATTCTTGGGAAGGTCGTGTTGTCAGTCACCTGAAAGTAGTGATCTCTCGGCGACCCGTCGTAAAGCCCCGACTGCATGCAGCACTTCTTTCAGTGTCCCCCCACCGGAAGTGGCAGGCGATCGCCTCCGTGCGCGATCGCGATACAGTTCCCCCCGTGACCGCAACCTTCGAAACCCCGCTCACCCGCCAGCTCGGCATCGCCCTCCCCATCATCGGCGGCGCGATGTATCCCTGCAGCAATCCCGAGCTCGTGGCGGCGGTGTCGGAATCGGGCGGCATCGGCGTGCTGCAGCCGATCTCGCTCACGTACGTGCATCGCTACGACTACCGCGCGGGCATCCGCTATATCCGCTCACTGACGTCGAAGCCGATCGGGATGAACGCACTGATCGAGCAATCGTCGAAGACGTATCACGCGCGGATGACGCAGTGGATCGACATCGCGCTCGAGGAGGGCGTCCGCTTCTTCGTCACCTCCCTCGGCAATCCGAAGTGGGTGGTCGAGCGCGTGGAAAGCGTCGGCGGCGTGGTCTACCACGACGTCACGGAACGGAAGTGGGCGATGAAGGGGCTCGACGCGGGTGTGCATGGACTGATCGCCGTCAATTCCGAGGCGGGGGGACATGCCGGGCCGCGCGACCCGCGCCGGTTGTTCGATGAGCTGGCCGACATCGGACTGCCGCTCGTCTGCGCCGGCGGGGTCAGCGACGCCGCGACGTTCCGCAACGCGCTGGCGATCGGATACGCCGGCGTACAGATGGGGACGCGCCTCATCGCCACGACCGAATGCACCGCGCACGACGACTACAAGAAGGCGATCGTCGACGCCGCGGCGAGCGACATCGTGCTGACCGAGCGGCTCACCGGCGTCCCGGTCGCCGTCATCCGCAACGAATACGTGAGCCGCATCGGCACGAAGGCTGGCCCCATCGCGCGCTGGATGCTGCGCGGAAGGAAGACGAAGCACTGGATGCGGACCATCTACGCGCTGACGTCGCTGCGCAAGCTGAAGCAATCGCTCAAGACCGGCAGCGGCCGCGACGACTACTGGCAGGCGGGGCGGAGCGTCGCGGCGATCGACTCGGTGCTGCCGGTGTCGGAAGTGATCCGGCGGATGACGGCCGACTAAGCGCGTTTCCGCCGCGGATGAGCGGCGTCCACCCGGGCCCGCAGCGTTAAGTCTTTAGGGCTTGGCCAACCGACGCTGCGGGCCGCGCCCGCCCGCCGGAGGCGCTCCGGTCGTCACTCCGCCCGCGGCAACCGCACCGTGAACACCGCCCCCCGCCCGAGTCCCTCGCTCGCCGCGCTTGCGGTTCCTTCATGCAGCTCGGCGAGGTGGTGCACGATCGAGAGGCCGAGCCCGAGGCCGCCGAAGCGGCGGGTGGGGCCGTCGTCGGCCTGGCGGAAACGCTCGAAGACGTGGGGCAGGAACTCGGGGTCGATGCCGACGCCGGTGTCGCGGACCTGAAGCTCGATCGCGTCCTCCGACTGCACGATCGCGACGCGCACCTCGCCATTCGCGGCGGTGAACTTCACGGCGTTCGACAGCAGGTTGGAGACGATCTGCTGGAGGCGCGTGGCATCGCCCATCACCATCGCCGGCGCGGTGCCGAGGTCGGGGACGATCGCGATCGACGCGGCGCGGGCGGCGGGGACGATCATCTCCACCGCGCCGTGCACCGGCTCGCGCAGATCGACCGGCTTGCGCTGCAGCTTCATTTTGCCGCTGACGATGCGCGACACGTCGAGCAGATCGTCGATGAGGTGCGACTGCGCGCGGCTCGCCTGCTCGATGCTGGCGATCCCCTTGGCGATGTTCGCCTCGTCGGCCATCCCGCTGCGGATGAACGACGCCCATCCGAGGATCGTGGTCATGGGAGTGCGGAGCTCGTGCGAGATCAGCGCGAGGAAATCGTCCTTCGTCCGGTTCGCCTCGTCCGCCTCGGCGCGCAATCGTTGCTCGCGCGCGAGCAGCTCTTCGCGCTCCCGCTCGAGAGATTTTTTTCCGGTGACGTCGATGGCGATGCCGGCCATGCGAACGGCGCGTCCGTTCTCGAAGCTCGCGCTTCCCTTGCCGTGAATCCAGCGGACCGTGCCGTCGGGCCAGACGGCGCGGCATTCGACCTCGTAGTCGGTCGCTTCACCTTTTTCGAGCGCCGCGCGGACCGCCTGCTCGAGGAGCGGCCGGTCATCGGGATGCAGCGTCTCGAGGTAGCGCGCGTACGTGAGCCGCTCGCCCTCGGGGACGCCGTGCAGGCGGTTGCAGACCGGCGACCAGAAGATCTCGTCGCGCGCGATGTCCCAGTACCAGTAGCCGACGCCGGCGCGCTCGCCGACGAACTGCATGCGCGCCTCGCTCTCGCGCAGCGCGGCATTGACGCGGAGTTTTTCGACCGCCGTCCACGCGCGCTCGGCGATGCCCTGCAGCAGCGCGATCTCCTGCGCGCTCCACTGCCGCGGCACGTCGTCGGCGATCCAGAACTCGGCGACCCAGCGGCCGTCGCGCAGCAGCGGCACCGCGATGTACGCGCGCTCGCCGGTCGGCTCGTACGTCTTCTCGTATTCGGACGCGGTGCGCGGATCGTTCTTCGAATCGCAATTGACGACGATCCGGCCGCCGCGCATCTCCCGCAACGTGGCCTCGGGATAATCCGAGACCTTGTAGATACCGGCGACGGATGCGACGCCGCGGCAGTAGTCGCGGCGCACGATGCCGCGGTTGTTCTCGAGGTCGATCTCGGTGAAGAGGCTGCGCCGCACATGAAGGTGCTCGCCGACGGAGCGCGAGACCTCGTACAGCAGCTCCGCCGGATCTTCCGACGTGCCGATCGATTCGCTCACCGTCGCGATCAGCGCGACGCGCGCTTCCGCATCGCGTTGCGCGGTGAGGTCGACGATCACGCCGCGCAGTGAAGTGAGCTTGCCGTCGACGTCGAACGTGCCGCGCGCACAATCCTGCACCCAGCGGGTGCGATCGTTTTCGACGACGCGGTATTCGTGCGTGAGGTCGGGATGATCGGGACTGAGTGCTGCTATGCGCGCACGCAATGGCTCGCGATCGTCCGGATGAACGGAGTGGAGCCACGGACGGTCGGTGGCGACGTCCCACTCGTATGCGAAATGAGGGAGAGGTCCGTCGGCCACGCGACCTTTATAGCAGAGCGTTACTTCGCGGCTGCCTTCTTATGGCCGCCGCGCGAGCCGAGCATTTTCGAGCGCTCCTGCTTCGCGCGCGCCGCGCCGATCGCGGTCTTCACGTCCTTCTCTTCTTCCGGCGGCGGCAGCACCGCGGGGAGGCCGAGGGACTTGATCCAGAGCTCGCGGGTCCAGCCCATCGTGTGGTAGAGGTGCTCGTCTTCCTCGTCTTCCACCTGGTCGTGCGCTTCCTTGAGAACGGTCCGTTCCTCGCCGTGTGATTTCTCGGCGATCATCCCGATCAGCTCCCAGTTCATGTGGTCTTTCGTCTCGGCGTCGACGACGCATTCCGCCGCGACGATCTGGGCCGCGTCGGGCTCGCCCGATTCGAGCGCGGTCTCCATCGCCTTGACCAGCGCCTTGCCCTTCATCCGCACGATCGTGCGTCCGGTGGTTTCTTTCTCCAGGTCGAGTCCGAGCTGCTCACAGACGCCTTTCATGATCTGCACGTGGTTCTGCGTCTGCTCGTGATATTTCGTCCATTCTTCCTTGAGCTCATCGTTCTGCGCGCAGCGGATGGCGGTGGCGTACACCTGCACGCCGCCGAGCTCCGTTTCGAGCGCTTGATAGATGAGCTCTTCCATATGTTTGCGGTCCATTGGGGTTTTTCTCCTGATGGGGAGAAGAGCAATGGGTGGGCCAGCCGGCACACTCACTATTTAAAGTTCGAGCCTATAATTTAATAGTGCTGGAGCTTATTCAAGTTTGAGGCGGAAGCGGACAGGCACATTCGAAGCGACCACCGTGGCCGGCGAGCGCGTTCGCGCCTTTCATCCCGCGACGCTTCCGCCGGCCCCGCCGATCGTCATCGACGGCGCGCTGCAACACGGTCTCGAGCGTGCGGCGCTCGCGGTCGGCCGTCTCGACGGCGTGTCGGCGCTTCTGCCGGAGCGCGCGTTGTTCCTCTATTCCTATGTCCGGAAGGAGGCGGTGCTTTCGTCACAGATCGAAGGGACGCAGTCATCGCTCAGCGATCTCCTGCTCTTCGAGCTCGGCGAAGCGCCCGGTGTGCCGCTCGACGACGTCACGGAAGTGTCGAACTACGTGTCGGCGCTGGAGCATGGGCTCGCGCGGCTCCGCGGCGGATTCCCCCTTTCGAATCGCCTCCTTCGCGAGACGCATGCGGTGCTGCTGTCGCGCGGGCGCGGGAGTGGGAAGCAGCCGGGCGAGTTCCGAACGTCGCAGAACTGGATCGGCGGGACGCGGCCGGGAAACGCGGCGTTCGTTCCACCGCCTCACACCGCCGTGCCGGCGGCGATGAGCGATCTCGAGCGGTTCCTGCATGCCGGTAATGACGGTCTGCCGCTGCTCGTGCGCGCCGGCATCGCGCATCTGCAGTTCGAGTCCATTCATCCTTTTCTGGACGGGAACGGGCGAGTGGGGCGGTTGCTCATCACGCTGCTGCTCTGTGCGAAAGGCATCTTGCGCGAGCCGTTTCTGTACCTCAGCCTGTACCTGAAAAAGCACCGCCGGATGTATTACGAGTTGCTCGATGGCGTTCGCCGCGACGGTGACTGGGAGAAGTGGCTCTCCTTCTTTCTCGAAGGAGTCGAAAAGACGGCGAATGGCGCCGTCTCGAGCGCGCACGCTCTGGCGAAGCTCTTTCGCGACGATCGAGCACGAATCGAGCAGCAGGGCCGCCGCTCCGGTTCAGCGCTTCGCGTGCACGAAGCGCTGAAGGCACGGCCGATCTCCTCACTCGCCGCGATCAGCCGCGTCTCCGGTCTAACGTTTCCCACCGCGGCATCGGCTGTCGAGATGCTCGTGTCGATGAAGATCGTGCGAGAGCTCACCGGAAAGCGGCGTAATCGGATCTTCGTCTACGACCGCTTCCTGGCGTTGCTGAACGACGAGCGGTAAACAGGCGCGTTGCGCCGCCCGAAGCCGCAGTCGGCGAAGTTATCGCCGCTCGTGCCGAAGGCGGAGCGATCAACGCAGCCGGCCGTGCCGGCTCACTCGTAACGCAACGCCTGAATCGGATTCAGCGCGGCCGCCTTGCGCGCCGGGTAATACCCGAAGAACACGCCGACCGCGCCGGAGAAGCCGACCGCGACCACCATCACGAGCGGCGAGATCACCGTTTCCCATCCGGTGAAATGGCCCACGAGCTTCGCGCCGGTGTAGCCGAGGATGAGACCGGCGAGGCCGCCGAGGATGCCCATCACGATCGACTCCACGAGGAACTGCGTCAGCACGTCCGAGCCGCGCGCACCGATCGCCATGCGGATGCCGATCTCGCGCGTCCGCTCCGTCACCGACACCAGCATGATGTTCATGATGCCGATGCCACCGACGAGCAGCGAGATCGACGCGATCGCCGCAAGCAAAAACGTCATCACGCGCGTCGAGCTCTCCGCCGCCTCCGCCAGATCGGCCTGATTGCGCACGGTGAAATCGTCGTTGCCGTTGTGCGTCTCGCGCAGCAGCGTGGCGATCTCCTCCTGCGCCGCGGCGATGTCCTGCTCGCTCGCCGTGCTGGCCAGGATCTGCGGGATGAACGTCCGTCCCGACAACGTCTGCGACGCCGTCGTGTACGGGATCAGCACCACGTCATCCGAATCGCTGCCGCTCGCGGTCTGGCCCTTCGGCGACAGCAGGCCGACGACCTTGAAGACCGCGTTGCGGATCTGGATCTCGCTGCCGACCGGATCCTGATCGGGAAAGAGATTCTGCGCGACCGTCGTGCCGAGCACTGCCACCTTGCGGCTGCCGCGCACGTCGTCGGCGGCGAAGAAATCGCCCGACGTCGTCTGCCAGTCGCGAATCGTCGCGTAGTCGGTGTCGACGCCGTTGATCACGGTCCGCCAGTTGCCGGCGGGACCGATGACCGCGGTCCGTCCGACGATCACCGGCGACACCGCGGTCACGTACTGCGATTCGCCGCGGATCTTGTCGACGTCTTTGAGACTGAGGTTCGGGAACGCCTGCGCCCCCTGGCTCACGCCCGCCTGCTGTGCGGCGCCCGGCGTGATGACGATCATGTTCGTGCCGAGGTTGTTGATCTGCTGCCGGATGCGCGAGCGCGCGCCGTAGCCGACGGCGACCATCACGATCACCGCGGCCACGCCGATGATGATGCCGAGCATCGTCAGCGCGGCGCGCATCTTGTTCTTGCGGATCGCCTGCGTGGCGAGCCTGATCAATGTCTGTTTCTTCATGCGACCTCCTGGTCGGACAGCGGCGGGCGGACAGCGGACAGCGGGAGCGGCGTCTGCGAGGTCTGCTGTCCGCTGTCTGCTGTCCGCTGTCTGATCCGCTCATCGCGCCGAATGCGTCCGTCGCGCACTTCGATGATCCGTTTCGCGTAGACCGCGATGTCGTGCTCGTGCGTGACGAGGACGATGGTGATGCCCTGCTCGTTCAGCTCCTGGAAGAGGCGCATCACGTCGATCGACGTCTCCGAGTCGAGGTTGCCGGTCGGCTCGTCCGCCAGGATCAGCGACGGCGACGTCACCAGCGCGCGCGCAATCGCGACGCGCTGCTGCTGGCCGCCGGAGAGCTCGCTCGGCTGATGGTCAAGACGTTGACTAAGTCCGACGCGCTCCAGCGCGGCCGCGGCCAGCGCGCGCGTGTCACGCTTTTTTCCGCTTCTGTCGTAAAGCATCGGCAGCTCGACGTTCTCGATCGCGCTGGTGCGCGGCAGGAGGTTGAAGCCCTGGAAGACGAAGCCGATCTTCTGGTTGCGGATGTCGGCGAGCGCGTTGCGATCGAGCCCGTCAACGCGCACGCCGTCGAGGATGTAGGCGCCGCCGGTCGGCGTGTCGAGGCATCCGAGGATGTTCATCAGCGTCGACTTGCCGGAGCCGGAGGTGCCCATGATGGCGACGAATTCGCCCGGCGCGACCGCGAGGTCGATGCCGCGCAGGGCATGCACTTCATTCGTGCCGCTGACGTACGTCTTCACGAGCTGCTCGACCTGGATGACGTTGTCCATCAGAAGCCTCCTCGGGCGCCACGGCCGCCGCCCTGCTGCTGGCCCGACTGGAACGGCTGCGCGCTGGTCGTCCCCTGCGCGGTCTGCGTCGAGCCGATCGTGCCGGCGATGACTTTCATCCCTTCCTTGACGTCGGTGCCGCGGACTTCGGTCGTCGTGCCGTCGGTGATGCCGGTCTGCACGCGGATCGCCTGCGGCTGACCTTTCGGGTCGAGCACGTAGAGCGTGCCGCCGCGGGTTCTCTGTTTTGTCGCGGGAGTCGTCGTCGCGACACGGAAGCGGAGCGCCGCATTCGGCACGCTCAGCACGTTCTCCGCCGATTTCGTCAGGAAGCTCACGCGCGCCGTCATGCCGGGGAGCAATTGCCCTTTCGGGTTTGCGACCGCGACCACGACCGTGTAGTTCACGACGTTGTCCTGCGTCGTCGACTGCAGCCGCACCTGCTTCACCGTTCCGTGGAACGTCCGGTTGGCCAGCGCGGCGACCGTGAAGTCGGCGGTCTGTCCCTCTTTGATCTGCGCGATGTCGCTCTCGCCGACCTGCGCGAGGATCTGCATCTGCGAGAGGTCGTTGGCGATGAGGAAGAGCTGCGGCGCGGAGAGGCTCGCCGCGACGGTCTGTCCCTGCTGCACGTTGCGCTCGACGACGACGCCGTCGATCGGCGCGTAGATGCTGGTGTAGGCGAGGTTCTGCCGTGCGCGATCGAGCGCCACGCGCGCCGATTTCACGCCCGCCCTTGCGACCTCGGCTGACGATTGCGTCTGTTCATACGCGCTCTTCGCCACGAGGCCGGAGTCGAGCAGCTCGCGATTGCGCGAGAAGTCGCGCGCCGCCTGCAGCGCCTGGGCCTGCGATTTTTCGAGGTTCGCCTGCGCGTCGGTGACCGCCTGCAGCGCAAGCGTCGGATCGATGCGCGCGAGCAGCTCACCCTTCTTGACGTGGTCGTTGTAGTCGACGAGGAGCTCGGAAACCTGTCCCGACACCTGCGTGCCGACGCTGACCGTCGTCACGGCGTTCAGCGTGCCGGTGGCCGAGACCGTCGCTTTCAAGTCGCCGCGCGAGACGGTGGCGAATCGGTAGGCCGGCGTCTCTTTCGCGAACGCCACCTGCCGCACCAGCAGGCCGATCAGTGCCAGGAGTGCGATGACCGCGATGGTGATGAATGATTTCTTTCGCATGCATGACGAAACGCCTCCCGGCCCCGGGAGTTTTCGTCATTGCGCCGAGATGCACGCCCGTGTCATGAACTGCACGCCGCCCGCCCAATGCAGATAGCGGATAGCAGATAGCAAGGGACGCTAACGCGCTTTGCGTTGCTATCCGCTATCCGTTCCGGGCGGGCGGGCAGCGAAGCTATTTGCCCAGCTCGAAGAGGTACTCCACAAACGACATCACCGCCCCGTCGAACCCCTTCACCTTCGGATCGCTCGACTCGATCAGGTAGTACTCGTCCGGCGCGTGGGCGCCGCTGCCGTGGCCGAGGCCGAAGTGGCCGGAGGCGAGGCTGAGGGGGGCGTTGGTGAAGACGTAGCCGGGGTACGACCCGGCGTTGCGGGGCCAGAGCACGGGGTCGATGCCGGCGCGCTTGAGGACGCTGATCTGCGACTGAATCAGTGGTGCGGACGCGACCGTCTGCGTCGGGTCGTAGCCGCCGGTCACGTTGACCTCGATGTCGCCGAAGCCGCGTTTGGCGAGGTGGGCCTTCAGCGCGGCGACCGCGTCATCCTTCTTCATCTCGGGGACGAGGCGCATGTCGATCTTCGCCACCGCGCGATGCGGCAGGACGGTCTTGCCGCCCGGTCCGGTGTAGCCGCCGACGAGGCCTTCGATGTTCACGGTCGGCTGCGATTCGAGGCGCTCGTTCGCTTCGAGCCACGGCAGGTCGTCGATCCAGTGCTGGACGCTGAGCGACTTCTTCCGCGAGGCCTCGCTCTGCCGGCTCGCCGCGGCGGCGATCATCGCTTTCTCCTCCGCGTTCAGCGGACGGGGCTTCGGATAGTTGTCGATCGTGATCGTGTTGCCGTCGGCCGACACCAGCGTGTCGAGCGCCTTGATGAGATGCCACGCAGGGCTGTCGACCATCGCCTTGAGCGATGAATGGATGTCCTTCGCCGGACCGCGTCCCCACTTCTCGCCGGTCGACACGAGCTCCAGCTCGACGACGCCTTTCGCGCCGAGGGAGACGGTCACGATGCCGTCGAGATCCTGCGCCGCGGAGGGCATGAAGACGCCGACCGTCTTGCGCAGCGCGGCTTCGACTTCCGGCCGGTGCACGAGCTGGCCGATGTGCGGCGAGCCGATCTCTTCTTCGCCTTCAGCGACCAGTACGAGGTTCACCGGCATCTTCTTGCCCGCGCCGCGGATCGCATGCAGCGCCGCGAGAAACGCGGCCTCGGGGCCTTTCTGATTCACCGCGCCGCGCCCCATGATCACCTTGCCGACGCCCGCCTTGTCGACGATGCGCGCCTCGAGCGGCGGCGAGCTCCACTCCGCCGGATCGAACTGCTTCACGTCGTACATGAAGTAGAGGCCGACCGTCTTCTTCGCCCCCGCGTCGAGCGTGGCGTAGACGCCCGGCTTGCCGTCCGTGCTCAGCACCGTCACGTTCTGAAAGCCGGCGTCGCGCGCGAGCTGCGCCATGTACTCCGCGCCCTTCGGATAGTTCAGATTCTCGGCGGCGATCGACGGGATCGCGATCCAGTCCTGCAGGCGCTTCACCGCTTCGTCGTGACGTTTCGCCACTTCGGCGCGGATGTCGGCGAGATCGTCCGCGAGGCAGGAGGTGGTGATGGCGAGGAGGGCGATGAGGGAGACGAGCGTCTTCTTCAGCATGACCGCGGATGTTAACTGACATCTAGAATCACATCGACATGACGCGATCGTTCGCCCTGCTCGCGCTGCTCCTGCTGTCTCCCATCGCCCGCGCCGACGCCTGGTCCGACGCGCTGGCCCGCGCGCAACGCGAGCAGAAACCGATCGTCGTCTTCTACCGCACCGCCGATTGCCCGAAGTGCGATGACTTCGAGCGCACGGCGGTCTCGCATCCGATCATCCAGCGGCGCCTGCCCGCCGTCGTCTTCCTCACGCTGCCGGCGGACGAGCGGCCGAACGTCGCGTACTTCGATGCGAACGGCGCGCTGCAGTTCCGCTGGCCGATCGTCCCCGACACGATCAACTTCGGCGTGATCCTCGACACGGTCGTCTACGGCCGCGCCTCGCGTGCGCTCGCGGCGACGCCGGACAACGCGGTGATCCGCATCCTTCCGCTGATGCGGCAGGTGGTGAGCGGAAAGAACCTCGTGCAGACGCGGATCGGGACGTCGTCGATCGCGCGCGTGACGTTCTCACTCGATGGACGCGAGCTCGCGCGCGCCCGCGTGCCGTTCTCCGCGGTGATCGACTTCGGCGCGGTGCCGGAGCGGCACACGATCGGCGTGGTCGCGTTCGATCGCAAAGGCAAAGAGCTCGGCCGCGCGTCGCGCGTCGTGAACGAAGGAGGGGAGACGTTCTGGCTCCGTCTCGTCGAGCCGCGCGAGGATTGGGCGAACGGTCCGACGCGCGTGTCGGTCGACCTCCGCGTGCCGCCGGCGAATCGCGTGCAGCGCGTGGTGATCTCGTGGAACGACGCGGAGCGCGCGGTGCTGACGTCGCCGCCGTGGCGGACGACGCTGAAGATTCCGCTGAGCGAAATCGGATTCATTCGCGCGGTCGCGGAGCTCGACGACGGCCGGACATCGGAGGACGCGGTGCTGCTGAACGCCGGCTCGCCGTATCAGTCGGACGTGCAGCTCGTGCAGTTGCCGATCACGATCTTCGGCTCGTACTCGAGCATCGCGGTGCGCGAGGGGAAGAAGGAGCGGCGCGTGGAGTCGATCGCCACCGCGGCCGAGACCCCGCTCACGGTCGGCCTCCTGATCGACGCCTCGGACAGCATGGAAGCGACGCTCCCCGATCTGCAGGAGGCGGCGATCCGCTTCCTCGACACGATGCTCGGGCCGCGCGACCGCGCGTTCGTCATCTCGTTCGAGACGAGCGCGCATCTCCTGCAGCCGGCGACGAAAGACGCGTCGCTGCTGCGCGAGTCGATCATGAGGATTCGCCCCGAGGGGCTGACGTCGCTGTACGACGCGATGGCCCTCGGGCTGCTGCAGTTCGAGGGAGTCAAAGGACGCCGCGCGATGATCGTCTTCACCGACGGCCTCGATCGCACCAGCGAGTACGAGGCGAAAGAGGTCGGCGACCTCGCGCGCCGCGTCAGCGTACCGGTGCACGTGATCGGGTCGTCGGAGGAGCCGGTGAAGCGCGTCGCGGAGATGACCGGCGGCACGTCGCAACTGATCGAGCGCCTCGACGATCTGCCGTCGATCTTCGCGCGCATCGAAGCCGCGCTGCGCGCGCAGGTGCTGGCGTTCATCCGCACCGAGCCGGCGAAGAAAGAAAACGAGTGGCACGCCGTGCAGGTCGAGGTGAAGGGAAACGAGCTGCAGGTGTACGCGCCTGCGGGGTATTACGCGAGCTGGTGAAAGAGGAGAGAGAGAACGAATGTCGATCAAGCCGTTGGACGCGAACATCGAGAAGTATGCCGGCAGCATCAATCCGTTCATCAAAAGCCTTTTCAGCAAGGGCGTCCGCAGCAGAAAGATTGTGACGAAGGCCGCGTCGCAGGGGCAGGACACGGTGTCGTTCGTCGACGACGGGAGCCGCAAGATCATCATGGAGTCATGGCTGGCGGCGTGGAAGATCTACGCCGGGAAGGATGCCGGCGAGTGGAAGGATTACGTCCGCGAAAGCGACCAGAACCTGATCAATTTTTTGGCCGACTACATCAAGGAGCATTCCCTCGGGCTCTGCCGCCGCGCGATCAAGCTCTCCAGCACGTCGATCGATCCCGACGCGCCCGGCGTTCCGTTCTACAAGAACACGCCGTACGCGAACAAGCCGTTCCTCAATGCCAATAAAGAATGGGATTTCGGCACGCTCGACGACACCGGAATGCCGAACGGCGACGGCGTGGTGAACGAGTTTCTCAGGCTCCTGTTTCACGGCGCGCACTTTGTGGTCATCACGAACAGCGACAACAAAGCGACGGGATTCAGCACCGGTTTCGACAGCAGCTTCAATAGCTGGTTCGACGGCGCTCACACCTCGAGCTGTCCCGGCAACTCGCATTACGGCGGCGCCTACGGCACCGACGACTATTACCTCGAGATCGGCGACAAGCCGCCCGCCGATCCGTCGTTCATCCTGGCGCTGCTCATCGGCGATACGTCGACCGGCCAATCGAACGGCTTCATGCAGCTCGAGGGCTGGCAGGCGCAGACGACGTGGGGTTTCGACGGCGGCGAATGGCACCACGGCGATTACAAGACGTACGGGGCGACGCTCTGGAACATCTCCACGTTCGGAGCTTGTGCGTACAGCGAGAAACGCTGCACGCCGGTCTTCCTGGCGCAGGCGTCATTCCCGCTCGACGTCGATCCGAACACGCACATGCCGCTGTACGACGGAGCCGGCTCGGTGCAGGGATGGATGGAGCAGGGCTACCTCAGCGGCGGCCCGATCGACGAGGCGCTGATCGACGTGCACGACAGTCCCGGCCACATTTATTTCTTCCAGGGAACGCGTTTGATTCATTACGACCCGTCGAAGAAGGAGCCGCACAAGGGCTATCCCCAGCCGATCGAGAACGTCTTTCCCGGACTCGCCGCGCAGAACTTCGACACGATCGACGCGGCGTACGGCGATCCATCCGGCACGTACTACTTCTTCAAGGGCGAGTGGTACATCCACTACGACCCGAAGCAGGGCGTCGTGTCGAAGCACAAGATCGCGGACAGCAATCACTGGCCGGGCATGACGTTCACGTCGGTCGACGGCGTCGCGTACGAGCCGTCATCCGACGGCAAGAACGATTACATCCACTTCTTCAGCGGCACGAGCTACATCCGCTTCGACGTGAAGGACAACTTCGTCGGCCACGCCGCGCAGGTCGGCGTGCCGGTCGACGCCGCCGAGATCGTCTATGGCGAGCTGCTCCTGTTTTCGAAGGACGAAGCGGTCTCCTGGGATCGCGAGAATTTCGTGATCGATCAGGATTGGGGCGGGGCGGCGATTTACGGGAAGAATGTGTTTCCGAAGTTGTGGTGGGGGTGAGGGGTCACCGCCGGACATGCCGTCGCACGACTAGATGCCACGGCAGCGTGACGATGCAACCGACCAATGCTGCAACAGCCACGTCCGCGACGGTGTGGTACCGATTGACCACGATCAATGTGAGGTATCCGGCCCAGACGCCGAGGAGCAGCGTTCTCCACGCTGGGCGCAGGAGGAGCAGAGACAACGTGAGCGTCGTGGCGAACGCCGCGTGCGTGCTGTAGTCGGCGCGATACGTTTGCCAGAGCCGCAACTGTCGATCCGCGTACCAGACGACATAGATCGAGGCCACTCCCATCGCGGTCGGCAAGGCAGACCTGAGCAGGGCGCTCCAGCGCGTGGCGCGCACATCGAGGGCAATCACGACGATCGCGGTCAATGCCAGCAGCGGATTGACCGCATCGGCGATCGCATCGAGAACGCTGTACCACGTGGGCATGCGTGCAGTCGTACCATGCGCCGATGCACCTCCGCCACGCCTCCGCCGCCGACATCGACGAGATCGAGCGCGTCATGCGCGAATCGATCGAAGGAATCAGCAGCCGCACGTACGACGCGCGTCAGGTGGAGAGCTCGCTGAAGTACGTCGCGCATCTCGACCGCGAGCTGGTCACCGACGGCACCTACTTCGTCGTCGAGGCGGACGGCGCGATCGTCGCCTGCGGCGGCTGGAGCAAGCGGGGGAGGCTCTACGCGGGGAGCGGCTCATCGGCCGGCGACGCCCGCTTCCTCGATCCGGCGACCGAGCCGGCGCGCATCCGCGCCATGTTCGTCACGCCGCGCTTCGAGCGCCGCGGCATCGGGCGGATGATCCTCGCGGCGTGCGAGGAGGAAGCGCACGACGCCGGCTTTCGGGAGATCGAGCTGATGGCGATGCTGAGCGGCCACGCGATGTACCTCGCGTCGGGATACCGCGACATCGAGGAAGTGGCGGGAGCGCTGGAGGATGGGACGCCGTTTCCGCTCTTCCGGATGCGGAAGCGGGTAGGGAAACCCCTCCCTCCCGCCCCTCCTTGAGCATATGAACAAGGTCGGTCCCGACGATCCTCGCTATGCCACGCTCGTCCGCGGCTTCAATCTGCGCTGGGTCGGCACGCCGGCGTTCGTGCAGGTCTGCGCCACCACCGAGGAGGTCATCGACGCGGTGCAGAGCGCGCTCGACGCCGGCCTTCGCCTCACCGTGCAGAGCGGCGGGCATTGCTACGAGAACTTCGCCGTCGGCAACGACGGCGGCGTGATCATCGACATGGCGGGCCTCAACCGCGTCTATTACGACCAGACGATGCAGGCCTACTGCATCGAGGCCGGCTGCACGCTCTGGAACGTCTACTGGAACCTCTACAAGGAGCACGGCGTCGTCATCCCCGGCGGCTCCTGCTACTCCGTCGGCGCCGGCGGTCACATCACCGGCGGCGGCTACGGACTGCTGTCGCGGAAGTACGGATTGACCGTCGACTGGCTCTACGGCGTGGAGATCGTGGTCGTCGACGACGTCGGCACCGCGACCGCCGTGACCGTCACCGACAGCTCGACGAACCAGGACGATCTCGATCTGCTCTGGGCGAATCAGGGAGGCGGCGGCGGCAACTTCGGCATCGTCACCCGCTTCTTTTTCCGCGAGCTCCCGCCCGCGCCGCCGCAGGCGTACCTCGTGACGCACGCGTGGGACTGGAGCTCGATGACGCCCGATCAGTTCACGACGCTCGTGCAGCGCTACGGCGCGTTCCTGCAGCAGAACAGCGCGCCCGGCAGCCCGTTCGACGGACTCTTCGCGCTGCTCCATCTCACGCAGCAGGCGGCGGGACAGGTCACGCTGACCGCGCAGTACGTCGGCGATCAGCCGGCACTGCTCGACGAGTTCATGGACTACATCAACGGCGACGCGCGCGTCGGCCGCATCGTGCCGCAGACGCAGGCCATCGGCCGGCACTTCTTTCCGCTGCGGACGAACGACGTGACGCAGTTGCCGTGGCTCTACGCCACGCAGACACTTGACGGGTCGGGCCCGAATCAGTACGGCAAATACAAGTCGGCGTACATGACGCAGCCGTTCCCCGAATCGCAGATCGAGACGATGTGGCGGTGGCTCTCCGACAAGAGCTACACCAATCCGCAGTCCTTGCTGCAGGTCGATTCGTACGGCTGTGCGATCAACGGCGTGCCGCCCGCGGACACGGCGGTTCCGCAGCGCTCGTCGATCATGAAACTGCAGTACCAGGCGTACTGGAACAAGGAAGCGGATGCGACGGAGAGCCTCGCCTGGATCCGCGGGTTCTACGACGCGATGTACGGATCGGACGGCCCGCGTCCCGACGGCACGATGGACGGCTGCTACGTGAACTATCCCGACTGCGACCTGAAGGATTGGGCGTACCTTTACTACCTCGACAACTACGCTCGCCTCCAGCAGACGAAAGCAGCATGGGACCCGAACAACGTCTTCAATCACGCGCAGTCGATCCAATTGCCGTAACGCCATGGATCTATGCCGCCGCGTGGATCGCGCTGATGGCGATCTACGCCGCCGCGCTCTTCGCGAACGGCGTCCCGCTCGGCCTCGCGTTTCGTAACGGCGTCGCCAATCTCCTCCCCGACGCGCTCCTCGGGCTCGCCGTCCTTCGCCTCCCGCGCATCGTGAAAGGCGTCGCGCCGCACGTCGCACTGCTGATCGCGTTCGTCGTGCTCGCCGGCGCCGGCTGGATCGGACTCGTCGTGCTCGATGCATTCATCTTCGGCGGACCGGTGAAGATCGTCTGGCGCATCGTCCCGTTCCGCGTGCTCAACGACGTCCTGATCTACTCGACGCTCGCCGGCTTTGCGTACATGCGCGAGCAGGCAGAACGCGCGGCGAAGGCCGAAGCGTTGCGCGCGCAAGCGTCGCTCGAGGCGATGCGCAGCCAGCTCAATCCGCACTTCATCCTCAACACCTACCACGCGCTCCTCGGCCTCGTGCGCCGCGAGCCGGCGCTCGCGGAGAGCGCGCTCGAACAGCTCGGCGATCTGCTGCGCTACAGCATGCGCATCCATCGCGACGGCATCGACGAGATCACCCTTCGTGAGGAGTGCGCGTTCGTCGACAGTTACCTCGCGCTCGAGCGCCTCCGCCTCGGCGATCGCCTGCAGGTGCGCATCGACACGCCGAGCGCAACGCTCGAAAACATGGTGCCGACCTTCTCCGTGCAGATCCTCGTCGAGAACGCGATCCGCCACGCCATCGCGCCGCGCGCCGCCGGCGGCCTGCTCGACATCCGCGTGCAGGAGAGCGATGGCCGCCTGCGCATCGCGGTGAAGGACGAGGCGAACGGTGAGCGGCTGGAGAGCAGCGAAGGCTCGCGCATGGGACTGCGCCTGCTGCAGGAGCGGCTCGCCGCGCTCTACGGCACGCGCGCGACGCTGACGCTGCGCAGCGTCGACGGCGGTACGTCCGCCGATCTCGAATTGCCCGCGCGGAGGATGGAGTGAATCGCGTGCGCGCGGTGATCGTCGAGGACGAGCCGCACGCGCGGGCGAGCCTGCGCGATTACGCGAGCGGCATCGACTGGCTGATGGTGGTCGGCGAGGCGGCGGACGGCGCGGAAGCGGTGCGCCTCGTCGACGCGCTGGAGCCCGACCTGATGTTCCTCGACATCTCCCTCCCCGAGGCCTCGGGACTCGAGGTGCTCGATCGCCTGCGGCACAAGCCGGAGATCGTCTTCACCACGGCGTACGACCAGTACGCGCTCGCCGCGTTCGAGCTCGGCGCGCTCGACTACCTGCTCAAGCCGTTCGGCCGCGCGCGATTCGAGACGATGGTCGAGCGGGTGCGCGTGCGGATACACGCCGAGGTCGCGGCGACGGAGCGGATGCGCGACGCATGCGACACGCCGCTGCGGCGCCTTTTCGCGCGGACGCGTGACGGCATCGTGGCGATCGATGTCCGGACGATTCAGCACATCGCGGCCTGCGGCGATTACGCCGAGGTGCACACCGAGCGGGGCACGCACCTGCTGCACATGAGCCTCGGCGAGCTCGCGTCGCGGCTCGATCCGGAGCTGTTCAGGCAGGTGCATCGCTCGCACATCGTCAATCTCGATGCGGTGGAGACGTTCGTCCCGTTCGATTCGCGGCGGCTGACGATCAAGCTGCGCGACGGCACGGAGATCATCGCCAGCCGCGCGGCCTCGGAAGCGCTGCGCCGTTCGTCGACCGGATTGCCCGTTCGGCGATGAACGCGCGTGTCGTCGCGCCACGCGGTCGACACTCGCCGCATGAAAGCACTCATCCTTCTCCTCGCGCTCTCCGCGTCCGCTCAGGATCTGCCGAAGCTGAAGGCGCAGGTGATGTCTGCCGATTACCGCGCCGACGTCAAAGAGCTCGCGCGCCTGCGCGACGAGCTGGCGAAGTCGCCGAAGGACTACCTGGCGCGCTACTGGAGCGGCTTCGCGAGCTGGCGTATCGCCATGAACGGCGCGAATCACGGGATGAAATCGGACGAGCTGCGGACGAATCTCGAGAGCGCCGCCGCCGATTTCTACGTGTCGATCCAGTTGAAGGACGACTTCGCGGACGGTTACGCCGCCGCGTCGCTCGTCAACGGCTGGCTCGCGGTGTTCGGCAGCTCGCGCGAGCGGATCGCGCTGTCATCGATGCTGCTGGCGAAGGCGAAAGCGCTCGATCCGAAGAATCCGCGCGTGTTGTGGAGTGCCGGCGCGGTCTATCTCTACAGTCCGAACGGGAGCATCCCGAAGGCGATCGAGACGTATCGCGAGATGTTGAAGGAAGCGGAGAAGCGGGGCGTCGATGCGGCGTCGCCGCTGCCCGATTGGGGGAAGCCCGAGGCGCTGATGTCGCTGGCGTACGCGCACATGACGCAGAAGCCGCCCGACATCGACGCCGCCCGCGAAGAGGCGCGGGCGGCGCTGAAGGTACAGCCGGATTGGTCGTACGTTCGGGACAACCTCATGAAGCAGATCGACCCTTAACGGACGCGCTCGATGCGATACGCGTCGAAGATGCCGTCGCGTCCCCACTGGCCGGACAGCTCGACGTAATCGCCGCGGCGCAGTCTGCGGTCGTCGTTACGGCGGAGGTCGACCGTGATCGGACGTCCCGTCGCTTCATCGCGCACCCATGCGGTGCCGCCGCGGTAGTCGACTTCCTGAATCACGCCGCGGACGTAGCCCTGGCCCTGGTTGTAGCCGTCGTTGTAGTTCACATCATCGACGTAGACATTTCCGCCGCGGAAGACGCCGCCGAACACCACCGACACGCCGACGCGGAGATCGCGCCCGCGGTTGCGGAAGTACGACTGCGGAACCCAGTACGACTCGCGCCCGCGATCGAGACGCACGCGATAGCCGTCGCGCTCACGGCTGAACGAGCTGACCTTGCCCTGCGCCGTCACGCGCTGATTCTCGCGATACGACGACGAGCGGCTCTCCTGACTGCGATCGCGTCGCTGCTCGCCGCGCGGCGGAGCCGCGAACATCGGCACGGCGACGATGAGCGCCAGCGCCCCTGCTGCCACCGACTTCAGATTTGCACTTTTCATTTTGGTCTCCTTGAACTGCACACGAGGAGACAGAAGGGACGCGCCGCTTCTTTCCGCCAAAGCACCAGTTGCACGTGGGTGTAACGAAGTTAAGTTGAGGGGGTCAGGTCTGGAAACTTAACTTAACGGGCGGCGGAGGGAGCGTTAAGTTAAGTTTCCAGACCTGACCCCCTCAACTTAACTTTTGCTCCAGGGCTTCGCGGCGGGAGCGGCTTACGTTTAGTTCGGTGCCGTCTTTGAGGCGCACGGCGTAGTCGCCGCCGGCGCTGCGGAGGAGGACGTCGATGCGATCCAACCGCACGATGACCGACCGGTGCACGCGCATGAAGACCTCGGGGTCGAGCTTGTCCTCGAGCTGCTGCATCCGCTCGCGGACGGCGAACGTCCGCTCGCCGGCGTGCAGCTCGGCGTAGGGGCCGCTGGCGGTGATGTAGTCGATCTTCTCCACCGGAACGACGCGGAGCTGGCCGCGCATCTCGACCGGGATGCGCTGCAGGTAGGGGCTCTTCTTCGGAATGGCGTTGCGCGCGCGGCGGAAGGCCTCGTGGAAGCGCTCGTCGTCGAACGGCTTCAGCAGGTAGTCGATCGCCGCGACGTCGAACGCCTTGATCGCGTACTGGTCGAACGCCGTGCAGAAGATCGTGCGCGGCATCTCGGCGCCGAGCTTCTCCGCGACTTCCATCCCGCTGAGGCCGGGCATCTGCACGTCGAGAAACACGAGGTCGGGATGAAGGCGGCGGATCTCCGCGATGGCGTCGTCGCCGTTGTCCGCCGTCCCCACGACCTCCACATCTTCTTCGTGCGCGAGGCGATCGATGATGTGGTCGCGCGCCAGCGGCTCATCGTCGACGACGAGAACGCGCAGCGTCACGACGCGCTCCTCCGGTACGGCATGGTGATCTCCGCGGTCGTGCCGTCGTCATCGGTCAGCCGCAGCTCCGCCGCGCTGCCGTAGAGCTGCTCCAGCCGCGCGCGCGTGTTCGTCAGTCCGACGCCGGCGCGCGTTTCGCCCCCGATGCCGGGACCGTTGTCGTGCACGCGCAGCAGCAGGCGATCGCCGTGACGTTTGGCGACGATCTCGATCCGTCCTTCGCCCTTCGCGCGGCTCACGCCGTGCTCGAGCGCGTTCTCCACGATCGGCTGCAGGACCAGATTGGGAACCAGCGCGTCGAGCGCCGCCGGATCGATCTGCCGCTCCACCGTCAGCTTGTCCTGGAAGCGGATCTCCATGATGTCGATGTACTTGCCGAGGAGCTCGAGCTCGTCGCGCAGGGGGACTTCGTCGACGGCGTGTGCGTCGGTGGTGTGACGCAGGAGCTCGCTCAGTCTCGCGATCATCTTGCGCACGCCCGCGGGATTGCGCTCCACCATCGCGGAGATCGCATGCAGCGTGTTGAAGAGAAAGTGCGGATGGATCTGCAACCGCAGCGCATCGAGCCTCGCCTCGGCGAGCTGGACCTGCAGCCGCGCGGCGTGCGCCTGCTGTTCGCGTCCGCGGAGGAAGTACTCCCGCGCGAAGCCGGCGGCGAGGACCGCGAAGTAATAGAGGAGCTGTGGCAGGAAGCGGAACGCCGCGATCTCGCGCGTGAGGTGGAACGGGCGGCGGCGGTCGATGTCGAAGACCTGATCGCGCGCGACGGAGAGAAAGGTGTAGGCGACGATCGAAATGCAGAGCCCGGCGGCGAGGAGGACGAGGATGCGCATCCCGAGGCTCTGCCGCTCGAGGCCGACGCGTCCGCCGAGCCAGAAGATCGCCGGCGTGAGCGCCGCCCAGAGCCACGATTCGACGAAGGAAAGGATGATCGGCCCCGCCGGCGACATACCGCGGAACCCGAACCCGCGCGGATCGAGCCACCGGCTGACCGCGGAGAGAAAGGCGAGGAAGGTCCAGAAGGCGAAGATGGCGACGACGTCGCGGGCGGTGAGGCGGTGCATTTTGTCGATAGATAGCAGATAGCAGATAGCAGATAGCGGATAGCAGATAGCAAGAGCAGAAGCAGAAGAGTCCGGATATGCAAGGAGCAGCGCACCCGCCGCTTTGCTATCTGCTATCCGCTATCTGCTATCTAGACGTGCAACTCATGACAACAGCGTGCACTTCATGGTTTCGCGAGAAGAGAATCGCCGCCGGCACTGTCTTTCCTGGTGTGCAGTTCAACCCAATGGAGAAAGACAAATGAAAAAGGCAATCACCGCAGTCGCAGTTCTCGCCCTCAGCGGCACGCTGGCATTCGCCGCGACCGAGGGACAGGAAGGATTCGGCGGCAGGCATCATGGGCATGGCCGCCATCACCAGTTCGGCGCCCGTTTCGCCGAGAAGCTGAACCTCACCGACGCGCAGAAGGCGCAGATCAAGGACATCCGCAAGGCCTCGCGCGAAGCGAATGCCGCGTTCTTCGAGCAGGCCCGCGCCACGCGCAAGGAGTTCCACGAAGCGAAGAAGGCGAACGACACCGCGAAGATGGAGTCGCTCAAGCCGACCCTTCAGTCGCAGCGCGAGCAGATGAAGGAGCTCCGCAAGAACGAGATGACGAAGATCGTCTCGATCCTCACCCCCGAGCAGCAGTCGATGCTCCAGCAACTGCGCGCGGAGCGGAAGTCGCACCGTTCCGAAAAGCAGTAAGCCGTGTAACGTTGAGCGTCCTCCGCGCACTACCGTGCAAAGGAGGACGCTTCACATGGCAAATCCGGGACAAGAACTTTCATCCATCAACTTCTCCAACATGATCGGCAGTCCGCTGCGCGCGGTGATCGAGGCGCAGGCCGAGGCGGCGCTCAGCACCGTCAACTTCATCAAGGCGGTCGGCTTCAAGCAGGGGACGAGCACGAATCCGGAGGCCGGCAACACCGGCGATCCGATCTACGTCACGTTCAAGTATCCGAAGGAGCTGGCGCCGTACCGCCCGGCGCTTGCAGGCACCGCCACCGTCTCGGTGACCAACGCCGGCGCGGGACTCGCGGCGAGTCCGCAGATCACCTTCACCCCTTCGACTACCGGCATCACCGGCACCGCGGTCGTGAAGTCGGACGGCACGCTCGACACGCTCACCGTGAGCAACGTGCCGACGGCGAATCAGACCATCAACTTCACCGTCGCCGGCGCCACCACGAACGCCTCCGGCACCATCACCGTCGCCGGCGGACAGACGGAATCGGCCGCCGTCATCCAGCAGATGAACCTCGACGTGCCGATCCTCACCATCCTTCCGATCCCCTTCATCCGCATCGAGGAGTTCTCGCTGCAGTTCAACGCGAAGATCGACTCGATGGAGTCGGAGCAGATCGAGAAGAGCACCGCGGTCTCGGGCAACCTGCAGGTCGCGCAGCGCTGGCCGGGCGGCTCGGCGCGCCTGAGCGTCTCGGCGTCGCATCAGAGCAAGAGCTCGCGCGGCACGGAGACGAAGCGGTCGTACGCGCTCGACATCTCGGTGAAGGCGATCCAGGACGACCTGCCGCGCGGCATGGAGAAGGTGCTCGGCATCCTCGAGCGCGCCATGCGCGAGCAGCCGGCCACCGCCCCCGCGCCGGTCGCGCAGTGATCGAAGGAGGATGCGATGCCTTACCTCGGCGATTACCTCGGACACCTGCTGTCGGAGATCACCAATGCACGCGTGCAGGCCGATCTCGAATCGGTACGTATCGCCGATCTCTACGCGTCGCATCCTCTGCTCAAACACATGGCCGTGCCGCGCTTCCGTCTTCCCAACGTGACCGTCGACGTGCCGGTGATCGTGCGGAAGATGGATGAAGCGGTCCCCGGCCAGCCGCTGCGCGGCGGCATCAGCCTCGAAGACGTGCATCAGGCGATCGAGCGCGGACTGAGTGCCGCGCTCGAGCAGAACGCGGTGAAGATCGCGCCGAAGCGGAAGCTCGAATTGCGCGACGCCATGACTCGTTCGGCGTCGCGCTTCCGGCCGGCCGCCGGCGCTGCCATTCCGGCGGGCGACATCGACGGCATCGCCACCGCGGCGGGCGAAGCATTCGCCGAGCTCTTCTCCGCGCAGGTCGAGGTTGCATCGGACATCGCGACCCGTCTGCAGAAGGTCATCCACGAAACGGTTGCCGCGACGCTGCGGCAGGCGGGGCAGGCCGTGCCGCGCCTGCATGTCGCGGTGACGGCGAGTGAGCTGCGCGAATCGGGACCGCCCGAGCTGATGGCGCGGCTGCATCTCGCGGTCAGCGAGGAGGCGATGGAGTGGAGCGTGAGCGAGTCGAACGGCACGACGACCGCGCGGCTCGTCACGGAGTGACGTCATGCAGCTCGCCACACTCGATCGCATCGATGAACTGCGGCTCGCCGTGCCGCGCATCGTCGACCACTTCGACGACGGCGACCCGCAGTTCGCGCCCGAGGTGAGGAAGTGGCTGCGCGACCTGGAGCAGGTCCTCACCGAGGGCCGGATTCCGGCGGTAGCCAGCGTCGCCGCGCTGCGCGCGACGCTCGTCGCGGCCGAGGAGGGGACGGTGCCGGCGGACGTCACGTTCTCCGGCCGCACCACGCCGCGCAAGATCCGCGACGCGGTTGCCGCGGACGTGTTGCGGCGGGCTGATGACGTGGTGGTCGCCGCCGTCGGCAACAGCGCCGCGCAATTCGCCGAGGCGGCGCGGCTGGTCGGTCAGATGCTGCCGGTTGCGATGCGCAAGGGGCTGATCGGCACGTCCGCCTCGAGCTCGTGGTCAGCTCTCGAGAGCGATCCCGATCTCGCCGCCGTCGCCACGCACGTCGTCGGTCTCGCCGGCCGTGCCGATGCGCTGGTCCTGCTTGGGCGCGCGTTGCGGGATCAGGCGCCGTAGCGTCGCCAGCACCATCGCGCTCTTCGCATCGGTGAAGAACACCACGTACGACGACATCACCGCGAGGCCGAACGAGAACAGTCCCATCACCAGCGCGATCTGGAGATGGATGGCGGTGCCGAGGGCCATCAGCCAGGGGCGGAAGCGGCGGTTCCAGATCAGCCAGGGGAACGAGAGCTGGTAGAGGAGCGTGACGTACGTCGCCACGACCGAGAAGAGCGGATAGTCGGCGACGAACGAGCGGACGGCGGGGAGGGTGAAATCGTCGACGCTCAGTGTGTAGAAGATCGCCGTCCCGTTCTGCCAGAGCTGGCCCGTCACTTTGCCCAGTCCGGCGACGATGTAGACGGCGACGACCTGCAGCCTCGCGATCAGGAAGACGGCATTCGTCAGCGCGTTGTTCGTCCACGTCACGACGCCCGGCTTCGGCTCCGCATCCGGCAGCGACGGATCCATGAAGATCAGGTAGATCAGCATGATCTGCATCAGGTTGTCGCCGCCGTCGAGCGTGACCCAGGCGCGGTTGTTGAGATTCATGGAAACGACATAGATCAGCAGCGCGGTGATGCGCGGCCAGCGGCACGTCATGCCGGCGATCAGAAGCGCGACCTCGGCGAGGACGAAGAGCGCGAACCAGGGACGCACCGCCGCGAGATCGAGCAGTTGCAGCAGCGGCACCGGCCGCACCGGCTGCAGCGGAATCAGCGAATCGGGCCCCCAGAACTGCCGCGCGGAGGGGGCGAGCAGCAGCACGGAGAGGAGGTACCAGCCGTACACGACGCGGCGGAAGAGACGGATGGTGTGCGGATGCGTGCGCGACTCCGTCAACATGTTGACGAGTGTCTCGAGACGCTTCATTCGACGCCTCGGCTCGAGCTCGCGTCGACCGCCACCGCGGGGTAGTCGTAGATGTTGGCGAAGCTGAACGCCTTCTTCTTGTGCCGTTCGGAGAACTGCGTCGGATAGAGCTGCGCCACCATCACCTGCACGCTGCTCGCATCGCACGGACGGTTGCGGACGCTCCACGCGACCGCGCGGCGGAAGGAGCCGAGGCGCACGACCTCGGCGTTCTTCTTCGCCTCGCACGCCGGATCGTGGCAATCGAGACGCATCCCGATCTCGAGCGTGTTCTGGCTCAGCTCACGCGCGAGGCTCGTCGGGATGTAAAGAAGTTTGCCGGCGGCGGAGAGGCGGTTGTGCTGATGGCGCTCCATCAGCGGCGCGGCGGGATCGCGCCAGCCGGTCCAGTTCCCGCCGCATTCATAGCGGCTCCAGAGCTTCACGCTGCTCGTCGCCGGCTCGGGAGCGAAGAGGAGCCAGCGCTGGGCGAAGAATGGCTCCATGTAGCGGTTGACGACACCGATGTACGCGCGGGTCATCGGGTTCTGCGGAAGCAGATAGAGAGCGGTGCACGCGACGTGAATCGCGAACACCGCTCCCACTGCCGCGGCCACCGCGTATTTGCGCTTCATGCGCGGGTCAGTGCTTCGGGCGTCTCAGGTCGAACTGCATCTCTTCCAGCGCGGCGCGCTGATTCATCGACACCGGCGTCTTGTAGCCCCACTCCGTCTGAATCGCGTAGTTGCGGAGGTACCACAGGAGCGCCACCTTGCGCTGGTAGTAGAGGTATTGCCAGTAGAGAGCGTTCGAGCTGACGTCGGGGCTCATGAGGAACGTTCTCTTCTGTTCCGGCGACATCTTGTTGAACGATTCGACGGCGCTCTTGGCCTCGGAATCCATGTCCCCGAAGAAGTCGTCCGTCATCTTCACCTGTTTGGCGTGAACCTCGGTTTTCGCCATCGCCAGGTTGAAGTCGGCCGGCGGCATGTTGACGAAGATCTTCCCCTGCATCTTGGCCAGGAGGTTGTCGATACGGGTCTCCGCCTTCTGCAACTCCTCGTTGTTCTTCCCGATGATGTCGTAGAGGTTCCCCACCTTGCCCTTGTTGTCGACGACGTACTTCGTGCGCTCCTCGGGCTTGAGCGCCTCGTACTGCTTGATCGTCTCCGTGATGGTCGCGTCCTTGAGCAACTCGTTGGCGGCGGCGGCCTGTTTGACCACCTGATCCGAATACTCGCGAATCCCTTCGCGCAACTGCCTGACGTCGGGAGCGGGATCGGGTCCGTTCGTCGCGGTGGCGACGACCGGGTTGTCGGTTCGGCGGCATCCGGCGACGAGCAAGACCGCAACGGCACACCAGAGCGGCAGCAGTTTCCGCATACTTCCTCCTATCCGGTTAAGGTATTTTTACTCCCAAGATGAAGTAAGCACTAGTGGCAAAAATGGAATCAGGAGCGGCGCGTATACTCCCTTCCTTCCATGCCACTGTCAGTGGGATCCCACATCCGCCGTTACGAGGTCATCGCACCGATCGGCGCAGGCGGAATGGGGGAGGTCTACCTCGCCCGCGATACCGAGCTCGACCGCCGCGTCGCGCTGAAAATCCTCCCGGAGAGCGACCACGCTGCGGAGCGCATCCGCCGCTTCTTCCTCGAGGCGAAGGCGACGATTGCGCTCAGTCATCCCAACGTCGCGCACGTGTACGACGTCGGCGAGGCGGACGGCGTCCGCTTCATCGCCATGGAGTACGTGGAAGGGGAGACGCTGCGCGCGCTGCTGGCGCGCCGCAGACTCGAAACGGGCGAAGTGCTGGAGATCGCGACGCAGATCGCCTCCGCCCTCTCCGCCGCTCACGCCTCGGGCATCGTGCATCGCGACATCAAGCCGGAGAACGTGATGCTCCGCCCCGACGGCTACGTGAAGGTCCTCGACTTCGGCCTGGCCAAGCTGACCGTGAGCGACCGCGCCGCCGACGCCACCGCGGTGCTGCAGACCGCGCCGGGGATGGTAATGGGGACGATGTACTACATGTCGCCCGAGCAGCTTCGCGGCGGCGACGTCGATGCCCGCAGCGACATCTTCAGCCTCGGCGTCCTCCTCTACGAGCTCGCGTCGGGACGCCGTCCGTTCGAAGCGTCGTCGCCGAGCGGCGTCATCGCCGCGATCCTCACCGAGAACCCTCCGCCGATGAACGACGTGCCGCCCGAGCTGGCGGCGGTGATCACGAAGGCGCTGGCGAAGAATCCCGATGAGCGCTTCGGCACGGCGCGCGAGCTCGCCGACGCGCTGAAAACGGTCCGTCATCAGACCGATCGCGTCCGCTCCGGCGACGTGCCGACGCAGATGCTGCCGCAGGTGAGCGCGGCGCATCACGTCCGCCGCGTGCGGTATGCGTGGATCGCGATCGTCGTCGTGCTGGTCGCGGCCGCCGCGGCGTGGGCGCTGCTGCACGTTCGCAACGTCCGCAATGCGCGCGCGGCGCTGCCGAAGATCGAACAGCTCGCCGAACAGCAGCGTTACTTCGAGGCGTGGGATCTCGCGGCATCGATTCGTCCGCTGCTCGCGGATGACTCGCGATTGCAGCGCGCGACGCAGAAGATCTCGTCGTCGATCACCGTGGCGACCGAGCCGGCAGGCGCCGACGTGTTCCTCGAGCGCGTGCGCGAGGATGGCGAGACCGAGCCGCGCGTTCGCATCGGCGCGACGCCGTTGCGCGACGAGCCGGTCGCGCGCGGCGACTACGTGCTGACGGTGGAGAAGCCGGGCTTCGCGCCGATGTCGCGCTCCATCTCTCTCCTCGCGCTCCGCTTCGCCGGACTGGTGATCGACCATCCGCTTCCGCCGCTCGATTGGAAGCTGCTGCCGCCGCGCGACGTGCCGGAGCGGATGGCGCCGGTGCCGGGCGGCAAATACCGATTGACGGGATGGTCGCGGCCGACCGCGCAGCCGGTGGTGCTCGCGCCGTTTCTCATCGACCGCTTCGAAGTCACCAACCGCGAGTTCGCGCGCTTCGTCGACGCCGGCGGCTATCAGCGCGCGGAGCTCTGGAAAACGCCGTTCGTGAAAGACGGCCGCACGCTGCCGTTCGAGGAAGCGATGCGGCTGTTGAAGGACACCACCGGTCTGCCGGGACCGCGCGGCTGGGCGGGGCAGAAGTATCCGCCGGGACGCGACGACTATCCGGTGACCGGCGTGAGCTGGTACGAGGCGGCGGCCTACGCGGAGTTCCGCGGCCAGTCGCTGCCGACGATCTATCAATGGGACAAGGCGGCGCGCGACGGCGACAGCAGCACGGCCGGCGTCGTGCTGCCGTGGGGCGTGGCGACGGAGGGAACCGACGTGTCGCGGCGCGCGAACTTCCGCGATCACGGTCCGATGCCCGTGACCGCGTTGCGCGGCGGGATGAGCGCGTATGGCGCGTATCAACTGGCGGGCAACGTCAGGGAGTGGTGCCGCAACGAACTCGATGACGGTTTCGCCACGACCGGCGGCGCATACGACGAGGTGGTCTATCAATTCGGCCACATGGCCTCGGTTCCCGGTTTCTACAGCAGCGAAAATCTCGGCTTCCGCTGCGTCCGCGCGCTGGCGCCGGGAGAGGACGGCGGCATGCGCATCTCGCGCGAGCGGTCGAAGCCGAAACTGACGCCGGTCGACGACGCGGGGTTCGCGAAGATCGCGGCGTATTACGAATACAAACAGACGCCGCTCAATGCTCACGTCGTGAAGCGGACCGAGGCCGAGGCGTGGACGCTGGAGGAGATCGCGTACGACAGCGCCGGCGGTCCGGTGACCGCGTACCTCTTCCTCCCGAAGAACCGCAAGCCGCCGTATCAGGTGATCCACTTCGTCCCGGCAGGCGACGTCGAAGCGGGATATCGCACGCTGCTGGCGTCGATCGAGCTGAGGCTCACGCCGCTCGTGCGGAGCGGACGCGCGCTGTTCGGCGTGGTGCTGAGCGGCTACATCGGAAGGCCCGATCCACGCCCGAAGGACAAGTCGCGCGAGGAGTACGTCGAGGCGACTGCCGAACGGATCACCGATCTTCGGCGCGGCATCGACTATCTGGTCTCGCGTCCCGACATCGACAAGGAACGGATCGGCTTCTGGGGACCGAGCGCCGGCGGCGCCATCGGCCTGCTCGCGGGCGCGCTCGAACATCGCTATCGCTCGTTCGCCGTGAACGGCGTCGGCTACCAGGGCGCGAGCCCCGACCCGAGAACCGAGATCGTGAATTTCGTTCCTCGCATCACGATGCCGAAGCTGATCCAGAACGGCCGCTGGGACGAGACGGTGCCGCTGGAGACGAACGCCAGGCCGCTGTTCGATCTGATGCGCGAGCCGAAGCGCCTGGTCATCTACGACGGCGGCCACGTCCCGACGCCCGAGGTGCTGATCCCGACCCTCAACGGCTGGTTCGACGAGACGATGGGCCCGGTGCGATGATGACCGTACCATGCTCGCTACCTCTCCTGTAACGACCATCCTCCCCGTCGTCGACGCCGACCGCGCCCGCGATTTCTACGACCGCGTCCTCGGCCTCACCTACGCCGGCGTGAGCGGCGACGGCAAACACCTCTTCACCATCTCCAGCGGCACCCTCGCCCTGCTCAAGAAACCGGAGCCGACGAAGGCCGAGCACACGGCGCTGAGCTTCGAAGTCGGCGACGTCGCCGGCGCGGTCCGCGATCTCACCAGCCGCGGTGTGGTGTTCGAGGAGTACGACCTTCCCGGGCTGAAGACGGTGGATAAGGTGTGCATCCTCGGATCGGAGAAAGCGGCGTGGTTCAAGGACACGGAGGGGAACATTCTCTGTGTGCATGAGACGGTCTGACCCCAACCCGCCATGCCCCCGGTCGCCGCCATCGCACTCGCGCTCGCCCTCTCCTCGGGCGGCTACGTCGCCGATTCGGCTTGCGCCACGTGCCACGCCGACATCGCGCGCTCGTATCAGCACACCGGCATGGCGCGCGCGTTTTTTCGTCCGAGCCAATCGAAGATCATCGAAGAGCTGGGGAAGGAATTCGTCCACGCGCCGTCGAAGCAGATCTTCGAAATGGTCTGGCGCGATGGGCGGCTGATCTTCCGCCGCTGGCAACGCGATCCGGACGGGAAGCCGATCAACCTCCTCGAGCAGCCGGTCGACTGGATCCTCGGCTCCGGTCATCACTCGCGCATCTACGTCTATCGCACGCCCGAGGGCGAGCTCTATCAATTGCCGATCGCCTGGTACAGCCAGTCGCGTTCGTGGGGGATGGCGCCGGGCTACGACCGCGCGGATCACGACGGCGTGACGCGGCGCGTGCGGCACGAGTGCATGTTCTGCCACAACGGTTATCCCGAAATGACGGAGAGCCGCGACGGCTTCTGGCGCGCGCAGACGTTTCCGAAGGAGCTGCCCGAGGGGACCGGATGTCAGCGCTGCCACGGGCCGGGAGCGGCGCATGCGCGCGATCCGAAAGCGGCGATCGTCAATCCGATCCGCCTCACGCCGCAGCGTCGCAACGACGTCTGCAATCAATGTCATCTCTTGCCCGCGGTCGCGGTGCAGGGAGCGCGCAAGCTGGGGCGCGACATCTATTCATTCAGGCCGGGCGAGGCGTTGTCGGACTATCAACTGACGACCGACATCGCGCCGAACGATCGCTTCGAGATCAGCCAGCACGCGTACCGCCTGCAGAAGAGCCGCTGTTTTCGCGAGAGCAAGGGGCAGCTCGGCTGTCTCGAGTGTCACGATCCGCACCGGCGGCCGCCCCCCGAGGAGCGGGCCGCGCACTATCAGCGCGTCTGCCTCGGATGTCATGAGAAGGCGCATCACGCGACGAGCGAGTGCGTGTCGTGTCACATGCAGAAGCGGCGCACCGAGGATGTCGTGCACGTGGCGATGACCGACCATCGCATCGGCTTGCCGGCCGATTCGGGGAAGCTGCTCGCGCCGCTGGAGGAGAACGATCCGCCGGTGGAGAACGTGGTGCTCTACGAGCAGTTGCCGGTTGCCGGGTTACCGGTTGCCTCGGCAGACGCGCGGCAACCGATAACAGGCAACCGGCAACCGGAAACCGATCTCTATCGACTACTTCCCCTCATGCGCGCGGGACGCGACCGCGATCCGCGCATCTTCGCGGCGTTCGAGCAGGCGCTCGCCGCGGCGAAGCCGGTCGAGCTCGAGCCGCTCTACGACCTGGCGAACGCGCAGGCAAATCAGCAGCAGTGGACTGCCCTGGAGGCGACGTGCCGGCGCATTCTGGAGCGTGAGCCGTCGAATCAACTCGCGTTCGGATGGCTCGGGATCGCGGCCGCGGGACAGCATCGTGACGAGGAAGCGATCGCGTTTTTCCGTCGTGCGCCTGAGCGCGCCGGCCTGCACGTGCAGATCGCGCTCGCGCTGCATCGCCTCGGGAAAGACGACGACGCGATCGCCGAGCTCGAGCGCGCAACCTCGCTCCGTCCCAACCTCGCGGTCGCCTGGCTCACCCTCGGCGAGATTCACGCGCAGCGCGGCAATGCAGCGCGCGCGATCTCCGCGCTGCGGCGCGCGCTGGCTATCGAGCCCTCCGACGCGCGTGCGTCCGCGCTGCTGTCGCGCGCACTCATCGCGGTCGGCGATCGGGCGAGGACGCCGAAATGAGGAGGCGTACACTCTGAAGCCTGGCATGTACTCGACCTCGATCGTCGCGGTCTCCGCGCTGGGCGATGCGCTCCGGTCGGAGATGGCGCGTCTCTACTTCTCGAACTACGACGGCGCCGACGAGTCGCTCTTCTTCGGCGACCTCGCGCGGAAACAGGAAGTGCTGCTCGTGCGCGCGGGGGAGCAGCTCGTCGGCTTCACCACCATGCTCTTCTTCGAGCGCGAGTGGGGCGCGCGACCGATCCGCGTCGTCTATTCAGGCGACACGGTCGTCGATCGCGCACACTGGGGCCAGCAGGCGCTCGCCTTCGACTGGATCGCGCGCATGGGTGCGCTCAAACGCGAGCGTCCCGAGATCCCGTTCTACTGGCTGCTGCTGGTGAAGGGACACCGGACGTTCCGCTATCTCCCGCTCTTCGGCAAGACGTTCTATCCGCACTGGAGCGTCGACCGGAGCGATCTCAAACCGCTGGCCGATGCACTGGCGTCGGAGATGTTTCCCGATGACTACAACCCGGCGACCGGCGTGGTCGAGTTCCGGCGCTCGCGCGGCCATCTCAAGGACGACATCGCGCTGCCGTCGCCCGCCGAAATCGCCAAACAGGACATCAATTTCTTTCTGCAGCGCAATCCCGGATTTCGCGACGGCCACGAGCTGGTCTGTCTCTGCGAGGTCGAACCGCACAATATGAAGCCGCTCACGCTGAGGTTGTTCGGGAGCGGCCATGGCCTGGATTGACGAGCTGCTCACGCGCAATGCGCAGACGGCGTATCTGCGCCATTACGGCTCGCCGCGGACGATCGAGGAATTGCCGGTCGTCACGTATGACGATCTCGCGCCCTGGATCGATCGGATCCGCGACGGCGAACCGGATGTGTTGTTCGCGGGACGTCCCGTCGCATATGAGCGGACGAGTGGCAGCACCGGCGGCGCGAAGCTGATCCCGTATTCCGCCGAGGGTCTGCGCGACATTCAGCGCGCGATCGAGCCGTGGGTAGCCCAGCTTCGAGCGATCAGTGGATCGGTTTATTTCGCCCTCAGTCCCGCGACACGTGCACCCGAATTCATCAACGGCGTGCCGGTCGGTTTGCCCGACAGCGCGTACGTCGGGTCGTTCAAATCCGCCGTGCCTGCGTCGGTCGCTTCAATTACAGATGTCGATGAATGGCGCGCGGAGACGGTGAAGCATCTCGCCGCGGCGCGCGATCTCGAGGTGATCTCGGTCTGGAGTCCGACGTTTCTTTTGCGGCTCCTCGAGGAGCACGATTTCGACTGGCCGGATTTGAAGTTGATCAGTTGCTGGGCGAGCGGGACGTCGAAGCCGTACGCCGCGGAGCTGGCGAAACGGTTTCCGCACGCGCGAATCGAGCCGAAAGGGTTGATGTCGACCGAGTGCGTGGTGACCGTCCCTCGTGGAGCGACAGGCGCCCTCGCCTGTCGGTCGGCGGGCGAGGCGCCCGCCGCTCCACGATTGAATCCCTACGCCTTCTTCGAATTCGATGATTGCGAAGTGATCGCCACGACCTCGAGCGGCTTGTATCGCTATCGCACCGGAGACCTCGTCGACGAACAACTGGAGTTCATCGGCCGCCGCGGCGTCGTCTCCGATCTCGTGGGCGAGAAACTGACCGAGGCGTTCGTCAGCAAGTGTCTCGAACACGTTCCGGGGTTTCGCTATCTCGCGCCGAATCACAACGGCTATGTCCTCCATGCCGAGGCAGAAGTCGACCTCGAAGCCGTCGAAACCCGCCTGTACGAAAACCCGCAATACGCCTACGCCCGCAAACTGGGCCAGCTCGCGCCATTGAGGCTCGCCCACGATTCGTATGAACGCTACGTCCACGCGCAGCTCGCGCGCGGCGCGCGTCTTGGCGACATCAAGCCTCCGGTGCTCACATTATGAAAATCGCGCTGATTTCCCCGAAAGGCCCGCTTTACCGGCATCGCGGCGGCATTTTCCGCAAGTCGCTCCGCTATCAGCCGTTGACGCTGACGACGCTTGCGGCGCTGGTTCCATCGGAATTGAACGCGGAGATCGCGCTCTATGACGAGGGAATCCAGGACGTCCCCGACGAGCTCGACGCCGATCTGATCGGCATGACGGTCATCACCGGCACCGCGCGGCGCGCATACGAGCTGTCCGCGCAATATCGCGCACAAGGGAAGACCGTCGTTCTCGGTGGACCGCATGTCACGCTCATTCCTGACGAAGCGGCGGGGCATGCCGATGCGATCGCGGTCGGGTATGCCGAGGACACGTGGCCCGAGTTGTTGCGCGACTTCGCGCGCGGGGAGCTCAGGAGCGAGTACAGACAGGCGCACGATTTCTCGCTCGACCGTCCCGACATGCCGTTCGCACGCCGCGAAATGTTCGATTCGCGGCATTTCCTGACGCAGGCGGTCTTCGAGGCGACGCGCTCCTGCGGCCACGATTGCGAGTTCTGCATCGCGCCGACGGCGTGGGGGAGCCGGCAGTTCCAGAAGCCGGTGTCGTGGGTCATTGAAGACATCCGGCGTGTCGGCCAGAAGCGCATCCTCTTCATCGATCTCAATCTCGTCGCCGACAAGGCGTACGCGCGCGAGCTCTTCACCGCGTTGATTCCGTTGAAGGTCCGCTGGTTCGGACTGTCGACTGTGCTCATCGCACACGACCGCGAACTGATGGAGCTGATGGCCCGCTCCGGTTGCCGCGGACTTTTGCTCGGTTTGGAGACCATCACCCCCGGCAGCCTCACAGACGCGAACAAGCGCTTCAACGGCTCGGTAGATTACAGGACGCTGATCGCCGACCTGCACGACCTCGGCATCGCCATCCAGGGCTGCTTCGTCTTCGGCCTCGATCACGATCACCTCGACGTCTTCGAGACCACCGCCGATTTCGCCATCGAGAACGGCATCGACCTCCCGCGTTTCGCCATCGTCACGCCGTTCCCCGGCACGCCGCTGCACACGCGGCTCGCGAGTCAGAACCGCATCCTCACGCGCAACTGGGAGCTGTACGACGGTCAACATGTTGTCTTTCAGCCGTTGAACATGAGCGTCCCGGAACTGGCGGCAGGACACGAGCGTGCGTGGAAGAAGGTCTATCGCTACCGATCGATCGCCTCGCGCCTCTGGAAAGCGCGCGCCTTCGAGCCGCTCGGCCTCGCCGCGAACCTCGGGTACCGCTTCTATGCACACCACCTGCAGCGCTTCTACAACTGCGACTGGCATATGTCCGTGATGAGGAAACCGATATGCGACAGCTAGACAGCGGACAACGGACAGCGGACAGCAGGCCGACGGTTGGTTTTGCTGTCTGCTGTCTGCTGTCCGCTGTCCTCGCGCATGCCCAGACTCCGATGACCTTCATCCACGACCAGATCGCGGCGCATCCGGGACAGAGCGGCGCGTACGTTCTCGACAAGGGAGACGAAGCGCTCATCGCGCGCGCCTGGCTCGGCGATCACGCGCAGAAAACGATCGACGTCCAGTACTTCATCTGGAGCACTGACAACATCGGGATTCTGGCGGCCGAGGCGTTGCTGCGGGCGGGGGAGCGAGGGGTGCGCGTGCGGATTCTCGTCGACGACCTGCTGATCAAGGCGCCGGCGAAATCGATGCTGGCGCTGGCGAAGCATCCGAACATCGACATCCGCATTTACAACCCGAAAGTATCGGTCGGCGTGCCATTGCAGGCGCGGCTGCTGAACGTCGCTACCGATTTTCACGGGATCAATCAGCGGATGCACGACAAGATGCTCGTCGTCGACGGCATGGTCGCGATCACCGGCGGCCGCAACATGGCTGCCGAGTATTACGACTATCACCACGACTACAACTTCCGCGACCGCGACGCGCTCGTCGTCGGCGAGGTCGTGAAGCCGATGCAGGCGAGCTTCGACCGCTTCTGGGCCAGCCCGCTCAGCGTGCCGGTCGAGGAGCTCTACAACGGAATCGGCATCCTGCAGGAGAACGTGCAGGTCAACGACGCCGACATCCAGAAGGCGTATCGCGACCTGCACGACTATGCGAAGGCAGCGTCGAATTTCACTCCTGAAGTGCACGCCGCGATCGACGCCGCGCCGACGGCATTTCCGCGACTGTCGCGAGAGATGATGTGGGGCGACGTGGAATTCGTCAGCGACGTGCCGGGCAAAGAGGGCGGGATGACCACCGCCGCCTTGAAGCGGCTGGTGGAGTCGGCGCGCGAGCGGATCGTCATCCAGACGCCGTATCTCGTCATGTCGGACCGCGCCCTGGAGCTCTTCCGCCGGACGACGGCGCGCGGCGTCGGCATCCGCATCAGCACCAATTCGCTCGCCTCGACCGACAACCTGCAGGTGTTTTCCGGTTATCGCAATCAGCGTTCGGCACTGTTGAAAATGGGCTTGCAGATTTACGAATACAGGCCCGACGTGCGCAAGACCGGCGTTTCGGGATTGCACGCCAAGAGCATGGTCGTCGATTCGAAGAGCGTCTTCATCGGCACGTTCAATCTCGACCCGCGGTCCGAGAACATCAATACCGAGGTCGGGGTGATCATCCACGATGAAACGGTGGCGCGCGAGGTGGAGACGGCGATCGAAACGGACATGAAACCGGACCGGAGCTGGAACGCCGCCACCGATCATCCCGACAGCCATGTCGCCTTCGCCAAGCGCAGCAAAGTGCGCATGTGGCAGTTCATGCCGATCAGGCCCTTACTGTGAAAAACATGCGACTGACGTTCGTCCACCCCGCCGTCGGACATCGCGCGGGGGAGAACTATGTCCGCACCTGGCAGATGGAGTCGCTGCCGATCGCGGTGCTCGCCGGCCTCACGCCGCGCGACGTCGATTGCACGTTCTTCGACGACCGCATGGAGCCGATCGGATTCGATGCGCCGGCCGACGCCGTCGCCATTCCGATCGAGACCTACACCGCCGCGCGCGCTTATCAGATCGCGAGCGAATATCGCCGGCGCGGCGTGCCGGTGGTGATGGGCGGCTTTCACGCCACGCTCATGCCGGATGAAGTGGCGCGCTATGCGGACGCCGTGGTCACGGGCGAGGCGGAGGGCGCGTGGCCGCGAGTGATCGATGACCTCAAGCACGGCACCTTGCAGCGCCGCTATCACGGCGAGCAGCAGCCGCTGTCGTCAATGAGAGTCGACCGGCGGTTGTTCAAAGGGAAGCGCTATCTGCCGCTCGGACTGGTCGAGACAGGACGCGGCTGCCGTTTTCCGTGCGAGTTCTGCGCGATCCAGACGTTTTTCTCCCGCACATACCGCCGCCGCGATCCGGGCGAAGTGATCGCGGAATTGTCCGAATTGCGAAAAGAGAAGCGCGTCTTCTTCTTCGTCGACGACAACTTCGCCGCCGATCTGCAATCGGGGCGGCCGCTGCTCGAAGAACTGGCGAAGCTCGACATCCGCTGGATCACGCAGATGAGCATCGACGCGGCGCACGACGAGGAATTTCTGGCCGAGCTGCATCGCGCCGGCTGCCGCGGCGTGCTGATCGGCTTCGAGAGCCTCAATGAAGACAATCTCAAAATCATGAACAAGCGCTTCAATACGATGAAGGGCGGATTCAGCGTCGCGCTGGCGAATCTGCGCAAGCACCGCATCTTTGTCTACGGCACGTTCATCTTCGGCTACGAGCACGACACGCACCAGTCGTTCGATCAGGCGGTCGATTTCGCCACGCGCGAGGGGATGTACATCGCCGCCTTCAATCACCTCACGCCATTTCCCGGCACGCCGCTCTACAAGAGGCTGGAAAGCGAAGGACGTTTGCGCTTCGAAGCGTGGTGGCGCGATCCGCGCTATCGCTACAACGCGCTCCCGTTCACGCCGAAAACATTGACGCCGGACGAAGTGACCGCCGGCTGCGTCCATGCGCGTCGCCGTTTCTATGGCTGGGGAAACATCGCGCGGCGCAGCACGCGCCACATCCACGACGGCTTCGTCTTCCGCAATTTCTTCCTCGTCAACGCCATGCATCGCAACGAGATCTCGCAGCGCAACGGCTATCCATTGGGCGATGAGACGTGGCAGGGACAATTGCTGGAGGTGCAGTGACGACGTTTCGCGTGGCCACTGAAGCCGACGACGCCATGCTCCGCGCGATGCTGCGCGAGAACGGCATGCCTACATGGGTGGAGATGACGATGGAGCGCGAGCCGTCGTTCTTCGCCGGCAAGGATCTGTATGGCCGCGACTGGGCGGTGATCGCGGAGGACAAAGGGAACGTGATCGGGATGTACACCGCATCCGTCATGCCGGTGCATCTCAATGGCCGCCCAACGCGCCTCGGCTACCTCGGCGGTTTGCGCGTCAATCCAAATCACCGGCGGCGGATTCGCTATCTGCGCGAAGGCTACGCGTCGATCGGACGCCTCGCGCCGGAAAGCGTGCCATGGTGGTTCACGGTCGTCGCCGCCGAAAACGACGGCGCGCGCCGCCTGCTCGAAGCGGGCGTCCCCGGCCTGCCGCCGTATCACCCGCAAGGCGATTACGCGACCTTCGCGCTCCCGGTGTCGCGCGGAAAACGCCGCGGATTGTGGCGCCGCGCAACCGCGGATGAAGTCGTCCCGCTCTACAACAAAGCCGCGGCGAACTATCAATTCTCGCCCGTGCTCAACAGCTCAATCGCTCAACAGCTCAACTGCTACAGATCCGGCGACGCAGTCGCGGCACTATGGGATCAACGCGCGTTCAAGCAGATCGTGGCGAGACGTTACCGGTCGCCGAAGCTGATCCCGCTCTACAACGCTTACGCGCGCCTCGCGAAGCGGATTCCGCTGCCGCGTGAAGGTGCGGCGCTCGAGCAGACGTTCATCGCGTTTCTCTCGATGCCGCCCGATTACGAGCTGCTGCGTGATCTGCTCTCGCATTGCAGCACCCCTGCCGCGAGCCTCGGCGTGCACGCCGGTAGTCCGCTGATTCCGGTCATTGAGCGCTTCAGGCCGGTTCGCTATCCGGCGCGCATTTACGCTGTCACGTTCAATGGTGCGCCGCCCGACAGCACGCTGCCCTCCCAACCCGAGGCCGCGCTGTTATGAAGTTGAGCCTCGTGCGGCCGAACCTCGGCGATTACCGCTCCTCCGACGCCATGCCGCCGCTCGCGATGGGCATCCTTGCGGCACGCGCGCCGGAGTGGGACGTCGCGTTCTATGACGAAAAGGCGGAAGTCGTTCCGATCGATGACATGCCGGATCTCGCCGCGCTCAGCGTCGAGACCTTCACCGCCCATCGCGCCTACGCCATCGCCGATGCGTATCGCGAGCGCGGCGTGCCCGTGGTCATGGGCGGCTATCACCCGACTTTCCTCCCCGACGAAGCACTGCAGCATGCCGACGCGGTGATCATCGGCGACGGCGAAGGGGCGTGGGAAACTCTGCTCGCGGATTTCGAGAACGGCACGTTGCAGCCGCGCTACAGCGGCGGCAATCAGCGTCCGCTGCACGATTACACGCTCGATCGCTCGATTTATCGCGGCAAGAACTACGCGCCGGTCGAGCTGGTGCAATACGGGCGCGGCTGCCGCTTCTCGTGCGACTTCTGTTCGATCCACAGTTTCTACGGGACGGAACTGCGCGTCCGCCCGCTCGACGGCCTGATCGCGGAGATCGAAGTGCTGCCGCCGAATCGCCTCATCTTCTTCGTCGACGACAACCTCTTCGGCCGGAAGTCCGATCTCCTCGCGCTGCTCGACGCGATGACGCCGTTGAAGCGCCGCTGGTCGTGCCAGATCTCCATCGACGTCGCGCGTGATGAGTCGCTGCTCGAACGCATGGCCGCCGCCGGCTGCGCGTTCGTCCTCATCGGCTTCGAGTCGCTCAATGAGGCCAGCCTGAAGCAGATGCGCAAGTCGTGGAACAGCGTCAGCGGGTCGTACGAACAGGTCGTCCGCGCGGTGCACAGCCGCGACATCGGCATCTACGGCACGTTCGTCTTCGGCTACGACGCCGACACGAAGGAGAGCATCGAGCGGACGCTCGACTTCGCGCTCGAGTCGCGCCTGGAGATCGCGAATTTCAATCCATTGACGCCGACCCCCGGCTCCGCGCTCTATGACCGCCTGCACAATGAAGGGCGTTTATTGAAACCGAAATGGTGGCTCGAGCCGGGCTATCGCTACGGCGACGCGATCTTCGAGCCGCGCGGCATGCGTCCCGACGAACTTGCAGAGGGCGTGTTCGAGGCAAAGAAACGTTTCTACAGTTGGCGCTCGATCGGCAGCCGCGTGCTCGCGTCGTACACGACGTTCTTCCGCGCCACGACGACGGCGGTGGCGAACGTGATCTCGCGGCGGGAGATTTACAAGAAGCAGCATCGCAGGCTCGGCTCATGAAAATCACCTTCATCAAACCGAACATCGGCCGCATGGAGCACAGCCTCTATGTCGACGAAGGCCGCATGGAGCCGCTGATGCTCGCGGTCCTCGCCGGCCTCACGCCGCCCGACGTCGAATGCGTGCTCTATGACGACCGCATGGAGCCCATCCCGTTCGACGAGCCGACCGATCTCGCGGCGATCACGGTCGAGACCTACACCGCCCGCCGCGCCTACGAGATCGCGGCCGAATATCGTCTGCGCGGCGTCCCCGTGATTCTCGGCGGAATGCACATCACGCTCATCCCCGAAGAAGCCGCCGGCCACGCAGACAGTATCTTCCTCGGCGACGCGGAGACGATCTGGAAAGACGTCGTCGACGACGCGCGCCACGGCCGTCTTAAGGCGCGTTATGAAGGCCCGCCAGGCGTCGGACAGATCGGCCGCGTGCTGCCGCGCCGCGATCTGTTCAAGGGCAAAGGCTATCTGCCACTGACGTTGATGCAGTACGTGCGCGGCTGCCGCTTTGCGTGCAGTTTCTGTGCAGTCAGTCAGTATTTCGACAAGAAGCATTACCACCGCGCGCTCGACGACGTGGTACGCGAGATCGAGGCGCAGGACCGTAAATTCATCTTCTTCATCGACGACAACATCGCCAGCGATCACAAGATGCTGGCGGAGTTCTGTCACGCGCTCGCGCCGCTGCGACTGCACTGGGTCAGCCAGGCGAGCCTCGACGTCACGCGCAATCTCCCGCTGATGAAATTGCTCGAGCGCTCCGGCAACTGGGGGAACGTCACCGGCTTCGAGACCATTACGCCCGGCAGCCTGCGCGACGCGCGGAAATCGCCGAATATCCCGAAGTTTTCGCACTATCGCGAGGAAGTGCGCGTCCTCCGCGAACATGGGATGCAGAGCTGGGCGGCGTTCACGCTCGGCTACGACCATGACACGCCGGAGTCGATCGAGGCGACGGTCGATTTCGCGCTCAACAGCCGTTTCACACTCGCCGCGTACAACATCCTGATGCCGTATCCGAACACGCCGCTCTATCGCAAGCTGGAGAAAGAGGGGCGGCTCTTGTGGGACGGCAAGTGGTGGCTGCATCCCGGCTATCGCTTCAATAGCGCCGCGTTCGTCCCGAAGCTGATGACGCCGGACGAATTGACCGACGCCTGCCATGCCGCGCGCACGCGCTTCAACAGCATCCCGTCATTGTTCCGGCGCTTCGCGGATGTGAAGACGCATCTGCGATCGCTGTCGCGGATCGGCGCGTTCTGGAAGTACACACTGCTGTTCAAGAAGGAGATTCCGAAGAAACACGGGATGAGGTTCGGATTGACATGAGGATTTACGCGTGGCTCGGACCGCTGATCCTCGCGCCGCTCACGTTCTATCTCTGGCGCGGCGATCTTACCGGCTGGCTGGTCCCGATCCTCTGGGCGTACATCGTCCCCGGCATCGGCACGAACGTCCTGGAGGTCTGGGAATTCGACACCCGCCTCCGCCTCGGACGCTTTCGTCCCCATCACGGCTTCGTCTTCGGCTCCGCGACGGCGATGATCGGCTGGGTCGTCCACCGATACGTGCACGCGCCGGTCGCGTCCGCGATCACGATGGCCGTCGTACTCGGCGCGATCAATTTCGCGTACGACGTCAAGGCACTGCAGGCGGGCATTCTGCGCGTCTACAACCAGCCGTGGTCCGAGGGACGAAACGAGATCGAGATCGCGCTCGATTACGCACCATGGTTTTTCGGCGGCTTCGGCGCGATTTACGGCTACGGAGTCGCGGCCGGCAGCCACTGGCTCGTGGTTCTCGCATTCGCGCTCGTCATTCCGACCGCCGGCTACATCGTGCAGTCGCTGGTCCTGCACGGTCACACGGGCCTTAGGCGATGCCAGAGCGCCTGAACTGGACGATCCTCGTGCTTGCCGCCTTGTCGACGAGCGCCTGCCTCTGGGCCGTCTGCCACGGCTTCTGGTGGGCCGCGCTGATCTTCGCGTTCGTCAATAACGTCCCGTTCGCGCTGATGCACGAAGCGGTGCACGGCGTCGCGTCGGCGAATCCGAAACGCAATTACGCGTTCGGCCTGATCGCCAGCTCGATGTTCCCGACGTCGTTCTCATTGCAACACGTCGCGCATCAGGGACATCACGCGCGCAATCGCACCGACACCGATCTCTACGACTACTACCTCCCGACCGAGTCGCGTTTCATCCGCAATGTCTGGCTCTACGCCGGCAACCTCCTCGGGCTCTACTGGTTCTGCATCCCGATCTCCAACGCGCTCTACATCCTCGCCACGCCGCTCTACCGGTCGAAGGCATTCATCGAGCGCATCGCGCCGAAAATGGGATTCGGCCCGCACGTGCGCGACATCGCACAATTGCCGCCATTGCGGGTCTGGATCGAGATCGCCTGCGCGTTCGGTTACCAGGTCGCGCTCTGGCGACTGCTCGATCTCCATTGGCAGGGCTGGCTGTTCGCGCACTGGCTCTTCGCCATGCACTGGTCGGCCCTGCAGTACGTCGATCATGCGTGGAGCGCGCGCGACGTCACCAGCGGCGCGTGGAACCTGCGCGTCTTCGCGCCGGTGCGCTGGCTGGCGCTCAATTACCACTATCACCTCGCGCACCACGCGCATCCCGCCGTGCCGTGGACGCAATTGCCGCAATACGTCGAGCGCGACGAGACGCAGCCGTCGTTCTGGCAGATTTACGTCAGCCTCTGGAGGCACGGCGTCCAGCCGGCGCCGCCGATGGGGGCGCCGGCGGAGCGGGCGCTATTCGTGGGGCGGGTCCTCTGACCCGCCGACTATTGACGGGTTGGAGAACCCGTCTTACGTTTGCCGACTAAGAATCCGATCAGCAGGCCGATCACAATGCCGGCCACGCCTGCGATCGACGCATAGCGCACCACCGCGCTCTTCGCGTCGTCGAGGATCGGGTTATCGAGGAAATTCGTCCCGATGTGGATCGCGCGCAGGCGCCACTTACCGTCCGCTTCCTTGATCAGCACCGCGGTCCAGCGCGTTTTCATCGGGTAATGGCGGCCATCGGAAAGCGTGTAGGTCTCGATCCCCGAGCCGCGCACGAGCCCCCACGTCTTGTCAGGCGAGAGCTCGGTCAGTGCGTCGGCATTGAGGTGCATGTCGAGGTTCTTCAGAAATCCGCCCGGTCCGAACCACTTCTTGAAGTACGCCGAGACGTCGGCGCGATTCGACATCACTTCCTGCGTGATCGTCGTCGCGCGGACGCTGTCGCTGATCACCGGCAGCATCGCGTCGTAATTGCCGCTGTTGATCGCGCTCTGCACGGTGGTCAGCACCGCGCGCAGCTCCTGATGGATTTCGTGGTCCGCTTCCTGGGCGAACAAGGGAAACGTGAACAACAGACAGGCAAGCAGCTTACGCATGAAGCACCTCGTATTGACGTCGGAGGAAGAAGACGATCGCCAGCGCGGCAATCACATCGATGAGATGGTGTTGATGCACGAGCACGGTCGAAGCGACGATCACGCCCAGCCACGCCAGCAGCGCGACGCGCATCGCCGGCCGCGCGAAATCGGCGCACGCCAGGACGATCGCCGCCGACCAGATCACGTGCAGCGACGGCACGAGGTTGTACGGCCGGTCGATGTTGAACATCCCGGCGTAAAGCACCGCATAGGAGCTCGGCACCTGCCGGACAAATCCCAGCTCCGCCGGCAACAGTAGAAAGATCGCCGCGCTGATCACGCAGCCGGCGATGAGCTGCTTCCCAAGCGCCGGCATGTTCGCCGCCGGCACGAACAGCAACGGCAACACGAACAGCACGTACATCGACAGATACGCCCAGATGAACTGCGGGACGAACGGAATCGCCAGCTCAGGCGTCAGATAAAGGTGAAACGGCGCGCGGCGGAACGACGTGATCCAGTTCATCGTCGGATAGACCGCGAAAAACGCGATGCCTGCCCGGAAGGACCAGAGGAGATAGGTGCGAAGACGGGGGACGTCGATACTCGCGTCCATCGATGCTTTCCACTATAAACCTTGAATGCAGCGCAAGTTCGCCATCCCCGCCGCCCTCCTCGCCCTCCTCCTCATCTGGCTCCTCTTCCCGTCGAAGTACTCGCGCGTACGCAACCTGCAGTCGAACGGGACGAACATCATCGCGTTCGGCGACTCGCTCACCGCCGGCTACGGCGCGGGGGCGGGGGAGGACTATCCATCCGGCCTCACGAAGCTGATCGGACGCGACGTGATCAACGCCGGCGTGAGCGGCGACACGACCGACTCCGCACTGGCGCGCATCGACGCCGACGTCCTGCAGCGCAGCCCGCGGATCGTGATCGTCGGACTCGGCGGGAACGACTTCCTGCGCGGCGCGCCGATCACGTCGACCGAGGCGAACCTGCGCACCATCGTGAAACAGATCCAGCAGTCGGGGGCGATGGTGGTGATCCTCGGCTTCAACTTCCCGAGCCTCACGGCGAGCTACGGGAAAATGTACAAGCGGGTGGCGAGCGACGAAGGATGCCTGCTCATCCCCGACCTGCTCGACGGCATCATCGGCAATCCGTCATTGAAGAGCGACGAGATCCACCCGAATGCGAAGGGCTATGCGCTGATGGCGGAGCGGGTCTCGGGGCCGCTGCGGAAGCTGATCAAGAAGGCTGGCTAGTGACGACGTTCATCAGCTACTCGCGGGCCGACAAGGAATTCGCGGAGCGGCTCGCGAACGATCTTCGCGCGGCGGACATCGACGTCTGGATCGACCAGCGGGAGATCCGGCCGGGGCAGGCGTGGGATGCGGAGATCGAGGCGGCGCTCGAGCGGAGCGACGATGTGCTCGTGATCCTCTCGCCCGATTCGGTCGCCTCGGAGCATGTCAGGAACGAGATCGAATTCGCGCTCAACGCGAAGAAGACCGTCGTGCCGCTGCTCCATCGGCATTGCACGATTCCGATGCGGTTGTTGCGCATCCAGTACGTCGATTTCACGAGCTCGTACGACGCGGGCTTCAGCAAGCTGACCGGATCGCGCGAGGAATCGCCGGAGAGCTCGTTCGAAAAGATCGACATCGTCGGCCGCGGCGCATTCGGCGTCGTGTGGGAAGTCGAGAACCGGTTTCTCAAGCGCCGCGAGGCCGTGAAGATCTACGAGCTGACCGGCGAAGAGGGGGAAGCGCGGCGCCGGCGCTTCCGCCAGGGCGCGATCGCGCAGGCGAGGCTCGAACATCCGAACATCGCGGCGTTCTACGGCACGATCGACTCCGGCCGCGAGCTGCAGGTCCGGATGCAGTTCATCCGCGGTGAGCCGATCAGCGACTGGATGAAGAAGCGGAGTCCGTCGATCCGCGAGCGCGTGCGGCTGCTCGCCGAGGCGGCGGAGACGATCCAGTTCGCGCACGACCGCGGCGTCATTCATCGCGATCTCAAGCCGACGAACATCCTGGTGGTCGAAGAAAAGAGCGGCTGGCGGCCGGTGATCGTCGACTTCGACACCGCGGTGGTGGTCGGCGAGTCGAGCATCACGCACACGGCGGAGCTCTTCGGCACGTTCGGCTACATCGACCCGGCGACGTTCGGCGAGCTTTCGCACACGGAGCTGCGCGATCCGCGCTCCGACGTCTACTCCCTCGGACGCATCCTCGAGTTCATGCTGACCGGCGAGCATCCACGCCCCGGCCGGTCGATGCGCGATCTCGAAGATCGCGTCCGGCGGATGACCGGCGACCGCCTCTCGCCGCGCGAGCTCAACCTGCTGCTCGAAGTGCTGCTCCCCGCGACCGCCGATCGTCGCGATGCGCGAACGCAGACCGCCGCCGCATTCGCCAGCGATCTGCGCGCGATCTTCGACGAGCGGATCCGCGGAGAGCTCGATGCGAAGAGTTACGCCGAAGAGGTGTTCCGGCAGCTCGACGCGCTCGTCGCCGCGCAGCGGTTGCCGCTGGAGTGGATGAATCTGCCCTCCGATTTCCGTCCCGATCAGATCGGCCGCTATTCGCCGCTGACGCGCTACGGCGAGCTCGATGCGCTGTACGACGAGCAGGCGTACTCGTTCTACGTCGGCCCGGTGATCGCCGACGAAGACGAGTTCGCGGCGTTCGCGCGGAGCGACGATTTTCAGCAGTTGCGCGCGATCTTCGGCGAGGCGCTGCGTCTCGATCCGATCACGCAGGCAGAGGATGGTGCCGCGAATCTCGTGATTCGGTACTTCGATGTCTGCAAGCAATCGCCGGAAGAGACGGCACTGCAGTTCGCCGGTCAGCTCACGCAGATGCTCGCCGTCCTCGAGCCGCCGAAGGGCGATGTGCCGCCGGAGCTGCCGCTGCCGCGCGACATCCTCGGCGAGTTCGACGACTGGCCGAACCGGAGCTTCGGCGCGCGGGGGGAGTTCAAGAAGCTGGCGAGCGCGATCCGCGAGCGCGGCGATAAATCGCTGGCCGAGGCGCTGCTGCCGGTGGTGCATCTCCTCTGGCCCGAGGCGCGGCTGGTGGACGGCGACGGTTTTCACATCGCCGTCGGCTCAACCGTCGCCATTCACTGTAGCGGGCACGATGAAAAAGAGATCGTGCGCGGCATCGAGGCGTTCCGGCGGTCGGCATCGGCGCAGCCGGTGCGCGACTTCATCGTCATCATCGACCGCGAGGAGCTGACGGTCGGCGTCCGCAAAGCGGTGAGGCTGTCGCTCGAGCGGCTCATCGCCGAGGGGGACGCGGAGCGGGTGATGGTCTGGAACCATCGCGATCACCTCATGTACGCGGCGTTCGAGATGATGCTCGAGCGCGTGTTCGCGTCGATCGACCGATGGAGTGCCGCGATGCTCGAGGAGCAGTCGCGCATCGAAAGAAAAATCGGCGCGGCTCCCGTGCGGCGCGTGCCGCTGCGTAAGTATCAGCTTCGCATTGACGCGACTGCGTTGCGATCGGGCCGGGAGTATGCGGAAGTAGTGACCGACGTTGTCGAGTCGATCGCGCGCGGCGAACGTCGGCAGGTGCTCCTCGGCACCGCCGGTTTCGGCAAGACGACCGCGGTGATGCGGGCGGCGCGCGAGCTTGCTCTGCGCTGGCTGGTGATTCCGGCGGCACGGCTGCGGCGCGATGGTGCGAACGCGCAAACGGTCTTCGAGACCGCGCTCGACTTCGATGAGCTGCTGCGCGGCGCGACACCCGAGGAGCGTCCGCTCTGGCAGCGGATCGCCGGACCGGTTCTGAAGTACATCACGCAGATCGACAGCGGCCTCGGCGTGATCGTCGACGCCCTCGATGAATCGCCGACCATCCCGCGCTCGTACGGGCTGCACACCTTCTTCAACTTCTTCCGGCGGGCGAAAGTGCCGGTGATCATCACCATGCGCAGCTCGTTCTGGGAAGCGCGGCGCGAGGATTTCGTCGCCGGCAAAAGCGCGGTGGAGTCGACGGTGCAGACGATCGACGTCGTCGAGCTGCAGCCGTGGGGCGACGAGCAGATCGTCGAGGCGGCGCGGCTTCGGCTCGCGGAGGTCTCGCAGGTCAAGGCGCGGCGCCGCATCGAAGCGTTCATCGACGACGTCGAGAACGGCGAGTACCTGCGTTTCTATGGCGACATCCCTCGCACGCCGCTTTTCCTCCGGTTCATCCTCGACATCCTCGACCGCCGCGATCCGCGCGACATGAACCGCCGCGATCTCTTCCGCTACTGGGCCGAGCAGAAGATCGCGCGCGACTTCAAAGTGCCGTTGAAGAAGGGTGGCTCGCGCATTCCGATCCGCGTTGGCGTGACGACCGTCGAGGAGACGATCGCGCTCTCGTTCCGGGCGATGACCGCGGCGGCGGAATGCATGACCGAGGTCCGCGACGGGGTGGTCGAGCTGCTGCCGGACTGCACGTTCGAGCAGATCCGGGCGGCGATGGGAGCCGAGGCGCCCGATTCCGCGGAGTCGCTGGCGCTCAACAGCCTGTTGATCACGATGTCGGGGACGGAGGGCCGGCTGCGGTTCGCACACCGCGTTTTCCAGGAGTTTTTCCTCGGTGGTCGATTACCGGCCTCGGCAGGCGATTCTCTCTCTTCGTGAGCCGGATCACCGCAAATAAACCCCGAGAGCTTAAAATGTGGAATCCATTGAAGGGGGAGTCATGAAGCTTTCAAAAATCGTTCTGATGTTTGCTGTCGTGTCGCTTGTTGCAGGAAGTGTTCTCGCAACCGAGCCATCCGGCGGGCTTCGCTATTCGATCACCGTCACAAAGTTCGACAACAAGGCCGGATGGGCCGGTCAGTGGGACATCGGTGATGCGTGGGCGACGGTCCTGACGGATCAGCTCAACTCGACCGGAAAGTTCATCGTCCTCGGCGAGAAGGACATGCGCTCCGAGGCGATGGGCGAGCAGGACCTCGCCGCGTCGGGACGCACCGCCGGCGGCAAGAAGGCCCCGGTCACCGGACAGATGACGCCGGCGCAGCTCCTGGTCAAGGGCGCCATCACGCACGTGCAGGACGACACGGCCGGCGGCGGCGGTGCCATCAGCCTCCACGGCATCAGCGTCGGCGGCCGCGGCGGCAAGGGTGAGATCAACGCCACCATCTACATCGTCGACTCGACGACCGGCCAGGTGCTCGCTTCGAAGAGCGTGGTCGGCACATCGACGCAGAAGGGCCTCGCCGTCGGTTACTACCGGAACGGCGTCGGCGCGACGGCCGGCGGCCACAAGAACGACAACGTCGGCAAGGCGGTCGAAGCGGCGTGCGGCGAGGCGGTCAAGTTCCTCGTGGCACAGCTCCCCAAGATTCCCTGGACCGGTTCCGTCGTGCAGAGCGCCGGCGGAAAGATCTACGTCAACCGCGGCACGCGCGAAGGCGTGAGCGTCGGCCAGCAGTTCATCGTCGGCGACTCCGAGATCATCCGCGACCCGGACACCGGCGAAGTGCTCGACGAGAACGTCAAGGAAGTCGCCCGCCTGCAGGTGAGCGAAGTCAAAGAGAAGCTCTCGATCTGCACGGTCTCCAGTGGTAAGGCCGCTTCCGTCCGCAAAGGGATGGCAGTTCACGCGCAGTAAACGCTGTTGTGTGTAGGACAGGCGCCCTCGCCTGTCCTTTTTTCTTCTGGGGCAGGCGAGGGCGCCTGCCCTACACAAGGACAAATCAATGCCGGAAAAGATTGGCCACTACACCATCGTCTCCCAGCTCGGGCGGGGCGGCATGGGCGTCGTCTACAAAGCCCATGAAGAAGCGCTCAACCGCTTCGTCGCCATCAAGGTTCTGACCGAGGGGCTCACTGAAGATGCAACGTTCCTCCAGCGGTTCGTGCGCGAGGCGCAGGCCGCGGCGGGGCTGTCGCATCCGAACATCGTCCAGATCTTCTTCATCGGAGAAGACGGCGGACATCCGTACTTCGTGATGGAGTACGTCACGGGCCGCTCGCTGAATCACGTCCTGCGCGAGGAAGGCCGCATCGGCAATCCGCGCGCGTCGCAGATGATCCTGCAGGCGGCGCACGGCCTCGCGGCCGCGCACGACAAGGGGATCATTCATCGCGACATCAAGCCGGCCAATCTGATCCTCGACGATCGCGGAATGATCAAGATCGCCGACTTCGGCCTGGCGTTGCCGGTCGATGCGGAGAACCGCCTCACCGCGACCGGGATGATGGTCGGCACGCCCGGCTATCTCGCTCCCGAGCAGTGCCGCGGCGAGAAGGTCGATCATCGCACCGACATCTACGCCCTCGGCATCACGTACTACCAGTTGCTGACCGGCCAGGCGCCGTTCAAGGGCGAGAGCCCGCTCGCGCTGCTCAAGCAGATCCTCGACGAGGAGCCGCCCGACGTGACGACGCTCAATCCCGACGTCGATCCGGAGTCGCGCCGCATCCTGCAGAAGATGATCGCCAAGGATCGCGAGCAGCGTTACCAGGATTGCCATCAGCTCGTCGCCGATCTCGAGGAGTACCTCGCCAGCCGCGGCGTGCGCAGCATGACGGCGGGCCTCGCGGTGCCGAGGCCGGCGACCGCCGCCTCCAATCCCGCCGCGATGGCCGCGGCGACGCAGGTCCTCAACTCACGCCTCACCAACCCGCAGGCGGATGTAGCGACGGCGATCGACACGCCCGCTCCCGCAATGACCGTGCAGTCCGCGAAAGAACCGAACACTATGCCTGACCAGCCTTACCAGAATCCGGCGACCTCTCCTTCGATGGCCGTTCCTCCCGCGGTCGCCTATGTGCCGCCGCCGGCGGCTCCGAAGAAGTCTTCCGCGTGGGTCGTCATCGTTCTTGCCCTCGTGCTCGTCCTCGGCGGCGGCGCCGCCGCGGCGATCGTCGGCGTGAGGATGTACAACAACTGGAAAGCCGCGAAGACGGCGGACACAACGACCACCGCAACGACGTCGGCCGCGGTTGTGCCTCAGACGGCCTCCGCATCAGCGCCGGCCGACGACAAGAGGCTGTTGTTCCAGCCGCAGCAGGTGGCGGCGACGGATTCCGCGCAGGTTCCCAGCATTCCGACGGCAGCTCCAGTGGGGGGACAGGCGTCCTCGCCTGTCAACGTCCCCCCGGTCGCTCAACCGACGAAGATCGCGCAGAACAACGCATCCAGGCCGACAGGCGGGGCGTCTGTCACTCCACGAGAGCAGGCAGCAGCCCGCCCGCCCGCGCGCCGCGCCTCGGGTGTCGCCATCGCGGTGATGGGCGATCAGAACCTCCTCAGCTCCGTCTCGCAGGTCGTGAACTCCGAACTGAGCGCGGCCGGACTGAAGACCGTCGAGACCGATTCGCTGCCGGCGACCGAGGGCGTGACGTCGACGTCGCGTCTCATCACCCGTACGCGCGACGCCGGTTATGCGGTGCTGCTCGTCGTGCGCGTCGACGCCGCGGGCGAGCGCCCGCTCAAGTACCTCGGCCGTTACGACACGGCGTACACGTCGAAAGTGACGCTCACGCCGTACGATCTGGCGAGCGGACAGCCGTTCGGATCACCGGCTCGCGGTACGATCGAGTACACGACGATCAACGCCGAAAGCAAGACGGAGCAGGTCGTCGGGCGCCTGGCGCGCGATGTCGCCGAGGCGATTCAAAATCATTAGGAGAGAAGCTCGATGACGATTGCAGATACCGTTGGACCGATGACCGCGGAGGAGATTGTTTCCCTCACCAAGCGCCACACGATTTTTTCGTGGTCGGCGCAGGGGAGCGTCAATCCGATCCCGATGGTGCGCGGCGAAGGCATCTATTTCTGGGATGCGAACGGCAAGCGCTACATCGACATGAACTCGCAGCTCATGTGCGTCAACATCGGCCACGGCGACAAGCGCGTCATCGAAGCGATCAAGTCGCAGGCGGATGAGCTCGCGTACGCCGGTCCCGGCATGGCGACCGCCGTACGCGCGCGCGTCGGCAAGATGCTCGCCGATCTCACGCCGGGCGACCTCAATCGTTTCTTCTTCACCCTCGGCGGCGCGGAGGCGAATGAAAACGCCATCCGCATCGCGAAGATGGTCACCGGCCGCCAGAAGATCATGGTCCGCTATCGCTCGTATCACGGCGCGACGGCGGGCGCGATCTCGCTGACCGGCGATCCGCGCCGCTGGGCGAACGAGCCGGGCGTGCCGGGCGTCGTCCGCTTCTTCGATCCGTACAAGTACCGCAGCCACCTCTATCGCGAAGGGGACAGCGACGAGATGTTCGTGCGCCGCTGCCTCGACGAGATCGAAGAGACGATCATGTACGAGGGCGGTCACACGATCGCCGCGATGTTCATCGAGACGGTCACCGGCACGAACGGGCTGATCGTCCCGCCGCAGGGCTACATCCAGGGACTGCGCGAGATCTGCGACCGCCACGGCATCCTCCTCGTCTGCGACGAAGTGATGTGCGGCCTCGGGCGCACCGGCACCTGGTTCGCGGTCGACAACTGGAACGTCGTCCCCGACATGATCACGATGGCGAAGGGCCTGACGTCGGCGTACCTCCCACTCGGCGCCGTCGCGCTCAGCGATCGCATCGCCGGCTACTTCGACAAGAACGTCTTCTACGGCGGCCTGACCTACAACGCGCATCCCATGAGCCTCGCGGCCGCGGAGGCGTGCATCCAGGTGATGAAGGACGACGACACGATGGGCCACACGCAGCGCATGGGCCGCGTGATGGCTGATCTTCATCAACAGATGAAGGCCAAACATCCATCAGTAGGCGACGTGAGATCGATCGGCCTCTTCGGCGTGATCGAGCTGGTCCGCAACCGCGAGACGAAAGAGCCGATGGCCCCGTTCAATGGCACGAGCCCCGAGATGGCCCGCCTCGGCGCGTTCCTCCGCGAGCAGGGCATGTACGCCTTCATCAACTGGAACAACCTGTTCACGAACCCGCCGCTCTGCATCACCGAGGAGCAGTTGCACGAGAGCTTCGCGATCATCGATCGCGGACTGGAGATCACGGACGCGGCGGTGGTTTGAAAATCGTCATCATCGCGGGGCCGAACGGCGCCGGGAAGACGACGTTCGCGCGAGAGTTCCTGCCCCACGAAGCGGATTGCCCGCTGTTCATCAACGCGGATCTCATCGCGGCGGGGCTTTCGCCATTCGATCCCGCGGCAGCGGCCATCCGCGCGGGACGCGTGATGATCGAGGAGATCGATCGGAACTTTGCCGAGCACCGCAGCTTTGCGTTCGAGACGACGTTGTCGGGCCACACGTATGCTCGACGGATTCCGGGGTGGCGGGCGGCGGGGTATGAAGTGAAGCTGGTGTTCCTGTGGCTCGCGACGCCGGATGAGGCGATCGCACGCGTGGCCCTGCGCGTCCGACACGGTGGCCATGACATTCCTGAGCCTGTCATCCGCCGGCGGTATGCGTCCGGCTTGAGGAACTTTCTCGAGACCTACCGCAAGCTGGTCACATACTGGCAATGGATCGACAATAGTGGCGAGCCGTCGCTGCTGATCGAAGAAGGAACGAATCCATGAACGATGAATTCGTGTCGCATCTGCCGGATGCCGACATGCAGGCCGTGCCGAAGGCGCTCCTCCGCGCCGCGCGACGCGCGCGGGAAATTGCGCGTCAGCACGGGACGGGCATCATCGTCGTTCGCGATGGCGTCCTCCTCGAAGAGCCGGTCACCGACGACGATCCTCGCGACTGAACAAACGCATGACATCGGGAAAACCTGGATCCCCGCCCTCGTCTCGGAAGCAACGCGCGAGTTGCAGGAGCGAGATGTCCGCGAGGCTCGTCCTCACGCGCAAGTCAGGCGACACCGTTCTCGACCAGATCAAGTCGGGAAAAGCGAACGAGGCGCTCCGCAAGCTGATGCGCAGCGGAGACTAGTGGACCTTCAATTTCGAAACGTTGCGTGAATCGAATCCAGTGGGGGGACAGGCGTCCCGCCTGTCACTGGTCACCGTGGACAGGCGAGGGCGCCTGTCCCCCCAACTGGACACCTTGGCCGTCGCTGACCCTCACCCGTACGGCGTCTCCTCATGCTTCCTGAACGGATACGCGAGCTGCCCGAGGTACGTCTCCGGCGGCTGGAACTTCGTCGTGCCGTAGCGCTTCGGCCAGTACTCGGGCTGATGAGCAGTCCCGAAGATGATGTCGATGAACGAGAGGAAGACGGCGAAGTTCTTGTCGATCCCTTCCTCGTCCGAGGTGTGGTGCCAGTGGTGGAACTCGGGCGTGGCGAAGATCCAGCGCAGATACGGCCAGCGATGGTTGACGTTCGCGTGGATGTAGACGGCGTGGAACGAGACGAAGATGAGGTAGGCGTAGAGCGCGGACGGGGAGAAGCCGAGGACGAAGATCGGGACGAAGCCGAGGAAGCGGTTCACCACGGTGTCGACGAGATGGGAGCGCGAGCCGGCCAGCCAGTCCATCTCGAGACTCGAATGATGGATGGCGTGAAACTGCCAGAGCCGCGGGATCTTGTGAAACGCGCGATGCACCCAGTAGCTCACCAGGTCGGACACCAGCAGGATCTCGAAGAACTGCAGCCAGAGCGGCTGCGCCGCGACGCGCTTCTGGAACTCGAACTTCATCGTCCAGGCGAAGAGCACCTGCACCGGGATGATGGTCATGAACGACAGGAGCTGCACGCCGGCGTGACTGGCGAAGAAGTGTTTGAGATCGGTCTGCCAGCCGCGGCGGAAGATCTTCTGCTCGCGCAGTGACCAGATCCGCTCCATCGGGATGAACACCATCCCGAGGACGAGCAGCTCCAGGCAGAAGTAGTCGAGTCCCGCACTGATCGCGCGCGGCCGGTTCGTGATCGCCTCCGCCTTCGAGCCGCCGAGGAGGATGGCGATGATGCCGAGCGCGATGCCGGTCGCGCCGTACACCTTCGAGCGGATCAGCATCACGCTCGCCGCGCCGAGGATGAACGTCATGACGATCGTTCCCTGCAGGATGCCGCGCATCACGGTCATGTGCTCGCGATAGAACGGCATCGCGTCGTGCGACACGAGGAGGTGGGGGAAGAGGAAACAGAATTCGCCGAGGACGCAGAGCGCGCCGAGGATGCCAGCGGTCACGCCCGCGCGTTTGCCTGCATCAACTGTCCGCATCATTTGATTGTAGGGCGCCGGCGCACGCTGACCCGCGCGTACCGTTGCAGGAAGCTCCACATCAGCGCCGTCTCGTCGGGACCGGGCTGCTCGGCGTAGGGGAAATGCGGATCGCCGCCCGCCCACGCGTGTCCCATGTTCACGATGTACTCCTCGCCGAACGCGTAGCGCTGCCAGGAGAAGTTGATGCCGCGCGCGCTCGCGACCGGCGCGGTGGTGATCGAGTCGTTGTCGACGCCGTCGTCGCCGAGGTCGTTGAGCTGCGCGAACTGCGCGAGGGTCTGCGTCGCGTTCGACACCGTCACGTACGGATCGTTGCTGCCGTGGAAGATGAGCACCGGAACAGCGCGCGGATGAACGGAGCCGGCGCAGCGATACGCGTCGATGCCCGTGGCGTTCGGATCTTTCTGACTGCCGTACAGCGCGGCATACGCGCCGGAGTAGACGTCGTCGGCGCCCGCGTACATCCCGCCCGAGGCCACCATGCCGGCGGCGAAGACATCGGAGTAGCACGCCAGCATCACGCTGGTCATGTAGCCGCCGGACGAGACGCCGATGACGTAGATCCGCGCGTCGTCGACGCTGTAATGCCCGCGCGTCCAGTCGACCATCCCTTTGATGATCGACGGCTCGCCCTGCCCGCGTTGCTGATTCACCGGCAGGAACCAGTTCCAGCAGAGCGCCGTGTTCGCGAGCGCGCTCTGCGACGGCATCAGGATCAGCAGCCGCTCCTCGTCCGCGAGCTTCGCGATGCGCGTCAGGCCGGCGAATTCGGCCGGGGTCTCGGTGCAGCCGTGAATGGCGACGATCAGCGGACGCCGCTCGCCCGCGACGTAGCCGGCCGGCACGTAGAGCTGGTACGCGCGCGTGCCGGACGCGTTGGTGAAGCTGCCGGTGACCCAGAGGCCGATCGCCAGCAAGAAATACATGGGTCGAGTCTACAATCAGGAGATCAATAAAAATGTGATCTTCGCCGCGCCGATCCTCTCGGAGAACGCGAACCGGGTCATCGACGCTGCCGTGCGTCTCGATGGCGTCCGCCTCGGCGTGATCACCCAGGATCCGGCGCACAAGCTGACGTCCGAGGTCGCGCAGCACTGGCGTGTCGACGACGTGCTCGATGTCAAGCAACTCGCCTGGGCTGTAGAGAACGTGGCGTCGCGCATCGGCGGCGCGGACGTGATCTTCGCCGCGTACGAGCAGTTGCAGGTGCCGATCGCGATGGTGCGCGAGCGTTTCGGCATCGCGGGGATGAGCGTCGACGCGGCGCGCAACTTCCGCGACAAGGCGCGGATGAAGGACCTCTTCGTCGAGCACGGGCTGCCGTGCGCGCGGCACGCGCGCGTCGAGAACGCGGAAGAGGCGATGCGCTTCGGTTATCCGATGGTCTACAAGCCGCTGGAGGGAGCCGGCGCGCGCTCGACGTTCCGCATCGACAACGACGATCAACTCCGCGACGCGCTGCGCATCGCGCCGCCGCCGGTGCTGCTCGAAGAATTCGTCGTCGGCGACGAGCACTCGTTCGAAGGGGTCTGCGTCGACGGCCGCCTCGTCTGGCACTCGCTGACGCACTACCGTCCCACGCCGCTCGAGGTTCTGCAGAACGACTGGATCCAGTGGTGCATCGTCCTGCCGCGCGAGATCGACGACCCGCGCTACGACGACATCCGCGCTGCCGCCGCGCGCGCCCTCGAGGTCCTCGGGATGCGCACGGGGCTCTGCCATCTCGAATGGTTCCGCCGGCGTGACGGATCGATCGCGATTTCCGAGGTCGCGGCGCGGCCGCCGGGGGCGCAGATCATGGACCTCGTATCGTACGCGCACGAGATCGATTTCGACGATGCGTGGGTGCGGCTGATGATCGACGGAACGTTCGAGCCGCCGGAGCGCAAGTGGGCGACGGGCATCGCGTTTTTGCGCGGGCAGGACCCCTCACCCCTGACCCCTCTCCCCGCAAGCGGGGCGAGGGGAAAAAGGATTACGGCTTTGCATCGCGTCGAGGAAGCGGCGCGCGAAATCGGCTCGCTCATGGTGAAGGCGAAGTTGCCGTCGATCGGCCAGGCGCCGGCGAGCGGGTACGAAGGGGAAGGGTTCATCATCGTGCGCGATCGCGAGACGCGCGTGGTCGAAGCGGCGTTGGAGAAAATCATCAAGTTGATCAGAGTGGAGCTGGGATGAAGAACGTATTGATGGTCGGCTGCGCGTATCCACCGGAGCTTCCCCATTTCGTCCGCGGCGTAGCCAGTGTCGGCGCGCGCGTGTTCGGCGTCGACATGCATCCGGAATCGCAGTTGCCGGAGATGGCGCGGCGTACGCTCAGCGGTTACGTGCAGGTCGACTCGCTCTTCGATGAGATCGCGGCGGTCGAGACCGTGCGGCGTTGGGCGGGTCCGCTCCGCTTCGATCGCATCGAGTCGGTGTGGGAAGGGACGGTGCTTCTCGCGGCGCGTCTGCGCGACGCGCTCGGCGTGCCGGGACTGGGCTACGAGGCCATCGTCCGCTTTCGCGACAAGGACAAGATGAAGCAGGCGGTCGACGCCGCCGGCATCCGCACCGCGCGGCACGAGCGCGCAAGCTCGCCGGGCGAATGTTTCGCCGCGGCGGAAAAGGTCGGCTATCCGATCTGCCTCAAGCCGGTCGCCGGCGCGGGATCGGCGGACACGTTCCGCGTCGAGTCGGCGGCGGAGCTCGAGTCGACGCTGCGCAAAGTCCCGTACATCCCGGAGTGGAACATCGAGGAGTTCATCGACGGCGACGAGTACACGTGGGACACGATCTGCGTCGACGGCAACGTCGTCTACGAAAGCCTCTCCTGGTATCGCCCGCGTCCGCTGATCGGACGCAGCGTGGAGTGGATCAGCCCGCAGACGGTGACGCTGCGCGACATCGACGAGCCGAAGTTCGAAGGCGGCCGCGCCCTCGGACGCGACGTGCTCAAGGCCCTCGGGCAGCAGAGCGGCTTCACGCACATGGAGTGGTTCCGCAAGAGCGACGGCGAGGCGGTGTTCGGCGAGATCGCCGCGCGGCCGCCCGGCGCGCACACGGTCGACACGATGAATTTCGTCAGCGACATCGACCTCTTCACCGGCTGGGCGGAGGCGGTGGTGCATGGGAAGTTCTCTGTCGACACCACGCGCCTCTACAACTGCGCGATCATCTTCAAACGCGCGCAGGGGCAGGGGTACATCAAGAAGATCGATGGGCTCGATCGCATCCTGGCGTCGTTCGGCGAGCACATCCCCGCGCTCGATCTATTGCCGATCGGTGCGCATCGCCGCGACTGGGTGAAGACGCTGCTGTCGGACGGATACGTCTTCGTCCGCCATCCCGATCTCGCCATGACCGCGGAGCTGTCGGACCGGGTGGGGACGGAGCTGCAACTGTATGCGGCGGTCTGAGCGCTAGGCAGCCGCCGGCGAGAAGACAAACACGAGATACGCGAAGGCAAACGCGAACAGCACGTAGATCACCGTGGCGATGAAGAACGGGATCGTCGCTCCCGCGATCACGAATCGGGTCAGCGTGATCGCGCCGATGGTGAAGTGCGCCAGGTTGCCGACGGCGAGGGGGCGGTTGTAGATGCCGCCGATGAGGCTCGCCTTCGCCATCCAGTTCGTCATCGCGAACGCCAGCAGCAGCGCGGCGTGAAGCTGGATCAGCAGCGCCGCCACGTCTGACGCGGGGAACTGCAGCGCGCGCAGGAGCTCCTGCGGAAGGAACGTCCCGGCGAGGCCCGCGGCGCCCATGAACGCGGCGCTGGAGGCCATCAACAACTTCGTCTTCATTCTTCCTGGTCCTTTCGGCCTATTGCCCGGCCTCGGGCGTGAAACTATATTTCCATAAAAGCTGAAAGCAATCATTCCCGTTCGATGGGGAAGGAGAGACGATGAGAGTCATTCTGCCGATATCTGTCCTGCTGTTCATTCTGTGTGCGGCGTGCCGCCCGGGGGCGAAAAACGTCGTTGAAACCGACCAGTCGACGACGACGCCACCGGTGGTGGAGGCGTTCAACGATCCAAATTGTGTGGTCAATGTCGTCGCGGGCGCGCCAATCCCGAACTATTTCGGCGTTCCGAACGTCGCGCAGAGGAACGACGCGACGAACGCGATCGCGGCGCTCACCTTCGCCGATCTCTATCGCAATCCGCCGTTCCGCATCCACGGGCCGGCCGGTCTGGTACGTCTCGACGTGCAGGGCGCGATCGCCGGCGGCGGCCGAAACTGGCAGGTGCAGATCAACAACGTCCACGGCAACAGCACGATCTCCACGATGCTGGTCGCCGGCGGGCTCGCCGGGGCGAGCACGGCCGACCGCCGCACCTTCGTGCAACGCTCCGCGCGCAACGGACTGGTGCAGAGTCTCGGCACGGGCAACATCTACAACGTCAACGGCAACTGCAACTGAGACTCCTCGCGCCCTTTTCTGATATTGAAGGGCGATGGCCGAGCGCCTCGCCCTTCGCCTTCTGCAGCTCGGCGCGATCGCCGTCGTCGTCGCGGTCTCGACGCGGCACATCTTCGACCTCGAGCGCTTCCTCGTGCCGAAGGAGCTCGCGCTGCATGCGACGGCGCTGTTCGGCGCGCTGTTCGCGTGGCACGCCATCCGTCGCCTCACGTTGACGCGCATCGACAAGCTGCTCCTCGGATACCTCCTTCTCGGCGCGGTGTCGGCGCTGTTCGCGACGAACCGGTGGCTCGGGCTGCGCGCGTTCGCGGTGAGCGTGTCGGCGGTGCTGATCCTGTGGATCGCGCGCGGATTGTCCGAGGCGGGGATGGGACGGGCGGTGGGGAACGGACTGGCGCTGGCGGTGGTGGCTGCGGCGGTGACGTCGCTGCTGCAGGCCTACGGCGTCTACACGCATCTCTTCGCTCTCAATCGCGCGCCGGGCGGGACGCTCGGCAATCGCAACTTCGTGGCGCACGTCGCCGCGTTCGGGTTGCCGCTCGTCGTCCTCGCGGCGATCCGGGCGAAGCGATTCCTGCTCGTGTCGTGCGGCGTGGCCATCGTCTTCGCGGCGCTGATCCTGACGCGCTCGCGTGCCGCGTGGCTCGCGTCGGCGGCGATGCTGCTGATTTTTTTCGTCGCGATTCTCATCTCCGCTCCGCTGCGTCGCGACGGACAGACGTGGCGGCGGATCGTCGCCCTCGCGCTCTTCGCCGCGGGCGGCGTCGCGGCGGCGCTGCTCATCCCGAACGCGCTGCACTGGCGCAGCGACAACCCGTACCTCGAGTCGGTGAAGGGCGTCGCCGATTACGAGAAGGGGAGTGGCCACGGACGGCTGATCCAGTACCGCAACTCGCTCTTCATGGCGCTGCGCCATCCGCTGTTCGGCGTCGGGCCCGGCAACTGGCCGGTGGAGTATCCGCGCCATGTGAAGGCAGGCGACCGCTCGCTCGATCCGTCCGATCCGGGGATGACGTTCAATCCGTGGCCGAGCAGCGACTGGATGGCGTTTCTCGCCGAGCGCGGGATCGCCGCGACCGTTCTCTTCGCCCTCGCTCTCCTCGGCGTGTTCGTCGCCGCCTTTCACAGACTCCGGGCGGCGGTCGATGCGGAGCAGGGACTCCTCGCCGCGACACTCCTCGCCACGCTCGCCGCCGCCGGCGTCGCCGGCATGTTCGACGCCGTCCTGTTGCTCGCCCTCCCGTCACTCATCATCTTCGGAGCGATCGGCGCCCTCTGGCCCACTCCATCCCTCGTGGAGCGACAGGCGCCCTCGCCTGTCGTCCTGGTCTTGATCGCGATCACCGCCATCGCCACCTACCGCAGCACCGCCCAGATCATCGCGATGGAGATCTTCGCCACGCACACCGACCGCGCCTCGATCGAGCGCGCCGCGCGGATCGACCCGTCGAACTACTCCGTGCAGATGCGTCTCGCGCGGCGCGGCAACCGCAAGCAGCGATGCGAGCACGCGCTCATCGCGCGCTCGCTCTATCCGCTGGCCGAGGCGGCGCGCGACGTGAGTCTCGGCTGTCGCTAGCTCCCGTTGTCGTCCGCCGAGGGGCCGTAGATCGCCGGCACCTTGCCGCCCATCGGGCGGATGTACGTGCTGAGCTGGCCGCGGTGGTGAATCATGTCGAAGAGGAAGCCCCAGAGCATGTTGCCGAGCGTGTCGCTCCAGACGGCGGACTCGCCCATGATGAACTTGCAGTCGGCGGCGCACTTCGCGTCGTCGAGTCCTTTCAGCCGTTCGCGGACGTCGTTCGTCGCGGCATCCCAGGCGGCGACGATCTCGTCGAGCGTGGCCGGACGCGGCGCGGTGTTCCAGGTCATCTCACCCTTTTCGAGAAAGTCGGCCATGCCGCGCTGCTCGAGCGCGAGCTGCCACGCGAGGTCGCCCGCCGCGGTCGAGCGCTCATGCGGGCGGTAGGCGAGCTGCTCTCCCGGAAGCGCGCGCAGCACCTTGCCGAACGCGGCCTGTTCCTGCTCCCAGCGGGTCACGAAAAATTGCGGAATGCTCATCTCAGACTCCTTTCAAAAATCATAGTGCGATTGGCCTTATCTACGCTCTGTAGAGGGCCGATGATGGTGCGCATGAACACGAGGGAACGACGGGGGGCCTCCGGCGGGCGGGCGCGGCCCGCAACGCTTGTTGGCCTGGCCTGGACTCACGCTGTTCGTACGAATGGCGATTTACGCGAACGTAAACGCAGCGGGCCGTGCCCGCCCGCCGGAGGCCTCTCGTTGTTTTTCGCTCGCATGATTCGACTGCTGCTGATCGTGTTGCTGGCCGTCCCGCTGCTCGCCGCGCCGGGACGTCTCGAGCGCGCGACGATCGCCGGGCGTCCGGTCGCGGTCTACACGCCGGCCGGCTACGACGCGTCGCGCAAGGCGCCGTATGACCTGATCGTTTTCTTCGACGGCGACAATTACATCGAAGAGCTCGATGCGGTGAAGGTGCTCGACGCGCTTCCTCATCCGCCGGTCGCGCTCTTCGTCGACAACTCCGCGGACCGCCTCGGCGACCTGGCGAATCACCGCAAGTTCGCCGACTACATGGCGACCGAGCTGATCCCCGCGATCCGCGTGCGCTGGAACATCACGCGCGATCCCGCGCATGCGACGCTCGCCGGCTTCAGCGCGGGCGGCCTCGGCGCGGCGTACGTCGCGTTCCGTCATCCGGAAGTCTTCGGCAACGTGATCTCGGAGAGCGGCGCGTTCTGGCGAGGGAACGAGGGGACGAGCGAGCCGGCCGAGTGGCTCACGGAACAGTTCAAGACCTCGGCGCGATTGCCGTTGAAGTTCTACATCGACGTCGGCGCTGCGGAGGCGCATCGCGTGTTCAACGGAGTCGTCTTCATCGATGCGAACCGCCGCCTGCGCGATGTGCTGAAGGCGAAGGGCTACAGCGTGGAGTACATCGAAGTGCCGGGCGCGCATCACGAGCCGGGGCATTGGAAACGCTCGCTGCCCGCGGCGATCGGGTACTACTTCCGGTAGATCACGCGCCCGCCGCGAATTGTGTAGCGAACGTTCGCGAAGTCCCCCTCGAACGCGACCAGATCCGCCGGCGCGCCCGGCTCGATTCGTGCGCCGGGAGTGAGCGACGCGAGGATCGCGTCCGAGCTCATCCCGGCCTCGCGCATCAACTGATATTCGAGCGCCGGATCGGGATCGACCGCGCCGAGGTCTGTGCCGAAGAAGACGACGCCTCGGCGCTCGATCCAGGTGCGCAGTTGGGCGACAGCATCGGCGACCATCCGCTCCTGCGCCGACGCGCGGTCGTGGCGCATGAAGAAGTGGCGCAGCGCGAGCGTCGGCGTGAGCGCGGCGTTCGCGCCGATCGCGAGCCCGGCCCACGATCCCTTCGACGGAGTCGTATGCGCGATGACGTCGACGCCGCTGCGCAGCGCTGCCGCGACGTCGTCGGACGTGTTCGGATGCATGAAGACGCGCTTTCCCGCGCGATGCGTTTCATCGACCGCGGCCGCGATCGCGTCCTCGGGAAGCGCGAACAGCTTGATCGCGTCGGCACCTTCGTCGAGCAGCATGCGCACGCCGGTGACTGCGTCCGCCGCGTCCGACGCCTCGGGGAAGGGGAACTTCATCACCCCCATCAGATTGAGGACGACGTCGGGCGGCATCATCCCTTTCGGAACGATGCCGGCGCCGGTGGTGAAGATGCGCGGACCGTCGACTTCGCCCGATTCGATGCGGTCGCGGATGACGCGCGTGTTCGCGCCGTGAGACCCGAGGTCGAAGACCGTGGTGAAGCCGAAACGGAGGAACGTGTCGCGGAGCTGTTGCGCGAGCTCGGAGGCCGGGATCGTCGCGGCGTCGGCCCATTTGCGCTCGAAGAAATGGACGTGATGGTTGTGAAAACCGGGAGCGATCGTGAGGCCGGAGCAGTCAAGTGTTTCTACGCCGGCTGGAGCTTCGGCGACGATTTTGCCGCCCTCGATCAGCACCGTGCCGTTCGTTCCGCCGGTGAGCGCGAGTGCCATTTCGCGATGGTATCGTACGCGGTCATGCCGCCTACTTTTGCCAACGGAAAGATCTGCTACATCGTGATCCCGTCGACCGACATCGCGCGCTCCGCCGACTTCTACGGGAAGGTTTTCGGCTGGGAGATCCGCCAGCGTCCCGACGGCAGCACCGCCTTCAATGACGGCGCCGGCGAGGTGAGCGGCACGTGGGTCCTCGGCATGCCGCCGGCGACCGATCCCGGCTTCATGATCTACGTGATGGTCGACAGCATCGCCGCGACGAGCGAGCTGGTCGTGGCCAACGGCGGTGAGATCACGCAGCCCGTCGACCCCGGCGCGCGCGAGATCACCGCGCTCTTCCGCGATCCGGCGGGGAACGTGCTCGGACTCTACGAGCAGCGCGCATGAAAACGCTCAAACATCTCTTCGACAAGAACCGCGTCTGGGCCGAGCACGTCAAGCGGCACGACCCCGAATTCTTCTCCCGTCTCTCGCAGCAGCAGGCGCCGCGCTATCTCTGGGTCGGCTGCTCCGACAGCCGCGTCCCGGCGAATCAGATCGTCGGGCTGCTGCCGGGGGAGATGTTCGTCCACCGCAACGTCGCGAACGTCGTGGTGCACACCGACCTGAACTGCCTCTCCGCGATCCAGTTCGCGGTCGACGTGCTGCGCGTGGAGGACATCATCGTCTGCGGCCACTACGGCTGCGGCGGCGTGCTCGCGGCGCTGCGCGACCAGAAGCTCGGCATCATCGACAACTGGCTGCGGCACGTGCAGGACATCCGCTCCGCGAATCAGCAGGAGCTCGACGCGCTGCCGGGCGAAGAAGCGCGGCACCAGCGACTCTGCGAGCTGAACGTCATCGCGCAGGTGACGAACGTCCGCAACTCGCCGATCGTGCGCGATGCGTGGGAGCGCGGACAATCGCTCTCCGTGCACGGCTGGATCTACGACCTGAGCGACGGCCTGCTGCGCGATCTCGACGTCAGCGGTTCGCGAGACGAACCACCAGCTTGAGGCCGGACCAGACGTCGTCGACGGCGCAGACCTTCACGTCGACCCAGCCCATCGGCAGCGCGACGTCGCGGATGACGTCCTCGGTGATGTCGGTCGGTACCTTCGCCGATTTCTTCGGCCACGACACCCACACCGCCGCATCCGGCGCGAGCTGCTTGCGGTAGTCGGCGAGCGCGCGCTCGAGGTCGGCCTTCTTCGTGACGAAGAGATGCACGACGGTCGTGTCGTGATCCGCCTTCTTCACGAAGCGCACGGACGGTGCTAGCGGCTCGAGCAGCTCGCGGTAATTCGCCGGCGCGTGCACCGGGAGGACGACCGAGCCTTCCCTGATCCCGAGCTTCTTCGCCAGCGGCGTTCCTGAATATCCGGCCACGTCTGTATTTTTTCACGCCCCGCGGCGGACTCCCTACACGAAAGGAGATTCACCGCACATGAACAAGCAGTTCGCAATCGCCATCGTCGTCCTCGCCTTCGCAGCCACCACCGCGTCCGCCGCCACCTCGAGCGGCACGCTCACCGTCACCGGAACCGTCGAGTCCTCGATCAGCCTGACCGTCGAATCGGCCGGCGGCACGACCAGCGGCACCGGCACCGACGCTGCCACCTCGGCCCTCGGCAACATCAGCAAGTACGGCTCTGCCCCGACCGGCTTCACGCTCGCCCGCGGCGCCTCGAACTGGACGATCTCGTCGACCGTCGGCGTGAAGGTCGACAAGGCCAACCTGACCAGCACCGACTACACGCTCACCGCGCAGCTCGGCTCCGCGCCGGCCAGCGGCCTGACCTGGAAGCTGAACGGCTCGACGCTGAGCGACTCCGCGGCGACGACGCTGACCAGCACCGGCACGTACGGATCGACCGGCTCGTACTCGTGGGACATCGTGGTCGCCGACAGCGCGGCCGCGGCAGCGATCGACAACGCGATCAACTTCACCGCCACCTCCAACTGAGGCGCACGCCAATGCGCTCCTGCCTTTCCATCGCCTTCCTCCTCATCCTCACGACATCCGCATTTGCAGGAGGTCGTCGCCGTACGGCGGCGGCCTCCCCCGCGCCGGCGGAGGAGCTGACGATCGCGTTCGTCGGGATGAGCGGAAATGGCGGCGACGCGATCTACGACGCCGGGGTGGTGTCGCGGCCGCGCGGCGTGATCGTCAGGACGTTCGGCATCCGCATCGACGCCGGCACGCGCACGACCGGGACCGCGGTCCTGCGCGTGTGGCTCGAAACGGATGACGGACGGGCCTCGATCCGCATCGACGGACAACGGCTCGCCGCGCAGCCGAGCATCATCGCTCGCGCGCCGCTCGGCCACGTCACCACCCATCGCCTGGAGATCGAAGTCCCGCCCGATGTGAATGAAGGGGCATTCGCCAGCTCGATCCGCTGGGAAGCATCCACGGAGCTCCAATGAAAAAAATCATGCAAATCCTCGCCCTCGTGATCGCTCCCGCCGCCTTCGCCGGCGACGGCGCGATGTCGCTCTCGCCCGCCGTCGTGATGCTGCGCGGAAAAACAGGGGAGAGCGCGTCGCAGACGATGGTGATGCGCAACGGCACCTCGCGCACGATGTCGTTCGACGTCGTGGCGCAGGACGTCGTGGTCGACGGCGGCCGGCGCGTGATGATGCCGGCCGGCGCGATTGCCGGCAGCATCGCCGCGACCGCCGTCTTCTCCACGCGCCACATCAGCGTCCCGGCCGGCGGCAGCGCCGCGGTGACGATGACGGTCACGGTCCCGCCGAACGCGTCGCCGCGCGCGGTCGTGGCGATGTTCCGCGGCACCGACATCATCAGGCACGGAACCGCCAACAGCACGGCGTCGCTCGGCGCGCTGCTGACGTTTGCGTTGTCGGATGAGATCGCGCTGACCGCGGAGCCGATGAAGGTGACGCCGCAGAGCCGGACGTCGAACCTCGCGGTGGCCCAGGCCTGCGTGAACAGCGGACGCGAGCCGCTCGTCGCGCGCGGCGTCGTCGCGGTGATCGGCGCCGACGGCCGCGTCGCCGGCAAGGCTGCGCTCGCGCCGCGCAGACTGCTGCCGGGCGAGCGCGCGGAGCTGGCCACCGATTACGCCGGCGAGATTCCGCCGGGGCATTACCGCGTGCTCGTCACCTACGAATACGAAGGCCGCAACCTGATGCAGTCGGCCGAAATCGACGTCAGGTAATGAAGCGGCTCGCACTCGTCCTCCTCCTCGCCACCAGCGCTGCCGCCGAGACGATCAACGTCTCCGTCCGCGAGACGACGGTCGTGAAGTTCGCGCATGCCACCGCGGCGTACGCGGTCGATGCGACGATCGCCGATGCGGTCGCGCGCGGCGGCGAGGTGTCGGTCTCGGGGAAGAGCGCGGGGGAGACGCAGGTCGTCGTCGTCACCGGCGCGAACCAGCTCATCTTCGACGTGAAGGTGAGCTCGCCGGTCGTCGCGCCGCGCCAGAAGCGCGGAGATACGGAAGGGCGGGTGGAGGCGCGCTACGGAACGGCGGAACGGCAGACTCACGGGATCATCGACGTTGGCCGCGCTGAGGGGACGCGGCGAACGGAGGTACACGTCGAGTCGGTGCATTACGGCGCCACGGCGCGGTATCGCGCCGAGACGACGCTGCCGTCGATCTCGTACCGCGTCTTCACGCCGGGGCGCGAGCTGACGTTGTTCGATCGCCTCACCGACGAATCGCCGCTGACGATCTCGAACACGACCGTGCGCGGCCTGCACTTCATCGGCGAGCGCTGGCGCGTGCACGCCGGCACCACCGCGTTCACGTCGTACCAGTCGTTCCTCCTGCCGGCGCAGCACGAGAACCTGCTCGATGCCGGATACCGGATCACGCCGCGCATCACGGCGTCGGCACTGATCACGTCGAAGGGAAACGTCGGCTCGCTGCTGTACGACTACCGTCCCGACGACCACCTCTTCGCCCTCGGCGAGCTCGCGGTCAGCCGCGGCCTCGGCGCGGCGGCGCAGTTCGGACTCGATCGCCCGCGCGACCGCGTGCGCGCCGATCTTCGTTATCGGGCTCGCGACTTCGTCCGCATCTCGCCCGGCGAGCCGCGCGGCTTCTTCGCCGATTCGTCGTGGTCGAAGACGTTCGGCCGCGGCTCGACGCTCGACACGTCGTTCACGTCGCAGACGCACACGCTCGCCGCCTCGTCGAACCTCCGCCTGCGCCTCTCCGACTCCCTCTCGCTCCTCGGCGGCGCGAACTACGGCTCGTTCAGCGGCATCCGCAGCTACAGCGTGCCGGCAGGCATCCAGATCGATCGCAACCGCTTCGGCGTCAGTGCCATCGCGCGCCTGACCAACGGCGCGCCCGGCTTCCGCGTCTCGGGCCGCACGTCACTCGGCCGCGTCTACGCCAGCGCGTACGTCGACTACCAGCGGCAGGCGCCGACGCTCTCGTTGATCTATCGCGAAGAGCCGGAGCTGGCGCTCGCGCTCGAACAGCTCGGCATCACCGCGACGACGCCGTCTGACATCGCGCGCGCACTCCGCGACAACGCGGTGCTGATCGAGCTCGGCTACATCGACGGCGTGACGATCGACCTCACGCCCGAGCGGACGCAGGCCGGCCTCGAGCTCGCGTGGCTCGGTACGCGGACGCAGCTCCGTGCGCGCGTCGTGGCCAATCGCTACGAGAGCGTCGCGCGCCGCAGCGACACGATCATCGCCACGCTCTCCGCGTCGCGCCGGATCACCGGCGCCACCGACCTCTTCGCCTCGTACACGTACTGGCAGACCGACGGCGTGCGGCATCCGCAACTGGAGATCGGCGTGCGCCGGCGCTTCGATGAGCTGCCGTCGTTCGCGCGCGGCACGATCTCCGGCCGCGTGACGCCCCCGATTGCACCAGTGGAGATCGAGCTCGACGGCGAACAGCGCGTGCAGGCCGCGCACGACGGCTCGTTCTCGTTCGCGCATGTGAAGAGTGGATCGCATCGCGTCGTCGCGCGCGTGACCAATGCGTCGGAGACCTACTTCACGACGCCGTCGCGCGTTGAAGCGAATGCCGGCGACGTCATCACGTTCGGACTCGCGTCCTCGCCCGGACATCTCTTCGGCCGCGTGGTCAGCGATGCGGGCGACGGAATCGGCGGCATCGCCATCGCCCTGATGCGCGGCGCGACTCGTCTCGAAGCGACGTCCGCCTCGGACGGCTCGTTCGCGCTGAACGGCGCGCCGGGCGAGTGGGAGCTGACACTCGACGCGTTCTCGCTCCCGCCCGGCTTCACGCTCGAAGGCTCATCGAAAAGCGTCATGCTCGCAACGGCGCAGCCGTCGAACGTGACGTTCACCGCCCGCGCGAATCGCAGCATCCACGGCCGCGCGCCCGCCGGCGTGAAGTCGATCGCGATCGAGCCCCTCGGCTTGCAGGTGCCGGTCGGCCCGGACGGCGCGTTCACCATCCGCTCGCTCCCCGCCGGCGCGCTCACGCTGCGCGGCGGCGCGAAGACGACGAAGGTGACTATGCCGCGCGAGCCGGCGACGTTGAACGTGAATTTCTAGAGCAATCCCGCTTCGAGCGCCTTCAACACCGCTCGCGTCCGGTCGCGCGCGCCGAGCTTCGAGAGAATGCTCGACACGTGATTCTTCACCGTCCCCTCGGCCGCCCCGAGCGCGTGCGCGATCTCGCTGTTCGAATAGCCGCCCGCCATCAGCCGCACGACCTCGGTCTCCCGCGACGTCAGCCGCTCGACGAATTCGGTCGAGCGTTTCGTCTGCTCCAGCAGCCGGTGCGTGAGCGCGGGCTGGAACACCGTCGCCCCCGAGGCGATCGCGCGGATCGCGCCGATCAACTGCTGGAACGACACGTCCTTCAACATGAAGCCGCGCGCGCCGGCGCGGATCGCATCGAGCGCGATCGCCGAATCGTCGAAGGTCGTGAGGATCAGCGTCGGGGGCAGCGCGTCGCCCAGCTCGCGCAGCACGTCGAGTCCGCTCTTGCGCGGCATGCGGACGTCGAGCAGCACGACGTCGACCTGCAGCGCGCGGATGCGCTCGATCGTCTCGACGCCGTCGCCCGCTTCGCCGACGATCTCGATCTCCGGCTCGACTTCGAGCAGCGCGCGCAAGCCCTGACGCACCACCACCTGGTCGTCGGCGATGAAGACGCGGATCATGATTTCACCGGCACCAGCGCGATGACGTCGAAGCCGCGTCCCACGCCGCTGTCGATGCGCAGCTCGCCGCCGATCTCCTCCACGCGGCTGCGCATCGCGCGCAGGCCGAAGCCGGCCGCGACCTCATCGCTGCCGCGCCCGTCGTCATGCGCGCGGATGCGGATCTTGCCGTCATCGCAATCGATCACGAGCCAGAGGTTCTCCGCGCCCGAATGCCGCGCCGCGTTGGTGATGATCTCCTGCGCGCAGCGGACGATCGTCCGCGCAAGCTCGGGATGATCGACGCGCACGTCGTCGGCGATCTCGAGATGGATCTGCGGTCGGGGGATTTCGGACATGAGCGACCGGATCGCGGTGCCGAGGTCGATCCCTTTCTCGCTCTCCATCGAGGCGACGATCTCGCGGACGTCGGTCAGCAGCGAGCGGGCGATCGACTGCGCGACCTCGATCTTCTCGTGTGCGTCGCCAGTGGTTCGCTGCAATGCAGCTTCGAGGTTGAGCGTCAGCGCGGTGAGGTGATGGCCGATCGCGTCGTGCAGATCGCGCGAGATGCGCAGGCGCTCCGCCATCCGGCTGCTGTGCGCGATCGATTCGAGCGTCAGGAAGGCGAGGAGCTGGAATCCGAGGTAGGGGGGAGTGAGGAGGAACGCGGAGCGGGGTGTCCAGTGGATGCCGATCGCGATCGCGAGCAGCGCCGTCTGCACGCCGATCCAGACGAATGCGCGGCGCCGCGACATGAGACCGCCGAGCTGCATGGCGACGATCACGAGAAGAGTTCCTTCGAAGCCGTCGCAGAGCGTGAGGACCATTCCGATCACGCCCGCGACCTGCACCACGAGCCAGCTCCGCCGCAGCGCGACCCCGAACGCGAGCCACGCGATCGCCCAGAGCGCGATGCGCGTCAGCGATGAGGATGGTTGGATGATCAGCGGCACCGCCACCGCGATCCAGGCGAGCGTTCCGCCGATGCGGACGAGGCGGGCGCGTTCCATGGGGATGATGGTCACATAATCGAGGTAGGCGCGATATAGGCCAACCGGCACGGTCAGCTTGTCCCGAGCGAAGTCGAGGGACCAACGGCGGCGCTGCGCTGGACATGGCACAAGCGTCGCCCGTGGCACTCGCCGCGCGGCGCCGCCGTTGATGCCTCGACTTCGCTCGGCATGAACTTGAGGCCCCATAGCCCAACCGGCACATGCGCCTCACGCACATCGGCCCCACCTTTCCTCCCATGAGCACCCTACTTTTCGCCCTCCTCTTCGCCGCCGCCACCCCCGCCGATTTCACGCAAGCCATTCGCGACCAGGACGTCGCCAAAGTGCAATCGATGCTCGAGGCCGATCCATCCCTCGCCACATCGAAGTCCGTCACGTCCGCGATGTTTCTCCTCATCAACAAAGAGAAGTTCATGCAGCCGCGGAAGAACCAGATCCTGCAACTGGTCCTGGCGCGGCATCCGAAGCTCGACCTCTGGCAGACGGCGGCGCTCGGGACATCCGAGGAGCTGGCGGCGATGCTGAAGCCGGAGCTGGTCAACGCGCTGAACGAATTCGGCTGGGCGCCGATCCACCTCGCCGCGTTCGCGGGCAACACCGCGAACGTCAGGCTGTTGCTCGACCGCGGCGCCGACATCCGGCTGCGGGCGAAGACGAAGTTCCGCAACACGCCGTTCCTCGTCGCCATGCTCACCGGTCACATCGAGACGATCAGGCTGCTGCTCGATCGCGGCGCCGACGTCATGGATCGCCAGCACGAGGGGACGGCGGCGCTACACGAGGCGGCGTTCGTCGGCGACCTCGAGCTGGTGAAGCTGCTCGTCGAGCGGGGAGCGGAGACCGGCCCCCGCACGGACGACGGCAAGACGCCGCTGGACTTCGCAATTCGTGAAAAACATGAGGATGTGGCGGAGTTTCTCCGCTCGAAAGGTGTGCGATGATCGATGGATGTTCAGACGCATCGCCAACCTGATTCGCGGCTTCTTCAGCCTCTTCATCTCCGGTGTCGAACGGCAGAACCCCGAGGCGCTGCTGGAAGTGGAGAAAGAGAACCTCCGCAGGCAGATCGCGAACTACAACCAGGGGCTGGCGGCGCACGCCGGCCTCTGCGAGCGGCTGATGACCCAGGTGCGCAAGCTGGAGCAGGAAGAGCAGCAGTTGCGCGCGAAGACCTCGGCCAATCTGCGCGCCGGCAACAAGGAGCTCGCGGGGCAGCAGGCGCTGCGCCTGCAGACCGTGCAGCGCGAGCTGACGGAGAACCGCACGCAGCTCGGCCAGGCGGAGACGACGTACAAGGAGCTGCTCCGCGCGCGCGACGTCTCGGTGAAGGCGGCGCAGGCGAAGATCGACGCGCTGAAGAACAGCCTCGATGACCTCAAGATCAAGCGCGCCACGGCGGAGCTGAACGAGATGGCCGCCGGCCTCATCTCCCACATCGGCGGCTCCGGCGACACGCTCGACCGCCTGCATGAGATGGTGGAGGAAGAGCGCCAGATCGCCGCCGGCCGCGCCCGCGTAGCCCGCGATTCGCTCCCGACGTCCGAGCTCGACATGAAGGAAGAGGAGCAGCGCGCCCTCGCCGACCAGGCGCTCGCCGACTTCGCCGCGCACGAGGGGATCGCGATCGAGTCGGGCACGATTCCGCCGGCGAGACGGCTGGGGCCGCAGACGGAGAAGTCGTAAGACCGAGCGATTGAGCTGTTGAGCTTTTGAGCTGTTTAGCGCTCAAACGCTCAACCGCTCAACCGCTCAACCGCTCAACAGCTCATACATGCCGCTCCCCGAGGTCCATCCGCCCGAAGAGGTCACCGACGACCTCGGATGCTTCGTCTTCATGGCGATCTTCGCCGTGTTCGGCACCATCGTCGCGTTCGCGACCGAGGTCATGTGGCTGATCGTGCCGGTCGTCCTGATCACGATGGCGCTGGCGCTCTTCATCGCCAAGCAGAAGATCGGCATCCACCTGGGTGTCCGCCATCTCCAGGAATCGGAGCAGGCCGGACTGCTCATCTACTCCGACTCGCCGCTCTGGAAAGCGCACATCGAGCGCGAGTGGCTCCCGCGTTTCGGCCCGCGCGTCGCGGTGCTGAACTGGTCCGAGCGCCGCGACTGGGATCCGACCGATCCGCTCGTGCAACTCTTCAAAGGTGTCGCCGATCCGGAGCGCGAGTTCACGCCGATCGTCATCGCGCTGCGCAAGGAGCGGCGCCCGCTGCTGTTTCGCTTCGATCCGGCGTTCCGCCTCGCAAAGTTCGGCGATCGCGAGGCGCTGGAGACCATGGAGCGGCGGATGTTCGGGATGGTGGAGTTATCCTGACGCGATGCCGCGATTCCTGTTCGCATTGCTCCTGATCTCGCGCGTTGCTGCTGCCGCCGGCTTCGTCGAGGTGCGGCTCACCGTCGATGGACGCGAACGGCTCTACCAGTACCACCTCCCTCCCGCGTCGTGCGGCGCGAACCTGCCGCTCGTCATGTTTCTGCACGGCGGCGGCGGAAGCGCGAACGCCGTGCGGCTGAATGTCGGAGACGAAACGGGCGACCGGAACTGCTACATCCAGGCCTTCCCCGAGGGCGTGCGGATCCCCACCGGCGGCGGCGCGGTCTGGACGCCGGGCGACTGCCTCGGGCTCCCATCGCAATCGGGCTACAGCGGACCGGCGACGCCGCCCGGCTGCGCGCTCTTTTCCGAGCAGGCGGGCGTGAACGACGTCCGCTACATCGCCGCCGTGCTCGACGATCTGAAGGCGCGGACGGCGTTCGATGCGCGGCGCGTGTATGCGTCAGGCTGGTCGCACGGCGGCGGCATGACGCACCGGCTGTCGTGCGAGCTGTCGGATCGCATCACCGCGATCGCGCCGATCGAAGGGACGATCAAGGTCTCGCAATGCACCCCCTCCCGCGCCGTCCCGGTGATCGAATGGGGCTCCCTCGGCGACACGACGTCGCCCTTCGGCGGCGGCTCCGGCGACACGAGCGTTCCGTACAGCGTGTTCGTGCATCTCACCGTGTCGAGCCTCCCGCCGTTTCAGTCGCCGACGTCGACGTTCGTGGTCCAGAGCACGGTCGTTCCCGGCGTGACCGATACCGTGAAGCAATGGCTCGGCGGCAAGGACGGCAGCTCCGTCATCCTGCACACGCTCAGTTCCCAGCTCCCGCACGACTGGCTCTTCGAAACGCCGTCCGCGTTCGACTGGCAGGAGACGAACTGGACGTTCTTCAAGCAGTACGCATTGCCCGCGGTTGCCACGAGGCATCGCGCCGTGCGGCATTGATGCGTGGTTACTCGACGCGCTCCGCGCTCAGGTCCGGCTCCGGGTACTTCATCTTCAGCTCATCGAGCGCGTCGGCGATCGTCTTGCCGACGATGTAGTTCCGGTACCACTTGCGGTTCGCGGGGACGATCGTCCAGGGCGCCCATTTCGTCGACGTCGCGTTGAGCGCCTCCTCGTAGGCGTGCATGTAGTCCTTCCAGAGCTTCCGCTCCTCGAGGTCGGTGTGCTGGAACTTCCAGCGCTTGGTCGGATCGCTGATGCGCGCTTCGAGCCGTTCGCGCTGCTCCTCCTTGCTGATGTGGAGGAAGAACTTGAGGATCAGCGTCCCGTTCTCGGCGAGCATCCGCTCGAAGTCGTTGATCTGGCGGAAGCGTTTCTCCCAGAACTTGTCGCCCTGGTCGCCGTGCACGCGGACGATCAGCACGTCCTCGTAGTGGCTGCGGTTGAAGATCGCGATCTCGCCTTTGCCCGGGACGTGCGCGTGCACGCGCCACAGGTAGTCGTGATCGAGCTCCGGCTCCGTCGGCTTCTTGAACGACACCACGCGCATGCTCTGCGGACTGGCCTCGGCCATCACATGCCGCACCGCGCCGTCCTTTCCCGACGTGTCCATCCCCTGCAGGATGATCAGGACTTTGTGCTCGTGTCCCGCGAAGAGGAGCTCCTGCAGCTCGCCGATCCGCTTCTGGATCGCGGCGTTCAGCTCCGCGCATTCTTTCTTGCCGCCGTCGACGGCGGAGGTGTCGTCGGGATCGAGTTCGTCGAGGTCGATGCGTTTCATGGCCAGCACTGTAGTCCGATCAACGGCCGGAGTGGAGATGGACGTACATCGACTGCAGCGCCACCTTGCCCGGTCCGGTGAAGCGGTTCATGAAGAGGCTGAAGCCGCCGAAGAAGCCGGTCGTGAAGCGCTGGGCGTTCGTCTGCATGCGGACGTGCGTGTCCTTGTAAAGCCAGCCGCCCGGCTCGACGTCGATCTGCTCGTGCGGCGCGAGCTGCTTCTCGAAGACGTTGCCGTAGCCGTGCAGCCAGAGCACGCCGCTGCCGCGGGCGTGAAAGCGGTCGATGAAGAAGCCGGTCCCGCCGAAGAGGATGTTCGCCACGCCGCGAACGCGCTCGAAGTCGTAGTCGATGTTCGCGGTCGCGGCGAGGAACTGATGCTCGCGGACGTGGATCTCGTCCCCTTCGTTCATGTGAATGGCCAGGATGTGCCCGGTCCCATCCCGGCTGAACGCGATCTGCCCGCGGCCGCTCGCCTCGGTGACGAAGATCTGCATCCCCGCGACCATCCGCTTGAACGCTCCCGCCATCGGCTTGATGTCGATGCTGACCATCGGGTTCTTCCAGAGCAGGACGTGATGCTCGAAGTAGACCGGCATGAGGTTGACGTCGACCGTGAGCACCGGCACGAGCTCGCCGTCGATGTGGTAGGTGACCCCGCCGAACGTTTCAGCCTGGGCCTGAGTGGGGAGCAGGACGGGCGCGGACATGGGGCCTCCTGGAGAGCAGTTTAGCGGTTGAGCGGTTTAGCGATTGAGCGAAGGCCGCCTAACAGCTCAACAGCTCAACCGCTGAACAGCTCAACCGCTCCACCCCGATATGCCGAAAGTCATGCTTCACTGACTGCACTTCCCGCACATGTGCCGTTTCCTCCCGCCGCCTACATTGATCATCGAAGGAGACGGACATGACCTCGAAGCACGTAATCGCCGTAACCGGCGTGAACAAGACCTACCCCCTCGGCCGGATCCGCGTCCGCGCGCTGAGCGACGTCGACCTGACGATCGGCCGCGGCGAGCTGATCGCACTGGCGGGCCCCTCGGGCAGCGGCAAGACCACGCTGCTCAACCTCATCGGCTGCATCGACAAACCGGATGACGGCCGCATCGTCGTCGACGACGTCGACGTTACGCGCGTCCCGCTGCATCGCCTCTCGACCCTGCGCCGCGACACGCTCGGCTTCATCTTCCAGACGTTCAACCTCATCCCGGTCCTCACCGCGTACGAGAACGTCGAGTATCCGCTGCTGCTGCAGAACCTGCCGCGCCGCGAGCGCGAGACGCGCGTGCGGCACTGGCTGCGCGAGGTCGGACTCGAGCAGCAGGCGAAGCAGCGCCCCGATCAGCTCTCCGGCGGACAACGCCAGCGCGTCGCCATCGCCCGCGCCATGGTCACCGAGCCGAAGCTAGTCCTCGCCGACGAGCCGACCGCGAACCTCGACTCCGAGACCGCCGCGCGCATCCTCGACCTCCTCGGCGAGATCAACACCCGCACGCGCTGCACGTTCGTCTTTTCAACCCATGACCCGTCGCTGATCGCCCGCGCCGAGCGGGTTGTACGGATTCGCGATGGGCGCATTGAACAGGACACAGCGGTTGAGCGATTGAGCGCTTGAGCAGTTGAGCTCAACGCCTCAACGCCTCAACAGCTCAACAGCTAAGGAATCAAACATGATCATCAAACTCGCACTCCGCAACATCCTCCGCAACCGCCGCCGCTCGGCCATCACGCTCACCGTCATCGTCTTCGGCGCGGTCGGCCTGATCCTCTTCGGCGGCTACAAGGCGCGCACCTTCTACGGCCTGCGCGAAAGCACGATCAACGGCCGCATCGGCCACATGCAGATCTTCAAGGAGGGCTACTCGAAATCGCAGTCGCAGAAGCCGCTCGACCGCGCGCTCGACGACGCCGCGGCGATCCGCAAAGAGATCGAGCGCGATCCGCGCGTGAAGATGACCGCCGCACAGATCACGCTGATGGGACTCATCTCCAACGGCGATAAGTCCGAGACTTTCATCGCCACCGCCGTCGAGCCGCCGAAGGAGCGGGCGATGAACAGCCAGCGCCTCACCGCGGGGAAGGAGCTTGCCGACAACGAGGCCGACGCCGTGTTGATCGGCAAGGGCCTCGCGGAATCGATGCACGTCAAGCCGGGCGACTACCTCACGCTCATGACCACCACCACCGCCGGCTCGCTGAACGCGATGGACGTGCGCGTGGCCGGCATCTTCATGACCGGCGTGAAGGAGTTCGACGAGCGCGCGGTGAAGATGCCGATCGCCGGCGCGCAGCAGCTCCTGCAGACGACGAAGATCGAGAAGCTGCTGGTCTTCTTGAAAAACACCGACGACACCGCCGCGGTGCATCGCCTCATCACCTCGCGCGTGCACGGCATCGAGATCAAGGAGTGGTCGGAGCTCGCGCCGTTCTATCACCAGGTCGTCGCGCTCTATAACGGCATCTTCGGTTTCCTCGGCATCGTCGTCTTCGCCATCGTCGTCTTCAGCGTGGCGAACACCATCCTGATGTCGGTCTTCGAGCGGACGCGCGAGATCGGCACGCTGATGGCCATGGGCACGACGCGCGGCCGCCTGCGCGCGATGTTCGTCGCCGAAGGGGTCGGCATCGGCATCATCGGAGGCCTGCTCGGGCTGACGATCGGCGTGCTGCTGGCGATGCTGATCAATCGCGGCAACGTCATGCTGCCGCCGCCGCCCGGCTACACGGTCGGCTATCGGCTGCAGATCATGATGCAGCCGCCGGTACTGATCACCGCGTTCCTCGTCTCGTTCATCACGGCCACGATCTCCTCGATCGTGCCGGCACTGAAAGCGTCGCGGCTGAAGATCGTCGACGCACTGGGGCACATCTAGCCATGAAACGATTCTTTCTCGCACTTCTCATCGCCCTGCCGCTGTACGCGGAAGACGGCGCCGCGATCCTGGCCAGAGTCGACGCCGCGCGGAATCCGATCGCCAGCTTCGCCGTCGATGTCTCGCTGACGGCGGTCAGCCCGAAGTCGACCGAGTCGTCGAAGTTCCGCGTCTACGGAAAAGGGAGCGACCGCAGCGTCGTCGAGTTCGTCGCGCCGGCGACGGAGAAGGGGAAGTACCTCCTCATGCTGCGCGACGCGATGTGGATCTACATGCCGTCGGCCAGCCGCCCGATCCGCATCTCGCCGTTGCAGCGATTGATGGGCCAGGCGTCGAACGGCGACGTCGCGCGGACGAACTTCTCGACCGATTACCACCCGACCGCCGTCGAGTCGGAGAGCGGCGAGTGGGTGCTCGACCTCGCGGCGAAAGACCCGTCGATCGCGTACGCGCGGGTCCGCCTCTGGGTGGACAAGAAGTCGAGCGAGGTGACGCGCGCCGATTTCTACGTCGTCAGCGGAAAGCTGATCAAGCGCGCGCACTACGCCGAGCACGGCCAGCGCGTGGAGATCGAAGACCTGCTCAAGCCGGGCAACCGCACGGTGATGCAGTACGCGAACCTCGCCCACCACGACAACCCCGACAAGATGTACACGAAGGACGCGCTGGGCAAATGGTAGGGACGCTCATCCTCGCGGCGACGATCAAAGTCTTCGGTTCGGCCGGCGGCGAAGCGCTCTTCACGCCGGCCAACACCGGGTCGCCGCTGAACCCGCACAATGTCGCGGCGATCGCGCGCACGACGAACGTCGCCGACGCGACGACGTTCATCGACGCGACGCCGGCTGATCGCGCGTGGAAGCTGCACCTGAAGCTGCGCGCCGATTCGTCGGATCGCGGCGCCGATCGTCTCCGCATCGGCGAGGCGTACCTGCAGCTCAGTCCGCGGCCCTGGCTCGACATCACGGCCGGCCGCATCATCGAGAAATGGGGGACCGGCTACGCCTGGAATCCGACCGGCTTCATCAGCCCGGCGAAGAATCCGACCGATCCGAATGACCGCCGCTCGGCCTATCGCGGCGTCGATGCGATCAAGGCCGACGTTTTCGTCCGCGGCACGAGCGTCTCGCTCTACGCGATGCAGCACCAGACGTTCGCCGCGCGCGTCTACCGCCTCGTCGGCGGCACCGACGTCTCGCTCCACGTCTACCGCAACCGCGAAGGAACATGGCAGGGGATCAGCGTGGCGCGCGTCTTCGGCGATGCGCTCGAGCTGCACGGCGAGCTCGCGCGGCGGCGCGCGGTGATCGGCGCGCAGTACACCTTCCCGCGCAATGTGAACGTCGTCGCCGAGCTCTATCGCGCCGGCGACGGACTGTCGGCGAAGCAATGGGACGAGATCCGCGCGCTGGCGACGATCGATCTGCGACGCGCGAACGGCGCCTACGCGCCGCTGCGGATGGGACGCAACTACTCGTTCGTGCGCGTCGACGTGCCGTTCTCGAAGAACGACGTGGAGCTGATCGCCATCACCAATCTGCGCGACGGCTCGTCGATCGTGCGCGCGACATTCACGCGCAAATTGACGTCCAGCATCAGCGCATATCTGATCGATACGGAGTTCGCCGGCGCGCGCGGGAGCGAGTTGTCGTACATGCAGGTGCGGCGCGTGACGACGGTCGGCGCCCGCGTTTACTTTTGAGGTGTAGGACAGGCGCCCTCGCCTGTCGCAATGTGGCACGCCGGACAGGCGAGGGCGCCTGTCCTACATAATCCAACGCAATGGAAGAACGCGGCCTCGATTTCACCGCCTATCTCACGTGGATCGTGATCGCGATCCCGACCGTGATGTGGCAGCTCCGCGATCACACGCTGACCTCGCCGCGAACGCTGGCGTGGATGGCGTGCTACGTGGCGTTCATCTTCTGTTTCTTTCTGCACGAGCAGGGGAAGGTCTCGATCGTGGCCGCGCAGTCGGTGCTGGCCGTGGTCTGTTGCTTTCTGGTGCCGGGCGGGTTTCAGCCCGTCCTGCTGGTGATCGTCGCGGCGCAACTGGCGGCCCTGCCGCTGGCGGTCGCGTTTCCGTGGATCCTGGTGCAGACGATCGCGGTGGCATTTTCCGGCGTGAAGCCGGAAGCGACGCTGCCGATCCTGCTCGGCTATTTCGGCTTCGAGCTCTTCGGCTTCTTCGCCGCGCGCATCGCGATCAAGGAAGCGCGGGCACGGCAGCAGCTCGCCGAGGCCAACGCCGAGCTGCGCGTGGCGACGGAGCTCTTGGAGATGAACAGCCGCACGGCCGAGCGTCTCCGCATCGCGCGCGATCTCCACGACCTCCTCGGGCATCACCTCGCGGCGCTCAGCATCAACCTGGAAGTTGCGCGGCATCTCACCGAGGGGCAGGCGCGCGAACAGGTCGAGAAGAGCCAGGCCGTGACGAAACTGCTGCTCAGCGACGTGCGCGATGTCGTCAGCCGCATGCGGGAGGACGAGCCGGTCGATCTCAAGTCTGCCGTGCAGTCGCTGAGCGACGTCATTCAAAAGCCGGCGCTGCATCTCGAGCTCGCGTCCGACCTCGCGCTGAAGGACGCGGCGGTCGCGCAGATCGCGTTGCGCGCGGTGCAGGAGATCGTGACGAACTCCGTTCGCCACTCCGGCGCGCGCAATCTCTGGCTGAAGCTCGCGACCGACGATCACACGCTGTCGATCGAGTCGCGCGACGACGGCTGCGGCACCGACTCCGTGCAGTTCGGCAACGGCCTGCGCGGGATGCGCGAGCGCGTCGAAGCAGCGCACGGCTCGATCGAGGTGACGTCGATGCGCGGCGCGGGGTTCGGCGTGAACGTGAGGCTGCCGCTGTGATCCGCGTCTGCCTGGTCGAGGATCAGACGATCGTCCGCCAGGGCCTGCGCTCGCTCCTCGGGCTGAACCCCGACATCACGATCGTCGCCGAGGCGTCGGACGGGGAGGAAGCGGTGGAGGCGATCGAGCGCGAGAAGCCCGACGTCGTCCTCCTCGATCTCCGCATGCCGCGACTCGACGGCCTCGGCGTGCTGCAACGTCTGCGCGAGCGCGGCACGTCGCGCCCCACGCTGATCCTCACGACGTTTGACGACGACACGATGCTCTTCGAAGCCGTCCGCGCCGGCGCGAAGGGGTGGCTACTCAAAGACGTCTCGCTCGAGCGCCTCACCGACGCGATCCGCACGGTTGCCGCGGGCGGCACCTGCATCGAGCCGGTCATCACGGAGCGCATCATGCGCGCCCTCGAGCGGAGCAACGTCTCGTTCGAGTCAGCCGATCTGCCCGAGCCGCTCACCGATCGGGAGAAGACGATTCTGCGATTACTCGCGGGTGGCTACTCCAACCGCGAGATCTCGCAGTTGCTCGCGATCAACGAGGGGACGGTGAAGAACCACATCTCGAGCGTGCTGTCGAAACTCGGGGTGCGGGATCGGACGCGGGCGGTGTTGAAGGCGATCGATCATGGGTTCATTTGACGCTAATTCATTAGCGCAAGTTATTTAGTTACTATCAGTTACGTTTCGTAACTATATTAAGATCACTGCGTTGATCTTAAATGGCGCCAGTGGTACCGTACTCGCGTGAAGGACATCCCCGTCGAGCAGGTACTCCGAAGATTGCAGGCGGAGAACGTCTGGTGGAACGACCCCCACGACATCGACGACAACTATCGGGCTCTTCCGCGCCGTTCGTACTTTGATCTCCTGTATCCCTTGATCAAGGAATCGGAGGTGAGGCGCGCAATCCTCCTCATGGGCCCGCGGCGAGTGGGAAAGACCGTCCTGATTCACCATGTGATTCAGGAGTTGCTTCGCGATGGAGTGGATCCGCTCCGCATCTGTTACATCTCGGTCGATCATCCGATCTACAACAATCTTGGACTCACGAATCTCGTCGATCGTTATCGCGAAGCGTCAAATGCCGATGCTTCGACCGAGCAGATCTTCGTTTTTTTTGACGAGGTTCAATATGCGAAGGAGTGGGAAGTCCATCTCAAGGTGCTGGTCGATACATATCCGAACGTGCGGTTTGTGGCCTCCGGGTCTGCCGCCGCCGCTCTTCGCTTGAAAAGCAATGAATCGGGCGCGGGGCGCTTCACGGACTTTCTCCTTCCGCCCCTCACGTTTTATGAATATCTGAACCTGCTCGATCAGAGTCACCTTGTTGGCGACATGAATGAGGCGGACTTTTTTGAGACGCCGGATATCGACGCGCTCAACACCGCCTTTGTGCACTATCTGAATTTTGGCGGCTATCCCGAGGTGATTTTTTCCGAAGAGATTCAGGCTGATCCAGCCCGATTCATCAAAGGCGACATCATTGACAAAGTATTACTTCGCGATCTGCCGAGCTTGTATGGGATTCAAGACGTTCGAGAGCTGAACTACCTGTTCACGACGCTGGCATACAACACTGCCGGTGAGATCTCGCTCGAGCAGTTGTCGCAGAGCTCGGGAGTGGCGAAGAATACGATCAAGCGCTACATCGAGTATCTCGAAGCAGCGTTTCTGATCAAGGTTGTTCATCGCGTGGACCGCTTCGGCAAACGGTTTCTGCGCGCGACCTTCTTCAAGGTGTATCTCACGAATCCGTCGATCCGAAGCGCATTGTTCGCTCCCGTGGATTCCGGCGACGATGCAATGGGAGCCTTGGCCGAAACGGGGATCTTTTCGCAGTGGTTTCACTCCGACCGATTTCCTCTGCATTACGCTCGCTGGGCGAACGGCGAAGTCGATATTGTCAATCTTCAGGCAAATGGAAAGCCGTTCTGGGCAGTGGAGGTCAAGTGGTCCGACAAGCCATTCGAGCATCCTGCAGCGCTCAAGAGTGTCGTCGACTTTTGCCGTCAGAACGCCCTTGATGAAGTCACGATCACGACTCGGACGAAGGCTGGCGTAAAGAATGTCGAAGGAATCGAGATGACGTTTGTGCCGGCCAGCATTTATTGCTACACGGTCGGCCGCAATGTAATTACGAATCCCAGAAACGCGCGTCAGTCGCCGCCGTCTCGCACAGCGCGTACAGGGTTCGGCCCGCTCGCCTGACCCTCACCCCTGACCCCTCTCCCCGCGCGGCGGGGAGAGGGAAACCTGGAGGGGGCTACTGCGAAATCCTCAAAAACACACCCCACCTCGTCGCATCGAAATCGAACGCTGAGTTCTCGTCATACCGGTCCTTCGTGTACTCGACCGCCAGGCCGTAGCGGCCTTTGATCGGGACGGTGGCGCGGGTGCGGTAGCGGTCGATTTGGAAGGGCGTCGTGCCGGCGTTGTTGAAGCTTGTGATGTCGGCATCGAGGGTGACGCGTTTGAGGGTCAGCGTTGCGCCGGCTTCGCGGGAGTTGCCGTTCTCTTCGTGGATCGAGAGATTGCTTGCGAACGTCTCGGGGCGGCGGATGAGGATGGTGCTTTGCGCGGCGAAGCGGGAGGCGCTGGCGCGGAGGCTGAGGATCGGCCAGGGGGTGATCTCGATGTCGCCCGCGTACTGTTTGATGTGGCCGTTGAAGTCGATCGACGCGTCGTTGTTCGACATGTTGGTCCGCTCGGCCACGGCGCCGAGGCGGACCCATTTCGGGGCGGCCCACTGGGCGCGGAAGCGGTAGCGGTCGCGATCGTCGAAGTCGGTGCGGAAGACCGGCTTGTCGCCGTGATCGCTGCGCCACGCCAAGCCGATGGTCAGTCCGGAGTTGGTGTACTGCGCGTTCGTGTCGAAGGTGTTCACGTGACGCTCGAACGAGCCGCCCTGCGAGCCCGGCACGACGATCTCCTCGAGGTCGGGCGCGACGTCGACGGTCATCTTCGACTGGCGGAGCTCCGCGTGGAACGAGATCGGTCCGAGCTTGCGCGCGGCGATGCCGGCGCTGAGGACGTCTTCATCGCGATCGATCGAGCTCTTTGCCTCGAGCACGGTCTGGAAGTCGCGCTGGTCGACGCCGCCGAAGGTGATGCTCTGCAGATAGAGGGTGTTGATCAGCGCTTCGCCGTCGAGGTCGCGATGCTCGCGCTGATAGCCGGCGAGGAAGTCGATGCCGTCGATGACGCTGACCTCGGCGCGCGCGCCGCCGCGCCACGTCGTGTTCTTGGCGTTGGAGGTCGAGAGCTCGTTCGCTCCGTTGAAGAAGCGGCCGATGGCGAACGAGGCGAAGCTGCCGAGCGCGTTCTCGTTCTCGTTCCCTTTCGACTCGGCGTTGAAGCGGACGTAGTTGCCGGTGAGGCGCACGCGCTTCAGCAGGTCGCCGGTGATGTAGAAGCTGGTGAACGGGGTGCGGACGTGCGTCGCGTCGTGACGCGTGATCTCGGTCGCGCTGATCGGGCGCCCGAGGATCGGATCGGAGTTGTTGCCGGCACCCGCGCCGGGAAGGAGCGAGAAGTCGCCGGTGCCGTTGAGGCGGCGCCAGCCCTGCGTGAAGCTGCCGTAGACGCGGTCGAACTTGAACGTGGCGCCGGCGCGGATCTCGTGCTCGACGTCGCGCTGGTTCTGCTTGAGGAGGAACTCGTCCTGCCCGAAGTGGTAGGTCGTTTCGCCGGGACCGGCGAAGCGATTGTACGAGTACCCGATGAACGGCGCGATCTTCTCCTCGGGGAAGATCTCGAGGTCGGCGTCGAGCATGCGGCGCGTGCGGTTGTAGAAGTGCTGGCTGGGGAAGATCGTGTAGTGATCGGTGTCGCGATAGCCGAGGCGGAAGCGATAGACGCCGCGGCGATCGGCCTCGATGCGCAGGGCGCCGGCCGGGCTCGCGCCGAAGTCGCTGGCCGACACGCGGAGGCGGTCGCCGACGTTGGTGGTGGTGAGCGAGAAGTCGCGGATCAGGAAGCCGGAGTGCTCGTTGATCTGCGTCCGGTACATGCCGCTGTTGCCTTTGAGGCTGAGCCAGCGATAGCCGGCCTCGAGCTCGAACGGCGGGAGAGTCTGCGCCTGCGCGGTGGCCGCCGCACCGAAGAGGAGGAGCGCGAAGAATCGTCTGATGGTCATCGGCGTCTCCTTACTTCATCAACTGCGGATCACGGTCGGAGCCGTGCACGGCCACGTGGCACGTGGTGCAGTCCTGGTAGCGGGCGAGTGAGAGGTTGTGGAACGACGGCGGCTGCGAGCCGAGCGTGTTGCCGCCGATCGGCGAGTGGCACTCGAGGCAGAGCTGCGCGACGTTCGAGCGGATCAGGCGGTTCCGGTTCGACGAGCCGTGCGGCTCGTGGCAGGTCATGCAGTCGCCGATGGCAAACGCCCCGTGCTGGAAGACGAACGGTCCGCGCTGCTGCGTGTGGCAGTTGACGCACGGCAGCTCGCCGGAGACGGTCTTGCGCAGCATCTCGCGCCCGTTGCGGCCGTGCGGCTCGTGGCAGGAGCTGCACTCCATGCCGCCGCTGCCGAGGCGATGCGCGTACGGCTTGTTGCGGAACGAGGCGACCTGCGTCGAGTGGCAGGTGTTGCAGAGCGCGAGCTGCGGTTTGACCAGGAGCGGGGTTGCTTTCGCGGTGTGGATCGAGTGGCAGGTGAGGCAGTTGACCGTTTTCGCGTTCGCGTGCGGTCCGCCGCGGCGCGAGATGCGATCGGTGGTGACGTCGTGGCAGGTGAGGCAGGTCTTGTCCGAGCCTTCCTGTCCGGCCGGTTTGAAGATCAGCGCCTTGTCGCCGCCGCCTTCGATGTGGGCCTTCCCGTCGCCGTGGCACTTTTCACAGACCGCGTTGGGGATGACTCCCTGGACGGCGGTGCCGTGTCCGTGCGGGTTGGTGGTGAAGACCTTGAACTGCTCGTCATGACAATCGCCGCAGGAGGGGACCGGTGCCGGCTCTTCGCCGGACACCGGTACACCGAGGGCGATCAGGAGGAGCAGCAATCCCCCGATGTGAATGGCTCGCATCGACGTCTCCCTTACTGGGCGTGCACCTTATCAACTGCCCAGTCCTTACCGGTCCCGTGGCACGTGGCGCAGGCTTCGGCCGGCGTGGTCGCGCCGGGGAAAGTCGTCGTGTTGAGGAACGCGTGCGCCGCGGCGTCACGATTATCGTGGCATCCGAGGCAGGCTGCAGTAGCGGGACCCTGCGGGGTGTAGTAGTCGCGGAGCGTGGTGACGGAGTCGATGCCGGTCGCCAGCGGCAGCGTGTAGCCGGTGGTGGTATGGCATTTCACGCAGCGGTCGATGGTGCCCGGGTATTCGACTTCGTTGTAGTTGTGGCGTGACTTGCCGTTGCCGAAGACGGTGAAGTCCTGGGTCAGTTCGGCGCCTCTGTGGATGCGGTGGATGAGGCGCTGGAAGGAGATCGACTCCGGCTGGCCGTCGGCGGCGACGCGCTGCGCGCTGTCGTTCATCGTCGGGTTGTGGCAGATCACGCACTCCTGCGTGTTCATGCGCTGGCCGCCGTGCAGTCCGAGGGAGTTGTGGCAGCTATTGCACTGGGAGAGGACGACGGAGGTGCGGCGCGGCGTGACCGTCGTGCCGGTGACGGCGACGTAGGTGATGTTGTTGAACGCCGCTTCGCGCTGCGTCAGGTCGGCCTTGCCGTTGTTCTGCTTCAGCGTGACGTTGCGCGTGATGTCGGCGGTGAAGGCCCACGTGCCGGTCTGCGTGTCGGGGATCGGCTTGGTGAACGTGTAGCTGGTGTAGCCGGTGGCCGCGTCGAACTTGCCCGGGGTGGCGACCGTGGAGATGCCGCTCTCGCGGAAGAAGGTCGTGTAGCTCGTGGTCGGGCCGGCCATGATCGGGGCGAAGGTTCCGAGCTTCGTGCCGTCGACCACCGTGCCGTCGCCGTTCTTGATGGCGAAGACGACCGTCGGCTTCTTGCCGGGCGCCGCGTCGGTGACCTTCACGATGTTCGCGGTGAGACCTTTGAGCTGTTTGGAGGCGATCGGAAGAACGTGCGCGCCTTTGACGGACGCGTCGAATTCCTTGCCGCTGTCGGGGACGTGGCAGCTCGCGCAGGCCTTGTCGTCCGCCTGGATGCCGCCGACGTGGTTCTTGCCGGTGGCCCAGTCGATGTCGTCATGGCAGGAGCCGCAGGCGGAGCGGGACGGCTTGGTGTACCAGACGTCGTTCTGCGCCGGCTTCTGCGCGGCGTTGCTTCCCTCGTGGCAGAAGACGCAGTTGCGGACGTCCTGTCCCGGCGGGAGCTCGACCTTCGAGTAGTCGTGCACGGAGCTGGCGTTGCCGATGATCTGGTACGCCGTGCCGGCCTTGACGCTCGGCAGGTCGGCGCCGCTGTGGATCTTGTGGATCATGACCTTGAGGTCGACGGTGTTGCCGGTGTCGGGATCGACCGTCTGCGGCTGATGGCAGAGGGCGCAGAGCTTCACGTCCTGGCGGGAGCCGCCATGCTCACCGAGCTTCGGATCGTGGCAGTTCTGGCAGCTCGTGTTCTGGTTGATCTTGTCCCACTTCTCGGCGATCGCATTGCCGTCGGGACGGAAGTCGTATTCGACGTTCGCGAAGTAGTTCTTCCCGAGGGTGTCCTGCATGTTGCGCGTGGCGTAGATGCCGAGCGTCGTGGTCTTCGTGGCGTCGAAGCCGGAGGGGAGCAGCGTCTTGAAGACGTACTTCACGTGGCCGGTCTCGAGATCGGTCACGGTGCCGCCGGAGTCGGTGCCGGCCTGCGTCACGGTCACGTTGGGACGCGGGCTGGTGGCCGCGGAGGTCTGGGTGCGCGTGGTGTAGGAGGTGTACTGGCGCGTGGCGGGGTCGTACCAGGCGAGGATGTAGCTGAGCGACACGGCGCCCGGCGTCGTCTTGCCGAGGCGGTCGATCGGCTGATCGAAGGCATCGGTCAGGGAGAGGTCGACCGTCACCTTGCGGTCGGTGCCGACCGTGACGGAGTTGACCTTGATCTGCAGCCCGGGGCGGATGTACGCCAGGACGTCGTCGCTGAGGTACGCCTCCTTGGCGGTCGGGGGGAAGGCGGCAGCGGTGGGAGTCGTCGTCGGATTCGGGGCCCCGACGGCGCGGCCGCGCGCGATGGCGGGCAGTGTGAGAACGGCCATCAGGACGATGAGAAGCAGGCCGCGGTAGGTTCTGGTCATGTTGAAACTCTCCTGTCGTTACACAGTCTGGTCTCCCGGGTTGCTACCGAATGTGTCATTTGAGGGGGTGCCGAGTGACCCGTGAACATGAGAGGTGTGACGGCGGACACATCGCGCCACGATCAACATCGCTAACCCATATGATGCGAATGAGATAACGAGCATTGCCGCGCTTTCCAGCCTGACATCTTCAACCAGCAGTTTCAAGCCGCCGAGGACGAGAATGATGCGGGCGGCGGTGATTTGTGACCCGATTGCCAGCGCCGCGGCGATCGCCGCGAGGAGGCAGGTGCGGAAAAGCGGACCGCGGTCTTCTCCGGCGATCGCGAACAGCAGCAGGATGGAGATCGTGAGGAGGGCAACGCTGTGGCCGGTTCGGAGCATGGCGAGGAAGGCGCAGAGCGCGATCAGCATCGCGGCGAAGCGAAGGTCGAGCGTGAGCAGCGCGGCGAGCGTGATGAGGTAGAGCGCGAGCCACGGCCACTTCCGGAAAAACGCGGCGAGCGCGGCCGCGGCGTAGAGAGCCGCGAGCGGAATCGCGTACTGATGCGACGCGGCGGCGATGATCGCCGCGCCGCCGACTCCGATCGCCAGCAGCAGCGCGCTCTCGATGATCTCGAAGATGGAGAGCTGCTGCTCGCGGAAGATGATGGCGAGCCAGACCGCGGCGAAGGCGAGGAGCGCCGCGATGATCTGGCCCGGATTGTCGATCGTGCCGCGGAGGAGCGGGAGGCCGACGGTCATCGCCGCGAGTCCGTTGGTCAGCACCGCCGTCGGCAGCGCGACGAACTTCCAGTGCATGAGGATCGAGACGTGGAGTGTCGCCGCGCCGACGACGCTGCCGGCGATCATCAGCGGGAGGATCGCGTCCTCCCTGACGATGGCGATGGTGACGAGGATCGATCCGACGCCGCCGATCCACGCGATCACCTGCTCGTCGTTGTGCCAGGCGACGAGCAGGAGGATCACGCCGATGAGTGAGGCGCAGGCCCCGCCCGCCGCGGGAGTGAGGTACTTGAAACGCGTCGTCGTTTCCCAGACGAGCGGGAAGGCGATGGCCGCCGCGGTGCCGGCGTAAAACGCCGCGTTGCGACGGCGTCCCGATTTCGCGGAGCGGTCGGCGGTGACGATCCAGACGAGCGCGTACGCGAGCCCGAGGATGACGCCGGCGAGCTGCGCGATGACGCCCGATTCGGTGAGCGCGCGGAGGAGGTAGGCGCCGCCGAAGATGAGGATGGAGGTGCCGGAGAGGGCGAGAAGACCCTCACCCCCGCTTCGCGGACCCTCTCCCGCTGCGGCGGGAGAGGGAGGTGTACGCCCCTCTCCCGCCGCAGCGGGAGAGGGTGCCCGAAGGGCGGGTGAGGGCGTTCCTTCAACGCGCGCCCGCAAATCTGCCAGCGCCGTCTCGAGGCGCGCGACGCGCAGCTCGAGATCGGCGTCGCTCATCACAACGTCCTGATCTTCATCACCAGCGCGATGAGCACCAGCGCGATGATCCCGAGCGCCACCAGCAATCCCTTTCGCCGGTACGCCAGTTCATCCAGCGACGATTGCCCCGCGATCAGCGCGGCCTCGGCGTGTTGCAATCCTTCCTTCTGCTTCGCCGCCGCGTCGCCGGCGCCGAAGGTGTGCACCAGCGTCTGCAGCTCGATCTGCGAATCGATCGCGCCGTCGAGCTCCGAGCGCACCTTCCGCACTTCCACGCCGCCGCGATGCGCGGCGAGGAGGATGCGGTCGGCGCGTCCGACCATGCTGGTCAGTCCGCGCGTCGCATCGAGATACGCGCGCGCATTCGCCAGTCCCGCCGAATCGGCTTCCTCGTGACACGTGGCGCAGCTCCGCACCGGCACCGAGACATCCTTGCCGGTCCTGACGTCGCGATACGTGTAGTGCGTCTTGCCGATGCGGAACTTTTCGAAGAGTCGCGAGAACTCCTTCTCCGCGCCGGCGTGATGGAACGGAAGGTGGAGCGCCTGATCGACCATCCAGTCGAAGCGATCGTTCCCCTTCAGCTTCAGCGTCTCGGCCGTCTTCAGTAGTCCGGCGCGGACCTGCCGGAAATGCTCCGCCTTCTGCGGCATCTCCGCGACGCGCGCGGCGAGCGGCCCGACCCCTTCGTGGCAGAACGCGCACGGGGTTTCGGGCAGCGTGCCGAGGAGCGCGACGGTCGGACGGACGACGCCGTGATTCTCGTGACAGGTGATGCATTCGCTGAACTGCGTCACCGCGACCTGCGCGCGCACGCCCTCGGCGTGACACGTCGCGCACGACATGCCGCTCATCATCTCGTTGTGCTTCGCCCAGGCCTCGTGCTTCGGACTCTTGCGGAACAGCTCCGCTTCACGCGCATGGCAGCGCCCGCAGACGAAGCTGATCGCCTCGACGCCCGGCGGCACCGCGCCGTGATTGCCGTGGCAGTCGTTGCACGTCGGCGCGGCGACGTCCCCTTTTTCGAGGACCGCCTTCGCATGCACGCTCACTCTCCAGCGCGACTGCTCCTCGGAATGACAGCGGCCGCACGTCTCCGCGACATGCGTTTTGTAGACCGGCGAGTCCTGCTGCGACCTGCGGCGGATGTCGTGATGCGAATGGCAGTCGGTGCAGACTGCGACCTTGCCGTCGCCGGTCTTGAGCAACTGGCCATGTTTGCTCGTCCAGTACTCGTTGACCTGATCGACGCGCGCGGCCGGATTGAATTGCTTCATGAACGCGGCATTCGAGTGGCATTTGCCGCAGAAGTCGGGAAGCTCCTGCCGCGTCGGTTTGCGATGCAGGTCGCCGTGGCAGTCGTGGCAGGAGAGTCCGAGCTGCGTGTGGACGTCTTTCTTCGCGTTGACGTCTTTGTGGCAGTCGACGCAACCTCGGACTGCGGCGGCCGTGCCGCCGCCCTGAACGGCCGTTGCGGATCGTTGATCGTGCCCCGAGGGCGGCGGCATGGCCGCCGCACTCCGAGGTAGCAGCAGGAACAGCACCACGATCATCCCGATCGTCCGCGACGGTCGCGTGAACCATCCGAGGAGCACGAGCAGCGAGGCGGCGAAGGCCATCACCAGCAGCGGGACGAGCGTGCCGTAGCCCCAGCAGGTCATGCCGATGATGAAGGCGAGGACCACTACGCCGATCGGCGTGAACCACTTGCTCTGCTTCCGATCGAGGAACGGCACGGCCATCAGCAGCGCGGCGCCGAGTCCGAACAACACGATCGGAATGGCCTCGTACTCGATGCCGAAGATCGAGCCGCCCGGCACGAACTTCAGCGTCTGGAACATGAAGACGAAGTACCACTCGGGGCGGATGTTCTCGTACGCCGGCGCGAAGAGATCGGCCTTGTCGCCGAGCTCCCACGGGAAGAGCGCGGCGATCGCGGCGACGCATCCGAGGGCGATGACCCAGCCGGTGAGATCGCGCAGCGCAAAGTGCGGGAAGAACTTCATCGGCGGCCGCGACTTCGCTTCTTCTTCCGCCATCGGCGGGACGCTCATCCCCTTGAGCTGCACCATCGCGAGATGCATCCCGAGGAGCACGAAGGTGATGGCGGGGAGGATGGCGACGTGCCAGCCGTAGAAGCGGGAGAGCGTCGCGCCGCTGACGCGATCGCCGCCGCGGAGAAAGCGGACCATCCACGGTCCGATGCCGGGAACGACGCCCGCGATGTCGGTGCCGACTTTCGTGGCGAAGAACGCGAGCTGGTTCCAAGGCAGGAGGTAGCCGGAGAAGCCGAAGCCCATCACCAGCAGCAGCACGAGGACGCCGCTGACCCACGTCAGCTCGCGCGGCGCGCGGTAGGCCTTCATGAAGTAGACGGTGACGAGGTGCATGAAGGCGAAGAAGACCATCAGGTTCGCCGACCACGAATGCACCGACCGGATCAGCCAGCCGAACGGCACGGTGGTCATGATGAACTCGACCGACTCGAACGCCTCCTCGGCTGACGGCCGGTAGTAGAGCATCAGCAGGACGCCGGTGCAGACCTGCACGAGGAAGAAGAAGAGCGTCATCCCGCCGAGGTAGTAGAGGATGGTGAAGCGATGGGCGGGGACGGTCTTGTGTGAGGCCACGTCGCGGATCGCGGAGATCCCGAGGCGGTCGTCCAACCAGTCGATGACGGCGTGCATGATCAGGCCTTCGATACGACGATCAGCCCCGGCTCGGAGCCTTTCGCCACGACGTTCACTTTGTACGGAGTGAGAGGGCGGGGCGGCGGACCGGAGACGTTGCGTCCCTGCAGGTCGTAGCAGCCGCCGTGGCAGTTGCAGTAGATGCGCGTCTGCTCCTTCTGGAAGCCGACGATGCAGTCGAGATGCGTGCAGGTGGCGGAGAAGGCGCGGAAGTCGTTGTCCGCCGCCTTGACCAGGATCACCGGCTCGGCGCCGAAGCGGACGATCTTGTAGCCGCGCTCCATGAGCTGCGGATCGTTGACCTGGCCCGCCTCGATCTGATTGGTGGCCGCCTCTGCGATCTTCGGCGGCGTCATGTAGCGCAGCACGGGATAGACGACCGAGGCGATCAACGCCCCGAACGACGTCCCGAGAAACCAGTTGAGGATCTGGCGGCGATTCATGAGCGAGCTCCCGTTATTTCTTCGCAAACGAGCGGATGACGGCGATCAGCGCTTTGACCTGCTCGGCGGTGAAGGTCTTGCCGATGGCCGGCATCTTTCCCTTGCCCGCGGTGATGACCTTCTGCAGATCGGCGTCGGTGAGCTTCTGCACGCCGGCGTTGCTGAGCGGCGTGACCTTGAGGCTCTTGCCGACCGAGGTGTCGCCCGCGCCGGTCGCGCCGTGACAGCCGGCGCATTTCGCTTTGTAGAGCGCGGGACCGTCTTCGGCGATGAGCGGGAGGGCGAAGAGGACGACGAGGACGAGGGCGAGTTTTTTCATGAGAGATCTCCTTTCGAATTCATCACGCCGGCGATGTCGCGGCGCAGGATGGGGATGACGGAAGCGGAATCGGGAGCGGGCGGCTGCCAGGCCGTCGCGGTGAGATAGACGGCGAGCGCGAGCTCGTCGAGTGCGCCCACGTCGTCACGCGGGGCACCGCGGCGGAGGATGTCGCGCACGCGGAGATACAGCGTGGCGACGAGCTCGGGCTCCAACCGTGCGACGTGAAGCCAGTGCCGCAGATCTTCCTGCACCGCGCCGATGAGGCGGCGGGCGAGGAGGTCGTTGTCGTTTGCGGCATCGGTCATCGCGATCCGTTACTTCGCAAGCGCGGGACCGCCGATGGTTGCTCGAAGAATCAACGGGTTACGGGAAGAGGTCTTGCAGGATTGCAAGAGTGTGGGGAGTGAAATCGTGCAACATCGCACTGTGCGCCGATTCGTCGTGATCGCCTTTCTCCTCCTCGGATGCCGCTCGACGCGATCGTTCGTCTGCGATGCGACGCCGCACGCGCCGCGCAATTTCGGCGCGGTTTCGCCGCAGATCTATCGCGGCGGCCAACCGATGACCTGCGGCGAGCTCGCGTACCTGAAGTCGGCCGGCGTGAAGTCGATCCTCAAGCTCAACGACCGCAACTCACCGGTCGACGAGGCGGAAAAAGCAGAAGCCGTGCGCCTCGGGATGCGCGTCGAATCGTTCGCCTTCGATCCGCGGACGATCGGTACGAGCGCGTCGTGCCCCGACGTGCAGCGCGCGATCGCGTTCATCGAGAGCCCCGGCAACCAGCCGGTGTTCATCCACTGCACCGCGGGGAAAGACCGCACCGGCTACATCGTCGGCCTGTACGAGCGCGAGTCGGGGCGGTCGATCGACGACGTGATGAACGAGCTGCATCGCTACGGCCACCGCGCCGCGCGCTCCGCGGCGTTCTCGCAGATCGATCGCGATCTGCGGCGCGAGCGGCCGGAGTGCGCGAACGCGAGCCCGTACGGCGCATCACAGTCGCCGTGAGCGCGGTGTGATTCGCTGCCGCGTCGGAGGGCGGTTCGATGCGGCTCCGTCTCGGCTTTCTGGTTCTCTTTCTTCTTTCCGCGGCGTCTCTCTTCGCCGACCAGGCGGCAGGTACGAAGAAGCGCCGTCCGCTGCCGGACGAATTCGGCAACGTCGTCATCAACAACTACTCGCAGAAGAACAACGTCGCGCCGGTCGTGTTCAGCCACTGGCTGCATCGCTCGAAATACAGTTGCCGCCTCTGTCACGTCGACATCGGCTTCGCCATGGAAGTGAACGGCACCGGCATTCGCGAGGAAGACAACCGCAAGGGGCTCTATTGCGGCGCGTGCCATAACGGGAAGTACGCTTTCGCCGCGCAGACGGCGACGTGCGATCGCTGCCATTCGAGCGGCAAGGAGGTCGCGCACACCGACTTCGCGGCGCTCACCTCCGGCTATCCGAAGGGCCGCTTCGGCAACAACGTCGACTGGGAGCAGGCGGAGATCGCGGGCAAGGTGAAGCTGATCGACACGCTGCCCGAGGTGTCGGTCAAGCGGAAGCCGCTCGACCTGCAGAAGGACTACAGCATCGAGGCGAAGATCGACGGGCTGCCGCAGATCATCTTCTCGCACAAGAAGCACGCGGTCTGGAGCGGCTGCGAGCTCTGTCATCCCGACATCTTTTCGGTGAAGACCGGATCGACGAAGTATTCGATGCAGGACATCTTCGCCGGGAAGTACTGCGGTCTCTGTCATGGCTCGGTGGCCTTCCCGGCGGCCGACTGCCAGCGTTGTCACGTGAAGCCGGTGTAGCGATGCACCTCGTCCTCGCCGCGATCCTGCTGGTGGGACCGGTGCGGTTCCACCTCCCGCCGTTGCCGGCGCGCGAGGCGTACGGCAACGTGCTGATCGACCGGACGACGGCGAGCGGTCCGGTGAAGGCGGTGACGTTCTCGCACTGGAGTCACCGCACGCGCTACACGTGCCGCGTCTGTCATCTCGAGCTCGATTTCAGTTTCGAGCGCAACGGCACGGAGATCACGGAAGAGGCGAATCGGAAGGGGCGCTACTGCGGCGCGTGTCACGACGGGAAGACGGCATTCGGACATACCGCCGAGCATTGCGACAAGTGCCACGCGGGCGACGTCGTGACCGCCGACTACAAGAAGGTCGACGCGCTGCCGTGGAGCCTCTACGGCGACGGCGTGAACTGGACGCGCGCCCTCGCCGCCGGCGCGATCAAGCCGCTGGCCAGTCTGAGCGGCGACGTCGGCGGCATCCAGCTCGATCGCACGCTGACCATCGAGGCCGACTGGAACTTCGTGCCGGCCGCGATCTTTCCTCACGCGGAGCACGAGCGCTGGCTCGATTGCGCGAACTGCCACCCGTCGATCTTCAACGTGAAAAAGAAATCGACCCGCCAGTTCTCGATGCGCAACATCCTCGCCGGAGAGTTCTGCGGCACCTGTCATCGGCGCGTGGCGTTCCCGCTGAACGATTGCCGGCGCTGCCATCCGACGATGAAGAACGAGCCGCAGTTGTGATGCGGCAAACGTTTCCTCGAGGATGAAAATCACCCGCGCCGCAGCGCTGAACGGAATGCGATACGCTGCGCCGGCTGCAATCAAGCGATGAGGAGCACGAAATGAAGCGAGTGACCGGCATCGGAGGCATCTTCTTCAAGGCCCGCGATCCCGAGGCGCTGCGCGCGTGGTATCAGCGCCACCTCGGCATCGACGTGGAGGTGTGGGGCGGGGTGGCATTCACCTGGACGACGCCCGGCACGACGGTCTGGTCGATCCACAAGGCCGACACCGACTACTACGAGCCGAGCACGTCGCCGTTCATGATCAATTACCGCGTCGAGGACCTCACGGCGCTCCTTCAGGCGCTGCGCGACGAAGGCTGCAACGTCGTCGACAAGACGGACGAGTCGGAGTTCGGAAAATTCGGCTGGGTCATCGATCCGGAGGGGAACAAGGTCGAGCTCTGGCAGCCGCCGGAAGGCATGTGATCCACGTAATCCGCAGGTAGGGATTTCCGCCGTTCCCGCCACTCCTAGTGCATAGAGGTGAGCGGATGATCCACCACACACGGCGTACGTTCGTGAAGGCTGTCGCTGCGTCCGCGACTGCGATTGCGGTCGTGAAATGGCCGCCGCCGCTGGCGGCGCAGACGACCGATCCGGTGCAACCGCCTCCGTCGCCCGGGTGGGGGCCGGCCGCCGGCAAGGCGCGCTATCGCATCGACGGTTTCGCCAAGGTCACTGGGCAGAAGATCTACGCCCGCGATTTCAAGCCGGGCGACATTCCGGGTTGGCCCTCGGCCGCGTCGTACGTCTACGTGCTGCGCGCCGTGTACGCGGACCGGCCGTTTCTCAACGTCGCGACGGGGAAGTTTCCCCCGAAGCTGAAACCGGCGGCGGTCTTCCAGCAGTCGGACCTCGACAACCAGAACATCGCCACGCCGTGGTTCGACGTGGTCAACGCCTCGCTCAGTCCTCCGCTGATGGTCAGGACGGGGAAGGTGCCGGTCTACCTCGGACAACCGGTCGCGCTGCTGGTGTTCAAAGACGAGCTGACCTTCATGGAAGCGTCGCGCCTCATGCAGTTCGATCCCGATTTCGTCGAGTACGGTCCCCCCATCGACGGCCCGTTCGTGCCCGCGCTCCTCGGCGATCCGACGACCTACTACTTCATCCGCAATTCGGAGAACGGCAAGGACACGTTCTCCCAGGTCATCGCGCAGAGTGACGTCGATCCCACCGGCACCTCGCCATGCGACGTCGAGGCGGCGACGGTTCAGCAGGCCGTCGATGCCATGGTGCGAGAACCGAAGCCAGGCTGGCGGACCTTCTCCAGCACCACCACGACGCAGACCATCGATCCGATGTTCATGGAGCCGCAGACCGGCATGGCCTGGATGCACAAGGAAAAGGGGAAGCGGGTTCTCGACATCGTGGTCGGCACGCAGTCACCCGACGGCGATGCGCAGACGCTCTGCACGGAGGTCCTGAAGAAAACCCTCCACCCGCCCGAGTTGATCCGGATCTACTCGTGCTACCCGGGCGGCGGCTTCGGCGGCCGCGACACCTCGCTCTTCACGTACTTCCTCGGTATCGCCGCCGTACTGGTCGACGGTCCGATCCGCATCGAATGGGACCGCTTCGGCCAGTTCCAGGGCGGCATCAAGCGGAACGGCTCCTCGATCACGCAATCGTTCGCCGTCGATTCCGCGGGAAAGATCCAGGCCGTACAGAGCAGGATCACGATCGTCGGCGGCGGCAAGATGAACTACAGCCCGTACGTCGCGGAGCTGGCCGGCATCTGCGGCGCCGGCGCGTACTCGGTCCCGGCGAACGACATCACGGCGTTCGCGCAGCAGAGCATCGGCCCGACGGCCGGCTCGATGCGCGGCTTCGGCGGACCGCAGGCGTTCTTCGCCGTCGAACATCTCATGGACCAGATCGCGCTCGCGCAGAAGATCGATCCGATCGAGCTGCGCCTGCGCAACGTGCTGAAGAACGGCGATCACACCGTCACCGGCGCGCCGATCAAAGTGCCGCTCTCGTTGGGTGACATCTGCGAACGAGCCCGCGCCACGCCGCTCTGGCGGGACCGCGAGGCGGAGAAGAAGCGGCACGCCGGCGGATCGACGGCGTATGGCGTCGGCTTCGCGCTGGCCAACCAGGCATTCGGCACCGGCCAGGATCCGGTCTACGGCAACGTGGCGATCGAGCCGGACGGACGGATCGTCGTGACGACGAACGCGGTCGACATGGGGAACGGCTCGGCGACGTCGCTCGCGCTCGCGCCGTCGCGCTGGCTCGGCAACAACGCCTCGTCGATCGACATGGGGAACACGGAGTTCTCCGCGGTGCTCGAGCTGACGACGTCGTCGGCGATGGTGCCGAGCTGCGGTCCGGCGCCCTGTTCGGACGACCCGAAGGCCGAGGCGACGCTGAACGCCGTGAAACGCTCGCGCGGCGGACGGCCGAAGCGGGCGAAAGGAACGTCGGCTCAGCCGCCGGACCATTGTCCCGGTCCGCCCGATCCAACTCCGTGGAAAGTGAACCCCTGCTACACCGACAGCCTCTTCGCCTCGTCGAGCGCCTGCATCACCGCGTTCCATCAGACGCACGCCATCGAGTCCGTCAGCTCTCTCCTCTTCCAGGCCGGTGTCTGGCCCGCCGCGCTGATGCTCTGGAAGGCGGGGCCCGCGCTCCAGTCGTCGCAGGCGCGCTGGGTGGATGGGAAGCTCGTTGCTCCGGGCTATCCGCCGCTCACGCTCGCGGCGCTCGCCGGGGAGATGTATCGCGCGGGGCTGGTCACCGGTGTGACCGCTCACGCCTACTACCAGGGCGGCTGGGTGACTGCCGACTACCCGATCAATGGAACGATGTACCCCGGCCAGCCGATCGACGCGCTCGCCGTGCGATCGGGCGGCGGACCGCTGTACCAGCGGATCGTCCGCCAGAACATCGTCCCGCCCGATGTCGCGTCGGCGTACTACGGCCGGAGCCTCTACGCGCCGTCCGGAACGCTGGCCGCGGTGGAGATCGACAAGCGGACCGGCGCGATCCGGCTGACCGACATCATCACGTGGGTCGACTCCGGCCGTGTGATTCAGCCGCAGCTCCTCGCCGGGCAATACGAAGGCGCCGTGGGGATCGGCTTCGGCTACACGTTCCTCGAGAGCATGCCGCAGGGCATCGGCGGACCGGGCGACGGGACGTGGAACCTCAACCGGTACGGACTGGCGCTGGCGTCCGACCTGCCGCCGCTGGAGCGGATGAAGCTCGTCACGCTGAATGAAGAGGCGCTGCCGAAAGGCATCGCCGAGGCGGTGCTCTGTCCCATCGCGCCGGCGCTGGCGAATGCGGCGGCCGATGCGACGGGGCAGTTCTACAGCTCGCTGCCGATCACCGCCGCGCAACTGAGGGGGGCTTTCTGATGAGCGAGTCCAGAAAGATCTCAGTCACCGTCAACGGCACGCTGCGCCAGGCCGAGGTATCGGTCGATCTGCCGCTGATCAACTTTCTGCAGGACGATCTCAACCTCACCGGGACGAAATTCTGCTGCGGCATCGGCGTCTGCCGCGCCTGCACCGTCGCCGTCTGGCGCACGCCGAAGTCGGTCCCCGACGTGATGCTCACCTGCGTGACGAAGGCGGTCGACGTCGATGGTCAGTCGATCGGCACGGTCGAAGGGCTGGCCAAGGGCGGCACGCTCACGCCGCTGCAGCAGGCCTTCCTCGACGAGTACGCGTTTCAGTGCGGCTACTCGACGCCCGGATTCCTGATGGCGGGCGAGGTGCTGCTGCAGCAGTTGAAGATAAGTCCCATTCCGCGCTCGCAGGTCGACGCCGCGATCATGAACGCGGTCGGCGCGCACATCTGCCGCTGCACCGGCTACGTGCGCTACCACGCCGCGATCCGCAAGGTGATCCTGGCCATCCCGGGACTGGTGACGGAGGGATGATGATCCGCAGAATCCTCACGCTCTGTTCATTGCTGGCCGCGGGCCTCGCCTCCGCGCAACCGATCATCGACTACGCGCGCCAGTGTGCCGCCGTCACCGCGGAGATCGAGACGTTCGATTGCCACAAGGGCGCGCTCCTGCCGATCACCGTCAACGGCAAGACGCCGGCGAAGTACACGAAGGAGATGGACTGCGATCGTCCGGCGATGGCGGCGAATACCGATTTCCGTTGCGCGCCGTATTCGCGCGCGCTGCTGATCCGCGACGACACGGTGCAGATCAGCGCCTATTGCCGGCAGAAGACGCTGCGCAGCGCGGCGAGCCCGCTGTACGACGAGATCGACGTGATCGTGCACAGCCGCGTGAACGGCGCGACCTGCTGGTTCAGCGCCACGGCGAAGACGGCGAAAGGAATCGACGGCACGAAGGTCCCGCCGCCTACGTCGCGCGGCGCGGATAAATTCTGGGATCCGCCGGCGCAGACGGTCAAAGGCGACTGCGTGAGCTGTCACGACAGCGACCCGTGGATGTACAGCCCGTACCTCGGGCAAACAAACCAGTACCCCGCCGATCCGTTCGGCTACTACACGAACGCGATCGGCCCGTTCAAGGCGTGGCCCGAGCCGAGCGCCATCACCACGCGCGGCAACAACTGCACGTCGTGCCATCGCATCGGCAACATGGAGACCTGCACGACCGGCATCCATCAGGCGACCGGCGGCGTCGCCATCGCGGGTGCGGACAAATGGGAGCAGACCTATCCCCATTCGCACTGGATGCCGCCGGGCAATTCATTGACGCTGCGGCAATGGCACGTGACGTATGACCCGGCGATGAAGGAGCTGCAGCGATGCTGCGCCGATCCGAAGGCGCCGGGGTGTGTGGTCACGCCAATCCGGGGGAAGCGTTAAGTTAAGGGGTCAGGTCCTTAACTTAACGCCAGATCCTTCATCCTCCGATACAACGTCGACGCATCGATCCCCAGTCGCCGCGACGCCTCCTCGCGATTGCCGCGCGCCGCGTTGAGGACATGCCGGATGTGCTCCCGCTCGTACGCGCGCACCGCGTTGCGCAGGTCGTCCGACGTATCGCGCGGATCGATCGTGCCGGTGATCTCCGCGGGGAGGTCGTCCAGTCCGATCGACTCGCGGTTGGTCAGCAGCATGGCGCGCTCGAGGACGTTCTCCAGCTCGCGCACGTTGCCGCGCCATGGGGCGCTCATCAGAACGCGCAACGCGGAGTTCGTGATGCCGACCACGCGCCGCTTCAATCGCTCGTTCAACCGCGCCGCGAGGAAGTCGGCGAGGAGCGGGATGTCGTCGCGGCGGTCGCGCAGCGGCGGGAGCGCGATCTCCACGACCGCGATGCGGAAGTAGAGGTCTTCGCGGAAACGCTTCGCCGCGATCTCGTCGCGCAGCACGCGATTCGTCGCCGCGAGGATGCGCACGTTCGTCTTCAGCACGCGCGTGCCGCCGACCGGAAAGACCTCCTGCTGTTCGATCGCGCGCAGCAGTTTCGGCTGCAGCTCGATCGGCAGCTCGCAGATCTCGTCGAGGAAGAGCGTCCCGCCGTTCGCCAGCTCGAAGAGGCCGCGCTTGTCGCGCAGCGCGCCGGTGAAGGCGCCGCGCACGTGGCCGAACAGCTCGCTCTCCACGAGGTTCGGCGGCAGCGCCGCGCAGTTGACGGCGATGAACGGCGCGCGGTCGTTGCTCCCAGCCGCGTGCAGCGCGCGCGCGACGAGCTCTTTCCCGGTCCCGCTCTCGCCGGTGATCAGCACGCTGCTGTTCGACGGCCCGACGCGCGCGATCAGCTCGCGCACCGCCTGGATGCCGCGGCTCGTGCCGATGATCGTCGTGCCGCCGCCGGCGAGCGACATCTGCCGCCGCAGGAACTTCAGCTCCGCCTGCAACTGGCGATGCTCGAGACAGCGCTCGACCTTGCGGATCAGATCGTCGATGACCAGCGGCTTGAGGAGGTAGTCGGTCGCGCCGGCGCGGAAGGCGTCGACGGTCGTCTCCACGGTCGCATGCGCGGTGATGACGACGATCGGCGTTTCGGGACACGCCGCGGCGAGACCGCGCACCAGCTCCGCGCCCGCGATGCCGGGCATGACCATGTCGCAGAGGATGACGTCGGGCGCTTCCGCCTGCGCGATGCGCAGGCCTTCGTCGCCGCACGAGGCCGCGTCGCACGCGTAGCCCTCGTGGCGGAGGAGCGCGGCGATGTCCTCGCGGAAGACGTCTTCGTCGTCGATCAGGAGGATGCGTCCGCTCATGCCGTGGCCTCCGTCGCGCTCATCGCCGGCAGCACGATCGTGAATTGCGCGCCGCGTCCCGGCTCGCTCTCCACTTCGATCGTCCCGCCGTTTGCGTGCACCAGGCTGCGGCAGATCGAGAGGCCGAGTCCCGTGCCGTGGTGTTTCGTGGTGAAGAACGGCTCGAAGAGCCGCGCCCGCACCGCCGGCTCGATCCCCGGTCCGCTGTCGCGCACCGCGATGCGGACGTGACCGTTGTCGGTGAACGTGCGCGTGGTGATCGAGCCGCCGTCGGGCATCGCCTCGACCGCGTTGAAGAGCAGATTGAGCACGACCTGCAGCAGCTCGTCGCGGATGCCGCGGATCGGAGGGAGCTCGCGCAGGTCGTCGCGAATGTCGACGCGCGCCGCGCGCCGGTCGAAGCGCACCAGCGAGATGGCCTCGCGCACCACCGCCTCCGCATCGACCACTCCGCGGCTGTCGAAGCGGTTGCGCGCGAGGTGCGAGACGCCGCGGACGATCCGTCCGATGCGGTCGATCTGCTTCTCCAGCACGTCGAGGCTCTCCGCGATCGCGGCGGGATCGGGATGGCGTTTCATCAACTGCACGCGGGCGTGGAGCGACGACAGCGGATTTCCGATCTCGTGCGCGACGCCGGCGGCGAGCTGCCCGAGGACCGCGAGGCCGCTCGCGTGGAGCGCCTGCGACTCCAGCTCCTTGCGCGAGGTGATCTCTTCGACCACATGCACCGCCTGCACGACTTCGCCCGCGGTGTTGCGAACGGGGAAGGTGGCGTGGCGGAAATGACGCGAGTTGCCGTTGCTGATTTCGCGCTCGCGCGGCTGGCCGCTGGCGAGCGTTTCGAATGCCGCAACGGCGAAGTCATCCCACGACATCCACGCCGCGAGCCGCTGGTTCATCCAGACGATCTGTCCGCGCGCGTCGACGACGAGCATCCCGAAGCCGGCCGCCTCGATCACGCCCTCGAGGCGATGGCGCTCGATCGTCGCGCTGATCGCGCTGTCGCGCAGCTTCGCCTCGCTCTCGCGCAGGCGGTCCATGACCATCGTCGTGAAGTACGACGTCAGGAACATCACCGCCAGCACCGAGGCGAGCCGGGCGAGGACGACGACCGGATCGCGCATCAGCTCCGCGGCGATGAGGAACGTGAGAGCCGCGGCGATCATCAGCGTCACCGCGAGCGCCCTCGTCTTCGGCAGGAGGATCGCGGCGATGAAGACGCCGAAGAGATAGACGACCGACATCGGATTGCGATAACCGCCCGACGCATGGAGGAGGCCGGTGACGACGATCGTGTCGATCATCATCTGCGTCATGATCTGGCGATCGAAGTGCTCGCTCCGTGCGGCGACTCGGGCGAAGAAGAGATTGGCCGCCGCCATCACGCCGGTCCAGACGAGCAGCGCGGGAAGCTGATCGACCGCCACGATCCGCATCACCGGCACGGTGATGACGATCAGCGCGAGGCTGAACGCCGCGGCGATCCACCGCATCTGCACCAGCCACTGCAACTGTTCGATCCGCCCGTCATGCACCGGAAAGCGGACGAGGTTCCAGCCGATGAAGATGGTCAAAAGGATCGCCCCGAAGATCCCGCTCAAGCCATGCAAAAGCTCGCGTGCCTCGCCGGAGAGGAGCGTGACGAAAACCGTGCGATCGAGCAGCTCGTAGCCGCTGAAGAAGGCCACCAGCAGCGCCGCGGAGAGCAGCAGCAGAATCGTCAGCGTCGGTGGACGCGCGTCGGTTGTCACCACGTAGCAATGTAGGGAGGGGGTGTCACGAAGGACGATGAGCGCGGATACAGGGGGAGGTGAGGAGGATCACACGCGCATACTCCTTCAACGCCCTCAACCTCTTCCTCGTCTCCCGCGCAAACATCCACTCCACCACCCGATACAAGAAACGCGGCCGTGTCTCGAAGTTGTACCGGTACGTCACGCGCGTGCGGCGCTCGCCGATCGCCTCCTGCCGGATCGTCGCGGCGAAGCTGGCAAAGATCCACGGTCCCGCGACCATCCTGACCGCGGCAACCGACGGACGATTGAAGCTGACGTACACGGTATCCATCGCAAGGCCGTTGTGCGCCGTGCAGCGCGCGATCGTGCCGGCTGCGGCGGCCGGGGCGTCGAGAAGGCGCGCATCTTTGAGGAGCGTGTCCCATTCGAGACGGCGCGAGTAGTCGTGAATCAGGTTGAACACCGTTTCGGATGACGCGTCGATCTCGATCGATTCTTCGTGTGTGTTGCGGCGCATGCTAACGTCCAAGTATGCCGGCGATCCGCACAGGACGTCTCGCCGAGGCCGCGCGTTTGATCGATCAAGCGGAAGGCTTCGGCGATCGCGTTCGAGGAACCGTTAGCGCGGCACGCCGATGTCGGCCACCTGCGCGTTCGCGATTTTCCGCAATTCCTCGGGCGCCAGCTTGATCTTGCTGGAACGGTTGCCGCCGCCGAGGATCGCGTAATCGAGCGACATGATCCGCTCGTCGATGTAGACCGGCCAGTCCGCGGGTAGCGCCAGCAGCGTCACGCCGCCGATCATCTGGTCCGTCAGCTCCGCCGTTTCTTCCGAGGCGGCGAACGACAGCTTCTTCGTGCCGACGATCGCGCTCACCTTCTTGTTCACGTCGAGCTTCGACGTCGCGTTCACCAGGCAGGCGACGTAGCGGCGCGGCTCGGTCTTGATCACCACGATGATCGTGTTGCAGGCGTTCTGCGGCGGAATGTTGTAGTGCGCGCAGAACTCCGCGGTGTCGGCGAGCAGCGGATCGCAGGGGAGCACTTCGTAATTCATGCCCTGCGCGTCGAGTGCGGTTTTGACTTTGTGATCGAGCATCAGACGTTCACCCTCGTCATGTCCGGATAGCGGTCGCCCACCGCGGTGCCGACCTCGGCGTCGATGCGCGCGAGCTCATCGGCCGTCAGCGCGATGTTCACCGCGGCGACATTCTCCTCCAGATGCGGGATGCTGCGGCTGCCGGGGATCGGAACGATGTCGTTGCCGCGCGAGAGCACCCAGGCGATCGCAAGCTGCGCCGGCGTCACCCCTTTCTCCCGCGCGAGCTGCTCGATGCGCGTCACGAGGTCGATATTCTTCTGAAAGTTGTCGCCCTTGAAGCGCGGCGAGTTGCGGCGGTAGTCGTCGGGCTCGAGGTCGTCGATCGACTTGAGGCGGCCGGAGAGGAAGCCGCGGCCGATCGGACTGTAGGCGACGAAGCCGATGCCGAGCTCGCGCACCGTCGGTAGGATTTCGTCCTCCGGCTCGCGGCTCCAGAGCGAGTACTCGGTCTGCAGCGCGGTGATCGGATGCACGGCATGCGCGCGCCGGATCGTCTTCGGCGCGGCCTCGGACAATCCGATGCAACGCACTTTTCCAGCGCGCACCAGCTCGCCCATCGCGCCGGCCGTCTCCTCGATCGGCGTCTTCACGTCGATGCGATGCTGGTAGTAGAGATCGATGTGATCGACGCCGAGGCGCAGGAGCGACGCGTCGCAGGCCGCGCGGACGTAGTCGGGCCGTCCGTTGACGCCGACCCACGAGCCGTCGGGATTGCGCTCATTGCCGAACTTCGTCGCCACGACGACCGAGTCGCGCCGTCCGCGGATCGCGCGTCCGATCAGCTTCTCGTTTGTGAACGGACCGTACATGTCGGCCGTATCGAGGAAGTTCACGCCGAGGTCGAGCGCGCGATGGATGGTGTCGAGCGATTGCGCGTCATCGTGCGCGCCGTAGAACTCCGACATCCCCATGCAGCCGAGGCCGATTGCGGAAACAGTGAGCGTGCCGAGCGTGCGCATAGTTAAGTTAAGGACCTGACCCTTAACTTTACTCCGTGATGCTTTCGTGAAACTCCTCACGTAGAGTCATCCTATGCCGCGCCGCATTCTGGTCGTCGAAGACGACGTCGACATCGCGAATCTGGTGGAGATGCACCTCAAAGACCTCGGCGCCGAGGTCACGCTGGCGCATGACGGGAACGTCGCGCTGGAGCTGGCGACGAAGAGGCCGTTCGACCTCATCATCCTCGACCTGATGCTTCCCGGCATCGACGGGCTCGAGATCTGCCGCCGCCTCCGCTCGCGCACGAACTACACGCCGATCCTGATGCTCACCGCGCGCTCGGCGGATGTCGACCGCATCGTCGGACTGGAGCTCGGCGCCGACGATTACCTCACCAAGCCGTTCAACGTCCGCGAGCTGATCGCCCGCGTGAAGGCGCTGCTGCGGCGCGTCGATGCGCTGACCAAACCGGACGGGGACGCGACATCGGCACTCCTCGAGTTCGGCGATCTGGTCATCGACGTCGACAAGCGCAAAGTCACGCTGCGCGGCGAAGAGGTCGAGCTGACGGCGAAGGAGTTCGACCTTCTGCTGCAGTTCGCGCGCAATCCAGGCCGCGTCTACACGCGCGCGCAACTGCTCGATCTCGTCTGGGGCTACGGCCACGACGGCTACGAGCACACCGTCAATTCGCACATCAACCGGCTCCGCTCGAAGATCGAGTCGGATCAATCGAAGCCGTCGTGGATCCTCACGGTGTGGGGCGTCGGCTACAAGTTCACGGACGCATATGCGTAAGTCCCTCTACGCCAAGCTCGCCCTCGCGCTCCTCGGCATCTTCCTCGTCGCCGCGGTGATGAACGTCGCGCTGACGATCTACACCTCGCGCCTCTACGACGAAGAAGCGACGCAGAAACTGAATCGCGGACTGGCCGCCACGATCGCGCGCGAGCGGCCGGTCATCCATCACGGCACGATCGACTGGAAAGTCCTCGACAACGTTTTCGACGCGCTGATGGCGGTCAATCCGTCGATCGAGATCTATCTCCTCGACGCGAACGGCCGGATCATGGCCTTCTCCGCGCCGCCGGGAAAAGTGAAGCGGAAGACGGTCTCGCTCGCGCCGGTCCAGGCGTTCCTCTCGGGACAGCGGCTGCCGATCCGCGGCGACGATCCGCGCGACCTCGCCCGCCGCAAGATCTTCTCCGTCGCCCGCGTCGATGACGGCTATCTCTACGTGATCCTCGGCGGCGAGCAGCATGAATCGGCGATGTCGCATATCCGCGCGAGCTGGATCCTGCAGCAGAGCATGATCCTCGCGGTCGCCGCGCTCCTCTTCGCGCTCGTCGCGGGACTGGTGCTCTTCGGCGCGATGACGCGGCGGCTGCGTAATCTCGCCCGCGCGGTCGAGTCGAACGCCGAGGTCATGAAGCTGCCGGTCAATGGATCGGGCGATGAGGTCGACCGTCTCGCGCACGCGTTCGAGCGGCAGGTGCAGATGCTGAAGGAAGTCGATCTGCACCGGCGCGAGCTGATCGCGAACGTGTCGCACGACCTGCGCACGCCGCTCGCCTCGCTGCAGGGCTACATCGAGACGCTGTTATTAAAGGAAGGGCAGCTCTCGGCGGACGAGCAGCGGCGCTTCCTGGAGATCGCGAACAAGCACAGCGAGCGATTGGGAAAACTAATCGACGAGCTGTTCGAGCTGGCGAAGCTCGACGCGAAGGTCACGCCGCTGCATGTCGAGCCGTTCTCGATGGCGGAGCTGGTGCAGGACGTCGTGCAGAAGTTCCAGTTGCGCGGCGAGCAGGCGAGCGTGAAGGTCGGCGCGCAGTTCGACCCCGCGCTGCCGCTGGTGATGGGCGACATCGCGCTGATGGAGCGCGTGCTGGAGAACCTGATCGAGAACGCGATCCGCTACACCCCCGCGGGCGGGAAGGTGACGGTGTCGCTGATGCCGCAGGACGGCAAGCTCGCGGTGCGCGTGAGCGACACCGGCGTCGGCATCGCCGAGGAGAGTTTGCCGTTCATCTTCGACCGCTTCTGGCGAGGGGAGGAGTCGACCCCCCGCGGCGGCGCCGGCCTCGGGCTGGCGATTGCGAAACGCATTCTCGAATTGCACGGCGCCGTGCTCGTCGCGCAGAGCCAGAAGAACGCGGGGACGACGTTCAGTTTCGCCGTGTGAGGTGGAGGGCGGCGGCGAGGATGGGTTTGGCCCACTCGGGGGTTTGTTGCAGCTCGGCGAGTGAAGGGCCGGCGATCGTCCCACGCTTCCAGTGGAGGAGAAGACGCGGCGGGGGATTGTCTCCGGTTACCGGATCACGTTCCGCGCTGTTGTCGTAGACGAACAACTCGGTCAGGTGCTGCATCAGGCGGATGATGTTGCGCCGCGATCCCTCCCAGCGCTCGCGGATTTTCTCTTCCGGGATGTCATGACCGCCGCTCGCGACGCGCGCGCGAACGCGCGCCATGTGCTGCTCGACCGAAGCGAGACCGACGAACCAGACGCGAACCTCGAATCCTTCGTCAGCCGCTTGCTGAAGGAGTCGGGGGATCGTGTTGGCGCCGAGGGTCGTCTCGAAGGAGAAGTCGCGGCGATCGCGAATTGCCTGCTCGAGCCGTTCCTTGCCTTCCGTCCACGCGCGGCCGTTCGCTTCATCGAGCGAGCATCCGGACTCCTCGCGGATCGCGGCCGCAGCTTCATCGGGATTGAAGTACTGCATCCCGACTTCGCGAATGCGCGAACCGACGACGGAGCTTTTTCCCGCGCCGTTGACCCCGGCCAGTACGTAAATGCGCGGCATCACTTCTGACGTTTTGCGTTCGCCGCGGCAGCCAACTGCTCGGGAGTCGAGTTGAAGATCTCATCCCACTTTTCGTGGGCTCCCGGCTCCTGCAGCACCGCCATCTGCCGATCCCACTCCTCCCGCAACCGCACCAGCGGATCCTTCGCCCGCGCCTCTCCCCGCAACTCGGCGTATCGCTCCGCCGACATCACGACCGCTTCGGGGCGGTTGTAATTCGTCACGATCACTTCCTGCTTCTTCGCTTCCTGCACGATCGCCCGCCAGTTCGCCTTCACCTCGGACGCCTGCCGCGTACTGTGCGCGCCGGCGATCGCTTCGAGCTCACTCATCGTCAAGCTGCTCATGGTCATCTCCTCTTCCTTTCAATACGTTACAACCTGATGCCCATCTTGTCCATGTTAGACAACACTAAGTGTCTGCAAACCTTTTCCAAGCATCACATTGCATCGTGATGTACCATCCCTAAATCCACCAATAACCGAAACGACCGATTTCTGTCCCCGTGACAGAAAAGTGAGAAGTTGATGAGTCCGACGTGATTTTCAAAGCGTAATTTTTGGCTGAAAGGAGGGAGCAATCCCAATGAACTCGAAAGATCTCGCCCGTTATCTCGTCCTCGGAGGTGTTGTTGCCGGTCTCTCCGCCGGTACCCAGTTGCGCGCCCAGACCATCTCGCTCAGCGACCTGAGCACCAGCGCCAAGCAGATGTCGACCGACAAGGCGACCGCTGACAAGCATGCCTGTAAAGGCCAGAACGCATGTAAAGGCCACGGCAACTGCAAGAGCGGCGACAAGGGCTGCGCCGGCAAGAACTCCTGCAAGGGCAAAGGCGGCTGCGCCTCGGCCGAGTACCACCATAGCTGCGCCGGCCAGAACGCCTGCAAGGGCCAGGGTCCCGACGGCAAGAACGAGTGCAAAGGCAAGGGTGCCTGCGCCGTTCCGCCCGCTCCGCCCGCCCCGACTCAGACCTAACCCACGGAGCTCGTGTTACCAGTTGCCGGTTCCCTGTCTGAGGGAAACCGGCAACTGGCAACCGGCATCGAACACCACAATGACTGACTTCCCCTACCTCGGCATCGGCCTCGGACTTCGCACGGTCCACTTCTCACACGTCCTCGGCCAGGAGCCGAAGATCGACTGGTTCGAGGCCCTTTCCGAAAATCACATGGACAGCGGCGGCCGTCCCGCGTTCGTGCTCGACAAAGTCGCCGAGCGCTATCCGGTCGTGCTGCACGGCGTCTCGATGTCGATCGGCGGAACCGATCCGCTCGATTTCGACTATCTGGCGAAACTGAAGAAGCTCGCCCGCCGCGTCAACGCGCGCTGGATCTCCGATCACCTCTGCTGGACCGGCGTGATGGGGAAGAACACGCACGACCTCCTGCCGGTCCCGACGAACGAGCGCGCCCTCGAGCACATCGCCGAGCGCGTGCGCGTCGTCAGCGATTACCTCGAGCAGCCGCTCGTCCTCGAGAACCCATCAACGTACGTCGCGTTCCACGAATCGACGATGACGGAGTGGGACTTCCTCGCGCAGCTCACCGAGCGCTCCGGCTGCCGCCTGCTGCTCGACGTCAACAACGTCTACGTCAGCGCGTTCAACCACGGCTTCGATCCGAAGACGTACATCGACGGCATCCCCGGCGACCGCGTCGTGCAGATCCACCTCGCGGGGCACACGAAGTACGACACCTACATCATCGACACGCACACCGGCCACGTCATCGACGAGGTCTGGTCGCTCTACGACTACACGATCCGCCGCTTCGGCGAGATCTCGACGATGGTGGAGTGGGACCAGGACATCCCCGACTTCGACACCGTGCACGCCGAGGCGCTGAAGGCGTCCGAGGTACTGGAGGCCGCCTGTGCGTGAGCTCCAGGAGTGGATGTACGCCTCGATCGTCTCGCCGCAGTGGCCCGACGACACGTCGCGCCTCGTCGATCCGTCGCGGCTGGCGATCTATCGCGACATGTATCCGATGCGGATGCACGACGCGATGGCGGTCGACTATCCGGCGCTGATGAAGTTCCTCGGCGAGGAGAAGTTCCACGAGCTCGTCGATCGATACACCGAACATCACCCATCGCAGAGCTACACGCTGAACCGGCTCGGCGACTCGTTTCCTGAGTTCCTGACGGACGACCCGTTTCTGCACGATCTCGCGCGCTTCGAGCTGGCGATGACCGAGGTCTTCGACGCGGAGGAGACGCCCGAGCTCGATCCGGCCGTGTTCGGATCGATCGGTCCCGACTCGCGCCTGAAGACCATCGCCGCGTTCCAACTGCACGCGTTCGACTATCCGGTGAACGACTTCTTCCAGTCGTTCCGCGACGGCGAAGAGCTCGTCGAGCCGGAGCGGCGGAAGAGCTGGGTCGCCTTTCATCGCCGCGATTACGGCGTCTTCCGCCTGGAGCTGGAGGAGAGGGCGTACGACTACCTCTCCGCCTTGTGCGACGGCGCGACGATCGTGGGAGCGATCGACGGCACGGGAGCGACCCAGGACGAGTTGTTCGGATGGTTCCGCGACTGGAGTGCGGCGGGGATCTTCGGAGGAATCGAGTGAATCGGCTGCAACGCATCTACGACTTCATCACCACCAGAATTCTCGATCGCCTGCGCGATCCGTTTCTTCTCGTCATCCGCCTGATCATCGGCTATCAGTTCTTCATCACCGGCCAGGGGAAATTCGAGAAGATCGACAACGTAGTCAACTTCTTTACCACCCTCGGCTTGCCGATGCCGGAATTCACGGCGCGCTTCGTCGCAGGCGTGGAGATGATCGGCGGCGTGCTGCTGATCCTCGGGCTCTTCTCGCGGCTGACCGCGCTGGTGCTGTCGATCAACATGTTCGTCGCGTACGTCACGGCGAGTCCCGAGGGATTGAAGAGCTTCGACGCGTTCGTCGGCGATGCCGCGTTCCCGTTCTTCTTCGTCTCGCTGATCGTCCTGCTGTTCGGACCGGGCGTCTTCTCCGCCGACTGGCTGCTGCGCCGCAAGTTCTTCAAGCTTCCGCGGCTCGCAGTCGCGTCGCTGATGCTGCTGGCGTTGCCGATGAGTGCCGCCGAGCCGCCGCGCGCCGTCGCCACCTTCGCGGCGGGATGCTTCTGGTGCTCCGAGGCGGCGTTCGATCACGTGCCGGGCGTCATCGACGTCGTCTCCGGCTACACCGGCGGCGCGAAGCAGAATCCGACGTACGAGGAAGTGGGGGAGGGCGGCACCGGACATCGCGAGTCGGTGCAGGTGACGTACGATCCGACCAAGGTCTCGTACGCGCGGCTCGTCGACATCTTCTGGCTGAACGTCGATCCGTTCGATCCGTACGGCCAGTTCTGCGACAAAGGCGAGCAGTACAAGGGCGCGATCTACTACCACGACGAAGCGCAGCGGCGCGCCGCGGTCGCGTCGTCCAACGCCGTGCAGAAGCGCTTTCCGAAGCAGCGCGTGGTGACCGACATCCTCCCCGCGGGCCGCTTCTGGCCGGCCGAGGATTACCACCAGGACTACCACACGAAAAATCCGATCCGGTACAAGTACTACCGGCACGGCTGCGGCCGCGACGCGCGGCTCGACGAGATCTGGGGAAAGTCGAAGCGATAGATTGATCGACACCCGACTACAACTCCACTGGGCCGCGCAGGCGGCGGCGGGCGTCGGACGCACGATGCTGCCGAAGCAGGCCGACGACTCGCACACGAACTTCCGCTGGCGCGACGGAGTGCTGATGCAGGGCGACGAACGCTCGGGCTTGCGCATCCGCGATCTGACGCTGCTGTACGGCGATGACGAATATCCGCTGACCGGACGCACACTCGACGACGCGTTCCGTTTTTTCGAAGAGCGCGTCGGACAAACGCTCGCACGTCCCGGCGAAGCGGCGCCGCCCGATCATCCGGTCGCGCACGGGTCGGTGTTTGCGCCGGTGCCCGCGGAGCTGGAAGCGCTCGCGAAGCTTTACGCGAAAGCCAACGAAGAGCTGCAGCGCGTCCACGAAAGCCCCATCCGCTGCTGGCCGCACCACTTCGACATCGCGACGCTGATCTCCCTCGGCGGCGACCGCACGATCGGCGTCGGACTCAGTCCCGGCGACGAGCAATATCCCGCGCCGTACTGGTACGTGAACACCTGGCCCGAGCCGGACGAGCACACCATGACGCCGCTGCCCGGCGGTTTCTGGAACACGCAGGGGTGGTACGGCGCGGTGCTGCCCGCGTTGTCGAACGCGAAAGTGGCGGAGTTCATCGACGCCGCGATCAGCGGTTTACGTCGATGACGATCCGCCCCCGCACCCGCCCGCCCAGCACGTCCTCGCTCAGCTCCTGAATCCGCGTGAGCGGCTCGGTGCGGCAGATCGTCGCCAGCTTCGCGCGATCGACTTCCGCCGCGAGTCGCGACCACGCTTCCTTCCGCTTCTCCTTCGACGTGTGGATCGAGCTGATGCCGAGGAGCGCGACGTTGCGGAGGATGAGCGGCCAGACCGTCGTGTTCAGCTCGTGGCCGCCGGCCATGCCGCAGCAGGCGATCGCGCCTTCGTACGCGGTCTGCGCGAAGAGCGTGGCGAGCGAGTCGCCGCCGACGGTGTCGATGCCGCCGGCCCAGCGCTCCGACTCGAGCGGCGCCGGTTTTCTCGCCAGCTCGTCGCGCGGAATGATCGACGTCGCGCCGAGGTCGCGGAGGTAAGGCTCCAGCTCGGGACGTCCCGTCGAGGCGGCGACGCGATGTCCGCGATGGGCGAGCAGCATGACGGCGATGGATCCGACGCCGCCCGCCGCGCCGGTCACGACCAGCTCGCGCTCCGAGGGAACGAGGCCGTACGCATCGAGCGCCATCACGCAGAGCATCGCCGTAAATCCGGCCGTTCCGATCTGCATCGATTCTTCGAACGAGAGCGTCGCCGGCAGCGGAACGAGCGTCTTCGCCAGCACGCGCTGGCGCTGCGCGTAGCCGCCCCATTCCGTTTCGCCGAGCCCCTGCGCGAGGCCGACCACGCGATCGCCCGGCTTGAATTCGTCGGTCGTCGATTCGACCACCGTGCCGGCGAGATCGATGCCGATGACCATCGGGAACTTGCGGATGATCTTCCCGCGCGCGGTCACCGCGAGGGCGTCTTTGTAGTTGAGCGAGGAGTAGGCGATGTCCACCGTGACTTCGCCCGGCGGCAGCTCGTCGAGCTCTTCGAGCGCGACGCTGTAGCCCTTTTCCTGTTTGCGCGCGATGAGTGCTTTCACTTCTTCACCGTCTTTGCGAGGTAGTCCTTGATGTGTTGATGAATCGCCGGATCGCTCCACACTTTCACCGCCGCCGCATCGTCCGCCGGCATGCCGCGCAACACGCGCTTCGTCAGGCGGAACGACTCGCGCGGAATCGCGGCGAGCTGCGACGCGACCGCATGCGCGCGCTCGAGCAGCGCGGCCGGCTCGACGACTTCGTCGATCATCCGCGCTTCGAGCGCCTCGCGCGGCAGCAACGTCTTGCCCATGAGCACCAGTGGCGCGAGATTCGGCACCGCGAACTGCATCACCTTCAACGCGACCTCGGGGAACGGCACGCCGACGAGCAGCTCCGGCACGCCGATGCGGCCGTTGCCGTCGGCCATCAGCCGGTAATCGCTCGCGCAGACGAGAATGCAACCGCCGGCGATGGCGTGGCCGTTCGTTGCCGCGACGACCGGCACCGGCAGCTCGAACAACTTCTGCAGCGCATCGCGCAACAGCGGAAAGAAGCGGTCGACGTACGGCGCGCCTTCATTGGTCAGTCGAAAGAGATCGACGCCGGCGCAGAAGATCGAGCCGGTTCCGGTGAGCACGATCGCGCGCGCGTCGAGCGCGCCGTCGAGCGCTGCGATCAGCGCCTCCAGCAACTCCACATCCATCGCGCTCGCTTTGCCGTGCGCGAGCCGCAGCGTGACGATTCCTTCGCGTTCTTCGCGTTCGATCAACTCCGTCCTCCTACGATCAACACTCTGCTTCCGGGATGCGCGTCGAACGTCCGCTGCGCGTTCCGCATCCGCTCCTCGGCACGCTTGAGCACCGCGACGAAGCGCGGATTCGCGCGCAGCGGATCGAGCCACGGATCGTGCGCGAAGATCGGATAACAGAAGAACCCGTCGTTCACCGCGTTCTCGAGCACTTCCAGCGCGTCCTCGGGCCGATGAATCCTCACCAGGCCGCGTGCGATGTAGTAGCGCCCCTCGGGGTCGGGGAAGTTGCGGAACTCATCGAACCCGACGAACGCCCGCTCGTCGGCGCGCAGAAACCATTCGAAGCCCTGAAGAATGCGAAACGCCGCGCTTCCCGGCAACGCGCCGTTTTTCTCCAGGCGTCTCCGGCGATCGACGAACATCTCCAGCGCATCGTCGTAACGCCCCATCGACTCGAGCACCAGCGCCTCATCGGCGCCGAAGTCGCGATCGCGATCGACCGTGGCCAGCGCTTCTTCGTAGCGCCCCATCATCCAGTAGGTGTGCGACGCGCTGGTCGAGACGTTGGGATCGAGCTGGCGCGCCTGTTCATGCGCGGCGGCCGACGCCTCGAGCAGGCCGCAGTAACGAAGCGCCATCACCAGACCGGAGAAAACAGCGGGATCGTTGGAGCCGCGCTGCACGCGATCGAGGAGCCGCATCATCGCCGCCTCGGCGCGTCCGAGCGCCACTTCGATCTGCGCGTACGCGAGATGTCCGATCGGCAGCTCGGGATTCAAATCCAGCGCGCGACGTGCCGCCGACTCCGCGAGGTTGTACTCGGCCTTCGTGTCGCCGGTGTACTTGCCGAGGAGGAGGTGGATGCGCGCGATGCGCGCCCAGGCCGGCGCGTAACGCGGGTCCTCGTCGAGCGCACGCTTGTACATTTCCTGCGCGATGCGCCAGCCCTCGGGCGATTCGCCCTGCTGTGCGGCGCGGAGATAGAACTCGTGCGCGCGCGGCGTCGCCGGCACGTCGCCGCGCACGAGGCGCGCCTCGCGTTCGGTCAGCGGCAACTCGAGCGACGCGACGATCCGCTGCGTCAGCGTGTCCTGCAATTCGAAGATGTCGGACATCGTCGCCTGCGACGAGAGCGACCAGAGCACCGTGCCGCCCGGGACTTCGATGAGCTGCGACGTCATTCGGATCTGCTCTCCCGAACGCAGCAGCGTGCCGATCAACGCGACGTCGACGTCTGCTTCCGAGGCGAGCTTGCGCAGGTCGCTGACGTCGATGCGCGAGGCGGTCATCGGCGAGCGGACGATCAGCGATCCGACGCTCGCGAGTGACGTCGTGATCGCCTCGGGGATGGCATGCGCGAGGAAATCGATCTCCGCATCGGGACGGAGCAGGCGCAGCGGAAGCACGATCAGTCGCGTGACCTGACGCGCGACGATCGGCGAGCCGGCGTCGGAGATCATCATCACTTCGCGCAGGTCGGTCGCCATCGCGCCGGCCGATTGATAGCGATCCTCGGGACGCTTCGCCATCGCGCGATGGACGATGCGATTCAGCGCGGCGATCGCCGCCGAGCCGGCGAGGTTCGGCGCGGCCTCGTAGCAGATCGCGTGATAGAGCTTCATCGCGTTCTCGTCGGTGAACGGCGCGTGGCCGGTGACCATCTCGAAGAGGATCGCGCCGACGGCGAAGAGGTCGGTGCGGCCGTCGACCGGCGCGCCGAGGAGCTGCTCGGGGGCCATGTAGCGCGGCGTGCCGACGATCATCCCGGAAAGCGTGAGCGGCGACTTGTCGCCCTGGCGGAGCGTGGTGTCGTTCGGCTCGAGGATCGACGGCTGCAGCTCGCGCGCGAGTCCGAAGTCGAGGAGCTTCACGCCTGACGCGGTCATGAAGACGTTCGATGGTTTGAGGTCGCGATGGATGAAGCCGCGCGCGTGCAGGGCGTCGAGCGCCGTGAGCATCGCGAGCGTGATCTGCACCGCGTCGTTGAGCGGCAGCGCGCCGCGCTTGACCTGCTCCGCGAGCGGCTCGCCGTCGAGCAGCTCCATGACGAGGAATGGGAGACCCGACTGATCGCCGATGTCGAAGAGCTGGCAGACGTTCGGATGGCTCAGGCTCGCCGCCGCGCGCGCCTCGCGGAAGAAGCGCTCGCGCGCCGAGGAGTCGCCCGCGTCGCGAATCGTCTTGATCGCGACCGCGCGATGAAGCCGCTCATCCTCGGCAGCGTAAACGACGCCCATGCCGCCTTCGCCGAGCTTGCGAAGAATACGGTAGGGGCCGATTCGCTCGTCCATTCCCCGTGATGATAGAGGCAGACAGCGGACAGCAGACAGCGGACAGCAAAGGCCCGCGGTTTCTCCTGCTGTCCGCTGTCCGTTGTCCGCCGTCCGGGTCATATACTCGCCCCATGGCAAAGCAATACGACGTGGTGGTCCTCGGCGCGGGTCCCGGCGGGTACGTGGCGGCGATTCGCGCGACGCAACTCGGTCTGAAAACGGCGGTCGTGGAGAAGAAGTACTGGGGCGGTGTCTGCCTCAACGTCGGCTGCATTCCGTCGAAGGCGCTGCTGCGCAACGCGGAGCTGGTGCACATCGTCGGCAAGGAAGCGAAGACGTTCGGCATCAACATCGAAGGGAACGTTTCGTTCGATTACGGCGAGGCATTCCGCCGCAGCCGTAAAGTCGCGGAGGGGCGCGTCAAAGGCGTCCACTTCCTGATGAAGAAGAACAAGATCGACGAGATCGACGGGTGGGCGACATTCACCGACGCCAACACGATGTCGATCGACAACGGCGACACCATCACGTTCAAGCACTGCATCATCGCCGCCGGCGCGACGACGCGTTTGCTGCCCGGTACGAAGCTGAGCGAGCGCGTCGTGACGTACGAGGAGCAGATCCTCGACGAGAAGCTGCCGGGGAGCGTGATCATCGCCGGCGGCGGCGCGATCGGCGTCGAGTTCGCGTACGTGATGAGCAACTACGGCGTGAAGGTGACGATCGTCGAGTTCCTCGAGCGCCTCGTGCCGCTGGAAGACGAAGAGGTGTCGAAGGAGCTGGAGCGCAATTACAAGAAGGCGGGCATCGAGGTGATGACCGGCACGCGCGTCGACGCCATCGACGAATCGGGCGAGAAGGTGAAGGTGACGGTCACGCGTGGCGGCCAGCAGCAGACGCTCGAAGCGGACAAGGTGCTGCAGGCGATCGGCTTCAAGCCGCGCGTCGAGGGCTACGGCCTGGAGAAGACCGGCGTGAAGCTGACCGAGCGCGGCGCGATCGACATCGACGGCCGCATGCGCACGAACGTCCCGAACATCTACGCCATCGGCGACGTGACGGCGAAGCTGATGCTCGCGCACGTCGCGGAGGCGATGGGGATCATCGCCGCGGAGACGATCGCCGACGTGGAGACGAAGGAGCTCGACTACGTGATGATGCCGCGCGCGACGTACTGCCAGCCGCAGGTGGCGAGCTTCGGCTACACCGAGAAGCAGGCGCGCGAGAAGTTCGGCGAGATCAAGGTCGCGAAGTTCCCTTTCACCGCGAACGCGAAGGCCCACGGCCTCGGCGACGCGACCGGCTTCGTCAAGCTGATCGCCGACGCGAAATACGGCGAGCTCCTCGGCGGCCACATGATCGGGCCGGATGTCACGGAGCTCCTGCCGGAGCTCACGCTCGCGCAGCAGTGGGAGCTGACCACGACCGAGCTCGCGCGCAACGTGCACGCGCATCCGACGCTGAGCGAGGCGGTGAAGGAAGCGCTCCACGGCCTCGCGGGGCACATGATCAACATGTGATGTGCGTTCTGGCCCGTTCCGCGCAAGTGTTTTCGCGGAGGACCTGTCATGAAAAAGATCTGTCTGGCAATCGTCGTCGTCCTGCTGGCGGTTCCTGCCTTCGCCCAGGACACGAGACTTCGCTGCGAATCGAACGGCAAGCTGGTGCAATGCGGCTTCGCCGGCACCGGCACCGTCTCGCTGATGAGGCAGCTCAGCAAGACCGCGTGCATTCAGGGGAAATCGTGGGGCTACAGCGGCGACACCGTCTGGGTCGATCGCGGATGCCGCGCTGAATTTCTCGTCACGCCGGTCAGCGTCTCGATTCCGACCACCGCCGTCATCTGCGAATCAGGTGGCGGACGCCACAACTGCGCGGCCGACACGCGCTTCGGCGTGCACATCAGCCGGCAGCTCAGCAAGCACGGCTGCATGGAAGGAAAAGACTGGGGCTACACGAGCAACGGCATCTGGGTCGATCGTGGATGCCGCGCGGAGTTCATCGTCGGACCGGGGCCGCTGACCGGCGGCATGACCAGCGGCGTCCGGAACAACTATCACGGCTCCGTCGTCTGCGAGTCGGTCAACAACGTCCGCCATCGCTGCAACGCGGACACGCGGTTCGGCGTTCAGATCGGGCGTCAGATGAGCGACAACACCTGCATCCTGAACAAGAGCTGGGGCTGGGACAGCCGCGGAATCTGGGTGAGCAAAGGTTGCCGCGCCGAGTTCATTCTCGGTTCGCAATGACGCGTTCCGCCTCCGCCGCCTGAGCGGGATCGCGCACCACGATCACCACCTGCTCCACGCGCGCGGAGGCGACGCGCAGTCCCTCGCGCATCGCGAGCAGCGCGGGCTCGAACTTGAAGCGCGCGTGGCCTGTGCCGAAGAGCGGCATGGCGATGCTCCGGCATCCCTTCCGCTCGGCGCAGGCTAGCGCGTTCTTCACGCAGGCCTGGATGATCGCCGCCGAGGTCATGTGCGACTGATCGCTCGCCACGCAGTGGATCAGCGTCTTGCACGTCATCGCGCCGGCGGTCGTCGGATGAACCGAGCCGGCGTGCAAGCGTCCGCCGCCCGTCTTCACGATCGCCTCGCACTGCCGCAGCACTTCCCACCCGCCCTTCTCCCGGACACTCGCGCCGGTCCCCATCATCAGCGACAGCCGCGGATTGGTCGACGTGCAGATGGCCTCGGCCGGCGCATCGGCGATGTCCCCGACGAAGATGGAGATTTGGGGTCGCATCTGGACAATTAACTTTACACCGTAAAGTTAATTGTCCAGATGCGACCCCAACCCCAGCTACAGCGGCTCGTCGGCGGAGGGGCCGTACATCCCGGGCAGCGGCACGTTGTTCAACCGCAGATAGACCGCGAGCTGGGCGCGGTGGTGGATGTGGTGGTTCATGAAGAAGCTGCGGAAGACCATGAACCTCGGCTCGGAGAAGATCACGTGGTCGCCCATGCGCAGCGTCCAGGTGTCGTGCATCCGTTCGTCCGGGACAGTCGCGATCGCCTCGCGCGCCTGCGCGACGTTCGACTCGAGCAACGCGAGCAGGTCCGGCGTGGTCTTCACCTCGGGTTGACGCGGGAACTTCATCACGTCGATGCCGTCGCCCTCGGCGATGACCTTCGGGAAGCGCACCAGGCTGACGACGTGATTGGCCAGCCAGCCGAGGGGGTTCGACTTTTCGTGCGGTTTGAAATCGAGCTTGTCGTCCGGGACGCGCTCGACCAGGCGGCGCGTCGTCTTCATCTCGCGATCCATTTCAGCGAGCAGCATTTCGGCGATGTTCATGCGCCGGAGTCTAACCGAGGTCAGCGTCGCGCCGAGGCGCTCTTCGCCGTAGGACTTTTCGCCGCGCGCTTCGTCGCGGGGGCCTTCTTCTTCGCCGGATACTCCCGCGCGCTCAATTGATTGACGTACTTCACGAACGAGCGGAAGAGTTTCTCGCCGCGCGAGTCGGGGGTCTGGTCGCGGGAGAGCTCGTCGATCGATTCGCCGGTCGCGAGCTCCAGCGTCGGATCGCGCAGGAGCATCTGCATCAGCATCTCGGAGACGGCGAATTGCTTCGGCGGCTCGATGCCGAGGGAGCGGGCGGAGACGGTGAGGGCACGGCGGGTCGTCGGGGTGAGCTCGCGGACCGCGCCGGCGAGCGTCTGTTCGATGTGGCTCGTCGCGGGCGTCGCGACGACGATGCGGCTGCGGTGCGGATCCCAGTCGTCGCTCGCGTTGATGATGCCGAGCGTGGCGGGGAGGAAGAGCTTGTCGCCGTTGTACGGATCGAGCGCGCGATAGATCGCGGGACGCAGCAGGCGGCGCGAATTGCAGGCGCTGATGACGATGTAGCGGACGCCGTCCGCCTCCACCCGCTCCTGCAGCGCGCCGACCGAAATGTACGAGCGGTCGGCCGCCGGGTCGTAGCTGTTCTGCACCTTCAGGCCGTTGCCGTTCGTGCCGTGCGTCTCGAGCACCAGCGTGCGGATCGCGCGCTCGGGATAGAGGATGTTGTACGTGCGGACGCCGCTCAGGATCGAATCCCAGTCGGCATCCTCGAAGCAGGCGAAGCCGAGGGATTGATAGAAGCGGCAATTACCGGGAACGGAGAGGTCGGGACTGAACACGATCCCGACGCCGCGTCCGACCTCGGACAGCTTCGCCTTGTGCTCATACGGCCAGGCCTTCGCCAGCAGGTACTCGGTCGGCGTGATCGCGTAGACGCGGGCCGCGAAGACGAAGGCGATGAGGATGAGGATGGGTCGGCGCATGACGATGACCGCAAGGCGGCTGCTGCGCCGCCCTGCGGTTCGGAAGCCGGACGGTTAATCCTTGTGCATCCGGCGATGGGTGGTGGTTTCGGCCGGTGTCGTCGTGGTGGTCGTCGACTCCTGGACGGAGCTGACCATCGGGGTCGTCTCGGTCGTGGTCGTCGTCTCGGTGACGGTCGGCGTGGTCACTTCCGTGGTGACGACCGGTGTCGTCGTCGTGGTGGTGATCGTCTCGGTCGTATTCGGCGCAACCGGAGCGGTGGTCACGACGGTGGGAGTCGAATAGGTCGTCGTGGTCGTGGTCTTCGCGCCGTTGCTGGTGATCAGCGTCTGACCGGTGCCGGCATAGCTGTTGTCGGCCGTGGCGACCTGGACGTTCTCACGTCCGCCAACGCGGGAGCTTGCGTCGAGGGAAGTCGGCTGATCGGCCTGAGCGGGAACTCCGCTGCCGCCGACATAGGCGCCGGTGCTGTTGTTCAGTCCCGCGGTATTCACGTCGCCCGTGGTGTTCTGACTCACGGTCGAGCCGGCCTGCGTGCCGTTGTTCACTGAGCTCTGATCCGACGTCGACTTACATGCAACCACGCCGAGCGTCAGCAGCAGAGCCGCGCAGAGGGAGAGAAGTGTTTTTCTCGTGCTGTTCATTGAGTTTATCTCCTGTTGTCGTGGGAGCATCTGCTCCCTCGGCCAATCGCTAATTCAAGAGCTAGACCCGATTCATAGTTGAATTCGCCACGTTTCTTGCATCGACCGAAAAAAAGTTGGAGGTCGTATGCGTACAGTGATCGGACGTTTCACTCCTCAGGTCTTCGCCATCATGCGAATCGTGACCGGACTGCTCTTCGCCTGCCACGGATCACAGAAGCTCCTCAACTGGCCGCCGGGCAACATGCATCCGCCGATCGCGTCGCTCTTCGGGCTCGCAGGGATCATCGAGCTGGTGTGCGGATTGTTGATCGCCGCCGGATTTCTCACCGGCATCGCCGCCTTCATCGCCAGCGGCGAGATGGCTGTCGCCTACTTCAAGGCGCATTTCCCACAGGGACCGATTCCGCTGCTGAACAACGGCGAGCTGGCGGTCGTCTACTGCTTCCTGTGGTTGTTCGTCGCCGCGCACGGCGCGGGGATCTGGAGTGTCGACAACGCGATGCGGAAACGTTAGGGCGGTAGAATCGACGTCGTGAGCGAATCCGCAAGCGATGTCGATCCGGTCATCGAGTTCTACCAACGCGGCGTCGATCTGACGCTGATTCGCGAGAACCTTCGAAAGACTCCCGAAGAACGAATCCGGGCGCTGGAGGATCTTCAGCGTTTCGCTGAGGAAGTGCGAAAGGCTGGCGTGGCCTTTCGGCACGAGAACGGATGACGCGGTTCGAAACGCTCCTCAACGCGTTGCGATCGTCGGATGTCTCGTTCGTAATCGTCGGTGGCATCGCGGCGACATTTCATGGCTCTTCCCGGCTCACCAACGATCTCGACATCGTTTATGAGCGGTCCGCGGTCAACTACGAGCGTGTGACGAGAGCGCTCGCTCCATTCGAGCCTTACCTGCGCGGCGCACCACCCGGGTTGCCGTTTCGATTTGACGTCGACACCATCAAGCGCGGCCTTAACTTCACGCTTCGGACGAGCTCAGGCGATATTGATTTGCTCGGTGAGCTTACCGGCGTCGGAACCTTTTCCGATGTCCTCGGACAATCGGTCGAAGCCGAACTGTTTGGAGCAACGTGCCGCTTCATCAATCTCGACGCCTTGATCCGTTCGAAGAGAGCTGCCGGCCGCGCGAAAGACCTGGAAGTCATCGCCGAGCTCGAAGCCATTCGAGGGACGCGTCGCGAGTGACTTCGATGCTTCACGAAGCGGACAGGCGAGGGCGCCTGTCCCCCCACTGGAGGCACCCGACTTACGGCCTGATCGCGATGTGATCCTCGACATTGATCACGCCCGGCGCGGACCAGGCGGCGTGAATCGCATCCTCGTGCTCGGCCCATGAGCGGACGTCGCCGCGCAGGACGATCGTTCCTTCGCGCGCCTCGACGGAGATGTGCTTCGCGTCGATCTCCGCGTTGCGGCGCAGCGCGGCCTCGATCTTCTCCTTCACCTCACCGGCATGCAGGCGCGGGCGGAGCAGGATCGCGTTGGTGATGCCGCGCACGCCCATCAGATTGCGCACGGCGTCTTCCGCCGCGTTCTTCTGGTAGTACCACTCGACCTCGCCCTCCAGCGTGATCCAGCCCTGCGCCACCGTCACCTTCACGCGACCTTTCGGCACGGCGACGTTCCAGTCGAGCGCGCTGAGCGCGCGCTGCGCGATGTTCGCGTCGTCGGGCGTGATGCGGTCGGGCAGTTTGACTTCGATCTCGTTCGCGACGGCCTCGACGCCGAAGACGCGCTTCGACACCGTCTCCGCGCGCCAGCGCTCGGAGTAGGTGCGCACGGTTCCGTTCAATGTGATCACGCCGTGGTCGGCGGCGACGCCGATCTTCGACGCATCGAGACTCGGCTCCCATTCCAGTTCCGCGATGACGTCATGCTGGAGCTCTCGATCGGTTTTCATCACATCCTCCCGCGCGCGATTCTCGATCGAACCTCGCGCGGCTCGCCGTGATGAGAGACCACTTTGCCTGTGACGAGGACAGGGCACAACGCGCCGCGCGTGACGTGCTGCCGGGTCGGCCCCATCACAATGAGGTCTGCGCCGCGCTTCTCGGCGAGCGCCAGCAGCCGCTCGGGCGGATCGTCTTCCGAGAACGCCATGAGCAGCAGCTCCGCGCCGAACGCTTCCGCGAGCTCGGTGCCGGGGCCGATGGCGGGGACGGAACAGAGCACGCGCCTGATCGCCACTTCTCCGCCGAGGGGCTGCAGCAAGGGCGTGACGGTGAGGACCGGGACGTCGGAATCGCGCAGCACGGCCTCGGTGACCGATCCCATGATGGCGCGCTTCCAGCCGCTCCGTCCGTGCGTCCCCATGATGATCAGGTCCGCGTTCATGTCGCGCGCGGTCTGCACGATGGCGCGGGCCGGCGAGTCGTCGACGACGATCGCCTCGATGCCTCCCTCCGGCGCCTTGAGAATCGCGAAGTCGCGCAGCTTCTCCTGGATGCGCAGCTTCGCGTCGGGCGCATTCTCGAGGTAGTAGCCGAGCGGATACTCGAGGAACTCGATCGGCAGGCGGACCTCGTCCGCGTAAAGCAGCGTGAGGCGCGATCCGAGTTTCTGGCGGAACAGCAGGGCGTACTCCATCGCCAGCTCGCCGAAATCGCTCAAGTCGGTGGGAACGAGAATGCGCTCGAATCTCATGACCATAAGAGAAGTCGGGCGCGAAAGTCCGGCGAGGACGCTGCGCACGTGCGGAGGTGCGGGATGTCACCCGAGTTAAGTCAAGGACCTGACCCTTAACTTAACTCCCTATGACATCGGTCATATCGCCGACGCCCGCGAAGGGCTACGTTCGTCGCATGTACGGACGCGTCGGACCGGAGCGCATCGTGAGTGCCGCCTGGGGTGCGCTCTTCACCGGCATCCTCGGGCTGCTCATCGTCGCCGGCTCGCGGAATCTGCAACACTTCGATGCCGCGCTCGTCGGCTACACCTTCGCCGTTCTCTTCGCCACCTTCGCCATCGTCTACCGCTACGCGATGTGGCTGCAGCGGCCGCCGACGCGACGCTACTGGGTTCGCGGCTGGCAGTTGTTCTTCAGCCGCAAGTACCTCGGGGCGAACATCCGCAACTGGTTCGCGCGCGTGACCGCCGACTTCGCGCTGAACCGTTTCATCTTCCGGCGCGGACGTGCGCGCGGACTGGCCCACGCGCTGATCATGTGGGGCTGCATTCTGGCGTTCGCCATCACCTTCCCGCTCGTCTTCGGCTGGATTCACTTCGAGACGGTGCCGGGCGACGTCACGTCGTATCGCACCTTCCTCTTCGGCTTCGGCACGACGTCGTTCCCCATTCACTCGCTCATCGCGTTTCTCATCTTTCACGGCCTGGTCTGGTCGGCGTTTCTCGTGATCGGCGGCGTGATGCTGGCGATGCGGCGCCGGATGCGCGAGCACGGCGCGGCCGCGGTGCAGCGTTACGCCGAAGACTTCCTCCCGCTGATTCTGCTCTTCGCCATCAGCATCACCGGCCTGCTGCTGACGGCGAGCTACACCTGGATGCAAGGCTACGGCTACGACTTTCTCGCCCTGCTGCACGCGATCACCGTCATCTTCACGCTGCTCTACCTGCCGTTCGGAAAGTTCTTCCATATCTTCCAGCGCCCCGCGCAGCTCGGCGTCAGCTTCTACAAAGACGTGGCGGCGAAGGAAGGGATGGCGAAGTGCGCGCGGTGCGGGCAGGAGTTCGCGCCGCTGATGCAGATCGAGGATCTGATTCAGGTGGAGAAGAAGCTGGGATATCGATATGAGTTGACAGTGGACAGTGGGCAGTGGGCAGGAGAGCAACGGCCAACTGCCAACGGTCAACGGCCAACTCACTACCAGCGAATCTGTCCCTCCTGCCGCCGCTCCATGCTCGCGATCGCACAAGGAAAACTCTGGCATGGCCACACTGCCCAAATCGACTGACGTCCTCGTGAACGCGTGGGGTCCGCACCTCAACCGGATGGAAGGGCCGCGCGTCGACACCGGCACCGAGCCCGACCGCATCGTCCCGACGCATTGCTGCTTCTGCGGCCAGCAGTGCGGCATCAACCTCAAAGTCAAAGACAACCTCGTGATCGGCTTCGAGCCGCGCTACGACTTCCCGTTCAACAAAGGAATGCTCTGCCCGAAAGGGGTGAAGCGTTACCTGCAGGGCGGACATCCCGACCGCATCACCACCGCGTTGCGGCGCGATCCCGAAAACGAGAACGGCTTCGCGCCGATGCCGTACGACGACGCGATCGCGCGCGTCGCCGCGGAGATCGAGCGCATTCAATCGACGTACGGCCCCAACGCCTTCGGTGTCCTCTCCGGCGCCAGCCTGACGACGGAGAAGGCGTACCTGATGGGCAAGTTCGCCCGCGTCTGTCTGAAGACCAAGTACATCGACTACAACGGCCGGCTCTGCATGGTCAGCGCGGGGGCGGCGAACAAGAAATCGTTCGGCATCGACCGCAGCGCCAGTCCGTGGAACGACATCCTCGGCGCCGAGGTCGTGATCATCGCTGGATCGAACACGGCGGAGTGCTCGCCGATCACGACCAACTACGTCTGGCAGGCGCGCGAGAACGGCGGGAAGGTGATCGTCGTCGATCCGCGCATCACGCCGATCGCGCGCACCGCCGATCTGTTCCTGCCGGTGAAGCCGGGGCGCGACGTCGCGCTGTTCAACGGCATCCTCCATCTCATGATCGAGAACGACTGGCTCGATCACGACTTCATCGCGCAGCACACCGTCGGTTTCGAAGCAGTCGCCGAGCACGTGCAGCAGTGGACGCCGAAGCGGACCGCCGAGGTCACCGGCATTGCGGAGAAATCGATCCGCGCCGCGGCGGAGCTGTGGGGCACGGCTAAGACGAGCTTCCTGATGCACGCGCGCGGCATCGAGCATCACTCGCACGGCGTCGAGAACTGTCTTTCGACCATCAACATCGTCCTGGCCTCGGGACGCATCGGCAGGCCGAACTGCGGTTACGGCACCGTGGTGGGGCAGGGGAACGGGCAGGGCGGGCGTGAGCACGGCCAGAAATGCGATCAGCTTCCCGGCTGGCGCGACATCTCCAATCCCGCGCATCGCGAATATGTCGCCGGCGTGTGGGGCGTGAAGGCGGAGGAGCTCCCCGAGGCGGGCGTCGACTGCTACGAGATGATGCGGAAGATCGACGCGGGGGAGATCAAGGGACTGCTGTCGATCTGCTTCAATCCGAAAGTCTCGCTGCCCGACAACGCGTTCGTCACGCGCGCGCTGGAGAAGCTCGAGTTCTTCACCGTCATCGACTTCTTCCTAAGCGAGACCGCGCAGCACGCCGACATCGTTCTGCCCGGATCACTGCACGAAGAAGATGAAGGGGTCGTCGCGCAGGTCGAAGGGCGCGTGATCAAGATCAACAAGGCGGTCGATCCGCCGGGCGATGCGAAGCAGGACTGGCGCGTCATCCAGGACATCGCTCATGCGCTGGGCCGCCCGCACGGGTTCACGTTCGAGAGTCCGCGCGAGATCTTCGACGAGCTGCGCGTCGCGTCGAAGGGGGGCGTCGCCGACTACTTCGGCATCACGTACGAAAAGATCGAAGCGAACAACGGAGTCTGCTGGCCCTGCCCGACGCTCGAGCATCCCGGCACGCCGCGGCTGTTCGAGGACCAGCGGTTCTACTTCCCCGACGGCAAGGCGCGCTTCAACGTCGCGGCATACCGTCCGCCGGCGGAGGACGTCGACGCGGAGTATCCGGTCATCCTGACGACCGGCCGTGTCGTCAGCCAGTTCCTCTCCGGCACGCAGACGCGGCGGATTGGTCCGCTGGTCGACCAGTATCCCGAGCCGCGCGTCGAGATCCACCCGCGCCTCGCCCAGAAGTACGGCATCGCGGACGGCGACTGGACGACCGTCGAGTCGCGGCGCGGCACCGTCACGCTGCGCGCGCAGGTCGTGACCACCATCCGCCCCGACACGGTCTTCATCCCGTACCACTGGCCGGGAAAGAAGTCGGCGAATCAATTGACCATCGCGGCGCAGGATCCGGTGTCGAAGATCCCCGAGTACAAGGTGTGCGCGGTGAGAATTTATCCCGAGCGCAGCGAGGGATCAGTGGAGCAGCAGCGATGAACGCAACCACAACGCGAGGACCGGCCGTGTATCGCGGCTGCTCCGTTGACTCCTCGCTTCGCTCGGAGTGAACTTGCAAGAATTCTTCATCGATCCAAACCGCTGCATCGGCTGCCAGTCGTGCGTGGCGGCGTGCAGCGAGTGCGACACGCATCGCGGCACGTCGATGATCCATCTCGAATACGTCGACCGCCCGATCTCGGTGCAGACCGTGCCGGTCGTCTGCATGCACTGCGATTCGCCGACCTGCGCCGAAGTCTGTCCCGCGGATGCCATCAAGCGGACCGGCGACGGCGTCGTGCAGACCGCGCGCAAGCCGCGCTGCATCGCCTGCAACAACTGCGTGCTCGCCTGTCCGTTCGGCGTGCCGAAGATGAAGGTCGAGCTCTCGCTGATGATGAAGTGCGACATGTGCTACGACCGCACCTCGGTCGGTTTGAAGCCGATGTGCGCCAGCGTCTGCCCCTCCGGCGCGCTCTACTTCGGCACGCGTGAGGAGATCGAGCACCTCCGGCCGCGCTCGAAGCCGGTGAACCAGTTCCAGTTCGGCGCGCAGACCATCACCACCAAGGTGCACATGATGGTTCCGCGCACCGACGCCGTGACGCACGTCGACGTCCTCTCCGCGATGGAAGAGCGCCCGCTCGACGACGTCTTCGAGGAGATTCCATGAGCTCGCAAACACCCGACGGCCGTCCGTACCACGAGCAGCCGCAGTGGCGGAACGATTTCCCCATCGACTGGCCGCAGGATGAATACGTCGCGCGGCGCGACTTCACGAAGTTCCTCGTGCTGACGAGCTTCGCGTTCGCCGTCGGCCAGCTCTGGATCGTCGTCGAGAATTTCGCGCGCAAGCGGCGGGGAAGACTTCCCGTGCGTCGCATCGCGCGCGCCGACGCGATCCCCATCGGCGGCTCGCTGGTGTTCGGCTATCCGGCGCCGCACGACGCCTGCATCGTCATGCGCACCGGACCGCAGCAGTACGTCGCGTACAACCAGAAGTGCACGCACCTGAGCTGCGCGGTGGTGCCCGACCCGAAGCGGATGTGCCTCCACTGCCCCTGCCACAACGGCTCGTTCGAGATCGCCACCGGTGTGCCGCTCTCCGGTCCGCCGCGCCGTCCCCTGGAGCGCATCCGGCTCGAGATCCGCGACGGCCACCTCTACGCGACCGGTCGCGAGGTGCGCGCATGAGCTTCTCCCGGCAGCAGAAGACGACGATCGTCTTCGGAATCCTGTCGATCGTCGTGATGATCGTGGTGCTGCAGCTCTGGCTCCTCACCGCGACGATGAACGCGTTCCTCGCCGGACAGGAGCGCGTGATCGCGCCCGCGGCGGTGGCGAGCATCATCTGCTTCGCGCTGAACCTTGGGCTGCTGACGTACATCTATCGGATGGAGCGCCGTTGATTCGCGAATTGCATCCCGCCTACTTCGCCCTGGTGATGGCGACGGGGATCGTATCGATCGCGGCAAAGCTGCTCGCCGTCCCGGTCGTGCCGCTCGTGCTGCTCGTGATCAACGTGATCGCGTACGTCGCGTTGTGGGCGCTGACGATCATCCGCATCGCCCGCTATCCGCGCGAGGTGTTCGCCGATCTCATCGACCATCAGCGCGGCGTCGGCTTCTTCACCACCGTCGCCGCGACGAGCGTCCTCGGCTCGCAGCTCGTGATCGTCGCGGGACAGGAACAGTTCGCCTTCGCGCTCTGGATCGCGACCCTGCTGCTCTGGCTCGTGCTCATCTACGCCGTCTTCACCGCGTTCACGGTGAAGGAGACGAAGCCGCCTCTCGATCAGGGGATCAACGGCGGCTGGCTGGTGGCGGTCGTCGCGACGCAGTCGGTGTCGACGCTCGCGTCGGTGCTCACGCCATCGGAGACGCTGCTCTTCGTCAGCCTCGCCTTCTGGCTCGCCGGCGGGATGCTCTACATCTGGCTGATCTCCCTCATCTTCTATCGCTACACGTTCTTCAAGTTCGCGCCGTCCGACCTGATGCCGCCGTACTGGATCAACATGGGAGCGATGGCGATCTCGACGCTGGCCGGCACGCTGCTGCTCGCGCGCGCCGATGCATCGCCGCTGCTGCTGTCGCTCCGTCCGTTCATCCTCGGCTTCACGATCTTCTTCTGGGCGACCGCCACCTGGTGGATCCCGATGCTGGTGATCCTTGGCGTCTGGCGTCACGGCTACAAACGCTTCCCGCTCACCTACAGCCCGCTCTACTGGGGCGCGGTCTTCCCGCTCGGCATGTACACGGTCTGCACGTTCCGCCTGGCGCGCGTGACCGGCGTCCATTTGCTCGACGCCATCCCGCCGGTGTTCCTGGTGATCGCGCTCGCGGCATGGACGGTCACGTTCGTAGGGCTATGGGGTCGCATCTGGACAATTAACTTAACGCCGCGGCGTTAAGTTAATTGTCCAGATGCGACCCCAATATGACATCGGTCAGGGCTCGTTCCGCGGACCGTCGCGAGAATGGACTCATGACGACGACAATGATGGAGTTCTCGACCAAAACCGTTGGCGAGCTCGCGGTCGAAGTACCGGCCGCGATTCGCGTGTTCGAAGCGTGGAAGATCGACTATTGCTGCGGCGGACGCACGCCGCTCCCCGAGGCCTGCAGCGCGGCGGGGAAGAGCGTCGATGAATTCGTCGCGCAGCTCATGCGCGCGGCATCGGTGCCGGACAACGCGGCGCGCGACTGGGCCGGCTCGACGCTCACCACGATCGCCGCGAACATCGTGACGACCTATCACGACTACACGCGCCAGGAGCTGCAGACGCTCGCACCGCTCGCGGCGAAAGTCCTCGGCGTCCACGGCGAGCGCCATCCGGAGCTGGCGGAGGTCGTGGCACTCATCGCCGACGTGACCGCCGACATGGTTCCGCACATGCTGAAGGAAGAGCAGGTGCTGTTCCCGTACGTGAATCAACTGGAGCAGGGGAGCGCGCCGACGCCGTTCTTCGGCACGGTGAAGAATCCGGTGCGGATGATGATGGCGGAGCACGACCGCGTCGGCGAGATCATCGCCGGTCTCCGTGCGGCGACGAGCGACTACTCGGTGCCGGACAACGCCTGCTTCAGCTATCGCGAGCTGTATCGCCGCCTGGCCGAATTCGAAGCGCGCACGCACGAGCACATCCACATCGAGAACAACCTCTACTTCCCGCGCGCCGTGGAGCTCGAGGATCGAGCCGGCAACGCGTCGCCCGCCGTCGCGGCCGGACACGCGTGCGGCTGCGGGCACTGATGCCCGGCGCGCTGCACGAATTTCTCACCCGCGATCACGCACGGCTCGACGCGCTGCTGTCGAGCTGTCGTGACGCGGCGGGCGCGATTCCGTACGACGCGTACGACGCATTCCGTCGCGGCCTGCTCTGGCACATCGGAGTCGAGGAGCGGGTGCTGTTTCCGGAGCTGCGCGGGCACCACGCGACGCCGGAGGTCGAGCGGCAATTACATCGCGATCACGCCGCGCTGGCCGCGCTGCTCGTTCCGCCGCCGACGCACGCCGAGATCGAGCAGATCGCCGCGATTCTCGAATCGCACAACGAGATCGAAGAGCGCGGAGGCGGGGCGGGCGGAGCTACTTCGTCAGTTGACGTAGCGACGCCTTCAGCAGCGTCGAGAACTCCGCCTCGCCGCCGGTCTGCTTGCGGGCGGCGTCGAGCGCGGCGTCGGCGGCGGCGGGCTTGTAGCCGAGGTTGACCAGCGCGGAGTGCACGTCATCGTCGATGGCGTGACGCGCGGTGCTCGGCGTGACCGGCGTGCCGGCGGGGAGCGTCAGTTTGTCGCGCAGCTCGAGACAGATCCGCTCCGCGGTCTTCTTGCCGACGCCGGGGATGGAGGAGAGCTTGCGGACGTCGTCGCGCGCGACCGCGTCGGCGAGATCGGCGACGTCGATGCCGGAGAGGATCTTCTGCGCGACGGTCGGGCCGATGCCGGAGATCGAGATCAGCTTCTCGAACGCGATCTTCTCCTCCGTCGTTGCGAAGCCGTAGAGCGAGAGCTGATCCTCGCGGACGTGCGTGTAGATCTCCAGCTCGATCTCGCTCCGCCCTTCCAGCTTGTAGTAGGTCGTGAGCGAGATGTGCACTTCGTAGCCCACGCCGCCGGTGACGACGAGCGCGCGCGTGGCATCGAGCTGGCGGATGTGGCCGTGGAGGTAGGCGATCATTACTTGCGCCGCCACCTCACCCCGCCCGGCGTGTCCTCGAGCAGGATGTCCTTCGCCAGGAGCAGATCTCGAATGCGATCGCTCTCCGCGAAGTTGCGCGCCTTGCGCGCGGCGTTGCGCTGCGCGATCAGCTCCTCGATCTCCGCGTCGAGGTTCTCTTCGCGCTTCGGATAGATGTCGAGCACCGGATCGACTTTCACCAGCGCTGTCCTGATCCCCTCGGCGTCCGCGGGTGTGATGCGGCCGGCGTCCATGGCGACGTTCGCGTCGCGGATCAGCGTGAAGAGCGCGGCGAGCGCGCCGGCGGTGTTGAGGTCGTCGTCCATCGCCTCTTCGAACGCGATGAGGAACTTTCCGATCAGCTCGTCGGCGTGCCCGTCTGATTCCTTCGCGCCGTGCGGTCCCGACTTCGCGAGCTCGTCGACGCGGATCAGGAACGACCCGATGCGGTTGAGCGCGTTCTTCGCGTCGTCGAGCGACTGCATCGTGAAGTTCAGCTTCGTCCGGTGCGGCACCGACAGCAGCGCGTAGCGCAGCGCGAGCGCGTCGTAGCCCATCTCCCGGATCTCGCGCAGCGTGTAGATGTTGCCGACCGACTTGGACATCTTCTGCTGGTCGATGTTGAGGTGCTCGCCGTGAATCCAGAAGCGGACGAACGGCTTGCCGGTCGCCCCTTCGCTCTGCGCGATCTCGTTCTCGTGATGCGGGAAGATCAGGTCGACCGCGCCGGTGTGGATGTCGAACGTCTCGCCGAGGAGATCCATCGACATCGCCGAGCACTCGAGGTGCCAGCCGGGACGTCCTTCGCCGATCGACGTCGGCCACGACGGCTCATCCTCTTTCTTTGCTTTCCAGAGCACGAAGTCGCGCGCCGATTCCTTTTCGTATTCGTCCGATTCGATGCGGCTGAAGCCGCTCGTCGTGTCGATCTCGACCGGCGAGAGCTGGCCGTACTTCTCGAGCGAGGAGACCTTGAAGTAGGTCGAGCCGTCGGCGACGTACGTGTGTCCGCGCTCCGTGAGCTGCTCGACCAGCGCGACCATCTGCGGGATGTACTCGGTGGCGCGCGGATACGCATCCGCGGGCCGGATGCGCAGCTCGGCCAGCGCGGCGTGGAACGCCTCGATGTACGGCGCGGTGTAGGTGGCGATGTCCTGGCCCGCCGCATTCGCGTTGCGGATGATCTTGTCCTCGACGTCGGTGATGTTCATGACCTGGCGCACGCGGAAGCCGCGGAACTCGAGGTAGCGGCGGAGGATGTCGCCCCACAGAAACGTGCGCAGGTTCCCGATGTGCGGGTGGTTGTAGACGGTCGGGCCGCAGGAGTAGATGCGGACCTCGCCGGGCACGAGGGGCACGAACTGCTCTTTTTGCCGCGTCAACGTGTTGAAGAGATGGAGATCGGACATGTGGCGGGCATTATAAGAATGCAAAATGCAAAATGCAGAATGCAGAATGTCTTTGCATTTTGCATTTGGCATTCTGCATTTCGACCATGCTGACCAGAGCCGGTTTTACTCAACGCTTTTCGACCCGTGCCGTCTTCGGCATGGTCCACCTCCTTCCGCTGCCGGGAGCGCCGCTGTTCCGCGGCTCGCTCGACGAAGTGATCGACGCGGCGCTGCGCGATGCGCGGGCGATCGCCGAAGGAGGCTGCGACGGCGTGGTCGTCGAGAACTTCGGCGACAAGCCGTTCTACCGCGGGCGGGTGCCGGCGGAGACGGTCGCGGCGATGACCCGCGCGATCGGCGACGTCGCGCGCGAGGTGAAGCTGCCGGTCGGCGTGAACGTGCTGCGCAACGACGCGCTCGCGGCGCTCGCCGTCGCCGCGGCGGTCGGCGCGGCGTTCATCCGCGTCAACATTCATACCGGCGCGATGCTCACCGATCAGGGGATCATCGAAGGGGAGGCGGCGGAGACGCTGCGGTTGCGCGCGCGGCTCGCGCCCGGGGTGATGATCTTCGCCGACCACATGGTCAAGCACGCCGCGCCGATCGCGCCGTATGACGCGGTGCAGTCGGCGAAAGACCTGCGGCTGCGCGGTCTGGCCGATGCGTTGATCGTGACGGGAGCGGAGACGGGAGCGGCGCCCGATGCGTCGCGCCTGGCGATGCTCGCGGATGCGATCGGCGACGCTCCGCTGCTCATCGGCAGCGGCTTGAGCGACGAGAACGCATCGCTGTTCGCCGCCGCGGATGGGGCGATCGTCGGCACCGCGATGAAAGTCGATGCCGACGTCGCCCGTCCGGTTGATGTGAGGAGAGTCGAGCGGATCACCCGCTCGTTCAAAGCGTTCGGCGGCCGGTGACGAGCTGCACGATCAGCACGATGACGGCGATGACCAGCAAGAGATGGATCAGCGATCCCCCGACATGCAGCGCGAAACCACCGAGCCAGCAGATGATCAGGATCACGATGATGAGCCAGAGCAGATTGCCCATGTGCGAATTCCTTTCGCCGGCTCATCAGTGCGAGGGGCGTGCCCGCGGCCGCTTCCACTTCTTCGCCCGCACTGATTTCTGCAGATCGGCGAGCGTCACCGGCCGCACTTTGGGGCGCAGCGGCGGGATGACGATCCAGAAGATCCAGAGCGGAACGCAGCCGAACGCTTCCTTGCCGAAGTAGTCGCCGAAGACGAACGGCGTCATGTCGACCTCGAAGCGCGCGGCGAAGCGCTCGATGAATTGCGCGGCGTCGTTGCCGTCGAGCCCGAGGTCATGCTGCAGACGATCGTCGTCCTTCAGTTTTTCCGGCGCGATCCTCAACTCCTCGGCCACGAACTCCCGCAGCGCCTCGCTGATCATCGAATGAGCTCGAGCCCCGTCTCTTCGTCGCGCGCGCGGACGATCTCGTGCTCGAGCCGCGCGAGGTGCATCTCGAGAGTCGGAAAGACGATCCCTTTTTTGAGATGTCCGCCGAGGGTCGAGCCGTCGCGCCGCCCTAGGACGACGTGCGCGTGGATCTTCGAAGGGGAGACGTTGCCGGCGAGCGACAACACCTCGACCTGTTCATCGACCGGGATGTCTTCGTACTGCTTCGTCTCGCGATTCCAGTACGCGATCACCGACGACTCGAACGCGCCGATGGCCTGAAACCAGGCGGACAGGATGCGTTGCTCGACGACGAATTGCTGCAGTGTGGCGAGGACGTCGTCGCCTTTGTCGAACACGAGGAGCGAGCCGTACGCGCGCATGGGCGCAATCTACCAGACCCTTTGAAATCGTAACGGTCTTGTGCGCCGGCCGTCAGAAATGAAGAGCTACTCTGACTTGCAGGGAGTGACCGATGGCGACGATCAAATGGGCCGTTCTCCTGCTCCTCGCAACGTCCGCCGGTGCCGCGGCACCAGATACCTCGAGCGAATTGCTCATGGTGCGAACGGTCAACATACGCAGTACGCAGAAGAAGTGGTCGCTGGACCAGGCTGTTGAGCTGCGGCAGAAGCTCGATGAAGTCGTTCCCATTCTGATCCCGGACCCGTCGGACGGCGCGGACCTCATGATCGAATACGAGGAGAGTATTACCGGCACTACGGATGCCGATCGAGCGACCACGTGGCGCGCAACGCTGTTTCGCCTGGCCTGCCAGAGCCGCGAGTTTGGCGAGCCGCCGAGCCGGATTGTCCGTGGGAAATGCGAGAACAATCTGTTCGTCCGCATCGGGATGGGGAAGCTGTCCGGTGCGGTCCCGATTGGCCGAAGTGCCAAAGAGGATTTCGCGTCTGCGCTCCGCGACGCGATATTCGGTTTCGCGCCCGCGAATAAGGCGCCGGTGGCTCCACCGCCCGTCGCTCCCGTGCCGGTGCCCGCCCCTCCGCAGCCGGCCGGAGCCTTCAGCAGTCAGTTGATCACCAGTGAGCCCTCGGTGCCGTCGGAAATCGAATGGACTATCGTCCCGGAACCAATAAACGAGACCCCGGCTCGAACCGCGCCGTAAAAAATCGCAGCGCCGGCGGCTCGTACACCAGCTCCAGTCCCCGAATCTCCTCCCGATGCTCGAAGAGCTCCCGCACGGAGTCGGCGACGACGTCCATGTGCCGGTCGGTGTAGACGCGGCGGGGGATGGTCAGCCGGACGAGCTCGAGCTTCGGGCGGCGATTCTTCCCTGTCAGCGGATCGCGTCCCGACGAGACGATGCCGCGCTCCATCGCGCGGACGCCGCTGTCGACGTACAGTGCCGCCGCAAGGGCCTGCGCGGGGAACTGCTCCTGGTCGAGGTGGGGGAGGAACGCCTTCGCGTCGAGGAAGACGGCGTGGCCGCCGATGGGGAGGACGATCGGGACGCCGTAGTCAACTAGTTGACGACCGAGGTGGCGGACCTGGTGGATGCGATGCGCGATGTAATCGTCGTCCACCATTTCGTGGATCCCCTGGGCGATCGCCTCCATGTCGCGGCCCGCGAGGCCGCCGTAGGTCGGCATCCCTTCGAAGATCACCACCTGTTCGCGCGCCGCCTGCAGAATCTCCTCGTCGTTGCCCGCGAGGAAGCCGCCGATGTTGACGAGACAGTCTTTCTTCGCCGACATCGTGCAGCCGTCGAAGTGCGACATCATTTCTTTGAGAATGTCGCGCACCGGTTTGTCCGCGTAGCCCGCCTCGCGCTCCTTGATGAAGAACGCGTTCTCCACCGCGCGCGTCGCGTCGCACCACATGCGGATGCCGTGATGGCGCAGCAGCGAGCGCGTCTCGCGGAGGTTCTCCATCGACACCGGCTGTCCGCCCGCGAGGTTCACTGTCACCGCGACATTGACGTACGGGACGTTCGGCGCGCCGGCGCGCTCGATCGCCGCCTCGAGCTTGACCAGGTCGACGTTCCCTTTGAACGGATGGTCCGACATCGGGTCGTGCGCTTCGTCGATGATCACGTCGGCGAACGTGCCGCCCTGCAGCTCCTGATGCACGCGCGTCGTGGTGAAGTACATGTTGCCGGGGATGACATGGCCGGGCCGGATGAGGATGCGCGAGATGAGATGCTCCGCGCCGCGTCCCTGATGCGTCGGGATAACCCACTTGAAGCCGTAGATCTCTTTCACTGCCGCTTCGAAGCGATAGAAGGAGCGCGCGCCGGCGTACGCCTCGTCGCCGCGCATCATCGCCGACCATTGCGCGTCGCTCATCGCCGACGTGCCGCTGTCGGTGAGCAGGTCGATGTAGACGTCCTCGCTGCGCAACAGAAAAGTGTTGTAACCGGCCTCTGCGATTGCGCGCTCACGCTCCGCGCGCGTGGTCATGCGAATCGGTTCGACGCTCTTGATCTTGTAAGGCTCTGCAACAGGTCTTGCCATGGGAAACAGGTTAGGCGAGCGCTGAACGTTGGGCGGTGAGGAGACGTACGGGAGGCGGGTGACGAGTGTCACACGAGGGGGGCGAATGAAGAATTTCGAATTGAGAATTAAGAATTGAGAACCGACCGGGCACAGCCGTTCCTGATTCTTAATTCGAAATTCGAAATTCTTAATTCGTAAATCGGTGACTTTGCTCACGGCCGCAAACGCGCCCCGCTGCTATTTCTTCTTACCTCTCTCAAAACGCCCCCGGTTGAAAAGGAGGTTCCCTGATGCGTTCCCTCATCCGCGCGCTCGGCGTGCTGATGCTGTTCGTTTGTCTTCCCGCGACGGCGGTCGAGATGCAGATCGAAGGTCTGCAGGACAGTCTCGACGGCGCGCCCACGATCAATCACTGCACGCTGCGCAAGGCGATCATCAACGCGAACGTCGACTCCGCGCCGTATCCGCAGTGCCAGGCCGGCAGCGGCCTCGATGAGATCGTCTTCAATCTCCCCGGCACGATCACCTTCGCCTATCCCGGCATCATGGAAGACGGCGGCGTGACCGGCGATCTCGACATCACGTCGTCGCTCACCATCACCGGCCATCCCGACGGCACGGTGATCGACGCCGCGTCGCTCGACCGTGTCATCCACATCAACCCGGCCGGCGCGCCGGGCGTGGTGGTGACGCTCAACAACCTGACGCTGACCGGCGGCTCGGGGCTGGGCGGCGGTGGCGGCATCCTGGTCAACGCCGCGACGCTGATCCTCAACAACGTGACGATCAAGAGCTCGTTCGCTGATCAGGGCGACGGCAGCGCGATCTGGACGACGAACGGCGCGGTCCTGCAGATGAACAACTGCACGATCAGCGGCAACAACGCGACGTTCTACGGCGCGGTCGTGGTGGAAGGTGCGACCACGATCACCAACAGCACGATCACGAACAACAACTCGTCCTGGTCGAACCTCACCGGCGGCATCCGCGCGCTCGGCGCGGTGTCCCTGCGCAACACGATCGTCGCCGGCAATCACGGCGACATCGGCGATCTCCCCAATCTCGACGGCACGTTCACATCCCTCGGCTACAACATCATCGGCCCGCTCGGCACACGCCCCGATAACCCGACGATCGTCGCGACCACGGGCGATCAGATCGGCGTCGCGACCGCGTCGATCAACCTCGGTCCCCTCCAGAACAACGGCGGACCGACGCCGACGCACGCCCTCGGTGCGGGCAGCATCGCCATCGACAAGGGCCACAGCAGCGGATCGGCGACCGATCAGCGCGGCCTCACTCGTCCGTGCGACAACGCGGCGATCGCGAACGCGACCGGCGGCGACGGCGCGGATGTCGGCGCGTTCGAATTGCAGGGCGTCTGCGCTCCGGCGGCAGCACCGCCCGATGCGGTCGACGACAACGCGGTGGTCGCGGAGGACAGCGGTCCGAACGTGGTCAACGTGTTGACCAACGACTCCGATCCGAACGGCGATACGATCACCATCACCGGCGTGACGCAGGGCTCGCACGGCAGCGTGTCGTTCACCGCGGCCAGCGTGACCTACACGCCGTCCGCGAACTACAACGGCAGCGACTCGTTCACCTACACCATCGACGACGGCAACGGCGGCACCGACACGGCGACCGTCTCCGTCACGGTGACGGCGGTGAACGACGTGCCGGTGGCGACCGGCGAGTCGTACAACATGAATCAGGACACGACGCTCAACGTCGCCGCGCCGGGCGTGCTGGCGAACGACAGCGACATCGACGGCGACACGCTGCACCCGGTGCTCGTGACGAATGTCGCGCACGGAACGCTCACGCTCAATGCCGACGGCTCGTTCAGTTACACGCCGGCCGCGCATTTCACCGGTGTCGACACGTTCACCTACCAGGCGAACGACGGCACCGCTGGCTCGAACACGGTGACGGTGACGATCCACGTGCTCGACACCGAGCCGCCGGTGATCACCGCGTCGCTCACGACCGCGACGCTCTGGCCGCCCGATCATTCGCTGATCGACGTCGGCCTCACGTACAGCGCGACCGACAACGGCGGCAGCGCGACGACGACGGTCGCGGTCTTCAGCGACGAGGACGACGTGACGTCAGCCGGCGGCGATCAGTCGCCCGACGCGAAGGGCGCGCTGCGCCTCCGCGCCGAGCGCGATGCGACGAGCGACGGCCGCTTCTACCTGATCCGCGTCACCTCGACCGACGCGTCGGCGAACACGTCGCACGAGTGCCTAACGGTCGTCGTGCCGAAGAGCCTCAGCGCCGCGGATGTCGCGTCGGTGAGCGCGCAGGCCAGCGCCGCGCGCACGCAGTGCACCGGTGCGGGTCTCTTCGTCGTGGGAGATGGCCCGGTCGTGGGCCCGAAGCAGTAGCGAACCACGGTTTCCAGTGGGGGGGACAGGCGCCTCGCCTGTCCTCCTCACCCTCCCGCCGCCCCGAGCACGAACGACAGCAGCAGAAGCAGCAGCACGGTCGTCGTGATGATCACGAACGTGATGTCCCGCTCGCGGGCGAACAACACGATCGACGCGGCGACGCGCGCCACGGGCGTTGCGATCAGCAGCAGCAGTCCGAGGTTCGCGACGTGCTCGCCCGAGGGACGTCCGAGGACCATGAGAATCATGCCGGCGACGACGAAGATCGCGCTCAGCCCGACGCCGATGCGCAGCAGCCAACTGATCAGGATCTCCGCTTTCACGACAAGCCTTTCACCAGCATCTCCACTGACACAACCACCAGCACGACGACGAACACGGCGCGGATGACGCGGCTCTGCGCGCGCCCGAGGAAGCGCGAGCCGACGGTCGCGCCGAGGAGCACGCCGGCGGCGACGGGGGCGGCGAGCACCGGATCGATCTGGCCGCGGACGAAATAGAGTCCCGCGCTCGCGGCCGCGGTGACGCCGATCATGAAGTTGCTCGTGGCGGCCGACACCTTCATCGGCAGGCGCATGGCGAGGTCCATCGCCGGCACCTTCAGCGCGCCGGAGCCGATGCCGAGGAGGCCGCTCGCCGCGCCGGCGAGATACATCAGCCCGAGTCCGGTGACCGGGTTCGTCACGCGATAGTCAACAGCTTGACCAGTCGCCTCGTCGAAGTAGCTGCTGTGCAGGCGGAGACGGTCGGCGAGCGGACTGACGTACGCGTCGGCGTGCAGCTCGCGGCGCTTCTTCAGCATCGCCACGGCGGACCAGGCGAGGAGCAGTCCGAAGAGGATGAAGAGGAAGCGCGTGTGGACGATGCCGGCGAGATACGCGCCGCTGATCGCGCCGAGCGTCGTGCCGATCTCGAGAAACATCGCCACGCGCAGGTTGGCCAGGTTCTCTTTGACGTAGGCCGCGGCCGCGCCGCTGGACGTCGCGATGACGGAGATGATCGACGCGCCGATCGCGAGGCGGATGTCGACGCCGAAGATCAGCGTGAGCGCGGGGACGATGATGATCCCGCCGCCGAGCCCGAGGAGCGAGCCGGTGAAGCCGGCGATGAGTGCGATCGCGAAGACGCTCGCGATGAGTGTCACTCGCCCTCGTTCGGATCCACCGTCGCCGCCGCCGTCAACTCGGCCGAGGCTTCGCGGTACTCGGGGAGGTCGGCGGGGATCGCCGGCACGTGCTTCGCCACGATCTCCTTGGTGCCGAAGACGCCGAGCTTCTGCATCAGGAACTCGAACTTCGCCTCGAGGTCGTCGATGATCGGCTGCTTGTTCTGCGCGGGGAGCTCCCACATCCTCTTCTTGAACGGGCCGATCGCTTTCTTGCGCGTCTTGTAGACGAACTGCTCGTCCGTCTCGCTCGGCTTGCGCTCGTCCTGACAGTTGGCGAAGCAGAAGTCGCGGATGGCGTCCTTCATCTCGCGCGGCAGCGTCGGCGCGTCGAGGATCATGTTCTGGAAGCCGGTGGCGAGATGGATCTCGACGGCGTCGCTCTCCGGGAACTTGTTGAACACCGACTCCGGCAGCGTCGACGCGCCGTGTTGCACCGAGCCGGCGATGCCGTACTCGTCGCGGCAGATCCGCGTCGTCTCGCGCAGCACGTCGAAATCGATCTTCGCCTCGGCCACCGTGCCGTCGGCCAGCGGAACGCCGCCGTGCGACGTGCCGGTCTGCACGCTGATCTTGGCCATGCCGACGTCGCCGAGCTCGCGCTTCACGCCGTCGACGTAAGCGCGGACTTCATCCGGCTGCGTGTTGTACTTGCCCACTTCGCCGATCTCGCCGCCGATGGAGACCGTGATCCCCTTCGGCTGGCGCGCGCGGATGTACTTCGTGAAGTGCGCGGTGCCCATGTAGTTCTCGCGCTGCTGCTCGTCGCGCGTCTCGTGCTTCAGGTCGACGAGCGTCGAGGTGTCGATGTCGATGTTGTAGAACTCCGCGGCGATCGCCTCGTCGATCAGCGACTCCAGCGCCTTGATCTCCGCCGCTTTCCCTTCCTCGGTCACCCACTTCTTCGCGCTCGCCTGGAAGTGATCGCCCTGGATGAACACCGGTCCGCGGAATCCTTCCTTGATCGCCGCCGCGAGGACGCACGCCGCGTACTCGGCGGGACGCTGTTCGGTGTAGCCGATCTCGGAGCGGGCGATCTCGAAGATGAACGCGCCGACGTCGTTGCGCATCGCCGCGCGGAAGAGCGCGCGCGCCGAGTCGTACGTCAGGGCGCGGATGTTGAAGGCGGGGACGGTGAAGCGCTGCGAGACTTCGCCGCGCGCGATCGCCATGTAGAGCGGGTAGATCGATGAGGAGATCGCGCCGGCATGCCGCGCCTGCAGGTGGATCTGCTTTCGAGCCTCGGATTTCGCCGCCGCGTCGGTGCTGAAAACGGCGGTGTGGATCAGTTCATCGATGTTCGCGTTCATGGGCGCGAGTTATAGCAGAACCTCGTCCTACGCCTCCAACGGCTCTCCCACCCACAGCTCCGACGACTCCGCTTCGCTGATCCAGTACGTGACCCGATCGCGCTTCAGCGCGTTGTCGGACGGCACGTTGCACGAGTGCCGGGTCGGGATGTAGCCGCTGCTCGACAGCTCCTCGTCGGAGATCAGGTCCCACAGTTTCACCGAGCTGCCGGAGCGGACGTAGATGCGGCGCAGGCCGTCGGCGTTGGTCAGCGTCTCGAGCTTCTGGAGGACGCGTGCGCCACCTTCGTTGAGCCGCCGGCCGCGGAGTCCTTCGCGTAATGCCAGTGCTGAAAGTGCCATCGTTCTAAACGGCATGCACGTGACCGATCTGGTCCATGCGATGCGGCGGAAGGAGCTCGGACCACTTGCTGGCGGTGGCCATGTCGAGGATGAACTCGATGGCCCGTCCATGCGCGCGCAGGCGGAGCACCGCGCCGCTGGCGATGCCGCCGGTGAGCAGGTCGCTGCCGTACTCGACCTCGTCGATCTGATCGATGTCGAGCATCGCGTCGAGGTCGGGATTCTCGTAATAGATCGTCAGTTGTTCGAGCGTCAGCGCAACCGGGATGTGATTGCGGCCGTCGACCAGTTCCGCGCGCGAGCTGACTTTCGCCGTCGGGCGATGGCGCAGCAGGATCGTTTCGAACGAATCGTTGAGGCGCGAGCGCCGATACCACCAGACGAGTGCCGCGAGGGCGGGCACACCGAGAGCGATGAGCAGGTAGTTGGGCGCCATGGATTGTCTCCGTTCCATCCCACGGTACGCCTCGCACCGGAGAATAGATACGTAAACCTTCCGCGCTAGTGCGTGCCGGCTTTGCGCTCCTGCGCGACGCGCTCGCGCTCGGCTGCGCGCTCCGCGCGCCGCTGGTTCGCCTCGTCCTTGAGGCGGTCGCCGATCGCGCATCCCGTCGGCGTCGTGGCGAGGCCGCCCTCGGCGGTCTCTTTCAATCCACGCGGAAGCGCGCGGCCGATGCGCACCATCGCCTCGACCACTTCATCCATCGGAATGACCGATTCGACTCCGACGAGCGCGAGCTGCGCGGCGGTGAGTCCGTGCACGGCGAAGAGCGCGTTGCGCTTCACGCACGGGACTTCGACCAGTCCGCCGACCGGATCGCAGACCAGGCCGAGCGTGTTCTTCAGCGCGAGCGCGGCGGCCTGGATGCTGTCGTGGGTGTTGCCGCCCATCATGTAGGCGACCGCGGCCGCTCCCATCGACGCCGCGACACCGACTTCGTTCTGGCAGCCGCCCGCGGCGCCGGAGATGTTCGCCGACAGCGCGATGATCGAGCCGATGCCGCCGGCGACGACGAGCGCGCGCACGGTCTTCTCCGGATCGATGTTCCGCTCTTCCTCCAGCGCCAGCAGCATGCCGGGGACGACGCCTCCGGCACCCGCGGTCGGCGCGGCGACGATGACGCCCATGCGCGAGTTCTCGCCCATCACCGACAGCGCATAGAGCTCGGCCTTGATGGTGAGCGGATCGAGGAAGGTGCGGCCCGCGAGGAACGCCTCGTTGAGCTTCTTCGCCTCATTGCCGACGAGCTTGCCCATCGACACGCCGCCGCTCTTGCCGCGCTCCACGCAGTCGCGCATCACCGCGCGGCGCCGCTTGAGCGCGAGGAGGATGTCGGCGGCCGGGATGCCGTGCTCCTGCTCGTCGGATTCGAGGAAGACGTCGGCGAGGTCGCGATCGGCTGCGAGTTCTTCGAGTTGTTTGAAGGATTCGATCATGCGCGTGCGACAACGCGTCGCCGGTTCACGGTATTCGATCGAGATACTTCGCCTCGGCCACGTCCATCGTCCCGCAGATGCGCTCGAGCGCGACATGGCCGAGGGGCGAGTCGACGTCGATCTGCATGAACGCGTCCTTGCCGCGCTGCTTGCGCGAGCAGTAAAGCGACGCGATGTTGATCCCCTCCTCGGCGATGATGCGCGTGACTTCCGAGATCATCCCGGGACGGTCGCGATAGAAGAGGAGCAGCGTCGGCGAGTCGCCTTTGAAGCGGGTCTGGAAGCCGTTGATGTTGAACACTTCGATCACGCCGCCGCCGATCGACGAGCCGACGATCTCGACCTGACGGTTCGCGCCACGGATCTCGATGCGCACCGTGTTCGGATGCACGTCGCCGAGATCTTCCTCGGTGAAGACGATGTTCACGCCCATTTGTTCGGCGATGCGGATGGCCTCGGGGATGCGCGGATCGTCGACGTTCAGGCCGATCGATCCGCCGACGAGCGCGAAGTCGGAGCCGTGGCCGCGGTACGTCGCGGCGAGCGGGGGATGGAGGATGAATTTCACGTCGACCGGATCTTCGTCGAGGATCTCGCGCGCGACGCGGCCGAGGCGCGCGGTGCCGGCGGTATGCGAGCTGGACGGTCCGACCATGACCGGGCCCATCACATCGAGAATCGAGACTTTGCGGTCATGACGTGTGGCCATCGAGGCTGCGATTTTACGTTACACTCGATGTCCGGTCGCTGATGGAAAAAATGAAGCCCGTCATCCTCGTCGTGGACGACGACGTCCCGATCCAGATCCTCATGCAGAGCCTTCTGCGCGAATTCGGTTTCGAGCCCGTGACCGCGGGCAGCGGAGACCAGGCGCTGGAGGTCGTGCGCGGCGGCCTGCGACCCGACCTCGTGCTGCTCGACATGAACATGCCCGGCATGAGCGGCGTCGACGCGCTGCGCGCGCTGCGCGCCGAGCTCGAGGAGATTCCGATCGTGATCCTCAGCGGCGAGCGCCTCTCGCCCGCGGAGATCGCGGCCCTCGGCGCCACCGGCGCGGTGCAGAAGCCGTTCGACGTGCCGGAGCTGGTGACGCAGATTCGCGGGTACGTGGGCGCCGCGCGGTAGCCACGCGCAAGCAAGCTTGCGCAATCCGAGGGCGGCAGCAAGCTGCCGCACTCCTTTACGGGTAGTACCCCCGAATCGTCTTCGCCCGCCCTTCGCTCACCTGCACGTTCACCTCGCGCCACTTCGAGCCCGGCTTGATGCCTTCGGGCGGGTAGAAGCCGAGGACGTATTGCGAGCGGAGCTCGGTCTGGATCTCGGAGTAGATGCGCGAGAGGTCAGTCGCGTTGTCGATGTAGTAGACGTTGCCGCCGGTCTCGTTGCAGAAGCGGCCGAACTTGTAGCGGACGTCGACTTCCGTCGAACGGATGCCGATGCCGATGCCGTAGATCGGCACGGCCGCGCGGCGCGCGTACTCCAGCGCCTGATCGTAGGTGAACTTCGACGCGGTGTCCTTGCCGTCGGTGATCACCACCAGCGCCTTCTGACCTTTCACGCCGAGGAAGTTGTAGAGCGAGTAAACGACGGCGTCGTAGAGCGCGGTCGATTCCTCGGCGCGGAGGCGCGCCAGTCCGGCGTTCACATCGGCGAGACGGGGAGACCACTTCTGCACCAATGATGGCTCGGTCGAGAAAGCGACGACGAACGCCTTGTCGCCCTGCTTCATCACGTTCGAGAAAAACGTTGCGCCGGCTTTCTGCGCCTCGGACATGCGCGGCTGCATCGAGCCCGACGTGTCGATCGCCACGCCGATGGAGAGCGGGAGGTTGGCGACGTGCTCGAACTTCGACACCTTCACCGGCTTCCCTTCATCGAGCACGCGGAACGCGGATTCGGGGAGGTCGTTGCGCGGACGCCCGTTGACGATCACGGTCGTCGGCAGCTCCACGAGGTGGACGTTGACCTCCTCCATGTACTGCGGCGTATTGATCATCACGACGTCTTCGATCGGCGGCGTCGGATCGTCTTTTAATGTTGCGACGGCGCGGAGATAGCCGACGCCCTCGTTCTTCGGGATGTCGACCACCTGCACGAACGGCGGATCGTAGAGCGTCGCCACCCGCGTTTCGTTGAGGTAGAGCTCGAGCTTCTCCAGCTCCTTGCCGTCCGGCACGCGCACCGACATCTCCACGCGCGTCCTTCCCTTGAGGTTGATCGCCACGCGCGGCGACGTGATGCGGACGCGGAACGGATCGGTGCCGGTGTTGACCACGATCTCGTCGCCGGTGATCGGCTCGTTCTTGTCGTTGAGGGCGATGGCCCGGATGCGGCGCGCCTGCGGCACGTCGCCGAAATCGAGATCGAGCGTGTACGGCGGCTGACGCTTGATCATCACCTTCTTGCCGTCGAGATAGAACTCCACGCCCTTGATCTCGTCGCCGACGACGATGGTCTCGATGTGCTGCAGGCCGGCGAGCAGATCGTCCGCCAGCGGCACGATGCGCAGCTTCGTCTGGCTCGTCTCGATGTCGTCCTTGAGCTGCGCGACCGTGGCCGCGCCGGCCGCCTTCGACTTGAGCTGGTCGGGCGTATCGAACAGCTCCGGCACCGCGATCTTGCTCTCGAAGATTCCCTCGCTGCCGCCGTTCACGTCGGTCACTTTGATGCGCGACTGATAATCGTTCGGACGAAGCAGGCGGTCGATGACGATCGGCAGCTTCTCGTCCTTGATGTCGAATGGATAGTCGAAGCGGTAACGGTAGTTCTCGAAGAGCTGACCGTCCTTCAACACCTCGCCGGTGACGTCGAGGCTGAAGACCTTCGCGCCGCCGACTTCGGCGATCTTGAGCTGCGACTTCGGCACGAACACCGTCATCTCGGTGTCGGTGCGGCCGCCCTGCTTGCCGGGATAGCGGACCGTGAACTCGCCGGCGAGCTTCGGCGCGTTCGGATTGCTGAGCACCACAGACTTGAGGATCTTGCCGACGCTCTCCTCGTTGATCTTCGGCGGATCGAAGACCTTCGGCAGATCGGTCTTGTTCTGCTGCATCTGGAAGATCGCTTTGAGGATGTCGTCGCCGTTCTTGCAGTCCGTCTCGATCTTGCTGACGAAGACCCGCGGCGCGGCGGATTCGTAGAAGACCTCCTGAATCGCGCGGCGGTCGGCGCCGGCAATGCCCATCACCTCGACGGAGATCAGCTCGGCCAGGGCGTCGTTCTGATCGCCCATCGGATTCCAGAGCTTGTAGTCGATGCCATTGCGCGGCATGTAGAAGAGCATGCGCACCTCGTGGCCCATGCCCGGGATGTACGTGTACTTCCAGATCTCGAGCGGCTGCAGCAGGCGCGTGCAATCGGTCTTGATCAACTCTTCCGGCTCGCCGTGAATGAGGTACATGCGCGAGCGGTCGGAGGAGAGGTACTTGAAGCGCGCCTTCGCTTCGTCGAGGCGGTTGTAGTACTCGTCGCGGAAGGCGTGGTTCGTCGTGCCCTGCGCCACGTCGCGGCGGCGCCAGAACTCGGTGATGTAGATCTCGCGCTGCGGATCGGTCTCCAGGATGAGGAACGTATCGAGCTCGGTCGGCATGATGATCGGCTCGACGTCCTGCAGGAACTGGCGGTATTTCTCCGGAAGGGCCGCGATTTTTTCCTTGCGCTCGCGCCGCCCGAGCTTGCGGATGCCGCTGTCCTGCGGCGGCGGCGCGTCCTTCTTCGTGTCGGGGGTCTGTGCGAGGATGCTCGGAGCGAGACAGCAGACAGCGGACAACAGACAGCCGGCCAACAACGTTGCTCTGCCTGATTTCATCCCCGACCTCCGATGCGCATCTATTTGGACAACAACGCCACCACTCCGGTCCATCCGGACGTCCTTCGCGTCGCCTGCGACACCATGCGCGACGTCCATGGGAACGCCTCATCAATTCACAAAGAAGGCCAGTCGGCGCGACGGTTGATTGAAGATGCTCGCGAGCCCGTTGCGCGACTGCTGTCCGCCACTCCTCGTGAAATCGTCTTCACGAGCGGCGGCTCCGAGTCTAACAACGCCGCGATTTTCGGCGCGCTCCCGCGGGTCGGAAGTTCTCACATTGTCACAACGGCAATCGAGCATCCGTCGGTGAGCGAAGCGGTCGCGACACTGCGCCGCCGCGGCTGCGACGTGACAGTCGTGCCGCCGCAGCGCAACGGCGTCGTCGACGCCGCGCGCGTGATCGACGCGCTCCGCGACGACACGCGCCTCGTTGCGATGATGCTGGTCAACAACGAGACGGGTGTCGTGCAGCCGGTGGCGGACGTCGGTCGCGTTTGTCGCGAGCGCGGCATCCACCTCCATTGCGATGCGGTGCAGGCGGCCGGCAAGATCGACATCGACGTCAACCTCCTCGGCGCCGACACGCTGTCGCTTTCCGCGCACAAGATTCACGCGCCGAAAGGAATCGGCGCGCTCTACGTCCGCCGCGGACTGACGCTCGAGCCGCTGATCGCGGGAGGCGCGCAGGAGCGCCGCCGCCGCGCCGGAACGGAGAACGTGCCGCTCGCCGCCGCGTTCGGCGTCGCCGCGACGCTCGCCGCGGACACGAGCGTGCGTCCGGTCATCGCGTCGCTGCGCAACCGCTTCGAATCGGCGTTGCAGCAGTCGCTCGATGTCGTCATTCACGGCGCCGATGCGGAGCGCGTCCCGAACACGAGCAGTGTGATGTTCCGGGGCGCGGACGCCGAGGGGATCGCCATTGCGCTCGACCTCGAGGGAATCGCCATTTCGACCGGATCGGCCTGCTCCTCGGGGCGCGTCGAGCCGAGCGGCGTGCTGCTGGCGATGGGCCTCACGCCGGAGGAAGCGAAATCGACCGTGCGCGTGTCGCTTTCGCGCTTCACGACGGGCGAGGAGATCGAGAGAGTGGTAGAGGTGCTACTACGCGTGGTGCCGCGCTGCGCTCGTCCCGAATAACTCTTGAACCCATCGCGTTTCTTTGTCATTGTTGAAGACGGTCCTCATGCCGGAAGCCTCCCGTGACGCAGCGATTCTTCAGGGCGATCTCTCGCGCATTCAGTTGCCGGACGTCCTGAGCTTCATCGCGATGATCCGGGCCACCGGCAAGCTCACCCTCCGCAACGGTCAGCTCGACCGCACGATCATCTGGAAAGACGGCGAGATCGTCTTCGCCAACTCGAATTCTCCCGAGCACTCCCTCGGGCAGTTCCTCCTTCGCAACGGCAAGATCAACCAGGCGCAGTACGACGAGTCGAAGCGCCGCGTCACGCCGACGATGCGCCACGGCAAAGTGCTCGTGCAGATGGGCGCGATCTCGCCGAAGGACCTCTGGTGGGGCGTCAAGAATCAGGTGCTGGAGATCATCTATTCGCTCTTCACCTGGAAGGAAGGGACGTTCGGCTTCTACGAGTCGGTCGAGGAGATCGCCATGGAGCGGATCGTCCTCTCCATCAACACGTCGAGCGTGATCATGGAAGGCATCCGCCGCCTCGACGAGACGGCGCGCATCAAGGAGAAGATCACCAGCCTCGAGATGGTCTTCATGAAGGTGCCGGGAGAGCAGCCCGATCCCGAGGCGCTCGACATGAGCGATCACGAGATCGAGGTCTACAACCGCATCGACGGCCGGCTCACCATCCGCGAGCTGATCGGACTCTCGGAGATGACGGAGTTCGAAGTCACGCGCATCCTCTTCCAGCTCGTCTCCGCGCGCCTGATCGAGGTCGCGCCGGAGGAGAAGTCGTTCCGCCCGGTCTTCCTCGACGTCGAGGATTCGCCGGAGCTGCTGAAGGTGATCTCGACCTACAACGACATGTTCGGCCGCCTGTACGAGGCGCTGCAGAACGCGGTGGGCGAGGACGCGGCGCGCGAGATCTTCATGACCGCGCTGCAGCAGTCGGAGAGCGACGACCTCTGGGCCGGCGTCTTCTTCGATCAGTACGGCCGCTTCGACGAGAACATGCTGATCGCCAACATCTCCGAGCTCCCCTTCGAGCGCCGCAAGGCGGTCCTGGACGAGGGACTCAACACCCTGCTCTCAGTGCAGCTCTTCGAGGTCTCCCAGCACCTCGACGCCGCCGGCAAGGTCGACGTCTTCCGATTCATCTCGGATCAGAAGGCGTCGATCGAAAAAGCCATGGCGTGAAAAAGCGATTGAGCTGTTGAGCTCAACCGCTTAATAGCTCAACAGCTCAACAGCTATCATTCCCCTCCCATGTATCCAACTCTCATCAAAATCGGCTCGTTCGAGATCACGACCTTCGGTCTGATGATGTTCATCGCCTTCGTCATGGGGGGATGGATTCTGTCGCGGCAGTTCCGGCGGTACGGACTCACCGACGAGCTGGCGTCGTCGATGGTGATGTACGCGGCGATCGGCGGCATCCTCGGCGCGAAGATCTACTACGCCATCCTCTTCAAGGACTGGCATCTCCTCTTCGACCGCGCGGGCCTCGTCTGGTACGGCGGCCTGATCGGCGGCTTCCTCGCCTGCGCCTGGCTGATCCGGCATCGCCGCGTCGATTTCCTCACCGCCGCCGACGCCGCCGCCCCCGCCCTGGCGATCGGCTACGCCTTCGGCCGCATCGGCTGCTTCCTCGTCGGCGACGACTACGGACGCCCGACCGACGGCTGGTGGGGCGTCGCCTTCCCGAAAGGCTCCCCCCCGACGACAGCGGAGGCACTGCGCGAGTTCGGCGTGAAACTCGATCCGTCGATCCCCGCATATCAGGTGCTGCGGGTGCACCCGACGCAGATTTACGAGTCGCTCGCCGCGTTCGCGATGTTCGGGATTTTGATCTGGTACACGCGCCGCGAGCACGCCAAAGGGCGCGGCTTCGCGCTGTTTCTCGCGATGATGGGGATCGAGAGGTTTCTCGTGGAGATCGTGCGCGCGAAAGATGACCGGTTCATCGGGCCGTTCACGATTGCGCAGTTGATCAGCGTCATCCTGATCATCATCGCAATCGTGCTGTGGACGCGGCGGGGGGAGAAGCGGGCCACAGTTCCATGAGCACCTTCACCTTCACCTCCGCCGGCGAATCGCACGGTCCTCAGCTCACCACCATCGTCACCGGCATGCCCGCCGGCGTCACGCTGAGCCGCGATCGCATCAACAACGATCTCGCCCGGCGGCAGCACGGCTACGGGCGCGGCGGGCGGATGAAGATCGAGCAGGACGAGGTCGAGATCGTGGGTGGGGTGCGGGGAGGGGAGACGCTCGGGTCGCCGATCGCGATCGTGATCCGCAACCGCGACTTCGAGAACTGGCGCGGGGCGATGGATCCGTGGGAGCTCGACGAAGCCGAGGCGCACAAGCGGCGGGTGCATGCGCCGCGGCCGGGGCACGTCGATCTGCCGGGCGGGATGAAGTACGACCGGCGCGATCTGCGCGACATCCTCGAGCGCGCCTCCGCGCGGGAGACCGCGTCGCGCGTCGCCGCCGGCGCGATGGCGAAGGAGCTGCTGCGCGCGTTCGATATCGACATCCGCAGCGGCGTCGTCTCCGTCGGCGCGGCGGGCGATCCGGAGTACTCGCCGACGTGGGACGAGCTGACCAGCGTCGACGACGATTCGCCGCTGCGCGCGGTCAATCGCGAGCACGAACCACAGATGGTGGAAGAAGTTGACAAAGCGCGCGAGGCGGGGGAGACGCTCGGCGGCACGATCGTCGTCGCGGCGCGCAACGTCCCGCTCGGGCTCGGGTCGTACGTGCAATGGACGGAGAAGCTCGACGGCCGCATCGCGCAGGCGGTCATGTCGATTCATGCGGTGAAGGCCGTGGCGATCGGCGACGGTGTCGCCGCGTCACGCCGCATCGGTTCCGAGGTGCACGACGCGATTTATCGGGACGAAGAGCACGGATATCACCGCACCACCAACCGCGCCGGCGGGCTGGAAGGAGGCGTGACCAATGGTCAACATGTTGTCGTTCGCGCCTTCATGAAGCCGATCTCCACGCTGCGCCGCGGTCTGCCGTCGATTGACATCGAAACGAAGGAGACGCATCGCTCGCAGTGGGAGCGGAGCGACGTCACGGCTGTTCCTGCGTGCGGCGTCGTCTGCGAGGCGATGCTGGCGATCGTCCTCGCCGCCGCCATGCGCGAGAAGTTCGGCGGCGATTCGCTCCGGGAGATGCGGCGCAATTACGACGCGTATCTCGAGCAGGTGCGGGCGTTCTAATGGACAAGCGCGCCCTCCGCGACCTCTTCCCCGTCACCCGCAATGTCATCTACTTCAATCACGCCGCGGTCGGGCCGCTCTCGTCGCGCGCGTGCGAGGCGATGGAGCGGCACGCGCGCGACCAGCGCGACTTCGGCGCGATGCACTGGCGCGAATGGTACGCGGAGCACGATCGCGTGCGCCAATCCGCGGCCGCGCTGCTCGGGGCGCAGCCGGGCGAGATCGCGATCATCAAGAACACGTCGGAAGGGTTGTCGTTTGTGGCCGAGGGGATGCGCTGGGAGCGCGGCGACAACGTCATCACCACGGGGCTCGAGTTTCCGTCGAACTGGACGCCGTGGAAACGCCTGGAGCGGCGCGGCGTCGAGTGTCGTGTCGCGCCGCTGCCGGTCATCGCCGACATCGAGCCGCTGATCGACGCGCGCACGCGCATCGTCACCGTCTCCTCGGTTGCCTTCCACAACGGCTTCGCCGCCGACCTCGACGCGATCGGAGCGCTCTGCGCGCGACGCAACGTCCTCTTCTGCGTCGATGCGATCCAGTCGCTCGGCGCTCTGCCGATCGACGTCCGCCGTTCGAACATCGCCTTCCTCGCCGCGGATGGCCACAAGTGGCTCTGCGGTCCGGAAGGAGCGGGGATCTTCTTCGTGGCGGCCGAGCATCGCGAGGCGCTGGAGGTGATCGAGAGCGGCTGGACGAACATCGATCGCAAGGGGAAGTTCATCGACTGCTCGACCGACCTGCTCCCCGATGCCCGGCGTTTCGAGGCGGGCTCGCTCAACACGAACGGGATCTACGGACTGAATGCGGCGATCGGGTTGCTGCTGGAGATCGGGATCGAAGCGATCGAAACCGAGGTGCTGCGGCTCGCGAACACGCTCACGAAAAAGCTGCGCGACCTCGGCTTCCAGGTCGAAGAAGCACGCTCCGGAATCGTCGGCGCGACTCCACCAAATGTAGAGAGCAGCGTCATCCGCCTGCACCGCCTCCTGGACGAGGAACGCATCATCACCGCGCCCCGCGAGGGCCTGCTGCGCTTCTCGCCGCACGTCTACAACGACGACGAGGAGATCGATCGCGTCGTCGAAGTGCTGCGGCGTATCATTTAATTCATGCTGATCACGATCCTGTTGTGTGCGATTGCGCTGGGTGTGGGATGGGCGGTGGGAAGCGCGAGGTCGCGCGAGCGGATCGCGCGCGCGGAGCAGGCGCAGGCGGTGGCCGAGGCGCGGCTCAGCGACGTTCAAAGGATGGAAAACGCGTTCGCCGCCACGGCGCAGCGCGTCTTCACGGAGCTGGGGACGACGATCGTCCAGCAGAACCGTGTGCAGGTCGAGGGCTCGCTCGGCACGACGAAGTCGGACATCGCCACGCTGATGGAGCCGCTGGGGAAGATGCTCGACGACTACCGCGGCGAGTTGCAGAAGAGCGAGCGGCTCCGCAACCAGGTGTACGGCGGGCTGGAACAACAGATCAAGACGCTGCTGACGACGCAGCAGTCGGCGCAACGCGAAGCCGCGCGCCTGGCGAACGCGCTGCAGTCGCCGACGGTCCGCGGCTCATGGGGCGAGAACACGCTGAAGCGCTGCATCGAGCTCGCCGGTATGAGCGAGTTCTGCGACTTCGAAACGCAGGAGACGTTCTTCAATGACGAAGGCCGCCGCCTCCGTCCCGACGTGGTGGTCCATCTTCCGAATCATCGCGTGGTCGCGATCGACGCGAAGGTCCCGCTGACGGAGTACAGCGCGGCGGCGAATGAGACGGACGAACAGCGCAAGCGCGAGTTCCTGATGCAGCACGTGAAGACGCTGCGCCGGCATATCGATTCACTGAGCCGCCGCGAGTACCAGGCCGCGATCGGCGACACGCTCGATTTCACGGTGATGTTTCTCCCCGGCGAGCATTTCCTCTCCGCCGGCCTGGTGACCGATCCCTCACTCTTCGAATACGCGGCGGAGAAGAAGGTCGTCCTCGCGTCGCCGACGGTCCTCCTCCCGCTGCTCCGCGCGGTCGCCACCGGCTGGAAGGCGGAGCGCACAGAGGAGAACGCGAAGAAGATGCACGACGCGGGCGTCGAGCTATTCAACCGCTTCGTGAAGGTGATGGAACTGATCGCCGAGACAGGCTCGTCGCTGCAGAAGACTGTCGAAAAATACAACGCGACGATCCGCTCGATCGACACGCGCCTCTGGCCGAAAGGCGAAGAGATGCAACGCCTCGCAGGCAGCGGCAAAGACCTCGGCACCCTCGACCAGATCGAAGCCACTCCACTCGAGTCGTCGAAGCTGCGGTTGACCATGCAGCAGTCCGAGCCTGGTGATGTCGTCAAGATCACGGGATAGGGACGACGAGGGCGCCTCCGGCGGGCCGGCTCGGCCGGCAGCGTTTGTTGGGCAAGCGCGAAGACCAGCGCTGCCGGCCGTGCCGGCCCGCCGGAGGCGCTCCCGTCGTCCTTATGCCGTGGCCCGACGCAGCGCGGCGCGCGCCAGCAGCCTGGTCGAGTCGAGCGTCGGCAACGGCGAGTTCGCGTCGCTGATGATCAGCGGGATTTCTGTGCAGCAGAGCGCGACGGCGTCGCAGCCCTGCTCCTTCATCCGCACGATCACTTTCTGAAAGTACGCGATCGACTCCGGCTTGAACACGCCGTAGACCAGCTCTTCGAAGATGATGCGATTGATCTCCGCGCGCTCTTCCGGATTCGGGCGGATGTACTCGGCTGGATAGACACTGCTCTCGACCAGGTAGCGCGTGCCGGTCAGGCCGATGCGCTTGAAGCCGCGCGCTGCTGCTTCGTCCGCGACCACGCGGGCGATGTGGAGCCAGGGGCGCGGAGACTTCGACTCGATGTACGGCAGCGCCTGGTGGATCGTGTTGTCGGGGCAGATCAGAAAGTCGGCGCCGATCGCTGCGACCTTCTTCGCCGAATCGAGCATCAGCTCGCCGACGCCCTGCCAGTCGTCGCGGTAGATGCACTTCATGTATTCAGCGAGCGAGTTCGTGTGCATCGACACCTCGGGGTGATCGTGCGCGCCCATCAGCGCGGCGCCCTCGATGCAGATCGTGCGATAGCAGAGCGCGGCTCCCTCGGCGGAGCAGGCGACGATCCCGATGTGTTGCGGCATGGAAAAGATAGATAGCAGATAGCGGATAGCGGATAGCAAGAAAACCGTAACACTTGCTATCCGCTATCTGCTATCCGCTTCCCCTATCTCGTCTGCTACACTGCGCGAACCATGAACGCCCACCGCGAGGTAAACGAGTCGACGCTTCGAGCCGACTCGTGTCTTTGGCTCCATCACGGTCGTCGATAACTACGACTCCTTCACCTACAACCTGGTCCAGCAGATCGAGCGCATCGCGGGCGAGCGCCTGCGTGTCGTGCGCAACGACGCCTTCGATCCCGAGGCGTTGATCGCCGAAAGGCCGCGGGCCATCGTCATTTCGCCCGGCCCCGGCACTCCGTCGCGCGCCGGGCGCATCATCGATCTCATTCGCGCCAACCGCTCGATCCCGCTCCTCGGCGTCTGCCTCGGGCATCAGGCCATCGGCGAGGCCTTCGGCGCGAGCGTCATCCGCGGGCCGGTCCCGGTGCACGGCAAGGTCACGGACGTCGTGCATCGCGGCGAGCGGCTCTTCGGCGGCTGTCCCTCGCCGATGCAGACCGCGCGCTATCACTCGCTGATCCTCGAGCGCGAATCGCTGCCGGACGACTTCACCATCGACGCGGAGAGCGCCGACGGCGCGATCATGGCCGTCACGCACAAGTCGCGGCCGATCTTCGGGATTCAGTTTCATCCCGAGTCGTACGGGACGACGGGAGGCGATCGATTGATCCGCAATTTTCTGGAGATGATCCGATGATCGCCGCCGCGCTCAAGCGACTGATCGATGGTCAACATCTTGACCGCCAGGAGATGCACGAGCTCTTCTCCCAGATGATGGACGGCGCGCTCAGCGACGCGCAGAAGTCGGCGCTCCTCGTCGCGCTGCGGATGAAAGGGGAGACGCCGGAGGAGATCACCGGCGCGGCGCTGGCGATGCGCGAGCGCGTCACGCCGCTGCGCATCGAGGACGACCATCTCGTCGACACCTGCGGCACCGGCGGCGACGGACGCGGCACATTCAACATCTCCACGGTCGCTGCGATCGTCGCCGCGGGCGCCGGCGCGAACGTGGCGAAGCACGGCAATCGCGCCGTGTCGTCGTCGTGCGGCAGCGCCGACGTGCTGATCGCGCTCGGCGTGCACATCGACCTCGACGCCGATCGCATGACGCAGGTCCTCCGCCGCACGAACATTTCATTTCTGTTTGCGCCGAAGCTCCATCCGGCGATGGGCGCGGTGGTCGGCGTCCGCCGCGAGCTCGGCGTGCGCACGATCTTCAACGTCCTCGGGCCCTTGACCAACCCCGCCTTCGCGCGCCGCCAGGTCCTCGGCGTCTACTCGCCGCATCTCGTGAAGGTCGTCGCGCGCGTCCTCTCCGCGCTCGGCGCGCGACACGCGCTCGTCGTACACAGCCACGACGGCCTCGACGAGATCTCGCCCGCGGCGCCGACGCATGTTTGCGAAGTGCGTGACGGCGATCTCCGCGAGTTCGATGTGACGCCCGACGACATCGGCATCATGCAGCACCCGCTCGAAGCGCTCGCCGGCGGCGACTCCGCTGAGAACGCGCGCATCGCACGGCGCATCCTCGAGGGCGAGCTCGGCGCGCGACGCGAGGTCGTCGTGGCGAACGCCGGCGCGGCGCTCTACGTCGCCGGCGCCGCGTCGTCGATCCGCGAAGGAGTCGAGCTGGCGCGGCAGTCGATCGACAGCGGCCGCGCGCTGCGCAAGCTCGAAGAACTGATCGCCGTCACTCGGGAGCTGGCATGAGCGACATCCTCGACCAGATCGTCGCCCGCACGCGCGCCCGGCTGCTGCCGCTCGATCCGCCGCACGCGTTCGCGAACGCGATCTCGCGCGACGGCATCAACGTCATCGCCGAGATCAAGTCCGCATCGCCCTCGGCGGGGACGATCGTCGAAAACCCCGACGTCGAGTCGATTGCCGCCGATTACAAACGCGGCGGCGCGGCAGCGATCTCGATCGTGACCGAGCCCGAGTTCTTTCGCGGATCGTCGGCATGGCTTGCGAGAGCGAAGACGACCGGCCTGCCGGTGATCATGAAGGACTTCATCGTCGACGAGCGCCAACTCCTGCACGGCATCGCCGCCGGCGCCAACGCGATCCTTTTGCTCGCGTCGCTCTTGACCGCTGAACAGCTCAAGAGCTTCATCGCTCTGCTGGCCCAATTCGGCTGCGACGCACTCGTCGAAGTGCACGACGAAGCGGAGCTCGAGCGCGCGATCGGCGGCGGCGCGAAGCTGATCGGCGTGAACAACCGCAACCTTCGCGACTTCAGCGTCGACCTCGGCACCTCGGAGCGCCTCTCGAAGCTCATGCCCGAGGGGACGATCAAGGTCGCCGAGAGCGGGATCAAAACTCGACAAGATGTTGACCGTCTGCGCGATGCCGGCTTTCACGCCTTCCTCGTCGGCGAGTCGTTGCTGAGGCAGCAGGATCGCGCGGAAGCGGTGAGGGCACTTACGCGATGAAAGTGAAAATCTGCGGACTCACTCGTGCCGAAGACGCGCAGCGCGCCGCCGCGCTCGGAGCAGACTTCCTCGGCTTCATCTTCGTGAAGGAATCGCCGCGCTATCGCGACGCTGACCACGTGGCGAAGATCGCCGACTCCCTCGGCCCGAATCGCCCGAAGCTCGTCGGCGTCTTTCGCGATGAAGACGTTAGTACGATTCGTACGGTCGCCTCGCGAGTGCCGCTCGACTTCGTCCAACTGCACGGCACGGAGTCCGACGAAGACATCCGCACCATCGGTTTGCCGGCCTTTAAAACATTGCAGGTCGGCGATGCCCTCCCCGACACCACCGCCCATCCCGCCGCCGAGTGGCTCCTGTTCGACGCCTTCAGCGGCGGCGGTACGGGCAAGCGCTTCGACTGGTCGCTGCTCAATCTCTACTCACGCGCCAAGCCGTTCCTCCTCGCGGGCGGCATCACGCCCGACAACGTCGCCGCGGCGATCAGCCTCGTGCGGCCCGACGCCATCGACCTCGCGAGCGGCGTCGAGTCGGCGCCCGGCGTCAAGGATCACGCGAAGCTCGAACGGCTGTTCGAAAGGATCAAACGATGACGTCACTTCCCGACCGCCGCGGGTTCTTCGGCGATTTCGGCGGCAGGTTCGTTCCCGAAACCTTGATGGCCGCGCTCGACGAGTTCGAGTCGGCATACAAGAAACTGCGGCGCGACCGCGAGTTCCGCAAAGAGCTCGACGACGTGCTCGCCGATTTCGTCGGACGTCCCACGCCGCTCACCGAGGCGAAGAAATTCGCGGAGATCTGCGGAGTGGGACGGTTGTTTCTCAAGCGCGAAGACCTCAACCACACCGGCGCGCACAAGATCAACAACGCGGTGGGGCAGGCGCTGATCGCGAAGCGGATGGGCAAGTCGCGCATCATCGCGGAGACCGGCGCGGGGCAGCACGGCGTTGCCACCGCCACCGCGTGCGCGCTCCTCGGACTGCAGTGCGTCGTCTACATGGGCGAGGTCGACATGGCGCGACAGGAGCTCAACGTCTTCCGCATGCGTCTCCTCGGCGCGGAGGTCGTCCCCGTCTCCAGCGGCAGCCGCACGCTGAAGGACGCGATCAACGAAGCGATCCGCGACTGGGTGACGAACGTCCGCAACACCCACTACATCATCGGCTCGGTCCTCGGGCCGCATCCCTATCCGATGGTCGTGCGCGACTTTCAATCGGTCATCGGACGCGAGGCGCTTGCGCAGCTCAGGAAGAAGGTCAACATGTTGCCGAACGTCGCGATCGCCTGCGTCGGCGGCGGCTCGAACGCCATCGGCCTCTTTCACGAAATGCTGAAACACGACTCGATCCGCTTGATCGGCGTCGAGGCAGGCGGACGCGGTCCGGAGCTCGGTCATCACGCCGCGCGCTTCTCCGGCGGCGCCCTCGGCGTGCTGCACGGCACGCGCTCGATGGTGCTGCAGGACGAGTTCGGACAGATCGCCGAGACACATTCGATCTCCGCGGGCCTCGACTATCCGTCGATCGGACCGGAGCACGCGTACCTGCAGTCGATCGGCCGCATCGAGTATCACGACTGCAACGACGACCTCGCGCTCAAGGCGTTCCACAAGCTGAGCGAGACCGAGGGGATCATTCCCGCGCTCGAGTCGTCGCACGCCCTCGGGTGGCTGATGCGCAATCCGATTCCGGATGCGTTGGTGGTGGTGAATCTGAGCGGGCGCGGCGACAAAGACGTGCCGCAGGTGGCAGCGCATGAATCGCGTTAACGCACTCTTCAAACGCCTCCGCAAAGCGAAGCGCTGCGGCGTCATCGCCTACGTCACCTGCGGCGACGGCGACACCGTGCGCAACGTCGAGGAGCTCGAGGCCGCGGGCGCGGATGCGATCGAGCTCGGCGTCCCGTTCTCCGATCCGATCGCCGACGGGCCGGTGATCCAGGCCGCGTCGATGCGCGCGCTGGCGAACGGCACGACGATCCGCGACGTCTTCACGATCGCGCGCGCGATCCGCGAGCGCTCGCAGATTCCGCTGATCGCCTTCTCGTATCTCAATCCGATCATGCGCTACGGCATGGAGCGCTTCGCCGCGGACGCGACCGCCGCCGGCATCGACGGCGTGCTGATCACCGATCTCCCGCCCGAGTCCGCGGACGGCACGTTCAAGCGCGCGGGACTGGCGACCGTTTTTCTCCTCGCGCCGACGTCGACCGACGCGCGCATCCGCGCCGTCGACCGCGCGTCGGACGGTTTCGTCTACTACGTCTCGACGACCGGCGTGACCGGCACCCGCAGCGAGCTCGATCCGATGCTCATCGAGCGGTTGACCGAAGTGCGCGCGAAGCTGCGCAATCCGATCGCCGTCGGCTTCGGCATCTCGCGCCGCGAGCACTACGAGCTGCTGCGCGACAAGTGCGACGCGATCGTGGTGGGGAGCGCGATCGTCCGGGCGATCGGCGAAGGGCGATCGCCCGGAGACGTGTTGCGCGCGATTACGGCCTGATCGCCACCTTCATCACGCCATCCAGCCGATTGGCAAAGATGCGATACGCCTCGTTGATCTCGCTCAGCGTGAAGCGGTGCGTGATCAGCGGCCGGAGATCGAGGCGGCCGCTCTTCACCATGTCGATCAGCCGCAGCATCCGCTCCTTGCCGCCGGGGCAGAGCGTGGTCACGATCTTGTAGTCGGCGAGGCCGGCGCCGAACGCTTCGTACGGCACGGCGAGCTTGCCGCTGTAGACGCCCAGACTCGAGAGCGTGCCGCCGGGGCGCAGCGTCCGCAGCGCGTTTTCGAACGTCTGCTGCGTGCCGAGCGCTTCGATCGCCACGTCGACGCCGCCCTTCGTCAGCCGCCTGATCTCGCTCACGACGTCGACCTTGCGGTAGTCGAGCACGACGTCGACGCCCATCTTCTTCGCCATCGCGATGCGCGCGTCGTCGCCGTCGACGCCGATCACGAGCGATGCGCCGAGGAGGCGCGCGCCGATCGAGGCGCAGATGCCGATCGGACCCTGCGCGAAGACCGCGACCTTGTCGCCGAGCGTCACCTTGCCCGCTTCCGCGCCGCCGATGCCGGTGGAGGCGATGTCGGCGAGGAGGACGACCTGCTCGTCGGTGAGGCTGTCGGGGATCGGCGCGAGGTTCGCCTGCGCGTTCGGGACGAGCAGGTATTCGGCCTGCGATCCATTGATCGTGTTGCCGAAACGCCAGCCGCCGAGGGCTTCGTAGTCGTTGCCATGTCCGCACTGCGACGAGTGGCCGGAGAGGCAGGCGCGGCACTGGCCGCACGGCGTGATCGCGCCGACGAGGACGCGCTGGCCGATCTCGTAGCCGGTGACGCCGGCGCCGAGGGCCGCGATGACGCCGACCGGCTCGTGGCCGACGATCAGTCCGTTGCGGACCGGATACTCGCCTTTGAGGATGTGGACGTCGGTGCCGCAGATGGTCGTGGTGGTGATGCGGATGACCGCGGAGCCGGTGACGGCGCGGGGGCGGCTGACTTCTTCGAAGCGGATGTCGTCGACGCCGTGAAAGACCGCGGCGCGCATCGTGGTGGTGTCGGTGGAGACAACGGGCTCTTCGAGTACGGTGGTCATGAGTTCCTCCGATGCAAACGTGTATCCGTGGGGTATGTGGCGCACGTGGCGACCGTCACCCTCGTGTGTGCTACACTCCCGCGCCAATGAATTCCGCGTTCGCCCCGAATTATTTTTATTACGGCTATTACAAATAGTCCGGGGCCGCGTGTCGCGCCCCGCCGGACAGGAGGGGTGCTCGACGAAAGCAGCAGACAACGATCGAAACCCTCTGGCCCGGCAAGGCAAGAGGGTTTTTTGTTATGAATCGATCGGATGCCGAGCTGGAGCTCACACGGTTGCGCGAGGCCATCGACCGCGTCGATGAAGTCCTCGTGAAGCTTTTGAATCAGCGCGCCAAATACGCCATCGAGATCGGCGAGATCAAAGGCGTGCTCGCTCTCCCCATTTACGCCCCGGAACGCGAAAAGCAGGTGCTTCTGCACGTGGAGCAGGCCTCGGAAGGCCCACTCGAGGAAGCCGCGGTGCGCCGCCTGTTCGAGCGAATCATCGACGAATCGCGGCGCGTCGAGCGCCAGTCCGCACAAAAAACGTAAAGACGTGCTGGGTGCTGAGTGCTGGGTGCTGAGATGCCCAACCCCAGCACCGAGCACTCAGCACGCAGCACTGGAGGTTTTATGGTCATCGTGATGGAGAAACATGCAGCGGAAGAGAAGATCGAGCGCGTGGTCGCCGAATTGAGCACGCGCGGATTCGACGTGCACCGGTCGACCGGTACGGATCAGACAGTATTGGGCGTCGTGGGCCACGTCGACACGATCGACACGCGCGAGTTCGAATTGTTCGACGGCGTGCAGGAAGTCGTGCGCGTCAGTGAGCCGTACAAGTTGACGAGCCGCACCTGGCGCAAGGAGAACACGGTCATCAAGGTGCGCGGCGTGGAGATCGGCGGCGAGACGGTCGTGGTGATGGCCGGTCCATGCACGATCGAGAACGAGCACCAGGTGTTCGAGACGGCGCGCCGCGTGGCGCGCTCCGGCGCGCGCGTGCTACGCGGCGGTGCCTACAAGCCGCGCACGTCGCCTTATGCATTCCAGGGGATGGGCGTCGACGGCCTGAAGATCCTCCGCGCGGCAGGGGATGAGTTCAACATGGCGACGGTCTCCGAGGTGATGGAGATCTCGCAGATCGAAGGGATGCTGCCGTATGTCGACATCCTGCAGGTCGGCGCGCGCAATATGCAGAATTTCAATCTGCTGTCTGCATTGGGCCAGATCCGCAAACCGATCCTCCTCAAGCGCGGGATGTCGGCGACGATCCAGGAGTGGCTGCTGGCGGCCGAATACATCATGGCGGGCGGCAATTACGAGATCATCCTCTGCGAGCGTGGGATCCGCACGTTCGAGACGTACACGCGCAATACGTTCGATATCTCCGCAATCCCGGTTTTGAACAAGCTCTCCCACCTCCCGGTGATCGGCGATCCATCCCACGCAGTCGGCCGCCGCGACAAGGTGATGCCGCTCGCCCGCGCCGTGATCGCCGCCGGCGGCGACGGCCTCCTGATCGAAGTGCACCACGACCCGGAAAAAGCAGTCTGCGACGGCCCCCAGTCGCTCTACCCCGAACAATTCACCCGCCTGATGGATGAACTAAAGATCATCGTGCCCGCTGTGGGGCGTCGGATATAGGAGAGAGACGACGAGGGCGCCTCCGGCGGGCCGGCACGGCCGGCAGCGTAAGTCTTTAGGGCTTGGCCAACAAACGCTGCC